>Ga0123519_10007319_pt1 | contig 17129 bp, 20 predicted proteins | sample YelNatPaOPRAMG02_FD_87396 | JGI IMG/M metagenome (GOLD analysis project Ga0123519, IMG submission 87396) | Hot spring microbial communities from Yellowstone National Park - Yellowstone National Park OP-RAMG-02 (version 2) | ecosystem: Environmental > Aquatic > Thermal springs > Hot (42-90C) ... | reverse complement strand
TTTTCAACCAACATTCGTTTTTCAATCGAAACAATTAATTTTGATTAAAAATCGAACAAAAAATTTATCACAAAATGTCAGCAAATAACGAAAATCTTGCAATTCAAATTGCAAAAGAATTAAGCGAAAAATTCAAAGCAGAAAATTATTTTGTGACTGAAATTGCCAAAGGTAATTTCAATTACAACTTTCAAATTAAAAATCCAACAACAACTCTTTATGTTCAAGTTTACTATGGAAAGAAAGGATGTAAAGTAGTTCTTCAAGGAAATTCTGAGTCATCGTTCTATAAAGAAATTCACAATAAAATTTTCTCTCCGATTTTTGAAAATCAATCAGTCGATTCAAAAAAAGAAAAACTGGAAGAACCCGAATTTTATATCGGAGTAGATGAATCAGGTAAAGGAGATTTTTTTGGTCCTTTGATAATTGCTGGCTTTTACATCACTCCTGAGATTAGAAAAGAATTAATTCAACTTAATGTTCAGGACAGCAAAGAGCTCTCAGATCAAAAAGTTGCCGAAATTGCGGAAACAATCAAAGAAAAATTCCCAGATAACTATACCGTCGTTCAAATCTATCCAAAAAAATATAACGAGCTTTATTCGAAAATTGGAAATCTAAATTCTCTTTTAGCATGGGGACACTCAAGATGTATTGAAAATATTTTATCGAAACATAAAGTGCCAGTAGCTATTTGTGATCAATTTGGAAATGAAAATTATATCAAAAACGCATTGATGAAAGAAGGTAAACAAATCGAATTAATTCAAACACCAAAGGCTGAAAGATTCACTGGAGTTGCCGCCGCATCAATTCTTGCAAGAAATGCTTTTCTTGAATGGATGAATAAAGCAGAAGAGCGTCTCGGAATGAAAATCCCAAAAGGTGCGAGTGAAACGGTTAAAGAAACTGCAAAAAAAATAATTGAAAAATTTGGGAAAGAAACTCTATTCGAGTATGTGAAAGCCCACTTCAAAACAATGAATGAATTGTAAATTCAATCTTCTTTTGATGCGTAGTAGATCTTGAAAAAATTAATCACAATAAATCCAAGTGCAGAAAGTCCAATTGCGATTACAAAAACCATATCAAGTCCGAGTTTGTATGAACTTTTTGTTTGAACAATTACTCTCCCTGTAGCTTCGTCAATCAATTCAGATGCGGGATAGATTTTTGTAAAGACTTCAAAACCATCAAATCCCCACTTGACAAGCAAAACAATTATGATTGAGGACACAACGAAAAAAACTGTTCGCTTTACCGCAACCATCTAACCCTCCTGTTTGTTTTTAAGTAAATTTAACTTTTTCAATCTATAATGAAAAGTGGAGTGAGGAATGTTCAGAAGTTTTGCAGCAGCTCTAATACTCCAGTTAGTTTTTTCAAGTGCTTCAATATATTTTTTTATCTCCTCTGCCTCTGCTGAATTTTTCACAATAATTTCTATTCGTGATTTTTCAACAAATTCTTCTTCCTCATCAATATGTTTATGCTGCAAAGAATTCTCCAGTTCAACGATTTTATCTTTCAATGAAATGTTTTCTTTTTTCAATTGATCAATCAATTTTTCTTTTTCGAAAATGATCTCTTTAAGATTTTCAATTTTTTCTTCAAGTCGTTTTACAATTTCTTCTAGTTCATCAGTTGATTTCTGAGTTTGTATTTCGATATCCTTTCCTTCAGTTTCAAAGTTTACACTCTTTTCAGTAATCGGGAATTCAACTTTAGAAACTCTTTTGCGATTGTAATTTCTGACAAAAAGAATCACCGAATACAGGAAAAACAAACCTAAAATTCCACTGACAATATAAAGGAAATATTTCCACAAACTCGACTTAACTGAGAACTTTAATTCAGCTGAATTTCCAAGCCAGTTAATTCCATCAATTGATGCTTCGACAACAAGAGTGTAATTTCCTGGCGATAAATTTTTATAAACAATTGTATTGCTTCCTGTAAGATAATTCCAGTTATCTTCAAATTCTTTAATTCGATAACGATAGATTATCTTCTTTTCATCAAAGAAAGAAAAAATCGACACATTGATTTTGAATTCTTCTTCATCTTCAGAGACTTCAATATTGTTAAGATCATAACTTCTTTTATTCGTTGAAAATCCTGTGAAAAATATTTTGTATGAGTAGTGATTTTCTTTCAGATATTTCAATTCGATTGTGCTCAAGCCAGAATTAGTTCCAGCAAACACAATTCCAGTCTGAGGATCGTAAGAAAGATCAGTCACAAAATCAGATAGAATTCCATCTTTTGAATTTAATGCTGAATATTTAACTCCATTGATTAAAATGAAAATACCTTTTGGTGTTGCAATCCAAATTTCATTTTTTCGGACTGGAATTACATCATTTATTTCTTCGACAGTTACACCACCATATTTTGGAGTGAAATTATTAAATCTTCCATTCTTAAATGATGAGAAACCTTTTTTAGTCCCAATCCAGATTCTTCCTTCATCATCTTCTGAAAGCGAAGTCACATAATTATTAATCAAACCATTTCCTGTTCTTAAAACTAAAATTGCATCACCCGAAAGTTTAACAAGTCCATTGTCTGTTCCAATATAAACTTCATCGCCTTTTGTAATGTGAAGTGCATTAACTTCATTTCCAGGCAAAACATCGTCTATTGAGTAATAGTCAATTATCTTGTTTGATTGAAAAACATAAAGACCGGAATCAGTTCCGACATAAAGTTTATTTTGAGAGTCAGTTGCAAGTGAAAGAATTCTTCTGGTTTTTATTTGAGAATTCAAAGGAGAATTTATTATTCTATTCCCCTGCAAGACAAATAAACCATTGTTCGTTCCGACCAATTTTGTTGAATTTGAAAACTCAACAACTGTATTAACTTTATTCTGATTAGAAAAATTAAACTGCACATTCGAAAAAGTTTTATCTGATGGATTGAAAATTGAAAATCCTTCATCGGTAAAGACATAAACTCCGTTTTTGCTTCTAAAAATTTTATGAACAGATGAAGTAACTTTTGGAAACAATGAAGGATAATTTTGAATTGCCAATGAATTTAATTTAGCAATTCCATTGAGTGTACCAATCCAGATGTTTCCTTCTCTATCCTCAAAAATATCGGTTACAAATTGATGTGGAAGTCCATTCGCAAAACCAATGAAATCTTTTCTTGAATTTTCGATTCTTAAAATTCCATCATCAAAGCCAGTCCAAATAGAATTAGTTTGATCGACGATTAAAGAAAATCGAGTATATGTTTTATTGGAAGAATGAAGTTCAACAAGCTGGTAGTTTTCTATTCTGTAAATTCCGCCTGTGTTTGTCACAAAGACAATGTTTTTATTTTTATCAAGAGTTACTGCCTTTGCCTGAAAAGTTTTGCCAGATTTGTTTTGATTAAAAGTGTATTTAATTCTATTGTACTGAAAAATTAAAAGTCCTTCATCTGAAGCAATTGCATAACCATAATCAATTGGAACTATATCGTTGAAATTTGTCAGAGGAAGATTTGCATCAGACAAAATTCTAGTTGCTTGCGAATCACTTGTGACAACAAAGAATTCATCATCCTGAGAAATTAAAATCAATCTTTCCGCATCTTTTTTCAGCTTTTTAATTTTCTTTGGAAGGAATTGAAGTCTCTGATTTAAGTTTTTTATTTCATTTTTACCTTTTACAACAAAAAGTCCCTTAGAAGCGGTTGCAATCCAGATATTATTTTTAAAACTTTCAATTCCAACAATTTCTGACTTAAATGAATTTTCCCACTGACTAACATCTTCAAATTGATAACCATCGTATCTGAATAAATTAGAAGTAGTTCCAATCCAAATATAGCCCTGATCATCCTGTGAGATTTTAGTAATTGATGTGTTGGTTAATCCATTGGAAGAATTATAGTAATGGAAATTGTAAACCTGTGAGAAAACAATTCCTGTCAGACTGAAGAAAATTAAAAGTAATCGTTTCATTTGATAACTATAATATCACATTGAAATTTGAAAGTCAATAAAACTCCTGAATAATTTTCGGTGATTAAAAACAAAGCCAGAATTTTGTAGACAAAAATAATACCTTTTACTGATTCATTCTGATTCGTAAATTGCATTTGTAGAGTTAATAATTTCAAATACCTTATGTTCCTTTAATAGAGAGCTGTTAAGCAAAGTTAGTTCAGGATATTAGAATATGACTATCAAAAACAACATACTCGAACAAATTGGAAATACGCCTTTAATTCGTTTAAACAAAATTAATCGCGGATTAAAACCACAAATTTTTGCAAAACTTGAATCGGCAAATCCTGGTGGAAGTGTTAAAGATCGAATTGGCATTGCAATGATTGAAGATGCAGAAAGAAAAGGATTACTAAAACCAGGTGGAACAATAATCGAAGCAACAAGCGGAAATACTGGAATTGGACTTGCACTTGCCGCAGCAGTCAAAGGTTACAGATGCATTTTTGTAGTCACAGATAAAGTAAGCAATGAAAAAATTAATTACTTAAAAGCATTTGGTGCTGAAGTAATTGTTGTCCCCAAAATGCTCGAACCAGATGATCCAGATTATTATGTTAATGTTGCAAAAAGACTCTCAAAAGAAATTCCAAATTCTTTCTTTGCTTATCAATATTCCAATAAAGCAAATCCAGAAATTCATTATCGAACTACAGGTCCAGAAATCTGGAAACAAACTGATGGTAAGATAACTCATTTTGTTTCTGGCATTGGGACAGGTGGAACTATCAGTGGAACAGGTAGATATCTTAAAGAAAAAAATCCAGATGTAAAAGTTATTGCCGCTGATCCTTATGGTTCAATTTTCAAACATTACAAAGAAACTGGTGAATTAATAAAAGGATCGCCATATCTTGTCGAAGGAATTGGGCAGGATTGTATTCCAGAAAATGTTGATTTCAATGTGATAGATGAAATCATAAATGTTAGTGATAGAGATTCTTTTCTTGCAGCAAGAAGATTAACTCGAGAGGAAGGAATTTTTGCTGGTGGAAGTACGGGATCAAATCTTTATGCAGCATTAAAAGTTGCTGAAAATCTTTCTGAAAATGATTTGATTGTTTTTATCGTTTGCGATACTGGTGAAAGATATTTATCCAAACTTTACAATAACGATTGGTTAAGAGAACACAGAATTTATATCGATAAACCAAAAACATTAAAAGATTTATCGGATATCAAAAAATCAAGAGGTTATCAAATACTTGTAACTTTGAAGCCCGATGATAAAGTTGAAAAAGCACTCGAATTAATTGATACCAGTGGGTTTTCGAATCTTCCTGTAATCGAAAACAAAAAGTCAATTGGCGTTGTTCGTGAAAATAAATTGTTGATGAAATTGATAGAAAATCCAGAACTAAAAAATTCTTCAGTCAAAGATTTGATGGATGATTCTTTAGAAGTTCTTGATTCGAAAACCACCATCGATGAAGTGAGAGAGTATCTTAAAAAAGATAATGCAGTTTTAGTGAGTGAATTTGGAAGAATAATTGATATAATTACAAGGTATGATTTAATTGAATTGATGGAAAGTTGAAAAATATAAGATCATAGTTTCAATTTTTCGCCAGTAATTATCTCGTAAATTTCAAGGTACTTTTGACTTGTTTTTTCTATTATCTCTTTAGGTAATTTTGGTGGTGGTGGTTGACGATTGAAATTTATGCTTATTAAATAATCTCTTAAAAATTGTTTATCCAGACTTTCCTGAGATTTTCCCGGTTGATATTTTTCAATCAACCAGAAACGACTCGCGTCTGGCGTAAGTAATTCATCAATTAAAATTATTTTATCACCAAATTTCCCGAATTCCATTTTTGTGTCTGCAATTATAATTCCTCTGGTAAATGCGTAATCAAAACATGATTTATAAATTTCAATGGCTTTTCGTTTAATAAATTCGATTTCTTTCTCACCAGCAATTTTCTTTGCTTCTTCTTCTGTTATATTTATATCGTGCTTTCCAATTTCTTCTTTTGTCGCTGGAGTGAAAATTGGATATGGTAATCTCTCTGATTCTTGAAGTCCCGGCGGCAACTTTACTCCGCAAACAGATTGTGATTTCTTGTATTCTTCCCAACCAGATCCTGAGAGATAACCACGAACAACGCTTTCAATTGGAATAACTTCAGTTTTCTTCACAAGCATCGAACGATTAGCCAGCTTATCACGATATGGTTTACAAACTTCGGGGAATTGATCAACATCAGTCGTGATTAAATGATTATCTATAATTTCATTTGTGAATCTGAACCAGAATTCTGAAAGTTTTGTAAGAACAATTCCTTTAAATGGAATTCCATCATCCATCACAACATCGAATGCAGAAATTCTATCCGTCGAAACAATCAACAAATTTTCACCAAGGTCGTAAATATCTCTTACTTTACCTCTTTTTAGAAGTTTAAGATTTTCAAAATTGGTTTGAAGAATTATTTCTGTTTTCATTTTTTTTCTTTCAAGCAAATTAAAATGGCTAAAAACTTTATCGAAATAATTTTTCACCTTGCACAGGTCAAATGTCTTCCTCCATCAATTGCGATTGTCTCACCAGTAATCCATCCTGCTTTTTCAGAAGCAAGAAAGAAAATTAAATCAGCAATCTCTTCAGCTTTTCCAACTCTACCAATAGGATGAGTTGTTTTACTATGTTTAAGAAAACGATTGTATGTTTCTTGATCCATTCCAGAATTCAAATGACAATTTGTAACAACAACACCTGGATTTACTGCATTCACTCGAATACCTTTTGGAGCAAGTTCAAGCGCTGCACATCTTGTGAGATGATCAACTCCAGCTTTACTCACACAATAAGCTAAAATGTTCGGAAAGCTACGAAGTCCAGTCACACTCGAGACATTTACAATAGAACCTTTTCTTTTTTCAAGCAATGGAATACAAAGATTCATCAAATGGAATGTTGAGGTTAGATTTGTTTCCATCATTTCGTTCCACGCATCAAGTGTAGTATTTTCAATTGAACCGTTTCTCAAAATTCCGGCTGAGTTAACGAGAACATCAAGATCATAACCTTTAGACTTTAAATATTCGACTAAGTTAATTCTATCTTCTTTTTTTGAAACATCAGCACGATAGACATCAACAGAATCGCCGAATTCTTTTTTTATCTCATTTAATTTTTCTTGATTTCTACCAACCCCAATTACAAAAAAATCTTCTGCAATGAATTTTCTCAAAGTTGCATTTCCAATTCCGCTTGTCGCACCAGTTATGAGAGCAACTTTTTTCATATTCTATTCCTTTCTTTTTGTTTACAATTCAAAAATAATAATTAGATTTTTCTTGAAAGAATTGATCAGTCTAAAAAAGGTTCTAAGTAAACTTGTGTTCTTGTCCACTTCGACTTCTCGATAGACGCAGGGCAAATTTATTCAGTGTGAAGGTTAGTTTTAAATCTTATGTCAGGCTGAGCGACAGTCGAAGCCTGACGGAGGACTTTTCAAATTGTCCTAAGTGTTTAATGTCACACTTCGACGGGGAGGCTGTACCCAGTCGAAACTGATGAAATATTTTTCAAAATCTCTGTGCATTTTATTGTCACCCTTCGACGAGCTCAGGGTGACAAAATGTTTAAAACTCATTGTCAGTACGACTTGGAGTCTGTGTTGCAATAGACAAATTGAATAACTCAACCCCCTTCCCCCTTCTCTTATGAAGAGAAGGGGGAGAAAAGTCCCTCTCTTTCCAAGAGAGGGATTTAGGGTGAGTTCTTTTATATTATTACAACACAGCCTCCGTAGCTCAGCGTGACAAATAATTTTAATCTTAATGTCAGCCTGAGTACAATCGATGGCTGACGAAAAAACTTTTCAATATTTCTGAACATTCTTTCGTCACGCTTAGACAAGATCAGCGTGACAAATAATTTTTATCTTAATGTCAGCCTGAGTACAATCGAAGGCTAACGAGAAAACTTTTCAGATTTTCTGAACATTCTTTCGTCACGCTTCGACAAGCTAAGTTTGACATTGGGTTTTACTCTTTGTCAGTCAGAGTTCATCGAAGACTGACGGAAAATTTTTCAAAATTTCTTAAGAGTTTAATCGTCACCCTTCGACAAGCTCAGGGTGACATTAAATAAATCGTCACGCTTCGAAAAGATCAGCGTGACAAATGATTTTTATCTTAATCTCAGCCTGAGTGCAATCGAAGCCTGACGAGAAAACTTTTGAGATTTTCTGAACACTCTTTCGTCACGCTTCGACGAGCTCAGTGTGACAAATAATTTTAATCTTAATGTCAGCCTGAGTGCAATCGAAGGCTGACGAAAAAACTTTTCAATATTTCCGAACATTCTTTCGTCACGCTTCGATAAGCTCAGTGTGACAAATGATTTTTATCTTAATGTCAGCCTGAGTACAATCGAAGGCTGACGAAAAAACTTTTCAGATTTTCTGAACATTCTTTCGTCACGCTTCGACAAGCTCAGCGTGACAAAAGACTTTAAAACAAAAAAGCCCCGATTTTTCGGGGCTTTGTGGGCAGAGACGGAATCGAACCGCCGACACATGGATTTTCAGTCCATTGCTCTACCAACTGAGCTATCTGCCCATATTTTCAAATAACCGATGCAAAAATATAAAATTGATAAGAAAAATTAAAGACGGGATAGAAATTCAATAAAAATTTTCAAATTCAAATTTTCAGAGCTTTTTATTTTAAGATTATTCAATTGGTTCCATTAAAATTTGAAAATCAAACTTTTCTAAGATCGACTTTTCTCTAAAACCTGATAACCAGTAATTGGATAATGAACTTCTATTTCACGCTTGATCATTTTCTCCAGTAATGGTTTGATCTTCTCTTTCTCAGTTTTAGACAAGTAATCAATTATTAATCTTCCGTTCAAATGGTCAATTTCATGTTGAAGGACACGAGCAGCAAGACCCTCAAAATCTTCAATATATTCTTTCATATCAATATCATTGTATCTCAAACGAATCTTATCTGGTCTTTTTACATTAACTCTTAATCCAGGCAAAGACAAACATCCTTCTTCCATAGATGACTCACCATCAGTTACCAAAATTTTTGGATTAATTACAACCATCGGCTTTGTATGTTCATAACCTTCAATCTCAGAAATATCAGCTACAAGTACTTGAACTCTCTGTCCAACTTGAGTAGCAGCAAGTCCAATTCCATCACTTTTCTTCATTGTTTCAAACATATCTTCGATGAAGTTTAATAATTTGTCATCTACTTTAGTGACTTTTTTTGCTTTTTGTCTAAGGATTTCATCACCGTAAATATTTATTGGTAATACAGCCATTTTTACATACCTAATTTTATTTTCAATTTATCAATTATAAAACAACTAAAAAAGATCAATGGTTCACGAAAAGGAGTTTGATTTTTATAAAAGTTAAAACCAGTTCAATTTAAACCTTATTAAAAAATCCATTGTCAAAATTCGTGAAAGTTAAACAAACAAAAAGGAGACAGTAAAATGAAAGCAAAATTAAATATCCTCGCAATCGGACTTTTATTGATGGTTTTTACAGGAAATATTCTCGCTCAACCAAAAAGACCATTAATTTATGACAAATTAAATTTGTCACCTCAACAAATCAATCAGATTGATCAATTAAGAGATCAACATCTGAAGAAAATGTCTGATTACAGAAACGAGCTGAGCAAATTAGCTATTGATTTACGATCCGAGTGGCGTAATTTAAATCCGGACAAAAAGAAAATCGAATCTCTTGTTAATAAAATGAGCGAGATTCGTTCAAAGATGAGTCAGGATCGTGTAAACCACTGGTTCGATATTTATAATCTTCTTGATGAAAAACAAAAAGAAAAATTCCGTGAACTTCGCAGTGAATTCTTCAAAGATGGAAAATTCTGGGGACCAAAATTTAGAAAAGATTTTCCACCAAGAAGACCTGCACCAGGTCGAGGATTAGGACCGTGCGGAATGGGTTATGGTCCATGGTGGGATGAAAAGTAATTTCTCATAAACCTCCTCCTTGCTTGCGTAAAAATCCCATAAGCCTCACAGTCGACCTCCTGCTGTGAGGCTCTTTTATTTTAAAATTTCTTTTGATTAGAAAAATTATTTTGGATTGGTTGGCCTTATTTCAAACTCTGAAAGCATTGCCCGACGAGGAAGTTTTAAAAACGCTAAAACGCCATCTGCAACATCTTCGGGTTTTAAGATTTTTTCTCGATTAATGTTTGGATAAAAATTCCCAATCAAATCTGTATCAACTGAGCCTGGGTGAACAAGGCAGACTCGAATGTTGTATTGACGAACTTCGAGCATTAAAGAATGAGCAAAACCGGTCAGAGCAAATTTTGTTGCTGAGTAACCAGTTCCGCCTGGATTTGGATTTTTACCAGCGAGTGAAGAAATAAAAATAATATCACCATTTTGATTTTTAATCATCGAAGGAAGTATCAGTTTTGTCAAATTGAAAACGCCATACAAATTAGTTTTAACTAATCTATCAAATTCTTCATAAGTGTAATCAACTAAATTTTTAAATGATCCAATTCCAGCATTATTAACAAGAATGTCGATGTGCGTTTGTGATAAAAATTCTTGAAGAACTTCTTTTAATTTGTAATAATCACCTACATCAACTGCAAAAAATTGTGATTGAACATTGAACTGAGATAACTCAGTTTTTAATTTTTCAAGGTCAGATTGATTTCGTGAAATTCCATAAATATTGCATCCTTCTTGTGCAAGCTTTAATGCAATTGCTTTTCCGATCCCTTTACTTACGCCAGAGATAAAAACATTTTTGTTTTTAAGATCAGACATTCAAATCTCCTGTGATTGGTCTTACAATTATTTCTTCGCTTACGAGTGAATCTGGTTGTAGAAATACGGAAACTACAATATGAGCAATATCATCTGGCTTTATCATTTTATCTGAAGCAACTTTTCTAATTTCTTTATCCCACATTGGCGTTTCAGTTGGACCTGGCAAGATGTTAACTACTTTAATTCCAAATTCCCTTACTTCTTCTCTCAAACAATCAGCAAATGCATTAAGTCCAGCTTTTGATGCAGAATAAACTGCGCTCTTTGGATAAACTTTTCTTGCAGCAAACGAACTGATGTTAATTATCAAACCAGATTTCTTCTCCATCATATAAGGCAATACATTTTTAGAGCAGTAAATCGATCCAAGTAAATTGATATCTATTATATCCCTTGCTTCTCGATTAGATGTATCCAAAACGGATTTGAAAACTGTTACACCAGCATTATTTACAAGACAATCAATTCTTCCTTCTTCACGAATTATTGTTTTTACAACTTGACTCACATTCACTTCTGAAGCAACATTGCAAGGGATAGCTTTAATTTTGAGTTTTTCCTTAGCGAATTCTCGGACTGTTCTTTCAAGCTCGGAATTTCTTCTTCCGGATATATAAACCTTGCAATTAATCTTTGCAAAGTTATAGGCGATTGCTTTGCCAATTCCGCTTGAACCGCCTGTAATCCAGACTACTTTTTTATCTTCTTTCACTATTTGATACTCGAATTAATTAGTCTTAAAAATTCGTTTCTTGTTCTTTCATCTTCTTTGAAAGAACCGTGCATTGCGCTCGTTGTAGCGATACTATTTTGTTTTTCAACTCCACGCATCATCATACACATATGCATTGCCTCGATAACAACGCCAACTCCGTCCGGTTTCAAGTATTCGTTTAATGTATCGGCAATTTGTTGAGTAAGTCTTTCCTGCACCTGAAGTCTTCTCGCAAAGATGTCAACAAGTCTTGGAATTTTACTCAATCCAATAATTTTTCCATTTGGAATATATGCCACATGTGCTTTACCAAAAAAAGGAAGCATATGATGTTCGCACATTGAATAAAAATCTATATCCTTAACAATAACCATTTCGTCATATTTCTCAGTGAAAATTGCCTTATTCATAATTTCATCAACATCTTGCTGATAACCTCTTGTTAAGAATTCAAAAGCTTTAGCAACTCTTTCAGGAGTTTTCAGCAGACCTTCTCTGTCGGGATTTTCTCCGATTTCAATTAAAAGTTTTCTAATTAACTCTTTTGTTTTTTCGATGTTCATTCTTCACCTCTAAATTCTACAATATTTCTTTCACTTTCATAGATTTTAATAGAATACAATTTTCCATTTGGAATTTCATTTTCCAGTTGTTTCCAGAATGCAACTGCTAAATTTTCCGATGTTGGAATTATTCCTTTTAAGAATTCAACTTCAAGATTTAGATTTTTGTGATCAACATATTTAATGATTTTTTCCTCGATTAAATCTTTTAGCTTTTTCAAATCAATCAAATAACCTATCTTTGGATTGATATCACCGTAAACAGTAACTTCAATAACATAATTGTGACCGTGATAAAGTGGATTATTACAAAGTCCATACAACTTTTGATTTTCTTCATCACTAAATTCTGGATTGTATAACCGATGAGCAGCTGAAAAATGAGCTTTTCGGGTAATATAAACTTTCATTTCTGTCTTAAATCCTCCATCAAACTTAATCTTACATTTTCAGGAATGATTGTCTCAGCTTTATAATTTGGATGATTAATTTCGATGGTCACTAAATTTTTGGGATTTAAAAATTTTTCAACTTGATTTGAGTTGAACTTAAATCTCGCATATAAGACAGCACTAATTCTTCCATCTGGCAAATTTTCATCAATAAAAATCGGAGTTATTGATTCATCAGCAAACTTCAAAAAGATCTTATTATCCTGAATTCCAACAAGTGAATTGAGAATTGGTTTAATAAATTGTCGTTCAAAAATTTCAATCAAGATTGTTGCACAGAGTTCATTTTCATCTGGAATTAATTTGTTGAAAACATCTATCTCTTGTTGAATTAATTTTTCATCCGTCATCTTTTCGAGTCTTATCATTTCTTGAATCTGATACAAAACAGTTTCTCTATTTTCGAAGACAAAAGTTATATTATCGCCAACCTGTACACGACGATTCTTTTTAAGCTTTATAATTTTTTGTTGAAATTCTTTTCTAACTTTCAGGTAATCGTTATAAGGTATAATATCCTTTAATTCAATTTTTTTCAACTAAAACCTCATTAAATTCTGGAATGATCTGAGAGGAAGTTTTTTACTTTTTGTTTTTCAATTCCATTAACAAATCGAGAGCTTTCTGCAATCTTCCAGCATGAGATTTTTCAGCTCTTGCAAGGAATTCAAACCATTCAGCAATTTCATCAAAACCTTCCTCTCGAGCAACTCTGGCAAAGCCAGGATAAAGCTCACTGAATTCGTAAGTTTCGCCTTCAATTGCCACTTTCAGATTTTGTTCGGTATCACCAAGTTTTTTTCCAGTCAAAGGATCAGCAATCGGTTCAAGAAATTCAATATGACCAAAAGCGTGTCCACCTTCACCTTCAGCGGTTTCTAAAAAAACATTTGCAACCTCTTCAAATCCTTCTTCTTTAGCTTTCTGCGCAAAGTAAAGGTACCTTCGATTTGCCTGACTTTCAAGAGCAAATCCTTCTAACAAATTTTTGATCGTTCTTGAATTTGCAAGTTGTTTGATTTTATCTTTATCGAGTTGAGTTTTCTCTACCATTAATTTTCCAGTGCCTCTAAAACTTCTTTAATATGTCCATCAACTTTTACCTTTGGAAAGATCTTTTTGATTTTTCCTTTTTCATCTATAATGAAAGTGGTGCGTTCAACTCCAAAGTATTTTTTTCCATACATACTTTTTTCTTTCCAGACACCATATTTCTCAAGAACTTTTTTCGTTTCATCACTCAGTAAATCAAATGGTAAATTATACTTCTCCTGAAATTTTTTATGAGACTGAACTGAATCTGGACTAACACCAAGCACAACCACATCTTTATTATGAAAAAGCTTAATATGATCTCTAAAATCACAGGCTTCCTTAGTGCAACCAGATGTCATATCTTTTGGATAGAAATACAAAACAACTTTCTTTCCGAGAAAATCTTTTAATGAAACTTTCTTACCATCTTGATTGGGTAGTGTAAAAGCAGGAGCTTTTGAACCTTCTTTTAACATAGTTCACCTCAAAATTGTTTTAATAATATTATTGTGAAACTAATGAGTAAACTGATGAGAGAAAGATAGTAATAACCAGTGATGTAGTTTTCAATTTTACTTTCAAGAAAATCAATCATTTCTGGTTTAGGAAATAGTCTTAAGTTCTTTTCAGATCTAACGATCGATTTTTCAAGAACATAAACTTTAACAAGACTGATCAAAGTTAAAAGTCCAGCAAGAAATATATAAAGAATATAAAATTTAGACTTCAATGGATTATTAAATGCAACAGTAAGATTGATTAAAATACCAGACCAAACAAAGACAATCGCAAGAATGAAGACATACTCGAGTTTGTGAAAAAAATCTATTAAAAATTTCCTGAACAATTTCGGCTCAATGTTTTCCAATTTTTTCCTGAAGCTAAAAATAAAAAGCGTGATCGTTAAACTTCCTGTCCAGAAAATCATTGCGATTGTTTGTAAAATATCTGCCAGATATTTTAAGAATTGAATGCCCATCTTACTTTTTTATTTCAAAAATAATGATTGTAAATAAAACTTTCGAGATAAATTTAAGATGGGCATTCATAAAAAATTACTTAAGATTTGCTAGGGTCTCTTTAATCTTTTGGTAATCTGGTTCCTTACCTGGATCATCTAAAACCTCAACATATTGCACAATACCATTTTTATCAATCACAAATGCTGAACGCTTTGCAACACCTTTATAACCAAATTTGTTTGGTAACCAGTTTTCATCAAGAACACCGTATGCTTGACAGACTTCTTTATTAAAATCACTGAGCAAGTCGAAACCGAAATTTAATTTTTCATTCCATAGTTTTTGAGCGAATGGACTATCAACGCTAATCCCAAAAACAGTTGCATCAAGTTGTTGATAATCTTGAAGACTATCACGAGTCTGACATAATTCTTTTTCACAGACTCCAGTATTTACGAAAGGAAAGAAAAGTAAAACAACATTTTTCTTTCCGACAAAATTGCTTAAAGTTACATCTTCAAGACGGTTATTTTTTAATGTAAAGTTTTTGTAAGCGTCACCAACTTTAACGGACATTTTTCCTCCATTTATTTTTTATTTTGTTTTTTGACCTAAATTAACTGTTACTTGATATTCAATCTCACCAGTTTGAGTTACTCTACCTCGTATCTCTGTAACTTCAAACCAGTAGACTGGATTTTTTTCGTTGTATGTCTTTACAACACTTTCAATTGCGTCGGATACGCTTTTTGTTGAAGTTCCGACAACTTGTTTCTTTTCAAATTGTGATGTTGGACTCATAATTTTTCCTCTTTTTTTCAAATTTCTCGATTTCTTAACAAAAAAGTAAAGATTAAAGTTTATCTTGATTAAAAAATATTTTTATGCTAAATTAGATTTAGTCTAAATAACGATTGAAAATGATAGTCAACATAACCCATGCAACAGAAATTTTCACTGACTTCTTAAAGAAAGGATCTTACAGAATAACCCCTGAGCGATTTGAAGTCTTAGAATTTGCATTCAAGCAAACTCGACATTTTAGTGCCGATGAACTTTTCTTAGCAATGAAAAATGAAGGTTCTAATATCTCACGAGCAACTGTTTACAACACTCTTGAGCTTCTGGTCTCCTGTGGACTTCTTTCAAAACATAATTTTATGGGTAAAGAAGCTCGTTATGAAAAGATACTTGGTGTAAATGAACATGACCATTTGATCTGTCTTAATTGCGGAAAAATTGTTGAATTTGACAATAACGAAATTCTTAAAATCCAGGAAAAGATTTGTGAAGAATATGGTTTTATTCCTGTAAATCATAGTTTTAATATCTACGGATATTGCAAAAATCCAGATCAATGTAAATCTAATAGAGAGAATGGAAATGAAAACAACACTCGATAAAGTCGAAAAAGGACAAAAGTTCGTCATTGATAAATTACCTGATGATGATTACAAACTTCAATTAATTCGATTTGGAATTGCTGAAGGAGAAAAAGTCACCTGCCTCGATAAAATTCTTGGAGGAACGATTATTCTTAAAAAGAATAGATTAGAAATTGCTCTCGGCAGTGAACTCGCAAAGAAAATTAAAGTTACGATGTTAAACTAAAATAAAATCTTATGCACACCACTCCACAAAATCTAAATCCCAAAATTGATTTCAAGAAAGTTGTTCTTGCTGGTAACCCAAATGTCGGTAAGTCACTGATCTTCAATCATCTCAGTGGAATGTATGTCGAAGTATCTAATTTTCCCGGAACAACAGTTTCAATTACATCTGCCTGGTATAAAAATTACAATGTCTTTGATACACCAGGAATTTATGGAGTATCTTCATTCAATGACGAAGAAAAAGTCGCAAAGGAAATTATTCTTCAAGGAGATATAATTTTAAGTGTTGTAAATGCTTTGAATCTCGAAAGAGATTTATTTCTTACTCTTCAATTAATCGATATGGGTAAGAGAGTTTCTGTGATTTTGAATATGATGGATGAAGTGAGAAAGCATAAGTTGGTCATTAATTCAAAAAAATTATCTGAGTTACTCGGAGTTGAGGTTTATGAAACTTCTGCTCTTAAAGGTGAAGGATTAGAAAATCTTGAAGATGCAATCAAAAAAGCTCGCCAGGGTAAAGAAGATAAATTCATTAAAGAAAAATTAAACCTGGTAAAAAATGAAATTCCAGATCAGGCAGAGGCATTGCTCTTTCTCGAAGGTGATAGAGAAGTTCAAAAGAAATATCCACACATAAAACTTCCTGTTGAAGACATACGAGAAGAAATTTACATACACAGAAGAAATAGAGTAAAAGAAATTGTCGATCAAGTAGAAAGCATCGATACTCCTGGTGGATTATTCTTTTCAAAACTTGGCAGATTGGCTTTAAATCCCTGGACTGGAATTCCAATTTTGCTGGCCATATTAACTTTGGTTTATTTCTTCGTTGGCGATTTAGTTGCTCAGAGACTGGTTGATTTCACTGAAAACACAATTGGTAAAGGTTTGATCGAATACAATATTAAGAAGTTAGTTGCTCTTGAAATTCCAACTGAAATTGAAGTTAAAGTTTTGGATAACGAAGACAATGTTGTTGAAAAT
>Ga0123519_10007315_pt1 | contig 17138 bp, 16 predicted proteins | sample YelNatPaOPRAMG02_FD_87396 | JGI IMG/M metagenome (GOLD analysis project Ga0123519, IMG submission 87396) | Hot spring microbial communities from Yellowstone National Park - Yellowstone National Park OP-RAMG-02 (version 2) | ecosystem: Environmental > Aquatic > Thermal springs > Hot (42-90C) ... | reverse complement strand
TCTGAACAAGAACTTCTAAATAGCATAAAGACATATTTAGCAAAGGGACATCCAGCAATGTTCGGTTTTTCTGTCTATAGTTCAATAAGAGAAGCCGAAAAAGATGGAAAGATTCCCTTTCCTTCACCTAAAGAGCGGATTGAAGGGGGCCATGCAATTGTTGCTGTGGGATATGACGACAGGATAGAAATAAAAAATCCTCATAACAGAAGCAAAACAAAAGGTGCTCTGCTCATCAGAAACTCGTGGGGAACCAGCTGGGGAGAAGGTGGATATGGATGGCTTCCCTATGAGTATGTATTAAGGGAGCTAGCACAGGACTTCTGGACAATCATTAAAAAAGAGTGGATAGATACCGGCCAGTTCATAGAATAAATATTTTGGTATTACAAAGATTCAAATTTCCCTTGACAAAATTGTTCAAATAGTTTAAAATAAATTAAACAATATTAAATTAAGATATGAAGAAAGAAGTAATAAAAGAATATCTTTTGTTTTACGGTAAAGTACCTAAGAATACTTTAATTTTATATCTTGCTAACATAACTACATCTTTACTCTCCCTTTTTTTCTTTGGAATACTGGCGCGATATCTTGGAGTTTTAAATTTCGGAGTTTTTTCTTATGTGTATGCTTTTATGACAACTGCACAGACAATTGGCGCTTTTGGGCTCGATATGTTTATGATAAGAGAGTTATCAACTGAAAATCAAAATGTAATGGATAACATTGGGAATATTTTGGTATTAAAGATACTCTCTTCTTTAATTACATTAATTTTTACTCTTATAACTGTATCTTTTTTAAATCTTGAACCATTAACTAAAAAAATTCTTCTCTTGTTTTCTCCATACATAATTTTTTCAAATCTTAATCTTACCTTATGGTATATAGGTGATGGATATCAAAAAATGGAATATAGGAGTTCGTTTACAATTATCTATTATTGTTTTAGGACAATATTTGGATGGATAATTGCAAAATATACCCAAGATATAAATATATTATTTATTTTTTTATTAATAATAGAATTCTTTTTTTCAATTATCAGTTTTTGGACGGCAAATTTATATTTTGGCAGGATAAAACTCACCATTAAAAAAAATATCTTTAAAAAAATTTGTTGCTGCTCTTTTCCTTTTGCAGTAAGTAGTATATTATATATTTTTCTGCTCCGTCTGGACATTTTACTTCTAAATACATTGAAAGGAGAAAAAGCTGTTGGATTATACAGTCCTGCACAGAAATTAGTAAATCTATTATTTTTGCTTTCAATCTCTTTCATTTCGGCAATATATCCTGCTATGGCTAAAGCTTCCAGAACTACAGGAAATAAGGATTATTACTTTTTTACTTTTTCAATTAGGATAGTAGCTATGGCAGGAATACTTATTGCTGTTTTTACTACGATTTTGGCCGGTCCAGTAATAAAAATTATTTTTGGTAGTGAATATGCCGTTTCCGTTGGGATATTAAAAATATTGGTATGGATGATCCCTCCCTTTTTTTGTGCATCGCTATTATGGGTGCTTTTTGCTGTTAAAAATTTCCAGCATTGGACTACGATTATTTATTTAATTGGTTTTCCTGTCAATTTTGTATTAAACTTTTGTCTTGCTAAAAAAATGACTTATTTTGGAAGTGCATTAGCTATGGTCATTTTTTCGGTTTTTATATCAATAATCAGTTTCATAATATACTATGGAAATAGAAAAAAATTGTTTAATATGTAGTAAATCAAATTTTAGAGTTTTGCATTTAATTAAGGAAACTATTTACAGAGAACGGTTCTATATTTGTCAATGTAAAAATTGCCATTTTATTTTTACCAGTCCTATATTTTCTTCAAAAGAATTAAGCCGTTTTTATCCCCAAAATTATTATTCACTTATTCCAAAGCAACAGGATCTTTTCTCTTCCCAAGGAACTTCATTAAGGAGAAAAATAAGTAAAAAATTAAAAATTCTTTTATTGAAAAAATATGGATATAATTTTGATAGTGAAGAATTTTTTCCTTCATTTTTACAACTATTTTTACCCTTTTATAAGTATATCGTATCAGAGATTTACCCAGAAAATAAAAAAGATGGATATCTTCTAGATCTAGGATGTGGTTGTGGTGAATATATTCTGCTTCTTAAACAATTAGGATGGAAGGTTTATGGTATTGATATAAATCCCCAAGCTGTTATAAATGCTAGAAAATTATATGGACTTGACGTTTTTTGTGGAGAACTTCTCGATGTAAAATTTCAAGATAATTTCTTTGATACCATTACACTACACGCAGTTTTAGAACATATCTCAGAACCCATTATTACATTACAAGAATTACACAGAATATTAAAGAAAAACGGAAGAATAATTATCAGTGTTCCGAATATATGGAATTGGGAAAGAATACTATTCAGGAAATTTTGGTGGGGTTGGGATATACCAAGACATTTATGGCATTTTTCTCCAAAGACATTAGAAAAACTTTTAAAAAATTATGGATTCAAAGAAATAAAAATACAGTATCTATCGGATATGTACGACTTTCCTAAAAATATTAGAAATATGTTAAGTGCTTTTTTCCCTAAATCGGAAAAAAATATACATTCTTTTTTTGACTGTGATAAATGGAGGTTTATAACTAAATATTTAATGCTTCCCATAGGTATTATAAGTATGCTATTCGGTATTACCGAAAAATTTGTGATTTTTGCTAGGAAATAAAAAGGACTGTTAGGAAAATGAAAATAGCGATTGATGCGGGGCTGGGGTTAACTCCATCTGAAAAAGGAGGTATTTATTATCTGCTTCCTCAATTTCTATCTGCACTGCATAAGATTGATAGAGAGAATGAGTATGTAATATCCGGATATTTATTAAGAAATTATCATAAAAGAGTAAAATTTATAAAAGAATTACTTGGTTCTGAGAAGTTCTCGTTTAAGATTCTGCCTTTGCCATCAAAAATAGTAAATCTGATAGAAGTAAAAATGAAGTTCCCTTTGATAGAAACACTTTTTAAAAAGGAAGGGATATCCATATACCATGGGTTTTGTGGTGGGAACCTGCCTATCTTCAACAAAATAAGAACTGTCTATACTGTGCATGACCTCTCTTTTGAAATCAACCCGGACTTTTATAATGATAGGTGGTATTCACATATAAAAGATTCTGCTATGAGGGCTGATGCTATTACCACACCATCTTTTTCTACCAAAAAAGACCTGATGAAGATTTATGACATACCTGAAGATAAGATAAAAGTGACACATTTAGGTGTGAATAAAGAAATCTTTAAACCGATAGGTAAAGAAGCGGTAAGGGAATATCTGAAAAAATATATTCCTTTTGAAAGATATATCATGACCGTAGTAACCTCAATAAAAAGAAAGAATATTCCTTTTCTTTTGGATGTTTTTAAGATATTAAAGGAAAAAGGGGTTGAAGAAAAACTTTTAATAATAGCAGGAACTTTATATCTGAAAGATGAAATTCTAAAACTGGCTATGGAGAAAAAGATAGAAAATGACACCTTCGTTTTGACAGAAATTCCTGTGGATAAGATGCCTTATTTTTATTCAGGAGCAGAATTATTCGTCTTTCTGTCTTTATATGAGGGATTTGGCTTGCCTGTTCTTGAAGCAATGGCATGTGGATGCCCGGTCCTTACTTCTAATATTTCTTCTCTACCGGAAATTGCTGGAGATGCAGGAATAATTGTTAACCCTTACTCTCTTGAGGAATCTTCTACATCCATTTTAAACACACTTTCAGATGGATGGCTGAAATCAGAGATGAGAAAAAAAGGGATAGAACGTGCCAGTTTGTTTTCCTGGGAAAAATGTGCAGGAGAAACACTTGAGGTTTACAAGAATTTAAGTAGATAATAAAAAGTTATAACTCTTTCATTTGTATTTTATGTGTAAATATATATAATTAATAAAAATGTTAATTTTACGGCAGCCGCAGAGCGGATGGCAAAAGGTATTCCCCTCCACATTCATTCTTTCTTTTGAAGATATGATGAGGTTTAAAATATTAAGTTTTATGGATAGAGACAATGATTAAGATATGTTATGTTATAGGGAGTCTTGAAATAGGAGGAGCGGAAAAGCAGTTATTGAAACTGGTGGAGAATATAGACAAAAGAAGATTTTTGCCTGTGGTTATTGCCTTAAGAGGGGGGGCATTAAAAAAGGAATTTGAAAAAGTAGTAAAACTTATTGTGATAGGCAAGAGATGGAAGATAGACCCATTCTTCCTGTTTCGCTTAATCTCTGTTATAAAGAAAGAACAACCTTATATCCTTCATACTTTTATGTTCACATCTAATACCTGGGGGCGAATTGCCGGTATTATTGCGAGAATCCCTGTTATTATTGCTTCTGAAAGATGTGTTGATATCTGGAAGAGGTGGTATCACAAACTCATAGATAAAATTTTACTTATGTTCACTCATAAGGTTATAGGTAATTCAAATGCAGTAAAGAAGTTTTATCAGGAAACAGAAGGGATTCCTGAGAGGAAAATACTTGTTATCTATAATGGGGTTGATTTAGAAGAATTTCAGAAGATAGAGACCGGTAAGATAGAAATTGAAAAGAAGGGAGGGATTGTAGGCACTGGTGGAAGATTTACTGAACAGAAAGGGCTTATTAACCTTCTTATGGCTATCCCTGAAGTATTAAAGATGCTTCCGGATACAAAGTTTATATTTGTCGGAGATGGTCCATTAAGAAAGTCATTTGAGGACTTTGTAAAAAATCACAACATCTCTGATAGTGTAATCTTTACTGGTTATAGAAAAGATATACTTTTTATCTTTTCTCTCTGTGATATGATTGTTGTCCCCTCTTTGTTTGAAGGTATGTCAAATATTGTTCTTGAAGCAATGGCTTTGAAAAAACCCGTGATAGGAACAGATATACCTGAGATTGCCGAACTGATTGAAGATGGTAAAAATGGTTTTCTTGTTCCTTTAAAAGACATAAAAGATAAAATTGCTAAAAAAATTATTTTCCTTTTCAAAAATCCTGATTTATGTAAAAATATGGGGGAGAGCGGATATAAAATTGTTCAGGAAAGATTTTCTGTATCTGCTATGGTAAAGAAATATGAGGAATGTTATAGTAAATTTCTACCATGTCAATTCATAAAAGAATAATTTTAAACAGGGATATGATTAGAATAAAATGGATAAATTAAAATGTGCATTTTCTTTTGGTAAAAACTGGGGCAATTACGTAGAAAATTTTGTTGATGAATATAGAATAAGCAATGCTGAACAATCTTTATTACAATACCTCCCCCGTGAAGAATATAAAGATAAAGTATTTATTGATATTGGATGTGGAAGTGGAATTTTTTCCTTAAGTGCTCTACGATTGGGATGTAGAAAAGTAATCAGTTTTGATATTGATAAATATAGCATTGAAGCTACTGAAAAAGTTAAAAATAGATTTTCGTATCTATTATCAGAAAATTATCTATGGGAAATTTTCACGGGAGATATTTTAGATGAAAACTTAATAAGTAGATTGGAAAAAAACGGAGATATTGCATATAGCTGGGGTGTTCTTCATCATACTGGAAATATGTGGAAGGCAATAAAAAATGCGTCAAAATTAGTTAAATCGGGGGGTTTTTTTATCATAGCGATCTATAATAAGACATCTTCTTCTGCCTACTGGTTAAAAGTAAAGAAGTTTTACAATTCTGCTCCTAAATTTATAAAGTTACTGCTGGTATATTTTTGTTTCTTCTGTATAATCTGTAAACGAATTATAACCTATCTATTAGAATTCTTATCCAGAAAAGAAAAAAAAATAAAACTGAATAAATTGTTTGCCCAGAGGAGGGGAATGAGTACCTTTTACGATATCATTGATTGGCTCGGCGGGTACCCATATGAGTATGCTTCATTTGAAGAAGTTAAGAATTTTGTAGAAGCACTTGGTTTTAAACTGATAAAAGCGCCTACTATACTTCCATCTACAAAAGAGAAAATATCTTTCTTAAGTATCTTTTCTCTCTATAACACAGGAAATAATGAGTTCGTATTTAAAAAAATTTAACATCTTTAACTTTTCAGAGGAAAATAATTATGTGCGCTATATGTGGAATAGTAAACAGAAAGGGCAGGGTGGATGGTGAACTGCTCCGAAAAATGACTGATATTATGGATTATAGAGGCCCTGACGAAAGCGACTTTTTGCTCAGAGAAATAGCAGGTTTAGGACACAGACGGCTTAAAATAATAGACCTTATTACAGGAAGACAACCATTCTCAAATGAAGATAATACGGTCTTTCTTATATGTAATGGAGAGATTTATAACTTCAGGGAATTAAGAAAATCTCTGAACGAAAAGGGACATAGATTTAAAAGTAATTCTGATAATGAGGTTATATTACATCTGTATGAAGAAAAAGGAGTTGACTGTTTGAGTGAGTTAAGAGGTATGTTTGCATTTGCTATATGGGACGAAAGGAGTAAAAAACTTTTTCTTGCAAGGGACAGGATAGGGAAAAAACCACTTGTATATTGTGAAGTTCCAGAGGGTATCATTTTTGCATCAGAGATTAAGGCATTGTTATTACATCCTTATGTTAAAAAAGAGATAGATCCTTTTGCTCTTGACCTGTTTCTTACATATCAGGCAGTCCCTGCCCCTTTTACAATTTTTAAGGGAATAAGAAAAATTCCAGCCGCACATTATCTTGTATGGCAGGAAGGAGAAATTAAAGATATTGTTGGATACTGGGACATAAACTTTACAGAAAAGATACGGCAGAAAAGTGAATATGAATATACAGAATTACTCTGGACAAAACTTGTAGAAGCAACAAAACTACGAATGATAGCAGATGTGCCATTAGGCGCTTTCCTTTCAGGGGGAATTGATTCTTCCACAATTGTAGGTATTATGAGTACCTTGTCCCGAACCCCTGTAAAAACATTTTCCATTGGCTTTGACAGAAAGGACTTTGACGAATTAAGGTATGCAAAGATTGTCGCTGATAGATTTTCTACGGAACATCACGAGTTTATAGTAAAACCAAACATAATAGAAGTCCTTCCTCAACTTGTATGGCACTATAACGAACCATTTGGTGATTCTTCTATGGTTCCAACATATTATGTCGCAAGAGAGACAAAAAAATATGTTACAGTTGCCCTCAATGGCGATGGTGGAGATGAAAACTTTGCTGGATATACAAGGTACTGGCAGATGCTTCTTATGAAAAAACTACAGTATGGAATGCATATAACACCACATAGTATAAAAAAATGGCTTATGGATGCCTTTATTGAAGGATATCAAAAATATCCTGATTCAACCTTCTTCCGTATATGGAAGTGGATGGATGATGTAGAAAGATATGGTGATGCCTATGCATATGGCAGACGGCTTACCTCTTTCTCACCTGAATATAAAAACGAGATATATTCTGACTTTTTTAAGTCAGAATTAAAAAACACAGATGCTTTTAGTCCTGTAAATCAGTTATGGGAAGAGAGTGGTCCTATTCACCTTCTTGAAAAAATGATTTATACTGACTTGCACCTTTATCTTGCAGATGTCCTTACTGTAAAGATGGATATTGCCTCTATGGCTAACTCCCTTGAAACTAGAAGTCCATTTCTTGACCATACGTTTGTGGAGACAATCGCCTCTTTCCCAGCAGAACTGAAACTAAAAAGATGGACGCCAAAGTACATATTAAAAAAGAAACTCCAGGGATTTCTTCCTGAAGAGATATTACAAAGAGAAAAGATGGGGTTTGGTTTACCAGTAGAGGAATGGTTCAGAGATGCCTTAAAGGACTATCTCTCTTCATATCTTCTTTCTGATATCTTTGCAAGTAGAGGATTTTTTAAGTCAGAAGCAGTAAAGAAAATGGTTGAGCAGCATATATACGGTATTAAGAATCATACATCACGGCTCTGGAACCTTCTGATTTTTGAACTCTGGTACAGAATATTTATGGAAGGGGAGAAACCATGAAACTCTCTATAATAATTCCGGTATATAACGAAGAGAATACGATCTTAAAAGTTAGCGAGAAGGTTAAATCGCTCCCTTTAGAAAAAGAAATAATAATAGTTGATGATGGGAGTACTGACAGAACAAGAGAGGTTCTTGAGAAGATTAAGAATATACAAAACTTAAAGGTAATATTCAAAAATAAAAATCAAGGTAAGGGTTCTGCAATAAGAGAAGGATTAAAATATGCAAGTGGAGAAGCAATAATAATACAAGATGCTGATTTAGAATATGAGCCAACCGATATTGTCCATATTTTTAAGCTATGGATAGAAGGATATCCAGTGGTATATGGTTCTAGGTTTTTAAGTAAAAACAGAATGCCTCTCCATAGTTTAATTGCAAATAAATTTCTCACTGTTCTCACTAATATCCTTTTCTTTTCTCACTTAACTGATATGGAAACCTGTTATAAACTATGTCCGAGAGAATTATTACTCTCTCTTAACCTTCAATCAAAAGGTTTTGAAATTGAACCAGAGATAACTTGTAAGATACTAAAAAGGGGCATCAGAATAAAAGAAGTGCCAATAATCTACAATCCAAGACAGTCAGGGAAAAAAATAAACTGGAAGGATGGAGTAAAAGCAATCTTTTATATTTCAAAATATAGGTTGAAATAAAAAAGAAAAGATTTTTTATTGGGTTATTGGAGTATTATTTATATTCTTTTACTTCTACGGAATAAAATAGGTAGTATAGAACAAAAGGGTACCCCTTCTTGTTTCTGAAAATAATAAGATACTTAAGCAACTTATACCTGTGATGCTTGAGACCTATAAAGAGATAAGAAAGATACAGGTTTACTATGGCGCTCAATATAATGTTGATTATAGGGAAGATGAAATAAAAATAATACAGGTAAATGGGAAAAAAACAGGTAAAAAAAGAGATTATCAATTCTTGCAGGAGTTATCTTATCCGCTCCGCTGGTGCTGATGAACAGAGAGCAATAATAGCACTCAGCAAGATGTATCCTAGGAAATTTAATTCTAATTCTCACTTTTATGAATATAGTGGAGTATATTTTTATCCCATGGGGCTATTTTTTTGTGTGTTATCTAAAATAAAACTATTAACACTTACTTCGGATATGGCATTTTATTTTTTAAATCCCGATGAGATTGAAAAGTTATATCTCTCAGGAAGAATATTTGGAACAATAGGGACATTATTATTCATTGTGGTATTCCACTTTTTATGCAGAGAATTATTTATATATAAAAAACTTGTATATTTTTTAACCCTATTTTATGGAGCAGTTACTGGTTCTGTCCTCTGGTTCTACTATTTGAAATCTTTTTCATATGGAACGTTCTGGCTTATCCTTGTCTTATGGACAATAGAGAGATATCTGTATTTCTCTATTGTATTCACCGGACTTTCCTTCGGCAGGTTGTTAATCTATGGATATATAACTATCTGTTTTCATATTTATTCTGTTTTCGGTCAGAAATTGCAGATGGAAACTGAAAAATCTATTTTTTACACTTGTAATTTTTTTAGCAATATCTTTTATAACCGACCCTTATGTTTTCCTATCCCACAAAGAGTTTATACAAAAGACAGTATATCTACAAGAGTACTGGTACAAGAATATATTTATGAATGCCTTGAAGGTCTTTGTCTTTAATACAATAAGGTATGGTCTGGAAATACACTTATGGATTATCTTACTGATAGGGCTTATCGGGGCTCTTATGTATAAGTCAGAAAAAATATGCTGGCTGTTTTTCCTTTTGTTTTTGCCGGCATTTTTCTGTTCTATCTTTACCACCGCCCACTGGGTGCATTACAGTATCTTTTTTTATCCTCATAATCTCTGCCGGATTATTCATTTCACCACTGGGACAGAAAAGAGTTATTATCTTTCTTCTTCTGGGTATCGGAATATACACATTTTTATATACCAGTTCTTATGTTAAGATATTAGGGAGGAAAATATAAGAATAGAAACGGGTGTGAGTGGATAAATGAGAACATACCATCTGGAAATAAGATTGGGCTGTTGGAAGCACCTTCTCCTTGGCACACACCACTTTTCAGATTTCTTGATTATAAACTTATTATTCCTTAAGAGAGAAACATCTTTGAAAAAGAGCAGCCAGATTACTTTATTGTAAGCGAATACCAGTGATTAAAAGGAGCAGTATATATTGTTATAAAGAACTTTCAGAATATGAAGTTATGCAAAGATTTGAGAAAAAACCGTATTTTTTAAGTATAACATTCAGACAACCTGATAATATACCTTGTGACTGGTATCATTCAAACCCTGTAATTTTAATATGGAAAAGAAAGAGGTAATAAAAAAACTGATATTAATATTTTTCTTTGCACTGGTCATCCGTATTGGTTTTATACTTACACTGGACAATACTGTGGATGTATGGGGTGATTGGTGGGATGAACTTGGCTGGAAGATTGCAACAGGACAGGGATACTGGATAAATAATCCTTATTTTACTGATGGAAAACTTTTTTACTCATGGAGAGCACCTGGTTTTCCTTTATTACTTGCAGGGATATATAAAATCTTTGGCCATAATTATCTTGCCGCAAAGATATGCCTTGCTATTTTGAGTTCATTTTCATGTTTATTACTCTTTGCTATTACTTCTCTCCTTGCAGGCGATAAAAAAATAGGCACATGGGCTGCTTTCATATATGCTATCTATCCTTCTTCTATCTTCTGGACTGGTTATCTTGCTCCTGTTACATTAGAGATATTTATTTTATTATCGGTTGTGTTGCTACTTTTAAAAGCAGAGCAGAAGAATTATTTCTGGTTTATGTTAGCCGGTATATTTACCGGGCTGGGAGTTTTAACACGCTCTATCTTCATTCTCTTATTGCTTGTTGTTCTTATATGGATGACCATAAAAAATAGAAAAATTTTCCTTTCTTATTTTATTATCTATACAACAGCAGTTACTATAACAATCTCTCCCTGGGTTATTAGAAATTATCTCATCCACAAAACATTTGTACTTACTTCTACGGAAGGCGGTATTGTCTGTTATATCGCAAATAATGAAAAGTCAATCTATCAACCATCCGGATATTGGGACCCGACAGGAAGGTATGAAGAGCATATTATGAAGGAAATTAAGGGACTCTCCGAAGTTGAAACAGATAGATATTTTTACAGGGCTGCCTTCAGATTTATAAAAGATAATCCACGCATATATTGGAAACTTGTAAAGGATAGGTTTTTCAGGTTCTGGAAAGTAGTCCCACATACTTTTTCAGGACCAGGAGGGAGTTATAAATCATATCATATAAAAATTGCCTTGCTTAGTAATCTTCCTATCTTTATACTTGCAGCAATTGGGTTTTTACTTTCCCTGAAGAAATGGAATAACTTTCTTCTGTTTTATCTTATTATCATCTTCTGGGCTGCACCTATAATATTATTTTTCAAAACAGTTATCAGATACCGTGAGCCCATTATGCCTTTTCTTGTTATGTTTGCTGTATTTCTTATAAATAAATGTCTGAATATAAAAAAGGAGAGTTAATGAAAAAATATAAATAGGAGATTTTTATATATTTATCTCCAGAAAGATTTTGTAGTTAAAGGATAAACAATTTTACAGGAGAAAGTATGTGGAAAGATAAAAGGGTATCTGTAATTTTCCCAACTTATAATGAGAAGGACTCTATCAAAGATGCAATAGAGGACTTTTTTGCTTCTGGTTTTGTAGATGAGATTGTAGTTGTGAATAACAATGCTGCTAAAGGAACAGATGAAGAGGTTAAAAAGACATCTGCACGACTTGTCTATGAAAAGAGGCAGGGTTATGGTTATGCCATCTGGAAAGGACTGAAAGAGGCAACCGGTGATTATCTCATTATTTCTGAACCGGATGGAACTTTTTCTGGTAGGGATGTAATTAAATTGCTTGCCTATAGCGATGACTTTGATTATGTTTTAGGGACGCGAACAACAAAAGAATTAATATGGGAAGGTGCCAATATGAATTTCTTTCTCAAATGGGGTAACTGGGCTGTCGGTAAACTAATGGAGTTTTTATACAATACAACAACACTTACTGATGCTGGTTGTACAATGCGTCTTATTAAAAGGTGTATATATGAAAAGATAAAAAAACACTTTACTATTGGAACGCAACACTTTGGACCTGAACTTACACTCCTTGTAATAAAATCAGGAACAAGGTTTATAGAGATACCTATTAACTATAAACCAAGGGTAGGTAAATCATCTGTAACAGGGAGTATGAGAAAAGCATTTGTTCTCGGAATGAAGATGATATTTCTGATTTTAAGGTATAGATTTAAAAAAATGGAGTTTAAATGATACTCGCATATCACAGGGTAAATCCTTGGTATAGAAAGGATGCTTTAACCGTCTCTCCTGAACAATTTGAGAGACAGTTAAGATATATACTTAAAAGACTTCATCCTGCTTTTCCCTCTATTCTCCCTGCTATTAAATCTAATGACTTTTTGATAACCTTTGATGACGGATATGCTGATAATCTCTGGTATGCTATACCTGTACTGAAAAAATTCGGTATAGCCCCTATAATTTTTCTGACTGCGAATTATATAGGGATGGATTATATCTTTAGTAGATATACTGATAAAGAAAAAGACCGATTTTTGAGATGGGATGAGGTTAAAAAGATGTCTGATGAGGGCGTTGTTTTCGGTTCACACTCACTTTCACATCCACATCTTCCACATCTTCCAGATAGCCAATTATGGATTGAAGTTGCTTACTCAAAGAAAATAATAGAAGATAAGACAGGTAAGACAGTTGACTTTTTCTGCTATCCTTATGGTGATTTTGATGAAAGAGTTATAGAAAAAGTTCAACTCGCCGGATATAAAAGCGCGTTTGTAACTCTACAAAAAGGGAAAAATATAAAAGAAAGTGACTATACTTTTCTCCGCACAGGTATTTATGGACATAATAATTTTCTTGCTTTTAAGGTAAAAATATGGAAAAACTATCTCAGAGGAAAAATATCTTAATTCTATTTTGTGTGGCTCTATTAATACGGATTGTATTTGTTCTTACACTGAAAAATAGGCTTTATTTTGATGATGAGTTTGAGTATTACCGCATAGCTCAGAACTTTCTCTCGGGTAATGGATTTATGGCAGGGGAAGGAATGAAGGGATTTCGTCCACCACTTTATCCCTTATTTTTAAGTATCTTTTATCTTCTCAGGTTCAATCTCTTTGGTATTCGTATAGTTCAATGTATTATCTCTGCAATTACTGTAATATTTGTCTATCTTACAGGCAAAAAACTTTTTTCAGAGCGAATTGGTTTATGGTCAGGTATTATAGCGTCTGTCTATCCTTTTTTTATCTTCTACAATGGTTTTTTACTGACAGAAACACTTTTTATCTTTCTTACAGTTATTACCATCTATTCTCTACTTATACTTTCAGAAAGGACATCTTCATCTGTTAAAGCAGGTATATCACTGGGTATGTCAGGCCTCTGCAGACCTACAATGCAACTATATCTACCTGTATCCCTTATCCACATCGTCTGCAGGAAAGAACAATGGAAATTAAAGATAAAAAAGATGTCTTTGATTTTGCTGTTTTTTGTTCTAACCTTAAGTCCCTGGATTATACGAAACTATCGCGTTTTTGGGAGGTTTATACCTGGAACAACAATGGGAGGCAGGGTATTCTGGGAAGGTAATAACCCTTATTCAGATGGGGGCCCCTGCAGATATTTCCCTGAAGAGATAGACAAGATACCAGAAGTAGAAAGGGACAGTGTTTATTATAGAAAGACCGTTGAGACAATAAGAGAAGACCCATACCGTTTCCTCTGGCTTCTACAGAATAAGTTCAAAAGGTTCTGGAATGTTGTGCCTAACGCTTCGGAATTTACAAAACCATTATATCGTATGATAAGTGTAATGGGTTTTGGTATTATGTTGCCATTTTTTGTATTAGGTTTTATACTTACGTTGCGATATAAACAAGCACTTTATATTCATTCTTTGATTGTCCTCTTCACAATCTTTCATATAATCTTTCTCGCCTCTATCAGATACAGAGTACCGCTTGAACCATTTTACATCATACTTGCTGTATATGGATTTTTCTGGCTATCCAATAGGATTTTAGGTATAATTAAAAAGTAAAAGGAAAAGTAAATGCTCACTCAACGGGAGTTGAGTGAAAAGCACAGAGGGAAAAGTGGTGAAGAGCTGAAGTTAAAAAACAACTAACAACTATCACCTTCAGGACTTCAGCGCTAATGGGTGTGCACGACATTGAAATGATTGAAGGTGAAAGATGAAATATATAATCACAGGATATTTTAAAAAAGCGATGGAAAGCACAGCATATAAAAAAATGGAAGATGAAGGATATACAGGCAGGCTTCCTGAATGTAAAAGAGTGGTTGCATTTGCAGAAACACTGAAAAATATGAAGAGGAATTACAATCTGTTTTAGAAGCATGGGTATTACTTGGTCTTTAAGATGAAACATCCTTTACCTGTGATTGGGGTACAGACCTGAATAAGGAACTTGATTATGCCGGGACTCCATTCTGTTAAAAGAAAGATTTTTATTAAAAACTCAGAAAATTAGGGTTTGAAGGACATTATCAAGTAATTTTACTATGAAACTATCCGTAATAATTCCTGTATATAATGAAAGAGCGACCATCCTTGAGATCCTGAAAAAAGTAACCAGTGTTCCTGTAGAAAAGGAAATAATTATTATTGACGATGGAAGCACTGATGGGACAAAAGAGATTCTTAAAGAAATTCAAGACACGCAAAATTTAAAGATAATATTCAAGTATAAAAATGAAGGGAAGGGCGCTGCCATAAGAGAAGGATTGCAATATGTAAGTGGTGATATTGTTGTGATACAGGATGCTGACTTAGAATATGACCCGATGGACTGGTTAAAAATGCTAAATATAATACAGGGGAAAAAGGCAGATGTTGTCTATGGTTCAAGGGTTCTGGGAAGGGGAGAAAAGTCGTCCCTTACTTTTTATTTAGGTGGCAGGTTCCTTTCTTTTCTCGCCAATATATTGTATAGAACAAAAATTACAGATGAACCAACCTGTTATAAAATGTTCAGGAGAGATGTTATAAGGTCAATAAAATTAAACTGTAAGGGTTTTGAGTTTTGTCCTGAGGTTACAGCAAAGATAGCAAAAAAGGGATATAAAATCTATGAGGTGTCTGTAAATTATAAAGCGCGGAAGATTAAGGAAGGGAAAAAGATAAGGTGGAAGGATGGGATGATTGCTATCTGGACATTAATTAAATACAGGTTTTTAGGATGATTACATGCCCTGTTTGTGAAAAAAAGAGTTATTTAATCTGGAGAGAAAGACAGTTCAGTGTCTATAGATGCAGGAATTGCTCTCTCTCCTTTGTTTATCCTTTCCCTGATAAATCTACAACACTGTACAATGAGGAATATTTCAGAAGATGGTATATAAGATATTATAGCGAAAGAAGAACTTATATTACTAAGTTGTTCTCAATATTTGAAAAATATATCCCTCCAAAAGGAAAACTACTTGATGTCGGATGTGGGGTGGGTATTCTTTTGGACGTAGCAAAAGAAAAGGGATATGAGATCTATGGCCAGGATGTTTCTCCTTTTGCAGTAAATTATTGTAGAGAAAAAGGTTATAAGGTTTTTGATAAGCCACTTCCTCAACTAAACCTCCCAGAAGCATCCTTTGACATTATTACAATTCTTGATGTCATCGCACACCTTAAAGATCCTGTTTCTTATATAGAGGCCTGCAGAAAACTTCTTAAGCCCGGTGGTTATCTGATAATTAAAACACCGTATCATCCGCCGTATCTTTTTTTGCTTGCGAGATTCCTGTCCTTTACAGGTAAGAGCAGGGTACTTCTTCATATCCCTGCCCAGCTCTTTCATTTTAATAAAAAGTCTGTTAAAATACTTGTATCAAATAGATTTTACTTATTAGCAACAACCAAAATAGATGATTTTGCTGCTTCTTTACATTTTAGAGAACTTTTTTATATATTATTAAAATATATAGAAAACGATAAAGGAATATTAATCCTCTGTAAAAATAATGAATAAAAAATTTTTTATTATTGCCAATCTACCTTTCTTATTTTTAAATCTTTTGTTTTTTACAATTATTGCTAAACATCCTGAAAGGATTGAAACTCCAGATGAATATTCTAAAATAGCACAGGGCATCGCTTTTTCAGGTAAATATATAAGACATTCTATATCTTATACCGAACCAGAATATATATCTGGTAACTATATGAAATGGATTGATATAAAGAACCCTGATAGTATTAGAATGCCTGGATATCCTGTATTTCTCTCACTGTTTTACAAAGTTTTTGGATATGAAAAACGTTTCCCTGTTTTTGCCAATATATTGCTAAGATTAGTTACTATTAATATTATTTTCTTGATGTTCTATGTTACATTTAATCCTTATATGGCAATATTCTTTGGTATAGTAAGTGCTTTTGATATATCTTCTTTCGTTTATACATTCTATCTTGCTACAGAAATTCTCTTTACATTTTTTTTAGTATTATCTATTTTTCTATATAAGAAATTCTCTGTTTCCTGTGATAAAAAGTATTTATTTCTTACGTTTTTTCTTTCCGGTATTTGTGTCCTTATAAGAGCAATTGCTATATTTTTCCCACTTATTTTACTAATAGGGAGTATCTTAAAAGATAGAAGATATAGTTTTAAAATCATTCTCTATTTTTTCATTGCTCTTTCCTGCACAATCGGTCCATGGGTTTATAGAAACTATAAAGTTTTTAATGTTCCAGGGTTAACAGCCATTTCGGGATTTAACATGTTTTATTATAATGCAGGTGGCGCCTATATTATGAAACATCCGGGTAGTAGCTGGGAAGATGCAGAACAAGCATTAGAAAAAAAATACGCATACGTTATAGAGTCTGAGGATTTTAAAAAGAAAAATAGCTTTGAAAAATCTGTAATACTTGGAAATTTAGGAAAACAATATATTATGGAAAACAAGATTGACTACATCAAAGCACATCTTAAAGGCACTGTATTTTCTCTTATGCAGATTGCTGGGAGGATT
>Ga0123519_10007311_pt1 | contig 17140 bp, 15 predicted proteins | sample YelNatPaOPRAMG02_FD_87396 | JGI IMG/M metagenome (GOLD analysis project Ga0123519, IMG submission 87396) | Hot spring microbial communities from Yellowstone National Park - Yellowstone National Park OP-RAMG-02 (version 2) | ecosystem: Environmental > Aquatic > Thermal springs > Hot (42-90C) ... | reverse complement strand
GGCCTGCGGCTGCACGTGGACTTCCACCCGGAGGCCCGTGCCGCCCTGGAGCGGGTGCGGGAATGGGGCTTCGTGGACCTCTTCCGGCTGCACCACCCGGGGGAGCCTGGCCAGTACACCTTCTGGGATTACCGCGTGCGGGGCGCGGTGGAGCGGGGGTTGGGCTGGCGGGTGGACCACATCTGGGCCACCCGGCCCCTGGCCGAGAAGTGCACGAGCGCCTGGATAGACGTGAGCGCCCGCCTGAGGGAACGCCCCTCGGACCACACCTTCCTGGTGGCGGAGTTCGCGCTGTAGGGGGCCCGTGCCCGCGGCCTCACCCCCGCGCCCGGCGGAGCCACGCCTCGTAGACCTCGCGCCGGCTCCACCCGGCGAGGGCGGCCACCTCGCGGAAGGCGGCCTTGCGGTCCATCCCGGCCGCGAGGAGCCTTGCAACGGCGCGGCAGACCTCCTCCTCATCCCAGCGGCGGACCTCCCGCGGCCGGTCCACCACCAGGGTGAACTCGCCCCGGGGCTCCTCCGCCTGGAACCGCACCAGCGCCTCAGAGAGGGTCCCCCGCCAGACCTCCTCGTGGACCTTGGTCAGTTCCCGGCAGACGGCCACCTGCCGGTCGCCGAGGACCTCCCGCATGTCCTCCAGAGACCGCAACAGGCGGTGGGGAGCCTCAAAGAGGACCAACGCCGCGGGCACATCCCGCACCTCCTGCAGGGCTGCCCGGCGGGCCTGGGCCGCCCGAGGCAGGAAGCCGAGGAACAGGAACCGCTCCACGGGGAGGCCAGAGGCAGCCACCGCCGCCAGGACGGCCGAAGGCCCTGGCACGGGGACGACGCGGAAGCACCGTTCCAGGGCGGCGCGGACCACCCGGTAGACGGGGTCGGAGATGCCCGGCATCCCGGCTTCGGAGATGAGGGCCACGTCGCCCTTCTCCAGGGCCTGCAGGATGGCATCCAGCCGCGCCAGTTCGTTCCCTTCCCAGTAGGAGAGGACGGGGGTCTGGACCTGGTACTTCTGCAGGAGCCGCCAGGCCGTGCGGGTATCCTCCGCGGCGATGAGGGAGGCTTCCCGCAGCACCCGCAGGGCCCGCAGGGTGATGTCCTCCAGGTTCCCTATCGGCGTGGCGACGAGGTAGAGGGTGCCCACCGGTTCCAGCCTGTCCCCCTGCGCTCAGTGGCGCAGGATCAGCCGGCGGAAGGCCTCGGCGTAGCGCATGCCGTGCCCCTGGGCCGTCATCTCGGCCCAGGCGCGGATCCGTTCCTCCAGGCCCTCAAAATCCTTCACCTGGCTCTGGTGGCATTTCAGGGCCTGGATCTTGGCCTCCAAGGTGTCGGTGATGTCCACCCAGTAGTTGGGCTCCTGGGGGGTGGCTAGGAAGACCTGGTCCACGTTGTGGGGCTTGAGGCCCTGGTCCAGGAGTTCCGGGAAGATCCAATAGGAGCCGGCAGAGGGGTAGACGGCGTCCAGGGCGGCGTCTGCCGCAGCGCGGTGGTCCGGGTGGTTCAGGTACATGCCCCGGGAGAAGCGCACGGTGGGATCGCCGCAGAGGACGGCATCCGGCCGGTACTGGCGGATGAGGCGCGTCAGGTCCCGCCGCAGGAGGAGGGTGTGCTGCAGGGTTCCGTCGGGATACCCCAGGAAGACCGCCTCCTTGACCCCCAGGACCCGGCAAGCGGCCCGCTGCTCCTCCTTGCGCAACCTCCCCAGTTCAAAGGGGTCGCAATCCGGGTCGTTGCACCCCCGTTCGCCGTCGGTGCAGAGGACGTAGATGACCTCCGCCCCTTCCCGGACCCAGCGGGCGATGGTCCCCGCGCAGGTGAACTCCGCGTCGTCCGGGTGGGCCATGATGACGAGGACGCGTCGCGGCGTTTCGGGCACTTCTTCCACGGCACACACCCTCCTGAACAAGGCTGCGGGCCGCATTGTACTCCCGCCGGGCCTGGCTGTCAACCGGCCTCCGCGGCTGGAGGGGGAAGGCCCGGGCCGATTTGACACGGCGTCCGGCCCGTGCTATACTCTAACTGAGTTTTGCACATAGAGGCTTGGGCGGCCCAAAGCCGCAGGTAGGCGAGGATAGCCCCGTTGGGAGAGGTGGAGAGCATGCCGAGACATGGCCGCTGGGGACGGGGCCGCGAAGGAGAGGCCTGTCCCCGCCGTATCTACCGCTTTGTGGAGCCGTGCCTTTTGCTCCTCCTGCACCACGGCCCGGCCCACGGCTACGACCTGGCGGAGCGGCTCGGTGCCTTGGGCCTGGGCGCGCCGGAGGCGGGGCAGGGCCCCTGCGCCCCTGTGGACTCCAGCGTGGTCTACCGCGCCCTGCGGGCCATGGAGGAGCAGGGCCTGGTGACCTCTGCCTGGGACACCACGGCTTCCTCTGGCCCACCTCGGAGGGTCTACCGCCTCACTCCCCTGGGCGACCAGGTCCTCGCCTCGTGGGTGGCTGACCTCCGGGAGACGGTGCGCCTCTTGGAAGGGTTCCTCCGCGAGTACGAAGAACACATGCAAAAGGAGCAGGAGGCCCATCACTCGTGAACCTCACCTGCCTGGTAGACAACACCGTTGCACACCGCGGGGAGTTCTGGGGCGAGCACGGGCTGTCCATCCTCATTGAGACGCCCCAGGCCCGCATCCTCTGGGATACGGGGGCCAGCGGCACGGTGCTGGCCCACAACCTCCACCTCCTCCGGTTTGACCCCGCCTGGCTGGATGCCGTGGCCTTGAGCCACGCCCACCAGGACCACACTGGGGGGCTCCCAGCCCTCATGGGGCGGACGCGGCGCATCCCCCTCTTCGCCCACGCGGACCTCTTCCGGCCCCGCTTCCGGCGCGTGGAGACCGGCTACCGACACGTGGGCCTCCCCGCGGGCTCGGAGGGCCTGGGGGAGTGGTTTGACCTGCGCCTGGGCACGGAGCCTGTGGAGATCGCACCGGGGGTCTGGACCAGCGGGGAGATCCGCGAGCGCTCCGCTCCCGAGGGGCGCAGCCCGCACCACTTCGTGCAGGGGGATGGGGGCTACACCCCGGACCCTTACCGGGACGACCTGGCCCTGGTGCTGAAGGCGGAGGAGGGATGGGTGGTGGTCTGCGGGTGCTGCCACGCTGGCCTCGTCAACACCCTCCGCCACGTGGAGCGGACCTTCGGCGGTCCCATCTGGGGGATTGTGGGAGGGGCGCACCTGATAGAGGCTGACGACGCGCACCTGGAGGAGGCGGTGCGCTTCCTGACGGACCTCTCCGTGCCGCACCTGTGGCTCAACCACTGCACGGGGCAGCGGGCCCTGTGCCGTTTGGTCCAGGCCCTCGGCGACCGGGTCCAGCCCTTCCCCGTGGGCACCCGGTTGGAACTCTCCCTCTGAGGAGGGCTGGCCTGGGCCGCGGCGAGCCGGGCCCAGGCTTGCGCGAGAGGCGGTTCTCCGGTAAACTCTTGTCGGAGCAAGCGACGGCCGCGGGGATCGCCGCGGCCATGTTCATGGCCGCCAGGAGCGGGATCCAGCGGCAGAGGTGCACAGGAGCGCCTTCCGGAGGAAAGCCATGGCCCATCCGTTGGTGGAACTGGCCCGCAAGACCATTGAGGCCTACGTGCGGCGGGGGGAGGTCCTCAAACCGCCGGCAGAACTCACGCCGGAGATGCGGGGCCGCGCTGGCGTCTTCGTCTCCCTACACGACAAGAGGGGCAACCTGCGGGGCTGCATCGGCACCATTGAGCCCACGCAGCCGACGATCGCCCAGGAGGTCATCCGCAACGCCATCAGCGCTGCCACCCAGGACCCGCGCTTCCCGCCCGTCCGCCCTGAGGAACTGGACGACCTGGAGATCTCCGTGGACGTCCTCACGCCTCCAGAGCCCATCCAGGGGCCTGAGGACCTGGACCCCAAACGCTATGGCCTCATCGTCCAGTCGCTGCGCCACCCGTGGAAGCGGGGCCTGCTCCTCCCTGACCTCCCAGGCATCCGCACAGTGGAGGAGCAGATATACTGGACCCGCGTCCACAAGGCTGGCATTGACGATCCAGATGAGCCGGTGCAGATGTACCGCTTTGAGGTGAAGCGGTACCACTAGCGGGCGATGGCCCGCCAAGGAGCACGTCCACAACCCCTCCCCCAGCCCCATCCCCGTGCACGGGGAGGGGGGTTCGGGGGTGGGGTTGGAGACAAAAAGGTAAGGGCAAGCCTTGTGTCTGCCCAGGATATGTGGTCCAGCGCTAGAGGGTGCCCGTGGCGCGGCTTTACTCGTTCGGGGCCCGGTACTGGTGGTGCGCCTCGGCGGACCCCTCCTCCAGCAGGAGTTCCAGCGCGTGGGGGAGGACCGGCAGGATGGTTTCCAGGTTCTCGGCCACGGCCTTGGGGCTCCCCGGCAGGTTGACGATGAGGGTGCGCCCCCGGATGCCCGCCACGGCCCGGCTGAGCATGGCGTGAGGGGTCACCTGGAGGCTGCGTTGGCGCATCGCCTCGGCGAGGCCGGGGGCCTCCTTTTCAATGACCCGGCGGGTGGCCTCGGGCGTCACGTCCCGGGGGGCGAACCCCGTGCCCCCGGTGGTGAGGATGAGGTTTAGCCCGACCCGGTCGCACCAGGTCAGGAGGGTGCCGGCGATGATCTCCACCTCGTCCGGCACCACGGCCTCCAGTTCCACGGTCCACCCCAGCCGTCCCTCCACCAGGGAGCGGATGACCGGTCCAGAGAGGTCTTCCCGCTGGCCCAGGTAACTGCGGTCGCTCACCGTCAGGATCCCCACGCGGACCATCGTCGCCTCCTGTGTCAGGCGGAGGCCCTTACGCCTCTTCCTCGGAGGAGGGGTTCTCCTCCAGGAACTGGGCCCACTCGCCCCCGATCCCTTCCTCCGTCACCCCGTCGTAGACGTGCAGGTTGCCCGCTGTATCCTGCTGCACGAAGTCGTACCGCCTCTTGCCGCCCCTGGTGTGGGACCGCAGGAGCCCGATGTTGGCCCGCCATTTGATCTTGCTCTCGTCCACCGGGTTGGTCTCGTGCTGGGTGATGGCGTACCGCCACAGGCGGCGCGCCGACGAGCGGGTGACGTTCTTCACCAGGTGGCCGTTGCGCAGGTCCCGCAGGGTGTGGTACAGCACGCCTTTGCGTTCCACCGTCTCCACGATCTCCACGCCGGTCTTGGGCGGGGGGACCGGGAGCCCTTCCAGGGGGCGCGCCTCTTCGGCGGGCTTGCTGGGCTCTTCCGGCAGCCGCGCCTCTTGCTCCTCCTCCTTTTTGGAAGCCCTCGTCAGCGCGTCCCGGACCAACTGCACGATCTCATCGCGCACGGCGATGCTGGTCTCGGCCTCCTGCCGCACGTAGATCAGGCTGCCGTCCACGGCGTAGGGTTTGTCGGGCCCTTCGGGCACGGTGATGCGGATCACGTTGCGCCCCTGCGACTCCAGGACGTCTATGGAGACCTCCAGCGGCGGGGTGATCTTCTTCTGCAGTTCGGCCTTCAGGGTGGCCACCGCCGCGTCGGGGTCGTCCACGCCAGTGGGAGGGCGGCTCGGGTTGGCCCCCACGCCCACGTAGATGGTGCCTCCGTGTCCGTTGGCGAAGGCCGCCACGTCGCAGATGATCTTGTGCAACCTGCCTCCCTGCTTGGCCATGCTCTCGTGGAACGCCTGCACGATGCTCGGCCCCTGCTCACGGGCGGCCTGGACGTGGTCAAAGGCCTCCTTGGTGGGCCTGTAAGGGCGCGTGAGCGCGAAGTCCTGGCCCAGGAAGACCGCCTTCAGGGCCTCAAAGGTCCGCTCCTCCAGGAAGACCTCGGTGACGCGGTCGCCCACGCCCAGGAGTTTCTTATCCTTGGGGTCCCGGCTCAGGCGGTGGGCATCGGACCCCTGGATGCAGTGCATGCGGCGGGGGTATTCCGGTTTGGAGCCGCTGAAGAAGGAGGCGGTGGTGAAGCGGCCGGTGCTCTCCAGGTCCGTCACCTCCAGGGCGTGGAGATTGGGGTCCTGGGTCCAGGCGATCTTGGTCTGCCCGCCCAGGGGGAACTTGCGCATGGCCACGCCGTGGGTGCTGTTGGCGTGGGCGGCAATGACCAGCCCGCCGTGCTGGGCGATGATCCGGTAGGCGGTCAGGGGGTCTGTCGTCGCCCCCACTTCTGTGGCCCCCCGGTCCAGGAGGTCCACCGGGACGTTCAATTCCATCAACACGTGTTCCAGTTCCCGCACGGAGGTCCGTTCGGAGAAGATGCCCAGCACGTGGAACCCAAACGTGGTGGTGAACTCAAACCCCGGCAGGATGAGGATCTTCTTCATCAGGCGGCGGTACTCGTCCAGCCGCCGTTTCTCGTCGGCCCGCAGCCTCTGCAGCCGCTCCAGGAGGGTCAGTTCTTCCACCTCCTGCAGGAGCGCCCGGTACCCGGCCACCGTGTTGTGGTCGGTGATGGCGATGATATCCAGCCCTTTGTTCTCCGCCTTCTGGAGGAGCTCCAGGTACGTGACGTTGGGCTCGGCATAGTCCTCCGAAGCCGGGGTGTGCAGGTGCAGGTCAGCGCGGTACCACTGTCCCTTCATAACTTTTTTGGTTCGCTTATCCAATGGTTCTCACTCTCTATCTTGGGATGGGCCAGCCCTTCGGCAGCCCATCCAATGCGTAAAACGTAGTTTCACGTCCACAGGAAATTTTACCACAACCTTTGTTGTAATTCAAGAATGCGGCGCGGTCCGGGGCCCTCAAGTTGACTTTTGCACTCCCAGCGCCTACAATGGGCCCCCGCAGGCGCGAGGCCTTGCTGTCAGGGGCAGGGAGCCTCTTGCCGCCGCCCAACCCACTTCCTGGGAGGAACGCAGAGATGCCCGACCTGCACGCCGTCGGCCCCAACTTGGATGACCTCTCGGCCATGCAGGCCCTGGACGCCGAGGGGATGCTCCAGCAGATCCGCAACCTGCCGGCCCAGTGCCGAAGGGCCTGGGCGGACCTGGAGGGGTGGGACCTTCCTCAGGGCCACCGCAGCCCCAAGGCCGTCGTCATCGCGGGCATGGGCGGCTCGGCCATCGGCGGGGACCTCCTCCGCACCTGGGCTGAGCCGGTGGCCCCGGTGCCCATCGTCGTGGTGCGGGACTACCGGCTGCCAGCGTGGGTCGGCCCGGAGACGCTGGTCGTCGCTTCCAGTTACTCCGGCGAGACGGAGGAGACCCTCGCTGCCTTCCAGGAGGCGGTCCAGCGCGGGGCGCGGGTGGTGGCGCTGACCACGGGTGGCCGCCTGGCGGAGTGGGCCGGGGCTCAAGGGACTCCCCTGGTGCGGATGTCCCACCGCTCCGTGCCCCGGGCGGCCCTGGGCGCCTCGTTCGTCTCCCTCCTGGGGATCGCCCACCGGGCGGGCCTTGTGCCGGACCCCCAACCGGACCTGGACGAGGCCCTGGCGGAGATGGAACGCCTCCGGGAGGAGGTGGACGCGGTGGTCCCCGAGGAGAGGAACCCGGCCAAGCGCCTGGCCCGGGCCCTGCACGGCCGCCCGGTCCTCATCTGCGGGGCGGAGCACCTGCGGGAGGTCGCCCGCCGCTGGAAGGGGCAGTTCAATGAGAACGCCAAGGCCTGGGCCTTCCACGAGGAACTCCCGGAGTTGCACCACAACTCCGTCCTGGCCTACGAGAGCCAGCCCACGGTCAACCGCCTGATGGCTGTGGTGCTCCTGACGTCGCCCCACTACCACCCCCGGAACGGCCTCCGCTTCCAGGCCACGGAAACGCTCCTGGAGCGCTACGAGGTGGCCCACTTCCGGGTGGAGGCGCGGGGGACCTCCCGCCTGGCGCAGATGCTCACCACGCTGTACTTCGGGGACTACGTCAGTTTCTACCTGGCCGCGCTCTACGGCCAGGACCCCACGGCCATGGGCACCATCACCTACATCAAAGAGGTGCTGGCCCGGGCCTGACCGGGCCGGGAAGCCGCCGGTTATCCCTCCCGCTGGCGCAGGAGGGCCTGGTAGCGCCTCCCCACTGTCAGCGCGTCGGCATGGCCCAGGAAGACCAGGCAGGGGAAGTCCAGGCACAACCCGCAGTGGCGCAGGCCCCTCTCCTGGACGCAGCAGACCCACAGGGCGCAGGTGGGCTCCTCCGGGGCATCGCCCCGCTGGGGGCAGCCCTCGCAAAGGTCAAGGGTTTCCTCGGGGACCGTCCGCCCGCACGGCGCGCTCGTGGGACGCATGAGGACCTCGTTCCCCCGTGCAGCCCTTGGCCTCCTCCTTCGCCTCTCAGGCCACGTACAGGGCTAACCCCCCCGCCAGGAGGAGGAAGAGGCCCGCTGTGGCCAGTTTGATGGTGGAGGTGTGGCGGCTCAGGAAGATGGTGAGCCTCTCGGAACTGGTGCCCAGGTAGGCCAGCACGAAGACCACCACCAGGGGCAGGATGAAGACCAGGTTGTAGAGGAGCAGGTAGGCGAAGGCCCTGGCGCGCATGGCCGGCACTCCCAACACAAAGAGGATGGTGGGCAGGTAGACCTGCCCCGTGCACGCGAGTTCAATGAGGGAGACGACGAAGCCGGTCACCAGGGCGCTCAGGGCGAAGGCCCGCACGCTCATGCTCTCCCGCACCACCCGGTTGACCCAGCGGCGCAGGCGCAGGGGGAGCCGCAGGCGCATCTCTTCCGCCTGGCCCTTGCGCGCCTTGAAGTAGTCGCTCAGGCTCAGGCCGGCCAGGATGAGGCACAGGACCGCCGTCGCGCCGTAGATCCACTTGCCCAGCGTCTTGAGGAAGGGGAGTTCGGCCAGGAACTTCAGGATCCCGACGCCCACCAGGAGGTAGGTGGCGAAAACGCCCAGCGCGAAGGCCAGCCCCACGAAGAGGATGTCCCGCCCCTTCCGGCCGGTCAGGGCCAGGTAGGAGATGAACAGGATCAGGGTGGCGAAGGCGCAGGGGTTGAGGCCATCCACCAGCGCGGCCAGGGCCACGGTCAGGGCCCCCATAGAGCGGAACCGCTCCACAATGCGGCTTGCCGCCTGCTTTTCCTTCTGGGGATCCCAGTCCCTCCAGCGGGCCTCCGCCCCGGTGGCGGCGTACTTCTTGATGAGGGCCTCTATGTTCTTGAGGGTTGCATCCTCTCCCAGGAGGTAGTCGTTGCCGATGAAGACAATGGGCGTCAGGAGGCGCTTGGAGGGCGGGAGGCCGTACTGGTCGCAGAGCCACTCGTTGAGGGCCGCGTGTTCCTGGATGTCAAACACGTCGGCCTGGAGTTGGGGGTAGATGCTCTTCAGGTAGTTGATGTCGTAGGTGACTCGGTCGCACTCGCGGCACCCCACCTCGTAGAAGTAGGCCATGGCGATGGGCCTGGCTTCTGGCGTGGGCGAGGGCGTGGGGACCGGGGTGCTCTGGGCCTGCGGCGTCTGGGAGGGCTGTGGCCCGGCCGGGCTCGGCGTGGCCTGGATCAGGTATTCCCGCGGGATGGGCAGGTCCACGCCGCCCTGGGCCAGGTAGCGGTCAATTGCCCCTTCCAGGTACTGGCGGATCATGTTGGACCCGATGAACAGTTCCTCGCCCACCAGCATGGCTGGCACGCCACCCCGCTGGTTCTCCGGAAGCCCGGCCTTCTCCTCAATGGCCAGGAGGAGGCCGTAGGATGCCGGGTCCTGCACGTTGAGCGCGTAGACCTCAATGCGGTCCCCGTACTTAGCATCCAGCACGGGGAAGTAGTTGGTGATGATGTCGTGGCAGTGGGGGCAGGTGGGTGAGTAGAAGAAAAGGATGCGCACGACGCCAGGGCCTCCCGTGGGTGAGGGCGTTGCGCCTGGGGCCGGTGTGGATGGAGAGGCCGTGGCAGCACGGTCTGGGGAGAGCGCCGCTGCGGGGCGGGAGAACTGTCCCCCCCACAACACGAGCACGAGCGCCATCAGAACCAGAAGGGATAGAGTGCGTCTCAAAGGAGTCCCTCCGTATGGACATGCCGCTCCAGGTCCCCCGGGCGGCGGGGGGATTATAGCACAGGGCAAGGCCCTGTGCAACGTCGCGCCATTTCTCCAGGCCTGTGCTTCTCCGCCTTTCACGGCTGCCCTCGGCGGGGCTTGGCGCCCCAGGCCAGGGCCAGCGCGCCCGCCAGGGCCAGCGCGCCCGCCAGGACGAAGGCATCCCGCCAGAAGCGCATGGGGAAGAGGCGGATCAAGGTGTCGGAATAGGCGAAGAGCCAGGTATCCCCCTCAAAGAAGAGGCGGTGGAAGAGGACGAAGAGGGGCCCGAAACTGGCGAGGGCGACGAGGATCACCAACCCCAGGAGGGCCACGGTGAGCCAGCCGCCGCGGGCCAGGCCCCGGCGGAACTCCCGCCACCATCGCCCCCACCAGGCCCAGGCCCCCAGGAGCGCCAGGGCTATCCACGCCCCCGACCAGACCCGCAGCGCGCCCTGGACCAGCCGCTTGGTGTCCTCCAGGTGGCGCAGTTCCCGGGCGTTGTAGAGAGGTGTGCCGTCGTCCAAGCGCAGGTCCGCCAGGAAGGAGATGTCGGCGTCGTTGAGGAGGTAGGCGAGCGTCGGCAGGGCCCAGCGCAGCCGGTCCTCCAGGGTGAAGCCGTAGGGGTCAGGCGGGAAGCCCGGCGTGCGGTACTCCCCCTGCAGGAACGCGGGCGTGAGCAGGAGCCGCACCGCCGAGAGGGTCAGGGCCACGGGCACGAGGGCCGCCACGAGCCAACTGAGGATGCGGGGAAGCAAGCCAGGTTCGCGTTGCATGGAGTATCCTCTCCTGAGCGTGGTAGGGGCATTCTACCCCAAAGGGAGCGCTTGCGCTAGCGCGGCATCCCCTGGGCAGGGCACAACGCTTGGCAGGCCGGGGGGAATGTGCTACAATGCCCCTGCGGACCGATGCCCGGGGGCCAGGCCCTTCGGGCCTTCAACGAAAGGAAAGACAGGTGAACAAGAACAAGGTTTTCCTGGGGATGGCCCTGGTGGTGGCCATCCTGGCAGCGGGGGCCTGCGCGACACCGAGCCCCACACCCACTCCCGAGCCCACGACGACTCCCACACCCGCGGCTCCCGCGGCGCTCCCCACCGCAGAGGCAGTCGGCGGGCCAGAGGTCGCCCTGGCCCGCATCGTGCGGCCCACCGAGGAAGTTCTGGCCACAGTGAACGGCAAGCCGGTGGCCTGGGCCGACTACGAACCCGAACTGGTGCGCACCATCCACATGGTGACCCTGCAGTACGCCGTGGATTGGAACGACGAGGCCAACCTGGCCTTCCTGCCCTCCCTGCAGGAGGGGGCCCTGCGCCAGGTGACTGCCCGCACCCTGATGCGCCAACTCGCGGAGCGCGAGGGGGTCCAGGCTTCTCCCGAAGCCCTGGATGCGGCCGTGGAGAAGGAGCGGACCTCCATCCTCAATGCCGGCATGTACGCCGCCTGGGAGGACTTCCTGAAGGAGTACGGCCTCAGCGAAGCCTATTTCCGCCGCCTGGTAGAGGATAGCCTGCTGGTGGATGGCCTGCAGGAGAAACTCGCCCCCGCCCGGGAGGTGGAACAAGCCCACGTCCGCCACATCCTGGTGGACTCCGAGGAGAAGGCGCAGGAAGTGCTGGCCAAACTCAAGGCCGGAGGGGACTTCGCAGCCCTGGCCGCCGAGTACTCCACCGACCCGGGGAGCAAGGACCAGGGAGGCGACCTGGGGTGGTTCCCGCGGGGCGTGATGGTGCAGGAGTTTGAGGAGGCTGCCTTCTCCTTGCCCGTGGGCGAGGTGAGCGGACCCGTGCAGACCACCTTCGGCTACCACATCATTGAGGTCTTGGAGCGGGGCGTGCGGGAATTGGACGAGGCAGCCTGGGCCCAGGCCAAGGAGCAGGCCTTCCAGGACTGGTTCACGGCGGAGCACCAGAAAGCGGAGATCGTCTACCTGGTGCACTTCGTGCCGGAGGCCGAACTGACCCCGGAAGCGCCGGCCACGGCCACGCCAGCCAACTGAAGCGGGGGAGCCGCCAATAAAGGAGCAACGAACAAACGAAAGGGCCCAGTGCGGGCGCAAGCCGTTCGTTTCTCCGCTCTTCCATTCGTTGACAGCGTTGCCGAGCCGCTGGTTCAAAGCGGGGCTCAGGCGAGGCATCGGCCTGCGCCGACGCGGTCCTCGCAGGGGGACCGCCCGTAGGGCGAGGCATGCCTCGCCCTTGTAGAGACAGTGCGTGCGGGCCACGCGGCAGCCCCGGGGTGTTTCGGGAGACAGGGGTTCTATGGAGTACGAGGCTGTCATCGGGCTGGAAGTCCATGCCCAGCTCCTCACCCGATCCAAGATGTTCTGCCGTTGCCAGGTAGTGGACTCCACGGAAGCGGAGCCCAACCTCTACACCTGCCCCGTGTGCACAGGCATGCCGGGGTCGCTGCCGGTCATCAACCGCAAGGCGGTGGAGTACACCATCATGACCGGCCTGGCCCTGAACTGCCAGATCGCCCGGCGCACCTTCTGGGAGCGCAAGTCCTACTTCTACCCCGACCTGCCCAAGGGGTACCAGATCAGCCAGTACCAGTTGCCCTTGGCCTACGGCGGCTGGCTGGAGGTGGAGGCGGAGGGCAGCCGCCGGCGGATCGGCATCACCCGCGCCCACTTGGAGGAGGACACCGGCAAACTCTTCCACCGCGGCGACCACAGCCTGGTGGACTTCAACCGCGCCGGCGTCCCTCTCCTGGAGATCGTGAGCGAGCCGGAGATCCGCACCCCCGAGGAAGCCCGCCAATACTTGATGCGCCTGCGGACCATCCTGCGCTACCTGGGGGTCAGCACGGGGGACATGGAGAAGGGGGCCATGCGGTGCGAGGCCAACGTCTCCGTGCGCCCCAAAGGCAGCCGAGAACTGGGCACCAAGGTGGAGGTGAAGAACCTCAACTCCTTCCGCTCGGTGAAACTGGCCCTGGAGCACGAGATCGCTCGCCAGATCGCCGTCCTGGAGGGGGGCGGCCGGGTGGAGCGGGTGACCATGGGGTGGGATGAGGTCCGCGGGCGGACCGTGGTGCAGCGCTCCAAGGAAGCGGCCGAGGACTACCGCTACTTCCCGGAGCCGGACCTGCCCCCTCTGGTGGTGGATGAGGCCTGGGTGGAGGCCCTCCGGGCACAGTTGCCCGAACTGCCTGAGGCGAAGCGGGCGCGCTTCGTGCGGGAGTACGCCCTGCCTGCGGACGTGGCCGCGGTCCTGGTGGAGGACCGGGCCGTGGCTGACTATTACGAAGCCTGCGTAGCGGCCTACCCCGACCCCAGGACGGTGGCCCACTGGGTGACCGGCGAGGTCTTCCGGCTCCTGCGGCGTTCCAACCAGGAGATCGGCCAGATGCGGGTCTCGCCTGCGCACCTGGCCGAACTCCTGCGCCTGGTGGATGCGGGCACCCTCACCCTGACCCTGGCCAAGGCGGTCTTTGAGGAGATGTACGAGACGGGACAGGCCCCAGGGCAGATCGTGCAGGCCCGGGGGCTTGCAGTGGTGGGGGAAGCCAAAGACCTGGAGCCCATCGTCCAGCGGGTCATCCAGGAGCATCCCGACGCCGTGGCCCAGTACCTGGGAGGCAAGGAGGGGGCCTTGGGCTTCCTCATCGGGCAGGTCATGAAGGCAACCCGGGGGAAGGCCGACCCGAAACTGGCTGGCCGCCTCCTGGCCGAGCGCCTGCGGAGGGAGCCCTAGAGCGCGCCCATCCGGGGGTCCGGGTTTGTCCATCCTCGCGGGTGGATGATATAATGTATACGTGAACGTAGGCACAGCGCCGTGCAGGGGACCTCAGGCTGCGTGCCTGCGAGGTCTCTTTTTTGTGTTGGCCGTGCCGGGGAATGCACAAGCGGACACCAATTTGCGAGGAGTGAAGAAGCATGTCCAAAGAGTTGAATCCCTTCAAAATTGCCCAGGCCCAGTTGGACCAGGCCGCGGCCATCCTCAAGTTGGAGCCAGCCCTCCACGAACTGCTGCGCTGGCCCCAGCGGGAACTCCACGTCACCTTCCCCGTCAAGATGGACGACGGGTCCACGAAGATCTTCCACGGCTTCCGCGTCCAGTACAACGATGCCCGTGGTCCCACGAAGGGCGGCATCCGCTTCCACCCCGAGGAGACCATTGACACCGTGCGGGCCCTGGCCGCCTGGATGACCTGGAAGACCGCCGTGGTGGACATCCCCCTGGGCGGCGGCAAAGGGGGTGTGGTCTGCAACCCGAAGGAGATGTCGCAGGGCGAACTGGAGCGCCTGAGCCGGGCCTACATCCGCCAGATCGCGCGCTTCCTGGGGCCCGAACTGGACGTGCCCGCTCCGGACGTCTACACCACGCCTCAGATCATGGCCTGGATGATGGACGAATACAGCATCATGGTCGGGCACAACGCGCCGGGCGTCATCACCGGCAAGCCCATCCCCCTGGGCGGTTCGGCCGGCCGCGGGGATGCCACCGCGCGGGGCGGCATCTACTGCGTGCGCGAGGCGGCCAAGGTGCTGGGGATTGACCTCTTGGGGGCCACGGCCGCGATCCAGGGGTACGGGAACGCGGGGTACCATGCCCACCGCCTGGCCACGGAGATCCTGGGCATGAAGGTGGTGGCAGTTTCCGACTCCAAGGGCGGCATCTACAACCCCAAGGGGCTGGACTTCGCCGCCGTCTCGGCCCACAAGGCCCAGACCGGGAGCGTGGTGGGCTTCCCCGGCGCTGAGAACATCACCAACGAGGACCTGCTGGAACTGGACGTGACCGTCCTCTTCCCGGCCGCCCTGGAGAACCAGATCGGCGACTGGAATGCCGACCGCATCAAGGCCCGCATCCTGGCTGAACTGGCCAACGGCCCTACCACGCCCGAGGCGGACGCCATCCTCTACGAGAGGGGCGTGTACGTCATCCCGGACTTCCTGTGCAACGCGGGTGGCGTCACCGTCTCCTACTTTGAGCAGGTGCAGAACGCCTACGACTATTACTGGGACGAGGCCACGGTACACGAGCGCTTGGACCGCAAGATGACGGCGGCCTTCCATGCGGTGCACAATGCAGCGAAGCAGTACAAGATCAACAACCGCATGGGGGCCTACGTGGTGGCTGTGGGCCGCGTGGCCGAGGCCGTGCGGCTGCGCGGTTGGGTCTAGCCAGCCTGGCTTCCCAGGAGGCAGGTTCCAAAGCCCTCCCTGTCCGGTGCAGGGAGGGCTTTTTGGTTGCGGTTCGCCCCGTTGCACAGGCCGCGTGCAACGGGGCCAAGCGCTTGACCGACCGGGCCGCGATGTGCTATAGTTTTGGCAGCGGATGGGGCCTGAATCGCCGGTCAGGCCCCTCTTCTTCCTCTGCCGGTCTCGGGAGAGGCGGGGGGTGGAGGTGGTGCGGTGCGAGAAAGGACGGAGGACATCTGCCGAGTGGAATCCCCCAGAGGTGCGGCACGTGCGGAGCCCGGGAACATCCGCCGGGGGCAGCCGCGGGCCACGGTCCAGGTGCGGCTGGGCCCGGACGAGATCTGGGAAGGCCCGGTGGGCACGACGCTGGAAGCCTTCCTCCGGGTGGCGCGCCCGGACGAGGCCGATCCGGTCGTCGCCGCCTTGGTGGATGGCGAACTGCGGGAACTCACTTGGCCGGTATGCCGGGATGTGGAGGTCCGGCCGGTCGCCCTTTCCGACCGGGACGGGATCCGGGTCTACCAGCGGTCGCTGACGTTCCTGCTGGTGGTTGCAGCGCGGGACCTTTTCCCGGAGGCCACGGTGACGGTGGACCACTCTGTGGCCCTGGGGGGCTTCTTCTGCCAGGTGGAGGGGCGGCCGCCTTTCACCAAGGAGGAACTGATCCTGCTGGAACGGCGGATGTGGGAATTGGTGGAGGCGGACCTGCCCATCGTCCGCCAGGAACTGCCGCTGCGGGATGCCCTGGAGATCTACCGGCGCCAGGGGTTTGAGGACAAGGTGCGCCTTCTCCCCTACCGGCCCAAGGCCTACCTGACCCTCTACCGCCTCGGAGAGACCTACGACTACTTCTACGGCTACATGGTCCCTTCCACGGGCTACCTGCGGTGGTTCGGGCTCCAGGAGCGGCCGCCAGGGTTCATCCTGCGCTTTCCGCTGCGGCAGAAGCCCCTGACCCTGCCCCCTTATCGGGAACATGCCAAGCTCACCTCGGTCTTCCTGGAGCACCGGGCCTGGATGGAGGCCCTGGAGGTGGAGTACATCGCCGCGCTCAACGAAGCCGTGGAGTCCGGACGCATCCGCGAGGTGGTGCTGGTGGCCGAAGCCCTCCACGAGCAGCGGGTGGCCGACCTGGCGCGGGAGATCGCGCACCGTCGGGACGGCCTGGACCTCGTCCTGGTGGCCGGGCCTTCCTCCGCGGGCAAGACGACCTTCACCAAGCGCCTGGCCATCCAGTTGCTGACCCACGGCATCCGCGTCCTGCCCATTGAGATGGACGACTACTTTGTGGATCGCGAGGAGACCCCCCGCGACGAACAGGGGCAGTACGACTTTGAGGCCCTGGGGGCTCTGGACCGAGAACTCCTTCTGGAGCATGTGCAGGCCCTCCTGGCGGGGAAGGAGGTGACGCTGCCCCGCTACGACTTCGCCGCCGGCAAGCGCCGCCAGGGCCCCACCGTCTCCATCCGGCCGGGGCAGTTGATCCTCCTGGAGGGGATCCACGGCCTCAACCCCGATCTCCTGCCGGGGTTCCCGCGGGAGCGGGTGTTCCGCCTGTACGTTTCCGCATTGACCCAGTTGAAGGTGGACCACCACAACCGCATCTCCACCACCGACACCCGCCTCCTGCGGCGGCTGGTCCGGGATGCCAGGTTCCGCGGCTATTCGGCCCAGCAGACCCTGGAGCGCTGGGAGAGCGTCCGCCGGGGCGAGATGCGGAACATCTTCCCCTACCAGGAGGAGGCCGACGCCATGTTCAACTCGGCTCTGGCCTACGAACTGGCGGTGCTCAAGCCCCTGGCCGAGCCCCTCCTGCGCCAGGTGGAGCCGGGCACGCCGGAATATGTGGAGGCCAAGCGCCTCCTCTCGTTCCTGGAATGGGTTCTCCCCTGCAAGGGGGACCTGGTGCCGGATAACTCCATCCTGCGGGAGTTCATCGGGGGGTCCATCCTGCAGGACCTCTCCCTGCCGGGCTGAGGGGGCTTGAGCCACCGCACGGGGGCCGAGGTGTTGCTGGCCAGCGTGGCTGCGTGGGCGTAGGGGATGGAGGAGCGGGCAGACCTCTATGGAGCCAGGCGTTGACTTGAGGCGGGATGGACCGACGTGGCTCCTGCTCACGTTCCTC
>Ga0123519_10007310_pt1 | contig 17144 bp, 12 predicted proteins | sample YelNatPaOPRAMG02_FD_87396 | JGI IMG/M metagenome (GOLD analysis project Ga0123519, IMG submission 87396) | Hot spring microbial communities from Yellowstone National Park - Yellowstone National Park OP-RAMG-02 (version 2) | ecosystem: Environmental > Aquatic > Thermal springs > Hot (42-90C) ... | reverse complement strand
TTGGTGAGCGTGGTGGGGTTGCGGTCCAGATATCCCACCACAAGGGCTATGGAGAGGGAAAACTCGAAAGAACCCTTGCAGCACTCGAACTCATACGACAAGCCAGGAGACGCGGATTGGATGTCACCGTGGACGTTTACCCATACACCGCAAGTAGCACAGGCCTGGGTATATTCCTACCCCGCTGGGCTCACGACGGCGGTGACCAAGCCTTCGTAGAGCGTTTGAAAAGTCACCGCAACGAACTTCTTACGGCTCTGAAAGCTTCCTCAGCACAAGGCTGTCCGAAATGGCATTCGGTACTCGTTAGCAACTTAAAAACCGAGGCAAACCGGGAGTACATAGGCCTAACCATCGCCGAAATCGCAGATCGTCGCGGCAAATCCGCTGAGGAAACGGTGCTCGATTTGCTAACAGAAGAAAGTGGTTCCGTATCAATTATCCATTTTGGACAAGCGGAAGAAGACGTCGTCGCGGTAATGAGCGCAGAGTTTTCCATGTTTGGAACCGACGCATCGGCTCGGAGCACAACCGGTGAACTCGCCAAGGGTAAACCTCACCCTAGGGCATTCGGCACGTTTCCTAGAATACTCGGACGGTACGTGCGGGAACGCAAGATTTTATCTCTAGAGCTCGCAGTGCACAAAATGACTTTTATGCCAGCACGTAAGCTGCGACTTTCAGATCGAGGTGTAATAAAGAACGGTTACTGGGCAGACCTGCTCGTGTTTGATCCGAACACTGTGATCGACACTGCCACGTACCAAAACCCTCATCAGATATGCCGTGGCATAAACTATGTATTCGTTAACGGACGGCTTGCAGTAGATCACGGCGAATTAACCGGAGCGTTTGCAGGTAGAGTTATTCGCAGAGGAGCCAAATGAAGATCCGTCTCAATCCTGAGTATAAAGGGATGTTCTTTTTGCTACTCATAATATCAGGCGTTGGTTTAGTGCTTGCCGTAGCTACCGGAACCTTGGAGCTTTGGACCGGACCTCAAGCATTCGACAGGATTGTTTTCGTCTCTGAAAAGACAGGTAAGCCAGAAATATGGTTAATGAACACGGATGGCTCCCATCCTGTTGCCTTAACCTCCGGCGCAGGGGTCAGATCCGCTCCTGCCATATCCCCTCAAGCGAACCGCATTCTCTACGTCGGCAAATTCGGCAAGTCTGAGCAGATCTTCGCAATCGGAGTGCGCGGCGGCCGACCAGAGCGGCTCACTAGTGCAACAGGCCCCAAGCGAGTGCCGGCATTCACTCCCGACGGCAAAAACATATCCTTCATAGCAAGTGGCAGAGTTTATGCCGCCGACAAAAACGGAGAGAACCTTAGTCCCATCTTGCCAACGCGTCAGGAGATTCACGCCGCTATGACCGATCCACTGCGCAGAGGCGAAATCCCCATCTATTTGAACTATGCTTGGGGTCCAGACTCCGAGAAACTCGTCGGCATTCGGCAAGAGCTAGACGGCAATCACTCAGTCGTGTTCCTTCCAAAGCGAGGCGATAAGCCAAGGTTCATACCTGTGAATCTTTTTCTGAATCAACTCATTGCAAGAGAAGGGATTTCCAAGAGGCGCTTGGCACCTGATCAACAGGTCCACGTCACGGGGCTCAGCTGGGCGCGTGATGCCGCCTTGTTCGCCATAACCTTAACAAGCGGCCGCGATGGTTTTTTGACCGTATTTGCCGTCGAAAAGGGTGAGCCGCGCCTCGCAGGGTTCAAGTCATTCTTCGGAATCAACATAGCAGAGCCAACGTTCGCACCCGACGGCTCCGCGATCGTGATGACCGTCAATGCTTCGTCCCAGCCGGGCAAACAAGGATTGGTCAGGCTGGATCTCCAAACGGGCGAGGTGCAAGTTTTGGCATCTGGCATATTCGAAGGTCCCCAGTATTCACCGAATGGAGACAAAATCCTAGCAACAAAATGGAACTCGGCGCATAGTGCTAGCAATCTGATTATTCTGGACCTCACAACTGGAGAAACCAAACAACTGACACACGATGGATCGAGTTACTATGGTGTCTGGTCACCAACCGCTGCCCAAAAAGACAGTCGGTAAAGGCAGTACTGGGGCGACTTAAACAAGGTCAGTCAGAGCCCGCTGTCGAAATGAACTCTTGTAACAGGCGCAAGGAGCTTGCAACAGTGAATAAGTCTATGATAAGCCGAAAATCGCTGGCTCTCTTTCTTTTGGCAATGTTTGCATCCATCAGATGCGAGGCAAATCCGTTGATTCTATCTCCTACAGGAACGACTTTGACAACTGGCCAATTTCGCGCTGAAGCGGCGATTAGCCCCGGTAATGAGCGCGGAAACTACACGTGGCTTGCCGCCGGACTCAGCCAGTTCGAAGCTAGTGTAATCAGAATCAGAGGGGTTGCCGGCGAAGATGCGAACGTAGTGGGCGCGCAGTGGTGTTTCCTCCCTGAAACATTCGTTACACCAGCAGTATCACTCGGCGTTTCAGATATCGGTTCACAGACGGAGCACGGACCTGGCCTCTACTTCGCTGCGTCGAAGCGCATATCGACAGCTATGCTGGCACCTCTACTACAAGGCTTTTCGGCCACGCTGGGAATAGGCGTAGGAGGCATCAGAGGTCTATTCGCCAGCTTTGAAGCAAACCTACCGGCGGGACTGTTTATCCAGGGCGAGTACGATAGTAGAGACCTCAATGGAGCAATTGGTTGGCAACCATTGCCAGCTTTGCGCCTAAAAGTTTATTCAATACGCAAGGATACCTATTACGGGGCAGAGCTAGTGCCCGTTCTTTTCTGAGGAGAGCTTACCCATTCGAACGCGTGTTTCTCGAACAGTTTGGGTCTTGTTGGCTATCGGGGCTTTCGCAGGACTCTTCGGTGGCTTGCTGGGCATCGGTGGTGGGTCGCTCGTGGTCCCGGCCCTTGTGTTCTTTCTCGCATTTAATCAACACAAAGCGCATGGCACCAGCTTAGCAGTTGTGCTCGGGATGAGCGCTGCTAGCGTGATGACCTATTCACACTACGGCCATATAGACTGGCTCTTGGCGGTAGAAATTGCCATAGGGGGCATACTGGGTGCAATCATCGGTGGACACGCTGCTGCTCGTATGCGCAGCAAAACCCTGCGTCGTGTCTTTTGCGTGTTCTTAATGCTAGTAGGACTCCGCATGGCGATTGGCGGTCTCATCGAAAGCAATGTCAGCAGGGCAACATACGTGAGCCATTACTTGCAAAACGCAAGAGCTCAGTTACCTCTCGCTCTTGGAACCGGGGTGCTGACAGGCTTTTTCAGCAGCTTGCTTGGCATCGGAGGCGGCACAATAATGGTTCCGGCAGCTGCCCTGATTATTGGCGTCGACCAGCATACAGCTCAAGGCGTTTCCCTCGCAGCAATGATGCCTACAGCCCTCGCAGGAACTATAATGCATTACAGGCTGGGCAATGTTGAAGTCAGAGTTGCAAAATGGGTAGCACTAGGAGCTGTAGCCGGCGCATTGATAGGAGCTTGCATTGCTGGTTGCCTGCGATCAAACGTATTGCAGCTTCTGTTTGGAAGCTTCCTTGTGATAATGTCGAGCCTTATGGCGCTGAAGAAGTCCTAACCTATGACACTATTAGCGCACAACACTGGAAAGTTGGGAGGAACAACTGCCAAAATGAAGACAAACTTCGTGGTTGGAGTTGACCTGGGCGGAACAAATGTGCGAGCAGCGGTGGTTAATGGCGAGGGCAAAATACTCGGCGAAGCTCGCACTGATTCCAAGGCTATGGAAGGCGCCGAGGTAACATTGTCACAGATCATCACTGCCATACATAACGCCATAGCAGACGCAGGAATTTCACATTCGCAAATATCAGCTTGCGGTATGGGAATCCCCGGAACCGTAAAGAATGCCGAGGGGCTCGTCCTGTGGTCACCCAATTTCAAAGACTGGAACGGCATCCAAGTACGTGATCCTATACAGAAAGCGTTCGGAGTGCCGGTTTCCATGGGCAACGACGCGAACGTCGCTGCGTTGGGCGAATACGCCTTCGGTGCAGGTCGAGGCTCGAAATGTATGATTATGCTCACGCTCGGCACCGGCATCGGCAGTGGTCTCATCATAGAGGGACGAAGTTGGAACGGCGTCAGCGAAGTCGCCCCCGAGATGGGACACCACATCATACTTGCCGACGGACCGCGGTGCTCTTGCGGTCGATATGGGTGCGTAGAATCGTTATGCAGAAGGGATGCTATCATTGACCGTGCCGCACGCAAAGCACACCAAGGCCGATACACATCATTGATAGAAAAGTCAGGACATGATCTGAGGTATATCACCCCTGCTATGATCGCTGAGGCTGCCTCCGAAGGTGATGAAGTATCGCTAGAAACCCTGGAGGAAACCGGCTATTACCTGGGAATCGCAGTCGCGAACATCATCAATATCTTCAATCCCGACAAAGTAATAATAGGCGGTGGGATAGCCCAGGCAGGAGAATTGCTTTTCGGCCCGATCCGCAGAACGGTCGAAGTTAATGCTCTTTATGAAGCCTTGCAGGTCTGCCAGATAGTCCCAGCAGCCCTCGGAGACGACGCTGGCGTGCTCGGCGGCGCTGCCTTAGCTCTGCAGTCCCTGGGGATCGAACTATAAATGGCCGATCTTGCATAAGCCCGAAAGCTACTAAAAAACACCGGAAACCAGAAGCGACCGCACTGTGCGGTCGCTTCATCAACTACCTACGATTCCTCAAAAGTTGCCAAGCTAGACTCACTCGCCCGGTTCCACGTTCTCAAGTGGTTGCGGTCTGTGACCGAATGTAGGAACAGTTGTCTCTAGCGGAGCCGCCCATTTCACCGCATTCGCTATCACCTTCAGAACCTCTTCCTGGTAGTAAGTCGGATAAGACTCGTGACCCGGTCTGAAGTAGAATACCTTTCCTCTACCCCGATGATAGCAGCAGCCGCTCCTAAAGACCTCACCCCCGGCAAACCAGCTTATCATGACCAGTTCGTCCGGTTGAGGAATGTCAAACCGTTCTCCGTACATTTCTTCGTGCGGAATCTCGAAGTACTCGGGCAACCCTTCAGCTATTGGGTGAGCAGGATCGATCACCCAGATACGCTCCTTTTCCGCAATCTCGCGCCACTTGAGATCACATGATGTTCCCATCAGTCTACGGAATATTTTGGAGAAGTGGCCAGAGTGCAAAACTATCAAGCCCATTCCTTCCCAAACGCGCTTCTGGACTTTGTCTACTATGTCATCTCGCACCTCTCCATGAGCTGTGTGGCCCCACCACGTCATAACGTCCGTTGTGGCAAGAACCTCGTCCGTCAGCCCGTGATCTGGCTCGTCCAAGGTAGCAATTCGAACCTCGAATCCTTGTTTGCTCAGATATTCGGCAATAGGAGCGTGCATCCCATCGGGGTACACTTCTTGCGGCTTTCCAGGACGTTTCTCGTGACGAAACTCGTTCCAAACAGTAACTCGAACCGGTTTGCTCATATAACACTCTCTCTTTCACTTTGTGGAGTTTTGGTCCATTCGACCTGCCGAGCACATATGTTAGACACCGCTCAACCGTTCTCCTACTTGTGTTTACGCCGTCGCTCGGACACCAACATACGTTAACTCAACCAGCCTTTAGATCTCCAATACTCATACTCGTAAGGCCACTGGTCCTTATTGGCAAGAATCAGCCTTCGGAAGCGCTCCCGCATTTGTGCGTGCACTGCCTCCTGCTCCACATAAACGCGCCCCTCAAGCGCCGCCTGCACGAGCTCCCTTCCGAGTTCAAGAGACTCGCTCTCAGCCTTCTCAAACGAACCTGGTATCGCCGCGGATGCACCTACACCGCCTACCACATTGCACCCAAATCTCATCAGAATACCATTCATATAATCCAGCCCCACGTCGAACTCTGGGCTCCCGGCAACGCACACCGAACACGCGTATTTTCCTAGAAAGAGCTGACAGTGAATGACATCCGCAAGGCGATCTATCGCGGTCTTAAGCTGTGCTGTAACGCAGTTGAAATACAAAGGCGACCCCAGAACGATCCCTTCAGCCGAAAGCATCTTTTCACGAACCGCACCGAATTCATCATCGCGCGAGCATCTGCCCGTCGCGTGACATAAGTCGCACGCAACACAGTAGGATATTTTTACCTGCGTGATGTCTATCAGCTCTACACCGGCACCCGCAGAACGCGCACCTTCGAGCACTTGTTCAACAAGCCTGCGCGTCCCACTTTTAGCTCCCCTTGGACTTCCCGAAACTCCTACCACATACACCTTAGCACGCCTCCGGTTTGCCATCGAGCTCTAATTTGATGACAGTGTCATACGGATCCGGTGGAGTCTTCGGAAGACCCTTAAGGAAAGTGCGCGAGTTCGTGCCGCGCTCTACCGCCGCCTTCTGACCTGTGCACAGGACTGTTGCTGATTTGATCTCGTTTTTGACTCCAGGAACGGTCACCTCACCCTGCTTAGGCCACCGAAACACATGAACATATGCATTGTTGCCCTTCGCCGTTGTCAATCCGACACTCTTCGCTTCAAACGGACACCGTTCCGAGCCGTAAATCGATTCTCCATTTACACTGAGCCACTTGCCTATTGCCTGCAGTCGCGTTACTTCTTCCCTTCGTATTGTGCCATCCGGTTTGGGGCCAACATTTAACAAGAAGTTGCCCTCCCCTGCAGCTGCTGTAACAAGATGCTGAATGAGCTGTGGCACCGTTCGGAAGTTCGGCTCGTTGTGCACATACCCCCATGCGCCTCTGCCAATCGTCATACAAGACTCCCAAGCTCGCCCAGGCTCGCTAGCTGCTACGCGTTGTTCCGGCGTATCGAAATCCTCTGGTAGCCCTGAGCGATTGTTTATTAGAATGTGCGGTTGAAGGCTGCGAACCATAGCATTAAGCTCGCGCGAACGCCAAAAGTCCGCTATCTCTTCTTGCTTGAGACCAGGGACCCATCCGCCGTCATACCAAAGTACGTCGATCTTCCCGTAGTTCGTCATCAACTCTCGTACCTGCGCATGAGCTTGTTCCACTAGCGCCTTGGCGCTTTCTGGATGAGCCTCACGATCGAAATAGCCCGGGAATCTCCAATCAAGAAGTGAGTAGTAGAATCCAACTTTCAACCCAGCCTTCCGAAGCGCTTCTACGTACTCCGCCACGAAGTCTCGCTTAGCTGCAGTCTTCACGCTCGTGAAATCACTAACCTTGCTGTCGAAGAGACAAAAGCCATCGTGATGCCGCGTCGTGAGCACCATATACCTCGCGCCCGCTTCCTTGGCAAGTGATGCCCAAGCGTTGGCGTCAAATTTCCTTGGTCTGAACCGCTTTGCTAGCTGCGCATACTCGTCCACAGGTATGCGTTCCTGGTACATCACCCACTCGCCCCTGCCCAAAATAGCGTACAGTCCCCAGTGAACGAATATCCCAAACCGCGCCTCGTGGAACCATTTGATCCGCTCTTCATAGCCAATCTCGCTGTTACCCATTTATTACCTCCCTCTCACAACATCCTAGTCTACCCAAGTGTTTTCTAATACCACAAGTTTCTTCACGTCCTGAAAGGCAGCCACACAGCCATATGCGATGCACCGCGATTCGCCCAGGCATAATATGGTATCAGGACAACGTCAACATCGCGCATAGGCACATTAACCGATCCTTTCGGGCGATACAACGGACCCCGAGGTGCTGAATGCTGAGGCGCTCGACCCCTACCTCTAATGCCTACAATTCCTCCCAGAGAATCCAGCCGAGCTAAATCAAAATCGCTTGATGCAAGCTCCAGATCCCGAATCGATACGTCCGGATTGTCCACACTCTCTGCACAATAAACCAGTGGACCGCGCTGCACTACTACCGAACACAGATCCTCTCGCACCCTCGGATCCGCTTCCACAAGCATAACTGGCATCCCGAGGTTAATATGTACGCGATCACCCGCTTGCCAAGTCCTTTTTATGGGCAGATAGTTGCCAGCTGACGCAGCCACCTGGATCTCTTGGCCATTTACCGCTACTGCCGCGCTTTGACACCACCAAGGTATCCTAAGCGAAACCGTTATTTCGCTCGGCTGAGACACATCTACTCGTATGTCCACGTTGCCATCCCAAGGATAATCAGTGCTGACGTCCAACACAAATGGAGTGCCGTCCGTTGTTTGAAACGCAACTCGTGAGCTCCCGTATAGATTAACCCGAACCTCTTTCTCACCCACTGAATAAAGATAACCTGGTATGCTCGCCAGAAGCCGGACCATATTGGTTGGGCAGCACGTGGTTCCATACCACTCCTTACGTTGGTGTTCTCTAAAGCACGCAAGGGGATTCACGTAAAAATATGACTTACCATCCAGCCCCACACCAGAAATCACACCGTTATAGAGCGCCCGCTCCATTTCGTCTGCAAAGCATGCATCTCCGAAACTCTGGGCTAATCTGTAGTTGAACATTACATTTGCCACTGCGGCACAAGTTTCCGCGTAGGCGCGCTCGTTTGGCAGTTCGTAAGCGTCTCCTATTGACTCCCACTGGTACCGCGAACCCACTCCCCCGGTCACGTACATCTTAGCTGAAGTCAAATCCCGCCAAAGCGCGCGCACAGTTTCACCATAAAGCTGCTGACCCGTTTCGGCGAAATAATCAACTCCACCACACGACAAGTAAAGCGCGCGAACCGCATGCCGCATCCACGGCATCCGGCCTCTTGCAGTCATAGAGCAAATGTCCTTGCTACCAGGTAGTCCGAAGTACGAAAGGAAGAATCCTGCAAGATCCAGATATGCCTTCTCCCCTGTTGTCCGATAAAGCTCAACGAGCGCCATCTCAATCTCCGGGTGACCATCAGCCGTCTCCCGCTTTCCCGGACCAAACTCGGAGACCAGAAAGTCCGCATATCGCACTGCCGCGGATAGGAACTTGTCACTTCCGGTTACCCGATAGTGTGCTATGGCAGCCTGAATCATATGACCGGCACAGTACAACTCGTGCTCATGGTCAAGATTTCGAAACCGTTGCCCCGCAAGTTCTCCTTGGAAAAATGTGTTCAGGTATCCATCCGGTCTCTGCGCCGCTACTACCTCGTCTATAATCGCCTCCAGTACCTCTCGACGATCTGAATCGCCATAGGTCGCAAGATCCCACGATGCTCCTTCAATCCATTTGAACAAGTCCGAATCCGTAAAACAAGGCCCCCGGCGCTCTACCTGCTTGCGACCGGAGGCCAATCTGAAATTATCCACTACGCCGTGATCCTCAAGGTGCTTTAGCAGGACGGGGAGGCCTTGAAAGTGGTTAAGATCCATCTTGGTCTTCCAAAACCCATCCCGCATCTGCACCGCATCAATGGGTATTGGGCGAAACGGGGTTCTTGGACTACCCAGTACGACCGCTCGGGCGGGCATATAACGAATCCTCCTTCACCATCCAGCAGTAACTTTCAAACTACCACTACTGCTGCACGACCCTGATGTCCTGCGGCAATGTTACAACAAGTGCCCGCCAAGCATGACCACGCTCGTAATAGCTACTGCTAACACCTGTTACCACAACAAAAGACCCCACGGAGGGCTTTGTCAAACTCCCACAGATCACTCGTACTCCACGTACCCCAGACCCATCATCGCATCCGCTGCCATCGTCGACGTAAAAATATGTCGAACCCTGAGAAGTCACTCGACCAGCCATTCGAACTCGCAAACCCAGGTTGTTCAACCCCTGCGCGGGCGCCAACACCCTACCGGAACGAGTTTGCCTATACTCCCAGATGGCAGGCTGCAGACCAAATGCACCACCTCCCAAGTCCCGACCCTTGATTGCAACAGGTTTGACCTTGTCTGAGCTAGTTCGAGGAATTACCATAAGCGCTTCCACATACCTCTCATCACCAGACGTGCCCATGCGCCCAAGCACGCTCACGGGCTGATTGAGCGTGAGCGCGGCGCTCGTCTGCAACTTCAGACCACAGGCTATGTTGCCCGCCTCCTGAATGTAACAGCCGTTTGTCTTGGCGGTGACTACCACCGACCCCAGCGAAACAAAAGTCCCATCCGGACTTTGCTTTGCCTCTGGAATTGTTATGGCAGGAACAAGGGTGAACTCTGAGCTAATGGGACACCCCAGTTCAGAAGCCAATTGAGTCATCTGGCTTATCTCGTCATTTAGCACGGAAACCGAAGTTGCAAACAGACTCTGCGATCCGCCTATGGCATCAACCCACTTCTGAATAGCGTCCCGTGCCTGTCTGAGACCAGAGACGTAGATATAGAAGTAGTTAGCCGCGGCTGCTCTGTTCGCAGGTGCAACCTGCCCATTCACCACAAGTGATTTTAGCTCGTACAGTGCTCGCAACGCGGTGATATAGCCGTGGACAACCAAGCTCTCATAATAGAATTCCGGTATACCCATCCGCCTCGCAATCTCAACTCCTTTGGTCGCCGCCGCTACATCATCATTGAACTGAGTTACCGTCTTTATGTCGCCCCACGGAGCTGGAAAATATCCAACACTAACACCCAGTGCCGGCAAAGTTCCGTTCTTCAGGGCGGTGGCTATAGGACCGCATTTGCCGTTTCGTAATATGCCGCGCGGATACTCCGAGCCATATACATCCCAGGAAACAGGACCCATGACTTCGCACCAATCTGCGAAAAGTTCCGGATTGGGCAGTCCTTCTCGCACAGCCCACGAAAGCGCAAACTCCCTTGGCGTCCGACCATCGGGATTCCAAGACCACTCAGCAGCAGCCTCAGTATTAAATCGATTGTAGGCTATTCCTGGAGTGGGATATCCCAGCAATCCAGACACGCCCTTCGATTTAAACTCCTGCATTCGGTAGTGAACATACTGCGGGCAAGTCCACGGCTGAAAACACGTTGAAAACGCGCTCAAAAGGGGCACCTCACCCAAGTATCGTCCCGACGCTGCCCATTGTGCAAGCGCACTATCCACAATCTCCTTTTCCGAAACCATATAAGTCAGCAAGCTGTCATAATGCCAAATCTTTACCGTCGGCTCCGATTCCAACTCCTGAACTATTTTTGCGTTATCCGCACGAGTCTTTTCAGATGTCAAAATCCTCAGACCCATGGGTCCCGCGCTCTGCATAGCCTTTTTCCAAGCTGCAACAATGGTGCGAGCTTCCAAAACGTTCCGGTTAACTAGCTTGCACTGAGCACACTTGCATCCCTCAGACGCCGGGATGCTCTCAGTCATCCAGACATCCACATCCTGAGAGTATGGTAGGTTCTTGAGATCGCTGATCCACCACGCCAAAACGTTTACTGCATCTGGCTGGGAATAACACCACGCTCCATACGTGGCATTCACGCCAATCAAGTTTGGATAACACGAAAACACCCCAGTACCGGCGTGCTGATCCATGTGCAGAATCGCGTGACACGGTTCCACACCGTAATAGGGACCTTCCGTATACATCCTCTCATAGCCAGATTTCGCACTCGCATGTCCAACGCAGTTGCTGTCGAACCACCTCGCTGCGATTTGCTCAATGTAGTTCATCTTTCGATCGGCCATCCACCGAGTGCGAGCAAACGAATCGTTTCCCCATACGCCTCGATCCCTGAACTCGGGCCAGTCAGTTACAGTAATCAAAGGGATCTCAATTGTGTCGCCCACAACCCTCGGCTTTATCAGCTGCTGAAGCGTCTTCGCTCCATAGTAAAGTCCACGAGCTGAAAGCGCCACTACTCGGACGCCCGAGTTACCCGGTTCTGGCAATATCCTATAAGCTTGGTCGGCATTCTTCAGAGTCGTCAACGGTGCAGACTCCGGACCGCCAATCTGCAGGGTTATTGCAAAAGCTGGATAGGCAGGATTGGGCGCATCGGCAGGAACTCCCATTGCCTCGCGCAGTTCCCGAACCGCCTGATCGATGACAATGTCTGATTGCCCCGGAGCAAAGATGGCTACAGAAGCCGCGTTAACCCTTGTCTTGCCGGAAAACGACACGGTACGCGGTAGTGGTACAAGATACCTGGACCACCACAAAGCCTCGTCTGAGACCACAGGTAAAACCTGGACGTCGGCAATGCTAGACATACAAATGCAGACCAAGGCTATGAACAAAGCAAATGAATTAAAACGCCTCATATATGATTCCTCACCAGGGAACTTCAAACTCGGGCGCGCAGAAAGTTTTGCGCGTAGCTGAGCTGTCGCCACGCCCTCTATTCACAGTATTAACCAATGGTAGGATGATTGTCAACCTGAGAATTTTGCCTACCTGTCCTTGTAAACGCCGCGACCAAGCAACCAGCCTTGCTTCGAACCGCCCAGCAGCCGCGCAAACGAGCGCACTCACAGGTACTTCTCTTTGCCCTGCTTTTTCAGCTCTTCCAGAAGCACCTTAATGTCCTGAGATCGGCCGTTCGGGAGAACCAAGACCACATCCCCACCGTCTACTATGATCATGTTGTCCAGACCTATCGTCGCTATCAGCCGATCCCGCGAATGGATCAGGCAATTGTGAGTATCTATTCCGACATGGCTACCGACCACGGTGTTGCCATCTTCGTCCGCGTCCATTATCTCGTGTAGCGCAGACCAACTTCCCAGATCGCTCCACCCAATCGCCGCAGGTATCACGTGAATGTTCTCAGCGTGCTCGAGGATAGCATAATCCACTGATATCTTTGGAAACGCCTCATACACTTCTTCGAGGACAGTCTGTTCCTCAGGCGTGCCCATTGCATTCTTGAACCTCACCATCAGCCTATAGATGTCCGGCGCGTGTACTCTATAGAGATCAAGAATAGTCTTAACGCTCCAGATAAACATGCCTGAGTTCCAGACGTAGTGCCACGAAGACACATACTCCTCCGCGGTTCGAAGATCTGGCTTCTCTTTGAAACTGATAACCTCGTGCACGTCTATGTCGTCTATCGTTCGGTGAGCATCGGACATTTGTATGTAGCCATACCCGGTTTCCGGACACGTCGGTCTTATCCCGATAGTAACAACATTCGGACCCTCCGAGGCTACCTGCTCAGCTACCTTGAGGAGCCTCCTGAAAAGCATTTCTTTGGTTATAATGTGGTCCGCCGGTGTGACCAATATGACTGCCTCCGGGTCCCTCTGGTGGATCACAGTCGCGGCAATGCCAACCGCCGGCGCCGTGTCCTTGGCAATGGGTTCGCCTATCCAGTTTTCAGGTCTAAGCCACGGAAGCTGTTCTTTGACTATTGCCTCGTGAGAACGGTTTGCTATGACATATATGTCATCTTGAGGGATAAGTGGTTCTAACCTGCGCACCGTTTCCTGCAAAAGCGTCTTATCACTATAGAGAGCCTGAAACTGCTTTGGCCTGTCCTGACGAGATCGCGGCCATAACCGCGTGCCTGATCCACCTGCCATAATCACTGCGTACATTGACATTCCTCCCAAAATAGTGATCTAAAATAGCCTTCCAGGTAAAAAGGCTTTTTCTACTCGAGCAATGCGGCTCAAAACTGGCTTGTACCCTTTAGCAGCAAATGTGCGAGACGCGTAGGTTCAGGTATTCGCGAGCCTCGCGTACAACTGAGCGCGAACTCAGCTGCCGATTCAATAGAAATTCGGTGCCCTGGGGAGACAAACACAGGCTTCACGCCCGTCTTTGTGCGAACAACTTTACCAACTACGTCACCCTCAGGAGCAATTAGGTCAGACATACTGCCAGCTTCCGTCCCGGGCTCTTCGTATCGTCCCACAAGCAGGCTCTTTGCGCAACCGATCGACGGAATCCCTAAAGCTACGCCAGCGTGACAAGCCAATCCAAATCGCCGCGGGTGTGCCAAACCGTGGCCGTCGAAGAACACAAGATCTGGTTTGGTGCGCAGTTGTGAAAATGCCTTCAACACTAGTGGCACCTCCCTAAAAGCCAAAAGCCCAGGTACATAGGGAAACGTAACCATCCCTTCGTATAAAACACTTTCCACCATGGAAAGCTCTGGATAGGTAAGAACCACTATCCCACATTTACCTTCCCCACGCCCACGAGTAGCCTGCACGTCAACGCCGGCAATCGTTATAATGGACCCTAAGTCATCTCTGATCACAGCCTGCCCGCGCAAGCGGATCTGCAGTTCTACAGCTTCTCGCGGCGTCAAGTCCCAATTCATCGAATCAAACACGATTTCCATTGTATACCATGTCGGATGCGCAGGAGAATCAGCCCCTCTGGTCTAACCGTTCTAAGACGAGAGAGCGTCTCGAGATACCGCAATCGACAACCCAAAAACACACGTAGCAAAGGCGGACAGACACATGTCTATTGCAGCGGTCAGTCTACTTATACCCCTTATCGCACATCCTCAGGCATCGAAAGGTCCCGTCCGCTCGAGGATTTCTCTCGACGGGGAATGGGATCTAGTGATCCCAAGCAAGAACGCTCAATATAAAATCACTGTTCCTGGCGCTTGGCAAGCCCAAATTCCCGAGCTAAGAAACTTCGTAGGCCGTGGTATTTACGTTCGCCAATTCACTGTACCAGATAGCTGGTTCGGAAAGCGAGTTTTTCTGTGCTTTGGCGCTGTTGACTACCGAGCCGAAGTATATGTTAATGAACGAAACGTAGGTTCCCACGAGGGTGGCTACACGCCGTTTGAGTTCGATATTACGGATTCTGTCAAACTTGGGCAGCCAAACAATCTTGCAGTCCACGCAGTGGATGCTGGCAAGGATAATCCTATTGAAGGCATCAGATTCGAAGAAATTCCGCACGGTAAGCAGAGCTGGTATGGCAACACTAGCGGAATCTGGCAAAGCGTATGGCTCGAAGCTAGACACGAATACCACATCGCCAGGGTAATAGTGAACCCCGACGTGGACAACAGCACTGCTAGTATATGTGTGCAGCTCGCGCAGCCGACCCGAGGACAGCTTCGCATATCCTTCGTGCCACCCCCAGGCGCCGAACCAGTACCGCCACTTTCACTCGAGCTATCCGAAACAACCCGCACGGCTCAATGCGATGTGAGAATCCCAAGTGCCAGACTTTGGAGCCCAGAATCACCTGCGCTCTACACTGTGCATGCAGATTTAATTCGCGATGGCCTAGTTGTTGACAGTGTCGCCACTCGCTTCGGCATGCGGAAAATCGAAGCAAAGGATGGCAAGATCTTGCTCAACAATGAGCCTATCTTCTTAGCGGGAGCGCTAGACCAAGATTTCTATCCAATCACGGAGTACACCCCGCCGTCTGCCGATTATATCCGCGACCAGTTCCTCAAGGCAAAGCATATGGGGCTAAATCTGATGCGGTGTCATATCAAGGTGCCGGACCCCCGATACCTCGATTTGGCAGATGAATTGGGGCTCCTAGTTTGGTACGAAATACCAAACTGGATCGACCTGTCGGAGGATGCAAAGCGCCGAGCTAAACAAACGCTTGCCGAAATGCTTGAGCGCGACCATAATCACCCATCGCTCGTGATAATCAGCATCATCAACGAGTCATGGGGAGTGAATATGGCAGACGACAGTCACAGACAATGGATTGCCGAGATGTACGACTACGCGAAAGCTCTGGAACCGTCCAGGCTTATCGTCGATAATTCAGCCTGCGGCGGCAACTTCCACGTAAAAACAGACATCGAGGACTTTCATGCCTACTTCCAAATACCCGACCAGGCTCCAGAATTTGCCGACTGGATCGAACAGTTCTCTAAGCACCCAGACTGGACATTTGGCGGCGGTGCTAAACGACGGGGTTTCGAACCGCTGGTCCTGTCTGAGTTCGGTAACTGGGGATTGCCAAGGCTTTCAAACCTCGCTAAAGTCTACGGAACCGTAGATCCGTGGTGGTTTAGCTCCAGCCGCAGCCACTCTAGCGAGGTTACCTGTCCGGCAGGGGTTCAGGAGCGCTTCCGGCAGTACTGCCTCGACAAGGTGTTCGGAACTTTGGACGGGCTCGCAGACGCATTCCAGGATCAGGAGTGGCTTGCACTCAAATACCAAATCGAGGAAATTCGAAAGAGGGATTCGATAGTGGGCTATGTTATAACGGAATTCACAGACTTGCAGTGGGAATCCAACGGACTTCTTGACTACTGCAGAAACCCGAAGACATTCCACCATTTTATGCATACTTTACAAGAGCAGGACGTTGTCATCGCTACGCCCAAACGGTTCAATTTTGCCGCGGGAGAAGAAATCGAGCTCTTGTTGTGGATATCGCACTTTTCAAGGCGCGATCTTTCCTCATGCAAAATCGTGTACGAGACGGACTTTCCATCCTCAAGAGGTGAAATACCGCTACAAATCATACCGCGAGCCAGCTCCCGAAAGGTAGGAGTAGTTCGACTGGTAGCGCCCGAGATCAATAAGCCTCTGAGAGGACGGCTCGACGTATCATTGGTGGACCAAGCTGGGCGTGCACTTATCTCCAATTATGCAGAGTACGCGCTTTTCCCCAGCGAGCCCCCGACCATGCCGGAACATGTCATTGTCTCGAGCAGTCTTGACCGCGCGTTGGTTGACCGTGTACGTGCTGGCGCCTGTGCAGTCGTATGCTTCGAATCTGCACAAACTGCGCCCACATTCAAAGAAGGATTGAGAATTGTAGACCGAGGCGAGTCTCGCACTTGGGGTAGCTGGTGCAACAGTTTGATATGGTTCCGCACCACGAGCCCAGCTTTTTCCGGTGTGCCAATTCCTAAGACCATGGACTTCTCTTTTGAAAACATCATTCCAAACTGCATAATAATGGACGTCGACCCAAAACACTGGGAGAACGACGTTCTAAGTGGCATTTTCGTGGGGTGGGTGCGCTCAAATGCGGCCCTGCTGGTGCAGCTTAGATGTGGATGTGGCCGCATACTTTTAACCACCTTGCCGCTAATAAGCGCCTCAAAGTCCGACCCTATGACCAACTTTCTGCTTGCATCATTCGCACGATACGTTGCGTCGGAGGAATGTCAGCCGAAATTTGAGCATTCGCTCGAATTTGTGCAAACAGCGCGGAGGTAACAATTGATGAAAGCCATGGTGCTCGTGAAGCCCCAAACTCCACTGGAGCTTGTGGACATCGATGCACCGCAGCCAAAGACCGGGGAAATACGCGTTAGAGTATCCGCTTGCGGAGTATGCCGTACCGATCTGCACTTGGTCGATGGAGAGCTTTCACACCCAAAACTGCCCGTCATACCCG
>Ga0123519_10007309_pt1 | contig 17147 bp, 17 predicted proteins | sample YelNatPaOPRAMG02_FD_87396 | JGI IMG/M metagenome (GOLD analysis project Ga0123519, IMG submission 87396) | Hot spring microbial communities from Yellowstone National Park - Yellowstone National Park OP-RAMG-02 (version 2) | ecosystem: Environmental > Aquatic > Thermal springs > Hot (42-90C) ... | reverse complement strand
TCGGAGCCGGCGTTTTCATCTGGAAGGGCCGCGACGAGCCCATGATTCTGGCGGGCGTGGGGGTGGCTGCGCTCCTGAGCCTGGTCCTGATGATGCCGGCGCTTCTCGGGCGTTGGGAGGGCCCGATTGTGGATATCCGGGTCGAGCGAGTCCGCGTGGAGGATGGCGAGGATGACTGGCACTATGAGAACCAGGCCTTTGCCTACATCCGCGAGGCCTCGGGCCGCACGCGCCACGTGCGCGCGATGAGCGACTGGAAGGTTGGTGACCGCCTGGCCAAACGCCGCGGCGACCCGGTCATCCACAAGGTGTGATAGGGGCCGCCTGGGCAAGGCGACCTGCAGGAAGCATAACCATGATCCGCACTGAGGCCTACGGACCCGTCGTCAAGCTTCAGGTGGCCCGGCCGGTGCTGGGCCGGCCGTTCTACCACACGGCGGCTTACTGGGTTGATGGGCTGCTGGTGGACACCGGCTGCGCGCACACTGCGGCCGAGTTTGTGGAGGCCACGGCGAGCCTGTGCGTGGTGCAGATCGTCAACACTCACAGCCATGAGGACCACATCGGCGCCAACGGCCCCCTGCAGCGGGCGCGGGGCTGCCGGGTGCTGGCCCACCCCGACGCCCTCGCCATCCTGGCCGACCCGCGGTTGCAGTACCTGCAGCCCTACCGGCGCTTCTTCTGGGGCTGGCCACAGCCGTCGCTGGGCGAAGCGGTAGGCGATTGGGTGGAGACGGAGCGCTACCGCTTCCGGGTGATCCCGACGCCCGGCCATGTGGCCCACCACATTGCTCTCTACGAGCCGCGGCAGGGCTGGCTCTTTTCGGGCGATGCGTACATTGGTGGGCGCGACGTGGCGGCACGGCCCGACTATGACGTCGGCGCCATCATCGCCTCGCTGAAGGCGCTGGCCGCGCTGCCGGCGACCAGGCTCTTCCCCGGCAGCGGCACCGTGCGCGACAACCCCTCCGAAGAGCTGATGCGCAAGGCCGCGCAGATGGAAGCCTTTGGCGCCGAGGTGCGCCGCTTGCACGGCGAGGGGCTCAGCGTGGGCGAGATCAAGCGGCGCCTGCTGGGCCGCGAGACCCGCCTCACCTACATCACCGCCGGGCACTTTAGCGGCACGAACCTCATCCGCCTATACCTCGACTCGCGGGCATAGAGTTCACAGCGCCAAGGGCCCTTTGGCGCGGGCCGCGAATCGTGCTACAATAGCGCACCATCTGGCCTCTTGGCCCTTTTCGTGGTTCCTCGCTGCACACGTGTGCAGCCATGACTCCCGGAGGAAATCCCTGTGCCCGAGCAAGAGAAGAACAACGCGCAGTTCGACGCCATCGTCATCGGCGACCTGGCAGTGGATGAGTTGGTGGTGCATGGCCAGACGACGGTGGCGACGGGTGGGTCGGTCTACTATGGAGCGATCGCCATGGCGCGGCTGGGGATGCGCACCGCGGTGGTGACCCGCCTGGCCGAGCGCGACTTCCCCCGCCTGGAGGAGTTGCGCGCCGCCGGCATTACCGTGTATGCCCACCCTGCGGCGCAATCCTCTGGCATCCGCAACGTCTACCTCACCGAAGATCAGGACCGGCGCATCTGCACGCTCCTCGGCTTCGCCGGGCCGTTCTCGCCCGCCGAAATCCCGGCCGAAAGCGCCCGCTACTATGTGGTCGGACCGCTCATGGCTGGCCTGATGGACCTGGACCTGGTGCGCCTGGTCGCTCGCCGGGGGCGCGTAGCGCTGGACGCGCAGGGCTTCATTCGGACCCGTGAGGGCGATGGACTGGTGCTCAAGGATTGGGCCGAGAAGCGGGTGGGCCTGCCCCTCGTCGATGTGCTCAAGGTTGACCAGGCGGAGGCCGAGACTTTGACCGGCCACAGCGAGGCCAAGGCTGCCGCCACGACCCTGGCAGGGTGGGGCGCCCGCGAGGTGGTGCTGACCCATGCGAGCGGGGTGACGGTCTTCGCTGAGGGGCACTGCTACTGGGCGCCCTTTGTACAGAGATCCCTGAATGGGCGCACCGGCCGCGGCGATACCTGCCTGGCCTCGTACCTGGCCCGGCGTTTGAGTGCGGGGCCGGCCGATGCCTGCCGCTTCGCCGCTGCCGTGACCTCGCTCAAGCTGGAGGCCCCCGGCCCACTCGCGGCGAGCCGCGACGCGATCGAGGCGTTGTATCGCCAGCTTGAGGTCAGGGAGCTGTAGCGGCCGGGGAGCTCAAAAGGCAGCAGCGTCGCCAGAAGCTCTGAGCGGATGCTGGCAACCATGCCAGCGACCGAGTCTCGCGGTGGAAGGACCCGGGAGGCACGATGACGGTCATCCTCGTTGTTCTGATCGGCATGGCGCTAGTCTTTGACTTTCTGAATGGCTTTCACGATTCCTCGAACATCGTGGCCACCATGATCTCTTCGCGCGCCATCGCGCCACGCGCGGCCCTGACGCTAACGGCGGTTGCCGAGTTCTCTGGGCCGTTCCTTTTTGGCGTTGCGGTGGCCAAGACCATCGGCGATGAAGTGGTGCTCCCGGGCTCCATCACGATGGGAGTCATCTACGCGGCGCTGCTGGCGGCCATCGTTTGGAACCTCATCACCTGGTTCTTTGGCATCCCTTCGAGCTCTTCCCATGCCCTCATTGGGGGCATCATCGGCGCGGTCAGCATCTATGCGGGGTTTGGCACCATCCGCCTGGCGGGGCTCGGCAAGGTGCTGATTGCCCTCTTCACCTCGCCGATCATCGGCCTGGTTGCCGGGTACCTGCTGACCAAGCTCATCTTCCGCCTGGCAGCGGGCGCCACGCCGCGCATCAACGGGTTCTTCCGGCACTTCCAGGTGCTGACCGGGGTGACGCTGGCGCTCAGCCACGGCGCCAACGATGCGCAGAAGACCATGGGGGTGATCACCCTGGGGCTGGTCACTTGTGGGTTCCTGCCGTCGTTTGCGGTGCCCACCTGGGTGATCGCCCTGAGCGCGGGCGCCATTGCGGCAGGCACGGCGATGGGTGGTTGGCGCCTGATCAAGACCCTGGGCGCCAAGTTCTACAAGATCCGGCCCGTGCACGGCTTTGCCACCCAGATTTCGGCGGCTTCGGTGATCCTGGGGGCGGCGCTCCTGGGCGGGCCCGTCAGCACGACGCAGGTGGTGAGCTCGGCGATCATGGGGGTCGGCTCCGCGGAGCGCCTGAGCAAAGTGCGCTGGGGCGTGGCCGGCAACATCGCCACGGCCTGGTTCCTCACCATTCCGGCGGCTGCGGCAATGGCCGCGCTCCTGTACCTGGGCCTGATGAGCGTCCCGGCGTTGCGCGATGCCCTTTCGGTGGTACCGGTGCACTGACCCTGGCGGCCGGCTGGCACGCTCTTTGCTTGGCTGCTGCCAGCCCATCCGAAGGAGGCGCGCCAGCATGGACACCGCTCGCGTAGGCCAGGTGAGGGCATACCGCGACGATGGCTCGACCAATCACATCCTGCTGCGCGCGGGCAAATTCGATGCCCGCAACCTGCTGATCACCTGGACGGTGGTCTCACCCCGCGGCCAGCAGCGCGGGCACAGCCACGCCGGCAGCGAGCAGGCCTACGTTTTCATCCACGGCACAGGACGCATGCAGGTGGGCGACGAGAAAGAGTTCGTTGGCCCAGGGGAACTGGTCTATGTGCCCCCTGGCCTGGTCCACTCGGTGACCAACACCGGCGAAGAGAACCTGGTGTTCATCACCGTGGCCTCGCCTCCCTTCCCGGTCGAGCGCCTCTTCTCCGAGCGCGGCAGCCGCCAGTTGCAGGCCGAGCCAGAGGTCCAGTTGGGGTAGCACCACAACTGCACTGGCTCGTCGGGGAGAGGGCGCCATCCGGGCGCCTGGCTTTGCACAAGGCCGGAGGCGATGGCAGCGCTAGCCGAGGGTCAGGCTGGGCTGTGCCATCCACAGAGCGACTGGGGTCAGGCCGGGCAACGGAGCGCGCAGCGCCTCGGCGGCGACCTGGCCGGGCCGCCACGGCTGCACGGCCGGCTGTTGCAGGAAGAGCTGCACAGGGTCGGGATTCTGCGGGTCGGTGCGGACTGCTGCGGAGGCCGCCTGCACAGGGGCCTGACCCTGCGCAGGCGGCGTGTTGGCCGGCTGGGTGGGCGCCGGCTTGGGCTCCTCCAGTTTGATGAACGAAATGCCCTTCTCCCAGGTCACCCAACGCTCACCGTCGGTGGCGGGGACCCAGTTTCTCTCCTGTACGCGGAAGCGATTCCCCTTGACCTCCACGACCCAGCCCACGTGGCCTGCGCTGCCGGCGCCGCCGACACCGCTATCCCACACGGCTACCGAGTGCACCACGCTGGGGTCGATGGTGTCGCTCACTTTGAGGCCATGCTCGATGGCCCCTTCCTTCCAGTCCTTGGCATCCCCAGCGAACCAGGGGAGCTTGTGCCCCGCCTTGGCCGCCAGCTCCCAGGCGCGGTAGACACACTGCGTGGAATCGGCATAAGGATTGCTCTCGGGAACCGACGACGTATCGGTATGCGACGCCTGCGTCGTCGTGTGGCCTGGTTCGGCTGCCCACACGGTGCTCATAGCCGGCGCGACCGGGCTAGCCCCGGCCAGCAGGATGCCGGCCGCCACGGCGCCAACCGATAGCAGGCGAACCAACGAATGCTCTTGTCTCTTCAGCACGATACTCCTTCCTCGCTGGAGCGACGCTCTGCGCGCCACTCGCGGAATCCATAGTGTGCGGTTCATGCGCCCGGCATGGAGGGGCGCCGCCCGCCATGAAGCCCTGAGTATACCACATGATTATGTCAGGTCAAATGGCGACAGCGGGCGGTGTGCAGTTCAGTCTGGGGGCAAGCCTGTATGCCAGCATTCGGTGTATGGTGCTGCCCCCACTCCCAGCCCCGCCCCCACGCCTGGGGGCGGGGGGGCAAGGATTTGGGGGTTTGGGGCGGGCGCAAAGCGCCCGCCCCAAACCCCCACTGCATCTGGTTCGCCGCTGGGGCTCGAGCCAGCGCGATACCAGACGGTGGAAGAGGCAGCGGGAGAGGGGTCACCCCAGGGGCGGCCAGAGGCTCGGCGCCCGGAAGGGAGGCAGCGGGCCAGGGATGACGCCCCAGAGGAGGAGGTCCCTGAGGCCCGGCAGGGCGGTTGGGATGGAGGTAGCCAGGGGACGCAGCGGGCCGGATGGCCACGCGGGGGGCCGGAGGTTGTTGCCCCTGGCGCCCAAAAGGACCCTGTCGCCTGCAGCGGTAGCGACCACATCCTGCGGCGTGCCTGCGACGCGCAGCGGCGCGCGGCTGGCCGGAGAGGTGAGGACGCGGCGCCCGGAAAGGCCTGATGGAGTTGGGGTTGGGGTGGGAGTGGGTGGTACGGGCGTCGGAGTGGGAGGGAGAGGTGTCGGCGTAGGCGGTGGGGGCGTTGGGGTGGGCGGTGGTGTCGGCGGAGGTGGCTCAGGCTCGCCACCCAGCTTGATGAACGAGATGCCCGGCACCCAGGTGACCCAGTGCTCCCAATCGGTAGCCGGGATCCAGTTGCGGTCCTGCACCAGAAACTGGTCGCCCTGCACTGCCACCACCCAGCCGACATGGCCGGCCCAACTGGCGCCGCCGACGCCGGGACCCCAGACGGCCACCGAGTGGACCACGCTGGGGTCGATGGTATCGACCACTTCGTAGCCGTAGCTGAGGGCCCCCTGCCGCCAGTCCTTGGCGTCACCGGGGAACCAGGGCAGCTTGTGCCCTGCCTGGGCCGCCAGGTCCCACGCCCGGTAGAGGCATTGCGTGGGGTCCGAGTAGGGGTTAGAGTCGGGGACGTCCGCCCTGACCAGGTCTACCAACGGTGATGCTGCGCCCCAGAGCAGCAGGCCGAGGGCAACCGTGGCGATGGAGAGCAGGCGGATCGTTGACTGATCGCGCTTGTTCATACTCCTCCTTTGCAGGAATCGCTCTGAACAACCTCTCAGTACAGTCCGTTGGCTGCGCTGCCTCGTGAACGGTGCTCCATTATACAACTATCGTGAGTTGAAGCAAATTAGCGGGAACTGCTTGAAATGTGGTGGGGTGGAGCGTCCTGCTTCAGCCACGTCACCTGACCGGGCGCGAGGCGTGGCGCCATCGGCCGCAGCGGCCGGCTGGCGGCCTGCGCCGCAGCCCGCGCCGCGTGCACTTCGGCCTGCTCGAGGCCGCTGAGCAGGCCGAGCAGGATGAAGGGCAAGGGGGAGACGAGCTGATGCCTGGCACCGCCCGTGCTCCAGATGAAGATGGTGTTGGTTTCGAAAAGCCCCTGCACGAGGAAGGCGAGCAGGGCGCCGTAGAGGCCGGCGATGGCCCAGGTGGGCATGGCGCGACCCTCGACGGGGGCAAGCACCGAGCGGGCGAGGAGCAGGAGCGTCCAAGCCCAGGCGAGGAGCCCCAGCACGCCCGCGTCGGCCCAGAGCTGCAGCAACATGTTGTGGGTCGCTTCGAGGCGGGCCTGGCCGAAAGCTCCGGAGACGATGATGCCGGCCTGCGCCACGCGGCCCAGGCCGATGCCGGTGAATGCGTGGGAACGCACCATGGCGATGGTGGCCTGCCACAGGCTCTGACGGATGGCCAGGTCGATGGTCGAACCGAGGGCCGGCGAAGTGCTCAGGAAGGCGGTGACGATCAGGCCCGACAGGCCCAGGGCGATGGTGGCCACCCGGCGGCCACGGCCCGCGGCCACGATGAGGAGTGCGGCCACGCCCGCGCACCACCCCGTCCGCGAGGCGGTGAGGATGAGGGCACCTGCCGTGAGGATGGTTGCGGCGCTGGCCAGGTGGCGGCGCCGCCCCTGCCCATAGAGGGCGACGGCGGCGGTCAGGGCCAGGGCGACGGCCAGCAGGCCGGCCACGGCGTTGGGGTTCGGCGCCGGCAGGATGATCTGAGGCAGGTGCGCGCCGAGCCGGTAGGCCCAGGCATTGAAGCTGGTGACTTTGCGGTGGTCCACCGGGTCTGGGCCAAAGGCCAGCGGCACGCCGGCGAGGGCGAGCGCCACGAGCAGGCCGGCGATGCGCCCCGCATGCCCTCCCGCTGCGGTCCGTGCGGCCCAGCGGTACGCCAAAAGGGCGACGAGGAGGCTGGCAAAGGTCGTCCAGCCTGGCCAGGGTCCAGGCACCGCGATCAGCCCCAGGGCCAGCCCGGCCAGGAGCAGGAAGAAGGGGCCGCGGAGGCTGAGCGCCGCTCCCTCGCAGGCGCAGATGAGCGGCTCGCTCTTGGGCACGGGCCGCCAGAGCCAGGGCAGGCGCCGCCAGCCACCGAGGAGCAGGAGCAGAACGCGGAGCGTGCCCCCCGGTGCGATGACAAGGACCCTGGGCCGGAGGCGCACCTCCTGGGCAAAGCGAGCGGTGCGCAGGAGCCCTGCCAGGGCGGCCGGCCCTCCCGGCAGCTCCTGCAGGGCTTCGTGCACCACCGGACGCAGGCCCAGGCGCATGGCGAGGGCGGTCGCGGCCTCACGGATGCGGCGTTGGGGGCCCGTGTAGACGATGTCGAAGCGTGCGCCATCAAGCTCCCTGGCCAGCGCCTCGGGCCTCAGGCTGCTCCCTTCGCAGCCGATCAGCACCGGGCCCGGGCCGAGCCGGGCGGCCTCACCGCTGGCCGGCAGCCGCTCACGGGTCAACGTGGTCGCCAAAGTACCTGTCGCTCCTTGGTCGTGCGCGTACTGTGGCAGAGTGTAGGGTGCGGCGTAACCCGCACCGGCCGCACGCCATGCAGACACGACAGGAGGGACGGCGCTAGACCGCCCCTCCATGCAGGCTGGGATGGTGACCGGTGCGGTTCGGTGTGACTCTGCACATAGCACAGGGCGGCCATGGCCGCCCTGTATGGAGTGTCCTCTTGTTTGCCGGAGCCGATTCTACCATAGGATGCCGACAACGCAAAAAGGCAGGGGTGCCCCTGCCTTTTTGCGTTGTCGGGCGACTGGCGCCCCCTACGCTTCAGGCGAGGTCCAGGCGCTGGCCCAGCGCTCTGTGCTCGGCCCAGATCTCGGGGGGCAGGCGATCACCGAACTTGGCGAAGAATGCTGCCTGGTCGGACAGCTCTGCAGCCCAGGCCTCCCGATCGATGCGCAGCAGCTCCTCCATGGCGCCGGCGGGCAGGTCCAGGCCTTCCAGGTCCATCGAGCCGGCAGCAGGCACGTAACCCACCGGCGTTTCGTCGGCGGCAGCGCGGCCCTGTACGCGCTCGATGATCCACTTGAGCACGCGGACGTTCTCGCCGAACCCCGGCCACAGGAAGTGGCCGTCGGCGTCGGTGCGGAACCAGTTGACATGGAAGATGGCCGGCGGTTGGGCGAGGCGTTCGCCTGTGCGCAGCCAGTGGGCGAAATAGTCTGCCATGTTGTAGCCGCAGAAGGGGAGCATGGCCATGGGGTCGCGGCGAGTGACGCCGACGGCCCCGGTGGCGGCTGCGGTCGTCTCGGAGGCCATGCCTGCGCCCACGTAGACGCCGTGCTGCCAGTTGAACGACTGGAACACCAGCGGGGCCACGCGCGCGCGGCGGCCGCCAAAGACGATGGCCGAGATGGGCACGCCCTGCGGGTCCTCCCAGTGGGGCGACATGCTGGGGCAGTTGCGCGCCGGCACCGTGAACCGGGAGTTCGGGTGGGCCGCCTTCTCGCCGTTGCGGCCCCAGAGCGCGCCGTGCCAGTCAATCAGGCCCGACGGGGCGGCACCATTCAGCCCCTCCCACCAGGGCAGGCCCGAAGGCGTCAGGGCCACGTTGGTGAACAGGGTATCGTGCCGGATGGCGGCCATCATGTTGGGGTTGGTCTTCTCGCTCGTGCCCGGGGCCACACCGAAGAAGCCGGCCTCGGGGTTCACCGCCCAGAGGCGGCCATCGGGGCCCACGCGCAGCCAGGCGATATCGTCGCCCACGGTCCACACGCGGTAGCCTTTGAGCGTGGATACCAGCATGGCCAGGTTGGTCTTGCCACAGGCGCTGGGGAAGGCTGCGGCAATGTAGGAGACGTTGCCCTGGGGGTCCTCGAGGCCCAGGATGAGCATGTGCTCGGCCAGCCATCCCTCATCGCGGCCTATCGTGCTGGCCAGGCGCAGCGAGAAGCACTTTTTGCCCAGGAGAGCGTTGCCGCCATAGCCGGAGCCGATGCTCCAGATGGTCTTGGTGGCCGGAAAGTGCACAATGAAGCGGCGGTCGGGGTTCAGGTCGCCCACGGAGTGCAGGCCGGGCACGAAATCGTCGGAATTGCCCAACTGGCGGAGCGCTGCCCGGCCCATGCGCGTCATGATGCGCATGCTGGTGGCCACGTACACGCTGTCGGTTACCTCCACGCCCACCTTGCTGAAGGGCGAGCCCAGCGGCCCCATGATGTAGGGGAGGACGTACATCGTCCGCCCCTTCATCGAGTCGCGGAAGAGGGGCAACACCTTCTCATTGGCCTGTTGGGGCGACATCCAGTTGTTGGTGGGGCCCACCTCATCCTGCCGGTCGGTGCTGATGAAGGTGAGATGTTCCGTCCGGGCCACGTCGCTCGGGTGGCTGCGGTGAAGGAAGCAGCCGGGATATGCGTTCGGGTTCAGTCGGTGGTAGACCCCCTGCCTGAGCCCCAGCTCGATCAGAGCCTGGAATTCGCTGTCGGAGCCATCACACCAGATCACTCGATCGGGCCGGGTGATGGCTGCGGCCTGATTGACCCATCTCTCGAGCGACGTCTCTGCCATGGAAACCCTCCTATTCCTGGCGGCAGGCCGCGTCGTGGTCTGTGAGCGGTAGAGGCTGCTGCGGCCCGCCTGAGAACCCTTTGGCAAAAAAACACCGGCACTCGCTGCGCGTTGCGCGGCGAATGCCGGCCTACCTTGCGGCCAATCTCCTTACGGGTGAAGCGTCAGGCTATTGTCCGCCCCGTCTGCCGATGATTGTCATGCATCGTTGGAGACTATGCCATGGGCTGCGGCACCCTCAGGGCCATTTGCTCGCATCGTCGGCCATGATGAGCACCATCACACGCTCACCGGTGGCTGTGCTCACATCGGTGAACAGGCTGAGCACCTTGCTGCCGGTGATCTCTTCGATCATGGCCTCGAGCACAGGGCGCGAGGCTTCCACGAGCTCACGGCGCAGGTTCTTGATCAGAGTTCGGCCCTCTTCGCTCTGGGCCAGTTGCTTCTCGGCCGGGGTCAACAAGCCCTTCAGGCGCACAAAGATGGCATCGCCGATCACATAGGTGCGCACGTCGGCAGGGCCACGGCCCATCTGCTCGACCTCGAACTGCACGACCGCTTTGCTAATGGCCGCCTCAATCTGCCCTCTGGTCCGCCTCCCCATGAAAGTGAATCTGCTCCCTCGCCGCGGGCCATTGCGGGCGGGGGCAAGCGAGCCCCTGCCCTCGGACCACCCGGGTCCGAGGCCCGGGCCTCCAGGGCCTGCAGCATGCAGGCCGATTTACACCAAGTCTATTATAGCCCGCAATCGGCCCCGATGCAAATGCAGCCACGGGCTTCAGGCAGCGGCGGCTACCGGCTCGTCGCCCACCACCAGGCCGTCGTGCAGGCGGATGATCCGCTGGGTCCACGCTGCTACCCCTGGGTCATGGGTCACGAGGACGATGGTGAGGCCTTCTGCATGCAGGGCTTGGAGGATGCCCATGATCTCCTGGCCCGATTTCGAGTCGAGGTTGCCGGTGGGCTCGTCGGCCAGGATGACCGAGGGCTTGTTGACCAGGGCGCGTGCGATGGCCACGCGCTGCTGCTCGCCGCCTGAGAGCTGGTTGGGGCGGTGATGCAGGCGGTCGGCCAGGCCTACCCGGGCCAGAGCCTCTCGCGCCAGGCGTGGCCGCTCGGCCACGCGCGCATAGACCAGGGGCAATTGCACGTTGTCGAGGGCACTGGTGCGTGGGATGAGGTTGTAGGATTGGAAGACAAACCCCAGCTTGCGGTTGCGGATCTCGGCCAGGCGGTCGTCGCTGAGGCCGCTGACGTCGGTGCCATCGAGGATGTATTGGCCGGTGGTGGGGGTGTCGAGGCAGCCGATGATGTTCATCAGCGTCGACTTGCCCGAGCCGGAGGGGCCCATGATGGCCACCCACTCGCCCGCCGAGATGGATAGGGAGACGCCGCGCAGCGCCGGCACCTCTACATGGTCGAGGTGGTAGACCTTGGTCACGTCGTGAAGGGTGATCATGGCGTTGCTCCTGGCCCAAGGGCCATCCGCGTTCTGCTGGCGCTCGATGAAGGCAGGGAAGCATCGTAACCACCATCACGACCGAATCCATTCTACTGCCAGGGATGGGCGTTGTCAATGGAGCGGAACGAGGAAAATACGGGGCATGCGCCTGGCTGTGCCCACTCTGCCGCGGCGGCGGGGTGGTGCGAGCCGCCAGCGTTGCTCATCATGCGGGTGGGCGCTGGCTGTGCCTGTCGACCACCGCCAACAGGTCATCGATGGCGAAGGGCTTGGCCACATAGCCCACAGCCTGGATCTCGCGGGCGAGGGCGGCGGCATCCTGCGCGGCGGTGAGGACCACGATGGGGGCGTGGCGGCCGGGGCGCTCGGCATAGGCCTTGGCGAATTCCCAGCCATCCATGATGGGCATGCGCATATCGAGGAGGATCAGGTCGGGCGGCCAGCGGTCGATGATCTCCAGGGCGGTGTGGCCGTCGGCAGCGGTCTTGACCTCATAGCCTTCATCGGTGAGGGCCAGGGCAACGAAATCGAGGATGGCCGGGTCGTCGTCGACTACCAGGATGCGTGCCTTGTCGGTCATGGTGCGCTCTCTCCCCCTGATGCCTGAGCGAGGGCGCGGGGCAGCGTGACGACAAAGCGGCTGCCCCCGTCCTCGGGGAACTCGGCGGTGATGGTGCCTCCGTGGAGGGCCACGATGCGCTGGCCAAGGTACAGCCCGAGCCCCAGCCCTCCGGCCGGCCGCCTGACACCGGCTTTGAAGAAGCGGGTGAAGAGCTGCGGCCGCTGTTCGGGTGGGATGCCGGCGCCATGATCGCGCACGGCGATGCGCACGGTGTTTTGGTCGGGCAAAGAGACGTCAATCTCTACAGGTCCGCCCTGGGGGCTATAGCGGATGGCGTTGTCCACCAGGTTATACAATACCTGCTCCAGCCGCGCCGGATCGACGTAGGCCGACAGCGACGCCGGGGCGTGCAGCGTCAGGGTATGGCGGGTGGTGCCCGCCTGCACCGTGGCGACCACGCGGCGGACGATGTCGACCACATCGGCCATCTGCCGGTTGAGGCGCAGCGTGCCCTGGTCGAGCTGGGAGATGTCGAGGAGTTGGTTCACCAGGCCCGCCAGCCGGTCAGCCTGGCGGTCGATGGTCTCCAGGGCGCGGCGGACCTCCAGAGGGTCGCTGATGCGGCCTTGCTCCATGCGCCTTATGATCAGTTCGGCATAGCCGCGCAGGCTGGTGATTGGGGTCTTGAGCTCGTGGGCTGCGATGGCGAGGAACTCGTCGCGCGAGCGCAGGGCAGCCTCGGCGAGCTCGCGCGCGTGCCGTTCGGCTTTCAGCAGCCGCTCGCGCTCGGCCTCGGCCTGTTTGCGCTCGGTGATGTTGCGGATGAGGGCGATGGCCTCGTCTTTCCCCAGGGGCGCAAAGCGTGCCTCATAGACCTGGTCGCGCCCGGCCACGTGCAGCGGGTACTCCAGGGTGACGACGGCGCGTTCGCTGAGAGTCTGCTGCAGGGCGCGCACGAACCGATCCCCCAATGGGGGCGGCAGCACCTCCTGCATGCGGCGGTTGAGGAACTGCTCTGGTGGCAAGTACAGGTCGGTGGCTGTGCCGGCCCGGTAGTCGAGGATGGTGCCGTCGGCAGCGAGGCGGAAGAAGATGTCGGGCAGGGCGCGGAACACCGCCTCTGCCTCTGCTGCGCGGCGCTCGAGTTGCGCCAGGAGGCGATTGCGCTCGGCCTCGGCCTGCTCGCGCTCGGTCACCTCGCGCTGCACGAACAGCCAGCCGCGGAAGGAGCCGTCGGGGGCGAGGATGGGGGAAACCGTCGATTCCCAGCAGGTGGTACCTCGCTGGGGCTGATCGCGGAAGACAAAGGGGTAGGCCCCGCCGCTGACGGGCTGACCTGTCTCGCGTACGCGGCGGAAGATGTCGGCCATCCGCTCCGGCCAGGCCACGATCACCTGGTCGGCGGGGCGGCCAACGATCTCGGGCAGAGGGTGGTGCATCTCTCGGGCAAAGGTCTGGTTGGCAGCACGGACAATCCGGTCGGCATCGATGACGGCGATGCCGTCGGGCGAGGAGGCGAACCACGATGCGAGCACATCGAGCCCCATGTCGGGGCTGAGGTCACGGATTTCCGCCCGGCCTGGAGACAAATCAGTCCTTTGGACCATCGCTTCTCCTGCCGCCTGCTCGCCATCTATGCTAGGCAGGGCACGGCTTCCTGTCAACTCGACATCGGCTCCCGGCCCCGGGCGGGGGCTCGGGGTCGCGCGGCCCCAGCAGCCGAGTGAGATGCCCCTGACAGAGGGCGCTATCGGACGGGCGTCCGGTGGGTGGGCCTGGTGCAAGCCTCACGAACTGTGCCCAGGCTTGGCTCAGTACGCCGAAAGGCCTACTGGCCTGTGCGCCTGTTGGCGCTCCTGTGTGGCCTATGCCTGTGCTATCCTATACGGGCCGATTGCCTGGATAGGAGAGCAAGCTCATGCCTGCTGGAACAAGCAAGGCCGGCCTGCCGCTGCGGCTCTTGCCCCTGGTGTTCGTCGGCCTGGCGGCCCTGGCCCTGGCAGCCGCGGCCGAGATGATTGCGCGCCCGGCCGTCCCGAGCGTTGGCGGCGTGGCGGCCGCCGGCGCCCCGGCCCCTGGTGCCCCCGCTGCAGGTCGATATCCCCTGCTCGGGCCACGCGCCGCTGATCATGGACGAGCTGAGGAAGGTGGATGGGGTCACCGGCGTGCGCTACCAGTTTCCGAACTCGTTCCAGGTCACGTACGATACGTCCAAGCTGACGGTGCAGCAGATGCTGTCCCTTCCGGTGTTCCGAGAGTTCCCGGCCAGGCTCAAGTGACCCCGCTGCAGGGGCAGGGCTTGCAGGTCGCAGCTTGTCACGCTGAGTACCCCAGGGTTCCGGGGACCCTGGGGTACTCAGCGTGACAAGCTGCGACTTGGGCAAAGCCATGTCTCCCCGGCAGCAGGTGTGGCACTACGGGGTGGCCTCAACGAGGATGAAGACGCCCAATGCCGACAGGCGCTCGACGCGGACGAGCTTGAGGCCGGCGGCGCGCAGGTTTTCGAGGGTGCGGCGGTTGATGTTGGCGCCGATGTGTCGCACCACCAACGGATTGAGGGCATCCATCAGGTGGCCGAGGATGGGGTTGGCAGCGCGGATGTGTTCGAGCAGGAGCACCCGGCCACCGGGCCGCACCACGCGGCGCATCTCGGCCAGCCCCCGGATGGGCTCGGGCACGGAGCAGAAGACAAAGGTGGCCACGGCGCTGTCGAAGGAGGCATCGGGGAACTCGAGGTGCTCGGCGTCCATCTCGCGCAGGTCCACTTGGAGGCCAAGGTCGGCGGCCCGGCGCCGCGCCTGGGCGAGCATGGCCGGCGAGAGGTCCACGGCGGTGATCTGCATGCCGGGCGGGTAGCAGGGCATGTTCTTGCCCGTGCCTACGCCCACCTCCAGCACCCGTGGCCCGCGCACCCTGGCCCACAGCCGCTGCCGCCAGGCGGCGAAAAGGAGGCGCTCCATCAGCGCCTCGCTGCGGTCATAGCGGGCAGCGAGCCGGTCGTAGCGCTCGCGGGTCAGGTCGGTCGCCGTCTGGCGGGTTGGCCTCTGCACGGGCTTGCCTCCGCTCGCTCTTGGGTTCCTCGCTGGAGTAAAGCAAGGCCCGTGCCACAGAACGTAGGCTGCACTGCACCCCTGGGCCGCAAGGGCCTTGACAGTTCTCTGGGGGTGTGGCATAGTCCACGGCGTTGCCTTGTTCTCACCAGCGGAGGTTCCGGGATGGCCAAAATCGAGGTGCCGCTTGCCGGCTGCCTGCGCCTGCTTGCGCCGGGGCCAGTGGTGCTGCTGACGGCCCAGTACCGGGGGCGGCCAGGGGTGATGGCGGCGGCGTGGCTGTCGCCCGCCAGCTATGCCCCGCCGCGCGTGGTTGTGGCGGTAAACCCCCAGAGCAATACCCACTACCTCATCTCCAAGAGCCAGGAATTCATCATCAACATCCCCGGCCGGCCGCTGGCGGAGCGGGTGGCCTACTGTGGGAGCGTCTCAGGGCGCGATGTCGACAAGTTTGCCCAGGCGCCGCTCACGGCAGTGGATGGGCACAGGGTGACTGCGCCCTGGGTGGAGGAATGCCTGGCCCATCTGGAGTGCGGGGTGGTCGAAGCGTTCGAGGTAGGCGACCATACCCTCTTTCTGGGTGAGGTGGTCGGTGCCTGGGCCGAGGAAGAGGCCTTCGACACGTTCTGGAAGCTGGAGGCCGAGGAGCTTTCTCCGCTCGTACACCTGGGCGCGGAGCACTATGCGCTGGTTAGCGGGAGGTTCAGCGCACGGGCGAAGCGTGAGGCGGAGACGTGAAACGTGAAGCGTGATGCACACTACGCTTTACGTTTTCCTCTCCCTCGGCTATAATGCGGGGCAAAGGTTGAGCGGATATCGCACCGAGAGGCATGACCCAAAGGGGCCGGAAGTGTCGCCTATCCTGACGACCAACACCCTCGACATCATCAGTCACTCCCTGGCCCAGACCCGCCGGCTGGGTGCCCGTTTGGGAACCCACGCCCAGGCAGGGGATGTGTACTGCCTGGAAGGCGAGCTCGGCAGCGGCAAGACCTCGTTCGTCCAGGGGATTGCCGAGGGGCTGGGCGTGAGCGCACCGGTCACCAGCCCCACCTTTGTCCTGGCGAACGTCTACCGCGGTGCGCCCGGCCGCCCGCCGCTCTACCATCTGGACCTCTACCGCATCTCGGGACCCCAGGAAGCCCTGGACTTTGGCCTGGAGGACTATCTCTATGGCGAAGGCGTCGTGGCGATCGAGTGGCCTGAGCGGATCCGAGAAGTCTTGCCCCCGGAGTACCTCTGGATCTCCTTCCGCTACCTCGATGCCACGAAACGCGGGCTGCTGATGCAGCCCAAGGGAGCGCGCTACGAAGCCCTGGTCGCCGGGCTGCAGCGCGAGATCTACGGGGGGAGAGAGTGATGTTGCTGGCGCTGGATACTGCGAGCCGTCAGGCCTCAGTGGCGCTCTACGACGAGCGGGGTGTGCGCGCCGAGACGAGTTGGTTCTCCAACGACAATCAATCGGTGGAGCTGATGCCGCGGGTGACAGAGATGCTGGCACAACAGGGGGTGGAGCCAGCGGGCCTGCGGGGGGTGACTGTGGCCATTGGGCCCGGCTCGTTCACAGGCCTGCGCATCGCGCTGAGCGTGGCCAAGGGGCTGGCGGTGGGGCGCGGCATCCCTGTGTTGGGCATTCCCACCCTCGATGCTCTGGCCCAGGCCCTGGTCGGCCAGCGCATGCCTCTGCGCGCCATCCTCAGCATTGGCCGCGGGCGCTATGCCATCACCGACTATCGTGTGGGCCGCGACCAGTGGCACCGTACTTCGAAGGACCGCCTGGCGACGCCGGCGGAGGTGGTGGCGGGCATCCGCGAGCGCACGCTCTTTGCCGGTGAAATCGATGCCCCGTTGCGCGAGCTCATCGAGGCCACCCTCGACGGTGTGGCGGTGCTTCTGCCGGCCGCTGCCCAGTTGCGGCGGGCCGGCTTCCTGGCAGAGCTCGGCTGGCAGCGCCTGGTGCGCGGCGACCGCGACGACCCGGCCACCCTGGCGCCCATCTACTTGCACAGCCGGAGCACGCTCGAGGCCCCGGCGGTGGAACCCCAGGAGTGTGCCTGACTGAGATGATCAAGCTGGATATGGATGAGCTGATGTTCTACACCGAGCCGATGCAGCAGTCCGACGTGGCCACGGTTGCGGCCACCGAGCGGCTCGTGTTCACCATGCCCTGGTCGGCCAATGCCTACAGCTATGAGCTGCGGGCCAACCCGCTCTCGCACTACTATGTGGCGCGGGCACGGGTGTTGCCACGTGGCCTCGATGAGAAAGGCCTCGACCCCTCGATCATCGGATACGGCGGCTTTTGGATGATGCTCGATGAGGCCCACATCTGCACCCTGGGCGTGCACCCCGATTGGCGCCAACGGGGGGTGGGGGAGCTCCTGCTCTCCACGATGATCCGGGAGGCAGCCGCT
>Ga0123519_10007307_pt1 | contig 17147 bp, 13 predicted proteins | sample YelNatPaOPRAMG02_FD_87396 | JGI IMG/M metagenome (GOLD analysis project Ga0123519, IMG submission 87396) | Hot spring microbial communities from Yellowstone National Park - Yellowstone National Park OP-RAMG-02 (version 2) | ecosystem: Environmental > Aquatic > Thermal springs > Hot (42-90C) ... | reverse complement strand
TCGTGGGGGGAGAGAGAAATCTTCTTTGAGATTAAATCCGAATAATAACAGACCCGTTCTGAATGCCCGGAGGTATAAGGGTCTTTTTCCTCCAACGTATAGGCCAGGACTTTAGAAAATTCGAGACAGGTTTGGCCCTCTGAATAGCTATGCGATGGGAATACTCCTTCTTCATCGAGTTTTATTTCGTTGGAATGAGAGCATTGGCGAAGTACTTCTTTAACCTTGAGATTTAATTTTCTTCGTTGGATCGATTTTTCGATGATGGAAATAATCTCTGGAACATTAAAGGGTTTAGGAATATAATCAAATACCCCATATCGGATGGCCTCAATGGCACTTTTCAGGGTTCCATAACCCGTAATGATAATGATCATGACATCTGGATCGATCAAACGAATCTCTTTTAAAGTATCAATTCCTGAAATCCCCGGCATTTTTAAGTCCAATGTGATGACATCTATTGGGATTTGACGAACCATTTGGATGGCCGCATATCCACTTTCAACGGCGAAGACATTATAATGAGGTTTAAGAATCATCCTAAGAGATTCTCTTGGACCGATCTCATCATCGACAATTAAAATATTTGGTAAATTCTTTTTATTATCCATAATTTTTCCCTTGAGTGATGGATATAATTTCTAACAATAGTCGTTTATAGCAAGAAGTTTGCCATTTAAGAAAGGGGGCTGAAAAATTTCAAAATTTATTTATTTGATTGTTTTCATTAAAGTTTTTTATGTTGACTTACAAAAAGGCGGGAAACTTAGTATGGGGATATGGGAAAATTTTTTAATTTCTGTGTAAAATCAAGGGCAAAAGGTACCGAATATTGTATAACTATTTAAAATTACAATAAATTTTAAATTTCGACCAAAATTGAACAAATTTTACATTTTTGAGTAAAACTCAACCTATTGTTCTGGAGTAATACCCAATTTATCCATCTTATATTTCAAAATTCTTCGGCTGATCCCCAAAAGTTCTGCGGCATGAGATTGAACAAATTTTGTTCTTCTTAAGGCATCCAATATGATCTCCCTCTCAAACTCCTCTTCTGCCTTTATAAAAGAAAGTTTTCCACTTAAAACGGACTCTTTTAATCCATTTGTTCTTGAAATGGAGGTAAACGGAATGGGAAGTTCCTCTGGACGAATATATTCATTCTGAGTTAAGGCAACGACTCGCTCAATCAGATTCTCCAGTTCCCGAACATTTCCTGGCCAATCATAATTCATCAGTGCCTGGAGTGCTTCAGAGGTAATCCCTTTTACATTCTTCTGATTCTCCGAATTGAATTTTTTAATAAAGTGTTCGATTAACAAGGGGATATCCTCTTTCCTCTCTCTTAAAGGGGGAAGAAGGATAGGCACTACATTGATTCGGTAAAATAGATCTTCCCGAAACTCTCCCCTTTTGACCTGCTGGGGGAGGTCTTTATTGGTCGCTGCAATGAGCCTCACATCTACCTTGATCGTTTTAGACCCTCCTACCCGATTAAATTCCTTCTCTTCCAAGAACCGTAAGATTTTGGCTTGAGTCATCAAGCTCAATTCCCCGATCTCATCCAGAAAGAGGGTGCCCTGATGGGCTATTTCGAATCGCCCCAACTTTCGTTCAATGGCATTCGTAAAAGCCCCTTTTTCATGGCCGAATAGCTCGCTCTCGATCAGCGTATCCGGGATAGCCGCACAATTAATTGTTACAAAAGGATGATTCTTTCGAGGGCTATGATAATGGATCGCCCGTGCGATAAGCTCCTTCCCTGTCCCGCTCTCTCCCATGATGAGAACAGTGGATCGGGTATTGGCAACTTGATGGACAATTTTGAAGATGTCCCTCATCACTTTACTTTTCCCGATAATATTGTCAAAACCAAAACTCCGATCGATCTCCATCCAGAGACGTTGGTTCTCTTCTTTTAGGGCTTGGGTGGAAAGGGCTCGGCTTATGATGAGACGGAGTTCATCGACATCGAAGGGTTTTGTCACATAGTCATAGGCCCCTAATTTCATTGCCTCCACCGCAGTTTTAATCGTTTTGGTGGCGGTAATCATGATGACCATTTGTTCTGGATCTTTCTGCTTAATCTTTTCCAGAACCCTCAGCCCATCCATATCGGGGAGGATAATATCCAGAAGGATAAGATCAAAAGGTTGCGTTTCCAATTGCTGGAAAGTCTCTTCTGCATTTTTAGCCAAAAAGACCTGATAATCGCTCTTGAGAATCATCTTCAGGGATTCTCGGGTTCCGATCTCATCGTCCACGACTAAAATAGTTTTTTTGAATTCATCCTTCACCATAGGCACTCCTCTTAAAAAGGATGAGATTGGTAATAAATGACCCTCCTTCTTTCTACCGGAAGTCTCAACGAGATCAGGGTTCGTAGCTTCTTTTCGTTTAGTTCAAATTTCATCTCACCTCGATTTTTTTGGATGAGCTCTTTGACGAGACGAATCTCGAGGTCTGTAAGTTCTTTCTCCTGACCTAACGGGATCCCAAAGAGCGTTTCAGCAGGTTCGATGGGCCTTTTTAATCCCGTAAATAGGATTAGGATTTCGATATATTTCCCCTCCTGAGTCTCTTTTTCTTCGGTTCCCTCTCTTAGGCCATTGATGGATTTGGTTAAAACACCGATTGTCCCGTGAGGAGGAATAGAAGGGATCGCATATTGGAGAAGAGAATTGAGGATGTATCTTAATTGTTCTTCATGAAGGATGACTTCCGGAAGGTCCCTTTCATATTTTCGAAGCACTTTGATCTGTTTGTTTTCGATCTGGGATTCATATTTCTTCAGGACTTCCTCCAGAACCGCATGAACGGTCCCTCTCTTCTCTAACGGATGATTGATCTTGATATAATTTAGGAGTCCATTAAGAACCTCATCAATCCTCTCAATATCTTCGGTCACAATTTTATAGAAATAATCTCTGAACTCGGGATCATTAAATTTATCTCTCAAAAGTTGAGTAAAAGTCTTAATGGAGACCAGGGGATTCTTTATCCGATGGACCAATTCGATAAAGAAGAGAGTAGGGTCCTGAGTAGACTTCTCCTGGGGTTTCATCGTATCGGCGTTTGGCCTTTTTTCGAGTTTTTCAAGAAAAGAGAGCAGCGGGTTTTTTTCATACTCGGTTTCAAAAAAGAGATCTTTTTCCATAATCTTTTCCCCTTCAGAGGAGACAGCGCTTCGAAGCAAGACTTCTTCCAATTCCCTCAAATTGCGAGGCCACCAATAATTTTCGAGCAATCTTAATGCAGAGGGGGAAATTCCTATCTTCCGAATCCTCATCTTTTTGGCATTCTCTTCCAATAAATATTGGACGATGGAAGAGAGCTCTTTTGTCCGTTCACGAAGAGGGGGGAGAAGAAAGGTTAACGTACTTAGTCGATAGTATAAATCCTGTAAAAATTTTCCTTGCGTGACCTTCTCTTTCAAATTTTCTGAAGTGGAGGAGATGAAACGAATATTGGAGAAGACTTTCTTCTCTTTCTCATTCTGAAAAATCCCCTCCTCGACTAATTCTAAAAGCCGGATTTGATCTTGTGGCTCAAGAGCCCCAACTTCTTTAAGATAGAGGGTGAAGGGACGATCCTCTTTTTCAATCTCTTTAATAAGACGAAAAAGTTGAACTTGAAAAGGCTCTTCCCATAAGATTCTACCATCCACCGTATGGAAGGGTTGGTATCTCCAATCCCCTGTATAATGGATGATCTTGGCCAATAAGTCTTTTCCCGTTCCCGGTTCCCCATAGATAAGTACAGGGACTTTACTTTTTGCTGCTTTCTTCGCCATCTCGACGAGAGAAGAAGGGATGAGGGGAGAGGTCAGTAATTCCTGATAATTCATCATCATTCAAAAAATAGAGATATTTTTTTGAGTTCGTTTTTCTAAATCGCTTATCCGCCTTTTGGGATAATCCTGATTTACAGGGAGATTGACATAAAAAGAACTTCCCTTTTTTTCTTCGCTTTCCACCACGATATAGCCCCGATGATCCTGAACGATCTGGTTGGAAATGGAAAGGCCTAATCCACTGCCGGTCGTTTTAGTCGTAAAGAAGGGATTGAAGATCTCCTCTAAATATTCAGAGGGGATACCACATCCCGTGTCGGTAAATTCGATTTGAACATAGGGTTCTCCACTTGGCTTCTTAAAAGAGCGGGTTTTGATTCGAATCTCACCATTTTCAGGGGTGGCCTCGATCGCATTCAATAAAATATTTAGGAAGACTTGTTTAATCTGTTCTCGATCGACTTTGACCCGAGGCAATTCCGGATCGTATTGTTTAATGATTTGAATCTGTTTCTTCTTTGACTCTGTGGAAATGAGTAGGATCATTCCGTCCAGGATACTGTTGATATCCTCAAATTCCAATTTGGGATCAGAGGGCCTGGCAAATTCCAGAAGTTCGTTGAGCAGGGAGGAGATTCGATCTACCTCTCCAGAAGCAATATTTAAAAAATGATTTCGAAACTCTTCATCATCCAGTCTCTCCGGTAATAGTTGTGTCAGTGTTTTAATAGCCACCAGTGGGTTCCGGATCTCATGGGCCAATCCAGCCGTAAGGGTTCCTAAAGAGGCCAAGCGGTCTGCCCGGCGAATATACGACTTAGATTTCTTTAAATCTTCATAGAGGCGAGCATTCTCTATAGCGATGGCCGCTTGGTTTGCCAGGGTGTTAAGAAGTTCGAGATCCTCATGGGAATAGATATCCTTGCTAAATTTATGGCTGAGATTAAGAATCCCGATGAGGTGCCCCTTAGAGATTAGAGGAATGCTCACCTCAGCCTCCATGGCTTCCATTTGCTGAATTACCTCTTTTAATTCAGAAAGATGAAGCCCTTTAGCTAATTCTTCTTTAATGATAATTTCTCCTATTTTTTGCAGATAGTGGGGTAGGGGAGCTCCCTTAGGAAGAAGGGAATAAGAGGAAGTGGATTTGATATTCTTTGATTCGGCTAATTCAAATCCTCCTTTCTCATCGTTGAGAAGAAAAAAGGAGGCCTTTTCCACTTTCATAGTCTGAGTGATGGTATCAATAATCCTTTTTGCCAGAGCTTTCAAATCAAGGATACTGACCATCGCTTTGCTAAACTCGCCGAGAGTCTCTCGATAATTATATTTTTCCCGAAAGAAAAGTTGTTCAACTACCTTTTCTGTTTTTGGTTTTATTTTTTGAAAGAGAATAGCCACTGACAATAGGATTCCAAAAAGAATTAACGAAAATAGGTAGTTTATTTTTCCAAAGAAAATTTTTTGCCCCAAAAGAACCACAATGAAAAAAGGAACAAAAATAAGTACCAATAAAAGGGCATACGTCGATCCCTTTTTTAAGACGATATTAATATCCATTAGTCTGTGTTTTAAGATAGAATAAGTAGTAAAACCGACCATAATCATTGAAAATGACGGACCTATTTTACTCCATTCCGAGGTTCCTAATATGGGCAAAATTACATTAGTAAAAATTGCAGCACTTGATGTAATAAACATTCCTAAAAAAACATATTTAATTTGTAATCTATGAATTCCTGAAGATTTTATAAATTTTTTAATTAAAAAGTATATTCCTAAAAATAAATATGAAAGTAAATAGATTGACCAAAATTTATGTAATAAACCATATTTCAGAACAATTGGGTTTGTGTTTAAAAAATATTCTACAAAAAGATCTGTCTGGCAAAGCGATATTATAATAACTACGGGAAAATAAAGAACTATTAATTTCCATTTAGTTAAATTATGTTCTCCAGTTGGAAATATTATTCCGAAATGAATAAATAGGGGCGGAATTAAACTACTTACTCCAAAGACTAATCTAATCCAGAATAATTTCCACAATAGATTTTTTGAAATAAAAATTGCTAAAGCAACTAATATCCATAATGTTGAGGCAAAACAAAGAAGCGAAAAAATAGTATTGACTTTTTTGGTTTCACCAGGTGGCCTTTTTTTAATTACAATGAAACCTAAGCCTAAGTTTGTAAATAGGCTAATTATGAAAAGTAAATTAATAAATGTCGCCATTAAATTTCCTTACAATTACAACTGTATGGATACCTCCGAAGCCATGGGCGTTCATTAATACAATAGATACATTTCTTTTTATGGAATGGTTAGGGACATAATTAAGGTCGCAACCTGGAGCGGGATTCTTGAGATTTATTGTTGGAGGAATAACCCCATTTTTTAAAACAAGGAGGCTTGAAATCATTTGATACACTCCTGTTACCGATAAAGATTGTCCTGTCACAGGTTTTATAGAAGAAATAGGTATATGATATGCCCATTCACCAAATGCAATTTTTATGGCTTCAGTTTCTCCTAAGTCATATTCAACAATTGCATTTCCATGTGAATTAATATATGACACATCTTGTGCTCTAATATTAGCTTTTTTAAAAGCAAGTTGAAAAGCTTTTGCCATAATTTCAGGATTAGTTTTTGTTCCAAACACATAGGCTTCATTAAGTGATGAATAGCCTATAATTTCACCATAAATATTAGCGCCCCGCTTAAGAGCATGATTAAGTTCTTCCAAAATTACTGCACCTCCACCTTCCCCCAATACTATCCCAGATGCATCTACATCATAAGGCTTTACTGCTTCCTCTGGCTCTCCGTTATTATTCGTGCAAAGGATTCCTCGTAATGAAAATACAGCCATAATATATGGAGTGATCGGGGCTTCTCCGGCTCCCACAATCATAATATCTGCATCCCCAAGTTTAATAATATTATAAGCCAAATAGATGGCATCTAATCCTGAATTGCAGCCAGATGTAATTGTGGTATTAGGCCCTTTAATATTAAACACTTCACTAATTACTGCTGCTGAGGTATGAGTTGATATTCCCCTAAGCGTAAATGGGGACATTCGCTTTAAACCTTTTTCAATAAAAATTAAGTGTTGTTTTTCAGAAGTTTCACCTCCTCCAATAGCTGTAGCAGTAAAAACACCTATTCTAAAAGGATCTAAATCCCTAATATTTAATTTTGAATTATTTATGGCCATTGAAGCCGATGCCAATGAGTATTGTGTATATCTATCTAATCTTTTTACAGTTTTAGGGTCCATGTAATCAGTTGGATCGAAATCAGAGATTTCGGCCGCAATTTTACAAGGGTAGGAGGAGGCGTCAAACCGTGTAATTCTTTTTATTGCAGAACGGCCATGGACTAAGGAATCCCAAAATGCATCAATCCCTATACCATTAGGGGCAACCACCCCCATTCCTGTAATCACAACTCTTCTTTTTTCCATTTTCCTCCCTTCTATGTTAAGGAACCAATAAATATGATTTATTAATATAGACATTTTTGAGATTTGTCAACAATTTTGTACACTTTATTTTTAAGAATCGTGTTGGGAGATAAGAAAAAATGAAATTAATTAATGATTCCAATAAGTTACGATATACCTTGAAGCCCAAATAAAATTGTGCTAATTTTAATTGAAATTTCAAGGAGATAAATATGCATATCGACGAGAGTAAAAAATTTGACAAAAGAAATATAGAACGAAATTTAAAAGAAAAAATCATTACCCAAAAGGAATATGAAAATTACCTGGCGAAATTACCCGATGTGAGTGATAAAATATACATTCCTGATGAATCCGAAGGATCCAATAACGAGGATGAATCCGACCTAAAAAAGAAAAAAATAAAGAGGAAGTCTTCCAAAGGATAAGGAGAGATCCTTATGCCAATCTATGAATTTCAATGTAAAAAATGTAAAAAAGAGTTTAGTCAACTTTTTTTAAATTGGAAAGAGGCCGAAAATGTAAAATGTATATTTTGCAAGAGCGAGGATGTCAAAAGGCTTATGTCGTCTTTCTGTGTTCACCAAACCGAGGAGTCTCGTTTAGCAGACTTCGATACTTCAAAACCAAGGGGGGAAGATTTTTATAAGGACTCAAGGAATATAGGACTTTGGGCAAAAAAACGCTTAAGAGAGATGGGGGTAGATTTAGGTCCTAAATTAGACGAAATCGTGGAGAGAGGTCGAACTGGCAAGATTCTTGAAGACTATAATAAATAAGGATTTCTTTTTTTTAAACAATGGAAGATAAAGATTATTATAAGATTTTGGGGGTTTCAAGGAATGCAACTGAGGAAGAAATAAAAAAGGCCTATCGAAAATTGGCCATGCAATATCATCCCGACCGAAATCCCGGCGATAAAGAAGCAGAGGAGAAATTTAAACTTGCGTCAGAAGCCTATGAAGTGCTTCGGGATCCCCAAAAGAGAGAGATTTACGACCATTACGGAATCGAAGGATTAAAGGGTACAGGGTTTACGGGATTTAGAGGATTCGAAGATATTTTCTCAACCTTTAGTGATATCTTTGAAGACTTTTTTGGATTCGGAACCTCCACAAGAAGACGAACTAGACCTCGTCAAGGAGCTGACCTGAGATATGATCTAAAGATTTCTTTCTATGATGCTGCCTTCGGAAAAGAGACCGAAATCGAAATTCCTAAAAATGTAACTTGTGATACATGTAATGGAACCGGGATCAAGCCGGGAACACGGCCTGTCGTATGTCCTCTCTGTAAAGGGAGGGGGCAAGTCACTCGATCACAGGGATTCTTTACCATCTCTACTACCTGTGGCCAATGTCATGGTGAGGGACAGTATATCCCTCATCCTTGTAAAGACTGCCGCGGAACTGGGAAAGTCAAGAAAAAGAAGAAGATTCAGATCAGTATCCCTCCTGGTGTGGATTCAGGGTCAAAGTTAAGAATTCGAGGAGAGGGAGAAGAAGGAGAAAGAGGTGGTCCACCTGGTGATCTCTATGTGTTTATTTACGTCGAACCGCACGAATTTTTTACCCGAGAGGGAGATGATTTGATCTGCCAGGTCCCCATCAGTTTTCCTCAAGCTGCTTTAGGGGCTGAAATTGAGGTCCCTACCTTGGATGGAAAAAGAACCTTAACCATCCCAAGGGGGATTGAAAGTGGTGAGTTTTTAAAAATCAAAGGTGAAGGTTTCCCAAAATTGAAAGGTTCAGGGAGGGGAGATCTTATCGTTCAAATCCTGGTAAAGACTCCAAAGAATCTTACCAAAAGGCAGGAAGAACTGCTTCGAGAATTTGAAGAAATTACAAAAAAGAGGGAAGGGGAAAGAGAATCCCAGTCTGGGTGGAGAAGATTTTTTAGCTAAAGCTAAAAGTTAACATAATATATCTTATCAGACATTATGGAAAAACTTTTTAATATATCTGGTATCATTCTTTCAGGTGGGAAAAGCCTTAGAATGGGTAAAAATAAGGCCTTTATTGAAATTGATGGCATCTCAATGATTGACCGAACAATCAATCTTTTTAAAAAAATATTTAATGAAATTCTGGTGATTACAAATAACAAAGAACAATTTCTTCATATCAATCACGCAAAAATCTATAATGATTTAATTCCATTTAAAGGGGCGCTTGGAGGTTTATATACTGGATTATTTTACTCCTCTTATGAATATTCCTTTTGCGTCGCCTGTGATATGCCTTTTTTAAACGAATCGTTAATCAAATATTTAATAAGCAAGCTTAATGGAGAAGACATTATTGTACCAAAGACAAAAGAAGGGTTGGAACCCCTCCATGCCCTTTATTCAAAAAGATGCCTCTCCCCAATAAAAGAAATGATCGATTCTGGAAAGTCTCGTATCATCGATATCTACCCTCTTTTAAACGTAAAGGTCATTGAAGAAAATGAATTTATTGCTTTGGATCCCGGGAGAAAATCTTTTCTTAACATTAATACCCCGGAAGAACTGGACCGAATTAAAAGAATGAATTCCTAAGGTAATCCCTCACTCAGAAGTGGGGGATAAGCCCGAGAGGGGGATTGGAGAAACCCATTGGCGGCTACCTTAAATGGTCCATAGAAATCTTAACTTTCGTTTGTTTTAATCAGAAACCCATTTCTACAATGGATCGATTCGTATTCCTTAAACATATAAATGAACCGCATTCTATGGGTTTCGGAAATACTCCTGTCGGGCTTAAATTTATTTCCACCCATTAGTGAGGGATTACTTCCTAAGGATATGATAAAAAAAATCCTCCTTTTTTTACTTCTCATTTCCTTCTCCATCGGTTTGGACAAGGCAGGATTTGCAAAAGTTCTTGGAGAGGAAGAGAAACTCATTCTGGTTGGAACAGGGGCCTTCAGAGATGGCTTTTACGATATCGCCGAAAAAGAGTTCGGACAATTTATTAAAGATTATCCCTCTCATCCCAATCTTTATGAAGTTTATTATCTCTTTGGGAAAACCCTTCTCAAAAAAGGAAAGTGGAAGGAGGCTCAATCTGCCTTTTTAAAAATTGTCCAGGAGAAAAAGAATTTTGAGCAATTCGATTATGTCCTATTCTGGTTGGCTACGACGGAATTAAAAATAGAGGCCCCAGGAAGGGCTAAACGCCTTCTCCTCGATCTCCTTAAACTTTCCCCGAAATTTGAATGGATCGATTACGTTTATCTCTTATTAGGGTTGATTGATTTTAGATCCGGAAACCTTACCTCTTCTGAACAATATTTTAAAAAAGCCTCTTCCTTGTCCAAGAGAAATGAAATCTTATGGCCTTCATTTTTTTGGTTGGGAATTCTATCTTTTCGATTGAATCGAGTTGAAGATGCCTTGGGGTATTTCAGTAAAATTTTATCCGAAAGAAAAGGACCAGCCCCTTTCCTTCATAAGTACGCCTTGTATTGGTTGGGAGAGAGCCAGGTAAGATTGGGCCGATGGGAAGAAGCGAAAAAATCCTATCAACTGTTCCTCGATCGTTATAGAAACGATCCCCTTTCTCCAGAAGTGATCTGGAAAGTTGGGTTCTGCCAATATCGGCTTGGAGAGACGAAAGAGGCCATCGATCTTTTTCAATCGTTTAGGAATCAATATAAATATTCGCCCCTTCTTCCCCATACCCAATTTTTAATCGGAAGAATATATCTCAGCCAGGGAGACTATTCCTCCTCACTCAAAGAGTTCGAACCCATCTTGGCCAAACCTTCTGAGCACCCCTTATGGGCCCTCTCCCTATTGTCCACATTCTGGATTCATGCCTATCAAGGAAATATAGAAGGATTGAGCAAGATTTCGCAACGATTCCAGAAAATAAGCTCTTTCGAAGAGGAAAAAATATTTCTCCAATGGATCCAGGGAGAGATGACTTTTGCAGAAGGAAGAATCCTCGAGGCTTTGCCTTATTATTTTAATGTCCTTAATACTCGATTTCGGGAAAAGGCTCTATTTCAAATCGGGAAGGGATACTTTTTAGAAAATAAATTTAGGGATGCCATTACCAACTTTGATATCCTTTTTCTTGAATATCCCAATTCAAAATATAAAGAAGAGTCTCTCTTTCTCAAAGGGGAAAGTCTTTTGCAAATAGGAAATGTGAAGCAGGCCTTAGAATGCTTTGAACAACTCGTCAATGATGAAAACAAAACCCCTTGGCAGCTTTTTGCGCTAACCCAGATGGGAACCCTTTATACCCTTCTCGAAGATAGCCCAAAAGCGGAGGGGACATTTAAAAAGATCCTTCAAGAGTTCCCTGAACATCCCCTTACCTATTATGCCCTATTGAAGCTGGGGAATCTTCATTTCAGAAAAAATAATGTGGTCGAGGCGATTCATTATTATTCTCAAATCCTTAAAGGAAGTCGATTTGAATTGCGGGGAGAAGCCTATTTTCTCTTGGGAGAAATCTTCTACCAACAAGGAAAATATGAAAAGGCCTTTGGAAGTTTTGAAACGGCCGTGCGATATCTAAAAGAGACTTCCCCATTGTTCTTCCTAACCTATCTCGAAATGGGGAATCTCCAGCGTAAATGGGGGAAATTGGAAGAGGCCAAAAAATCCTATACGACGGTCCTCAACCAAGCCAAGGATGAAGAATTGAAAAAAGCGGCATCGGAACTCCTTCACCTCATCGAAAAGCGATAAGGATGGAAACCCTTTTCATCGAAAAGATGTCCCAGCGGGATATCGATGAAGTCCAATCGATCGATTCTTCTTCACCCTATCATTCTCCGTGGTCTAAGAAGGTTTGGGTTGAAGAGTCTCAAAATCCCCTCTCTCACTGCTTTGTGGCGAAAAAAAGAGGTCAAGAGAATCCCGATAAACCCATTGGATTCATCTGTTTTCGAATTTTAGGAGAAGAAAGCGAACTTCTGAATATCGGCGTCCATCCTAAAGAAAGGTTAAAAGGGATAGGGAAAAAATTGATGCATTTCTATATCCATTATTGTAAAGAGAGAGGAGTAAAAAGTTTTTTTCTTGAGGTCAGTGTAAAGAATCTTCCGGCTTTTCATCTTTATCAGACCTTTCAATATCAGATCATTGGAACCCGAAAAAAATTTTACTCAGGAGAGGTTGATGCTCTACTGATGAGGCGCTCAGCCTGAGAAATTCCATGGCCTACCAGATCGATGGAATTGTTGTAAAGAATCGAAATATCCAATCTTCCTATTATCTTTTAGAATTAAAATGCCCACCCATTGCCAATAAAGCGAGGCCGGGCCAATTCGTGATGCTCAAACCTTCCTCCCAGAACTACCCCCTTTTGAGACGACCCTTTAGCCTCTCAAAGTTTTATCCTATGAATCACCCTGATAAATCTAAAAGAGGCCAATTTTCGATTTTATATAAAAAGGTCGGTCTTGGAACAGAGATGATGAGCCATTTGAAGGAGGATCAAAAAATCAATCTTATAGGACCACTGGGGAATGGTTATATCCTCCCTCCCCTTCCCTCTCCGTCAACGATTATTCTTATCGGTGGAGGAATCGGAATCGCTTCACTTCTCTCTTTAAAAGAGGTGTTGAAGGATCATATTTTGTTTGTATTTATCGGTGGTAAAACTAAAGAGGATATTCTTTGTGAAAAAGAATTTCGAAGGGGAAAAAACACCACTCTTTACATTGCTACTGAGGATGGAAGTTATGGTGAGAAAGGAACGGTCGTTAAACTTTTTGTCTCAAGAATGAGCCAATTTTCATCAGAAAAAGACCTTTATGTCTACAGCTGTGGACCCTCAGGAATGTTGAAATCCCTCGCGAAAAAGTTAATCAGAAAGAGATGGTTTGTTCAGGTCTCTTTAGAGAGTCGAATGGCATGTGGAATCGGTGCCTGTTGGGGATGTGTTGTCAAAACGATAGACTCCAATAATCCCTATCAGAGAGTTTGCAAAGAAGGTCCGGTGTTTAATCTTAAAGAGGTGGATTGGGAGAACCTGTGAGTTTCGGAAAAACCCCTGATCTTTCCGTGTTTCTCGGAAAGATAAGACTTAAAAACCCTGTGATGGTAGCTTCGGGCACATTTGGATTTGGGGAGGAGTATGAAGATTTTTTCGACCTGAATGAGTTAGGAGCCATCATTCCAAAAGGGATTTCTCTCAAACCGATGATGGGAAATCCCCCCCCCAGAATCATAGAGACCGAGGGAGGAATGATTAATTCGATTGGCCTTCAAAATCCAGGACTCGAAAAATTCATTGCCGAAAAGTATCCCTATCTCAAAAAGATAAAGACCCATCTCTTTATCAACTTCTTTGGTAATAGCGAGAAGGAGTACGTCGAACTGGCTCGAAGACTGAATGATCTTCCAGGAATTTCTGGTCTCGAGATGAATATTTCTTGCCCTAATGTGAAAAAGGGAGGGATAGTATTCGGGACCAATCCTAAAATGACTTTCCGATTGGTTCAAAAAGTGAGGAAAGTCACTTCCCTCCATTTGATGGTTAAGCTTTCGCCCAATGTGACAGATATTGGAATGATTGCACGGAGTGCTGCCGATGGGGGTGCGGATTCGGTTTCTTTAATCAATACGTTTAAAGCCATAGCCATTAATATCCACACTCGAAAATCGGAAATTGGAAATATCATTGGAGGACTCTCTGGACCCGCTATTAAACCCATTGCCTTAAGAATGGTATGGGAGGTTCGTCAGGTGGTTAAAATTCCGATTATTGGGATAGGAGGAATTCGAAAGGCTGAGGATGCGATGGAGTTTATTTTAGCAGGAGCCTCAGCCATTCAAATCGGAACGGCCAATCTCATCCATCCCAGAACACCCATTGAAGTCATCGAAGGAATCAGAGCCTACCTTCTTCAGCATCAAATCCCTTCGATTCAGAATTGCATTGGCCTCTTTGAGACTTAATCAAACCTCATCCTTAATAATTTTGGGAGAAATAAAGATTAATAAATCTTTTCTTGCATCCTCTTTTGCCTCTCTCTTAAAGAGCCATCCTAAGAGAGGAACCTTATTAAGGAGAGGAATCCCTTCTTTCCCATCAGATTTTGAGATGGAATAAACTCCCGCAATCGCAACCACTCCGTTATCTCTGACCAGCACTTCAGAGACCGCCTCTTTTTTATCGATGCTGGGAGTTCCTAATACGATGATACTTGTATCAGGAGCATCTTTTTTAACTTTAATGCTCAATTTAATGTGTCCATCATTAGTCACATGGGGTGTCACAGTAAGTTTCAGGTTAGCCTCAATAAAGTCAACCGTGGCTGTTCCTTCAGCCGTATATTTAATATAGGGAATTCTGAGTCCCTGCTCGATATAGGCTTCTTTATGGTCCAGAGTGGCGATCTTGGGACTGGAAATGATTTTAACATCCCCTTTGTTTTCGTGAGCCGAGATTGCAAAATCTAACTGTTGGATTGTCCCCCGGCTGAAGAGAAATTCAATGATCCCTGCAGTGGCCGTTCCTGTTCCTGCACCCGTTCGAGCCACCGCAGGAAGATCGACGATTTCTCTTGTCGTTTCCCCGAGGGTTGAACTCTCAATTCCTCCTCCTGCGGTCGCTTTCCCACCTCCGAGTTGGAATCCCCATTTCACACCCAGCTCTCTTTGAAACGTGAGGTTCGCCTCCACGATTCTGGCTTCGATCAAGACCTGAGGAGTCTTTTTATCCAATACCTTCACTAACTCTTTGATGGAACTAATATTTTTAGGAATATCCTTTATGATTAGTATATTCGTTCTCTCATCAACCTTGACATCCCCCCTTTCACTCAAAATCCCTTTGATCTGTGGAACGATATCTTTAGCCGTTGCATAATTTACAGGAATCAGTTCGGTCACTAAATCCTCCAGTTTCTCCTTTGCTCTCTTGGATTCGAGGAGAGCTTGTTGTTCTTTATTCAATGTCTCTCGTGGGGCTATTCGAATGACATTACCCACCTGAACCATCCCAAGGTTTCGAGACTGAAGGATCACATCCAATGCCTGATCCCATGGGACATCGACCAGTCTCATTGTGATCTTCCCGGACACATCATCGGACGTGATGATATTGAAATTGCTCACCTCTGCAATCAATCGAAGGATATTTTTAATATCGGCATCCTTGAAATCAAGGGAGATCTTTCTTCCTGTATAGACTTTCTCACCTATTGTGGGCTCTTCCGGTTTTTTGAGAGCCGTGGGCGAAGGGACTGGCTTTTCTTCTTTGGCTTCCACGACGGGTTTAGGCTCTTCTTTCTTTATTTCTTGAGCAATTTCCTTCTTTTCTTCTTTTTTGGGCTCTTCTTTTTTAACCTCTTCTTTAGCTATCTTCTGTTCTTCTTCCCGCTTTAAAACAGGCGGGGACTCGACCTTTGCCTCTTCTTTCTTTTTGGGTTTTTCGAAATCAACGAATAGGGTCTTCCCTTCCTGAGTCATCTCAAAAGGCACCTCTTCTCTCAACTTGATCAATATCCTCAGATCGGTTGCCTTTCCGACTTTCAGGTTCTGAATGTCAATATAGTTTACAGCACTATCGAATTCCTTGGTGTCCAGACCTCTCCGAAGAGGTTTGGGAGCAGAGGCATTTTTAATATCTACAGCCACCGTATTTACTGATATCTTTTTTGTCTCATAGACCGGCTCCTCTGAAAGCCAAAGGATAATTCTCGATTTATGATCCATCTGCTTAAAATCGATTCCTTTTAATGTATTGGGTTTAGCTGATTTCGGCTTTTCCGAAACGGAGGGTTTCTCTTTTTCTGAAGAAACCGAGGAGACCAAACCCTTTCCCGCCTCAGGAGCTATGAGTTGAGGTGCCTGGGCTTGCGAAACATTCCCAATCGAGACGATGAGTTTACCATCCAAGCGATTAATCTGATAGGCGGGGATCGCTGTTTTAGTAGCATCGAACACCAATCTCAGTTTGTCCGGATAGGTTCCTATTCGAACTTGTTTAATATAAGGGTTGTTCACAGAAATGGACTTTTTGGGATAATGGGTAGTCACTCCCCAAATGTCCAAGACCAAACGGGCTGGAGAGTCTAACTTAAAAGCGTTGTAGTTTTCCAAATGTCCGTCCGCAACGATTGTAAAGTTCACGAAATCAACCTTCTCTTCAAAGTTAAAATCCACAATCTCTTTGGCCCGTTGTTTCACTTCAACAGTGGGTGGAGAGGGTTTGGGGGATTCTAAAGTTGGAAGTGGAGTTTCCTTGACCAAAGGCTCTTTGGCTGGTTCCTCTTTTATTTTTTCCTCCTTTACGGGTTCTTCTTTAGAAGATTCTTCCTTGGGCCTTTCTTCTTTCGTCGCCTCTTCTTTTGGAGCCTCTTTTATCTCAGCGACCTGTTTTGGCTCTTCAACCTTCTTTATTTTTTCAATATCAATGAAGAGGTTCCTTCCTTCTCTTGTAACCGTATAATTGGTCATCTGAAGAAGGGTTACTTCCACCCTACCCTTCTCATCAAACTGGGTGGTAAAGACCTCCGAAACGGTGCCGTTTTCAATCTTAAGTTTCTCTTTCACTTTACTCACATCGGCATTAGGGATGTCGATCACCAGGCTTAAAGGATTTTCTACCAATTTAAAAAACGGTGGAGAAATCGTATCGGAGGCTTCAATAGATATCCGGGTCAACTTCTCTTCTTCTTGAAACGAGATTTTTTGTATGGTCGAGACGTTCGTTACGATAGTCTGAGGTTCAGGGGGTGAAGGCTCCAATCTTCCTTTTTGGGTCGTTGCGCAACTCACGAGTAAAAAGAAAACGAAAATACCCCACCACATCTTCTTGAATTGATGAGAATATTTCATGATTCTCCTCCCTCCTCTACTTTATGAAGCAGCATGATGACCTCGTTGGTTTTAACCTTTCCAAATACATCTAAAAAGGACTCTTCAAT
>Ga0123519_10007306_pt1 | contig 17148 bp, 12 predicted proteins | sample YelNatPaOPRAMG02_FD_87396 | JGI IMG/M metagenome (GOLD analysis project Ga0123519, IMG submission 87396) | Hot spring microbial communities from Yellowstone National Park - Yellowstone National Park OP-RAMG-02 (version 2) | ecosystem: Environmental > Aquatic > Thermal springs > Hot (42-90C) ... | reverse complement strand
TACAGGGAATTGATACCCGCGCGCTCACGCGGCACCTGCGGGTGAGCGGTGTTATGATGGGCGCGATGTCCACTGAGCTTACCACCGCGGAGCTTCGCAAGGAGCTCGAGAACGCCCCGAATTATGGCGAGCTTAACTTCGTGGAGAGAGTCTCCACCAGGGAGACATACGAGTGGGCGGGCGATGAGTGCAGCAAGCTCGACGACTGCCCTGAGCCCAAGTGCCACGTCGCTCTGATCGACCTCGGGATCAAGCGCAACATCGCGCGGCGCCTGGCGAAGGAAGGCTGCCGCGTGACGATATTTCCCTGCAACGCAACTGCAGACGAAGTTATACGCGTGCAGCCGGACGGAGTGGTGTTTTCTCCAGGACCCGGTGATCCTACTCGGCTGACGGATACTGTGGCGACTATGCGAGCGCTCATCGGAAAGAAGCCGATCCTGGGGATTTGCCTCGGGCACCAGATGTTCGGGATGGCGATGGGCGGAGATATCATCAAGCTCAAGTTCGGTCACAGAGGCGCAAATCACCCCGTAAAGAACATCATCACCGGCAAGGTGAGCATAACCTCGCAGAACCACGGTTACGCGGTCGCCCCCGATAAACTGTCCAACGACGCAGAAGTTACGCGCATAAACTTGAACGATGGGACGGTCGAAGGCCTGCGCCACAAGCACCTGCCGATCTTCTCGATCCAGTATCACCCGGAGGCTTCGGCTGGGCCGCTGGACGAGGGTTATCTGTTTAAGGAGTTCGTGGAGAACGTGGTGGGGGCGATGGACTGATGGTTCGATGGCTTGATGGTTTGATGCTCCGGGAGAGATGGGTGCTAACGGGCGCATGTGCATTATTGTTGTTGGGAGGCGGGATTGTGTCGGCTGAGATCAAGACGGATTCTTTTGAGCGAACGATCACGAAGAGCGTACATGCTAAATATGCGGTGATTCTGCCCGAGGGATATGATTCGCAGATCGAGAAGCGATGGCCGATGATCCTGTTCCTGCACGGGTCCGGCGAGCGCGGGGATGATCCGTCGCAGCTTTTGAATATGAAGCCGCTGCAGTATATGCGGCAGACCAAGGGGTTTCCGTTTGTGGTGGTCGTACCACGTTGCCCCGGAGGAGAGCAGTGGGACCCGGATACGCTGAATGTGCTCGTAGATGAGGCACTGGCGAAGTATCGAATTGACGAGGACAGGGTCTACCTGACCGGTTATAGCATGGGCGGGACGGGCACGTGGACGTTTGCGATGGCGCACCCGGAGAGGTTCGCGGCGATCGCGCCGGTGTGCGGGCGAGTGATCAACGTGCTGGCATATAAAATCAAGGACATACCGATCTGGTGCTTCCACGGCGATAAGGACGACGTGGTGAATTTCTCATTCTCGACCGAGATGGTGGCGAAGCTCAAAAACGCCGGGGCAAAGGATGTGGAGTTCACCATCTACCCCGGCGCCAGGCACGGAATATGGGACGAGACTTATTCAAACCCGAAGCTTTATGAGTGGATGCTGGGGCATAAGCGGGAGTCGAAGTGAACAGCCGCGGCGCGATTTTCGGCGCAGGCTTCCTGATCTTATACGGAGCCTACTTCGTGCGGCAGGGGATCAGGTCGCGTAAGACATCGGATATCGCTCTCGGGGCAGTATGCTTATTCGGAGGCGGGGCGCTGGTTGTGATAATGATACTCGGCGGGCGGAGCAGGTGAAGGGGCAAGGCAAGATGCTATTTCGACGCAAGCGGAAAATCCTGATCTGGCAAACCGGGCTGAGCAAGAGCGAGTGCATTGACCGGCTTTGTAGGGGAGTGGATACCAGGCCGCTTAGTCCGACAGTGATTTTGGGTCCATTGGCGAAGCCGTTCGCAGATAAAGTGGAGCCAGTGCTTGGTAGGATTGGCGATGGAGGATTCCGTTTGTGTAAGCGGAATATTTGGGCTTACCATAATAGCAGACCCTTCGACTCCGCTCAGGGTGACAGGTACAGGGTCTGTGGTTGTAATTATTGGCTATGATGCCATTGATGGCTCTCATGGATTCCCGCCTTCGCGGGAATGACAGATAAAGGCTTTGTGGTTTCTTGGGGTTCGGAAACCCCTATTTAGTCTTTGGTTGGAGATCCGGAAATCCCCAACCATAGTATAGTCCCTCAGAATAGATAAATGGAGTTACAATGCCAAAGCGTGTTGATCTTAAGAAAGTAATGGTAGTGGGGTCGGGGCCGATTATTATCGGCCAGGCGGCGGAGTTTGATTACGCGGGGACGCAAGCTTGCAAGGCGCTGCGCGAGGAAGGCATTTCGGTTGTCCTTATCAACTCCAACCCGGCGACTATTATGACAGATGTCGAGGTTGCTGATAAGGTATATATCGAACCGATCAATGTGGAGTTTGCGGCCAGGGTAATCGAGCAGGAGCGTCCGGATGGGCTGCTCCCCACCCTCGGCGGGCAAACGGGGCTCAATCTCGCGGTCGAGCTCGCTAACGCGGGAGTGCTGGATAAGTATAACGTACAACTCCTGGGAACCCCGCTCGATTCCATTCAACACGCTGAAGATAGAGAATTGTTCCGAACCCTGATGAAGGAGATCGGCGAGCCGGTGCCGGAGAGCTGGATCGTGCAGACACGCGAGGAGCTAGAGGCGATTATCGACGAAAATCCGCCGTGGCCGCTGATCGTTCGCCCGGCGTATACTCTCGGTGGGACAGGCGGCGGGGTCGCTTATACTCCCGAGGAACTGCTGGAGATCGGGACCAGGGGCTTGAAGCTCTCACTCAAGAGCCAGGTCATGATCGAGCGGTGTTTGCTGGGGTGGAAAGAGGTCGAGTATGAAGTGATGCGCGACGCCAACGACACGTGCATACAGATCTGCTCGATGGAGAACTTCGACCCGATGGGCGTGCATACCGGGGACTCAATAGTCGTCGCGCCGATGCAGACCCTTACGGATAAAGAGTTCCAGATGCTGCGGACAGCCTCGCTCAAGATCATCCGCGCGCTAAGGATCGAGGGCGGGTGCAACGTCCAGCTCGCAATGAGCCCCGACGGCTTTGAGTATTACGTGATCGAGGTGAACCCGAGGGTGAGCCGGTCTTCCGCGCTCGCATCGAAGGCTACCGGTTACCCGATTGCGAGGGTAGCGGCGAAGATCGCGGTGGGACTTAATCTCGATGAGATCCCGAACGCGGTTACGGGTAAGACCAAGGCGGCGTTCGAGCCTACTATCGATTATATTGTTGCGAAGATCCCACGGTGGCCGTTCGATAAGTTCTACCAGGCGGATAGGACCATCGGCACGCAGATGAAGGCCACCGGTGAGGTGATGAGCATCGATCGGACCTTTGAAGCGGCGATTATGAAGGCGGTAAGATCGCTGGAGATCGGGCTGCATTGGCTGCGGTTGAAGAATGCAGATGAGCTCACTGAGGAAGATATCGAGAAGGGCCTCAAGACGCCGAATGACGAGCGCCTCTTTATCATCACCGAGGCTCTGCGCAAGGGATGGACGGTCGAGAAGATAGCTGAGCTCAGCAAGGTCGACCCATGGTTCCTGCACAAGCTTCAAAATGTCGTAGATATGGAGAATGAGCTTAAAGAGCACGGCAACGAGCTACGGGGGCTCACATCAGGGCAGATCGCTACCAGGCCGGAGGCAATCAACCTGCTGCGGCGCGCGAAGGAGATGCGGTTCCCGGACAGGGTGATCAGCCACCTCACCGGTGCGCTCGAGAACCAGCTCCGGTTCATTCAGAAGAAGCTCGGAATGCTGCCGACTTATAAGATGGTCGATACATGCGCGGCTGAATTCGAAGCGGAGACACCGTATTTTTATTCCTGCCATGAAAGAGAAGATGAAACCGGGTGTGAGCAGTCCGGAGTGCGGAGTGTAGATTCCGGAGTTGATGAAGCTCCGCGAAAACACAAAGCCATCGTTATAGGTTCGGGCCCTATTCGCATCGGGCAGGGAGTGGAGTTCGATTACTGCAGCGTGCATTCGGCCTGGGCGCTGCGTGAGGCGGGGTATGAGTCGATCATTATCAATAATAACCCCGAGACGGTTTCCACCGACTTCGATACCTCCGACAGGCTTTATTTCGAGCCGCTGACGGTCGAGGATGTGCTCAATATCATCGAGTACGAACAGCCGGACGGAGTAATCCTGCAGTTCGGCGGGCAAACGGCTATCAATCTCGCCAAGCCGCTGCATGCGATGGGCGTACCTATCTTCGGGAGCGATTTCAAGTCGATAGATATAGCCGAGGACAGGGATAAGTTCGAAAAGATACTCCGCGATCTCGATATCCCCAAGCCCGCGGGACGCGCGATCTTCGGCGTAGACGCAGCGGTGCAGGTGGCTAAGGAGATCGGGTACCCCGTGCTCGTGAGACCGAGCTATGTCCTGGGTGGGCGCGCGATGGAGATTGTCTACACCGAAGCGGAATTGAAGCAGTATATGAAGCACGCGGTAGATATCAGCCCCGACCCCGATGCGCCGATCCTCGTGGATAAATACGTGATGGGTAAAGAGGTCGAGGTGGACGTGATTGCGGACGGTGAGGACTGCCTCATTCCCGGTATTATGGAGCACATCGAGCGCGCAGGGGTCCACTCCGGCGATTCGATGGCGGTGTGTCCTCCGCAGAGCCTCTCGCAGGATATAATCGACCAGATCGTATCGCACGCTATCAAGCTTGCGAAAGCGCTCGAGGTGCGGGGGCTTATGAACTGCCAGTTCGTGATCGACGACGATGAGGTGCAGGTGATCGAGGTGAACCCGCGCGCGAGCCGCACGGTGCCGTATCTGAGTAAGATCACCGGAGTGCCGATGATCCAGGTCGCGACGAACGTGGTGCTCGGCAAGACCCTCAGGGAGCAGGGATATTCATCAGGGCTTTATAAGCAGCAGCCGAGCCTCGCGGTGAAGGCGCCGGTGTTCAGCTTCCAGAAACTGACCGAAGTCGATGTGTCGCTCGGGCCGGAGATGAAATCGACCGGCGAGATAATGGGGATCGACAGGGACTTCTCACGCGCGCTTTATAAGGCGATGATCGCGTGCGGGCTTGATGCTCCGGTCGGCGGGAAGATGATAGCAACGATAGCGGACCAGGACAAAGAAGAAGCGCTGCCAATTATCCGCGACTTCGTGAGCGAGCTTGGTTACGAAGTATACGCGACCGAGGGAACCGCGCGATATCTGACATCGAACGGAGTGCCGGCGATTGAGGTCGGCAAAATCAGCAGCACCGATGAGCTGAACCTGATGGACTTGGTGGTGCAGAATAAGGTCGATCTGCTGATCAACACAGCTTCAAAGGATAAGAAGATCGAGCAAGAAGCGGCGGTTATACGAAAAGCGAGCGTGCAGCGGTATATTCCGTGCCTGACCTCGCTAGATACAGCGAAAGCGCTGCTATTCGCGCTTCGTTCGAAGCAAAGGGGTGAAAAGCCTGATTGCCTGCCGGTGGATGCTTATTTGAATGGGGCTGCGGGATAGTATACCGGCTTCTCAAGTGAGTTCGTTGTTTTATGATACACATGTATATCATAAAACAGGAAGGAAGAACCTTTATGAAGACAATGATGGCAATACGGCTTCCTGAAGATATCGACCGACGTCTCACATTGCTGGCTCAACGCACGGGTAGTACGAAGACATATTATGCATGAGAAGCTATTCTGCGGTATATCGAAGACCTTGAAGACGCATACACGGCTCTTGAGCGCCTGAAAAACCCGAGACCGCGATTGACGATAGAAGAGGCAAAGAAAGCTCTTGGCTTGGACAATTGAGTGGGATCGCGCCGCTATCAAAGATGCTGAGAGATTAGATCGGCCCACACGACAACGCATTATCAGTTACTTGGAAGAGCGGATAGCAATCGACGAAGATCCTCGCTGAATGGGAAAGCCACTACTTGGCAATCGCACTGATCTGTGGCGTTATCGCGTTGGAGATTATAGAATCATTTGCAATATTGAGGACATGCGGGATTGTAATCGTACCGGGAATCGATCACCGAAGCCGGGTGTATAAACAAAAATAGGTATTATCAGCCTAATTACAAATTGATAGTCGGAGAAGCGCCGGACATTGCGCTCTCCAATGTGCTTCACCTAATCCTGCTGGGGGTCGGGCATTTTTGCTGAAAGCTGCTTTATGAACGCCGGGCCGGGTTTAGCGCCTAGCTGCTGGATTTTGTGGATCGCTTTCCAGGCGCCGGCGTAGTCGCGGGTTTCATAGAGAGCGGTGGCGAGGTCGTAGAGCATCTGAGGGTTATCCGGAGTGATGCGAGCAGCTTCGGTGTATTCATTAACCGCCAGGTCCATTTCATGCTTGAATTGATAGGCCAGACCGAGGTTATGGTGGGCGGCGGCGTGTTCGGGCTGGAGCCGGATAGCCTCGCGATATTGTGTTATGGCTTCGTCGAATCTGCCTGCTGCTCCATAAGTATTACCGAGGTTATAGCGCGCGGGCTCGTTATTCGGATCGAATTTAACAGCCTGCTCGTAGCAGGAGATCGCTCGGTGGATGTCCCTGTGAGCGGAGAATATTATCCCCATTTCAAGGTATGCTTCAGCCATGTCCGGCTTCATCTTTATCGCACGAACGAGGTTGGGATAAGCTTTGTCGTATTTTCCCTGCTTCATCAGGGTCTGCGCGAGACCGAGGCGGGTGTCGGGGTTATCCGGCCCGATGCGAAGGACTTCGTTAAATTCCGTTTCCGCTTCGGCTAATTTCCCCTCGGAAGATAAAATAACCCCAAGGTTGTAATGAGCGAGATCGTTATTCCGAGTGACAGCTATCGCGCGGCGGAAAAGAGTCTCGCTGTTTTGCCAGTATCCGACCTGAACATAAGTAAGCATCGCCAGCACAGCAGCCATCGCTATCGAAACCCAGCTCAGTATACGCCTGCGTGATTCCCGCCGCTCATTAGCGCCGCGAAGGACCAGATCGGCTAAAATCCACACTATAGCAATAAATATCCCGATAAGAGGCACGTAGGTGTAGCGATCCGCCATCGCCTGCCTGCCTACCTGCACAAGCCCGATAACCGGCAGAAGCGTAAATATATACCAGAGCCAGCCGATCGTTATATATGGCTTGCCGCGGGTGGATCGAACGGCAAACGCTGTAATCGCGGCAATAAGGAGCATGGAGGAGATCACCTCCCACACCGGAAGATGAGCTCCGGGGTGCGGGTAGAAAGCCGCGAGGCCGTAAGGACAGAGCATTTTACCGAGATATCCTATACAGGCGACGCCGGCGTTAGCGGTACGGACTCCCAGCGAATATTGCGCTAGCGAAGCCATCGCCCCACCCCTGTGTTGAGCCCAGATCGTTACCGCGCACGATGCCGCTGAAAGCACGGCGAGCGGAGCTTTCTCCAGAATCAAGCGCGGCCACAGTGCCGGTTTGGCCGTGAACCTTCCCAGGGGCCAATAATCGAGCTGGAGGAGAAGAAGCGGCAGCGTGACGAGCATCGGCTTCGACATCAATCCGAAAGCAAAAGCGGTTATCATAAGCGCGTATCTGCCAATGGACGGACGACGCACATAGCTCAGATAAACCAGGATCGTAAGGAGCATGAAAAATGTGCTGAGGACATCCTTTCGCTCGGCAACCCATGCGACGGATTCGACATGCAGCGGGTGCAGGGCGAAAAGGGCCGCAACGGCAAGGCTTCTGCGCGGGCGGCTGGTTGCTCGATACAGGACCATGAACAGCAGCAGAACATTAACGAGGTGAAAGAAAAGGCTGGTCAGATGGTGCCCGGCGGCGGCAGGACCGTAGATCTGGTAATCGAGCATGTGGGATATCCAGGTAATTGGATGCCAATTGCTCGCGCGGGTAGCCGTGAATGCCCAGGAGATCCCCCTAATCGTGAGCCCAGCTTGCACGGCGGGATTGCTCGTAACATATTTGCCGTCATCGAATGCGCGAATGAAATCGCTATCGGTAACCTGCCAGTAGACAATTGCGGTTAGAAGAATCAGAATAATTGCGTAGAACCAGATCACGCGCTGGTCGCAGGAGTCATCCACAGCTTGGGTTACCTCGGAGTTAATCGATGCATACCCGAGCAGTATCGCATGTGGGCGGCAGTGTGTCAAGCGTGAGGGGCGGGATCAGCCCCGCCCCTGGAGTGCATAGTTATCGGCCTTGTTATAAAAGGATGCCTGTTATTTTCGACGGCGGCGAATAAGCAGCAGGCTTACCACACCGGGGATCGAAAGGAGTAAAGTATTCGCATCGGGAACGGCCGGCGGCGGAATAGTGGTCAGGCTGATGGCCTTGGTCAGTGAGCCGCTTACGGTCTGATTCGGTGCGAGCGCCGCATAAGTCCACTGGAACCCACCAGCTGCATCCACGGGATCGAGCGGCGATTGCATATCGGTCAGGTTCTGCACATTATTATCGATAAGCTGGTTGCGGAGCGTGTTGTAATCGCTCATTTGCCAAGCCGATAAATTGCTGCTACCCGCTGTAAGCGTCATTGACGATTTGGCAGTTTGGTTGGTAAAGAGTTCCTGCCCCTGAGTAGAGCTGAAATTCTGTAGTGTGCCGTTCTGTTCTTCCACAAACCCCGGATTTCCCAGGTTCGGGTTTGTATAACTGAATACATCCAACGGAATCGTGCTACCTGTTTTATTCGTTGCGCTCCAGTTAACTACAACATTAGCCTGGGTCGATGAAGTTCCGGTTAATGTGTAATTGACCTGGAATGCGATAGCATTCTGCGTTGCTCCGTTGTTAATAGGTTCCAGGAAGTTGAGTGTGGTCTGATTTTCTCCGGTGCTGGAGCTCGATGTCAGATTGGACAACGCGAACTCACGCATATCACCCAGGGAGCGGTACCAGAACCAATTCTGGAAAATCTGGCTTGCACTACCGGTAGGCCCGAACGTAGTAAGACCGGGCTCTCGTTGAATTCGAAAGCCACTCAAGTTGCTCTCACCATAAGTCCACCCATTGTTGGTCAGGGTGAACGAGCTTGGTGTTTGGGCATTCGCGCTCGATGCCACAAGAACGACTAGGCATACAAGAAAGACAGTTGGCAAGATTAGCATTTTTCTCATACTTACATCCTCCTCGCGGTCCTGACTCCCCGAGGGCAATTACGCGGTCATCGGGCGTCTGCCTAACGGATCGGTGGCGTTCATACAGTCACCACGCTTTCCGCAGTTCACTGCCCCCAGGCCGACTTCCGCAAAGGCACTAGTAGTGTTTCTAGGATGTTATCCGCTGAATGTGTGACTTAAACGCGATTGTTTTACGGCGTGTTTGTGTGTGTTCGTTAACACAAGATGCAGCGTAGGGGGGAAGAGGGAGAGGGCAGCTGTCAGCTTTCAGCTGCCAGGTATGTCGAGGAATCTGCTTATAGCCGTCAATAACCACCACCAGTGTTCCGGCAGACTCTTCCCCCTCGTGCTCGAATAAACGGAGGAAGCGACTGGTAAATCCGAGTTCAATTCGGTGCAAGACAAAAGAAGTAAAACCCCAGGTGCTGAGCGTGGGGAGCAACAGGTAGAGACAAAAAAGATAAAAAATTACCCCAATAAAAGCATGAACTCCTGAGCCGACTGTAGAAGTGGTTGTTATCAAGCAAACACTAAGTCAGGAACGGCTTAAAGTATTGTCTATCGCAATGGCCCTAATCCCAGCTTCCTTGACCTTCCGCCTTCCGGTTGATATAATGTAACTGTTGTTGAACGAACCTGTGAGGCCCCTGGTGTAAGACAGGGGCTTTACGGCATGTACCGGGGGCGAAGGTTGCGGATTCTGGTCACTGGGGCTTGTGGGATGCTCGGGACGCTGGTCTGTCATGCGCTTCGAGATAAGCATCACGTCGTTCCGACCGATGTGGTGGAAGGCTGCGAAAAGCTCGATATCACGGATACGGGGGCGGTATTTGACGTGGTGAATCGGGTTCGACCGGAAATGGTGATCCACTGCGCAGCAATGACGGATGTCGATGGCTGCGAACGTGAACCAGACAAAGCCTTTCTCATAAACGCAGTTGGAACATGGAACCTGGCATGCGCATGCGCATCGATCGATTGCGCGATTGCGTACGTAAGCACGGATTATGTCTTCGACGGCGAAAAAGGCGAGGCTTACACCGAATTCGATTCGCCGAACCCGATGAGCGCTTACGGCGCAAGCAAGCTGGCCGGTGAGAACGCTGTGAGAGAGATCTGCCCGAAGCACTATATCGTGCGCACATCATGGCTCTTCGCTCCACATGGCAAGAACTTCGCGCTCACGATGCTTAGGGCGTCGGAGAAGAACAAAAGATTGACGGTGGTCGCGGACCAGTTTGGTTCGCCCACCTACGCTAAGGACCTTGCGGAGTTTTTAGCGGGGCTCGCGGGTTCACCGCTGCATGGGGTGTATCACTTCACGAATGCGGGAATCTGCTCCTGGTATGAGTTCGCAAAAAAGATATTAGAAACAGCAGGCAGGACCGAAACCGAGGTCGTGCCTATAAAAACCGAAGAATGGCCCACGCCTACCCAAAGGCCGAAATACTCGGTGCTCAAGCACTACAGAATGGAGCTTTTGGGGCGCGACAGCGCAAGGCCGTGGGAAGATGCGGTAGTGGAGTTTATTTCAGCATGGACTACAGCAAAACAGTAAATCTGCCAAAGACAGACTTTCCGATGAAGGCGGACCTCGCCACCCGAGAGCCGGGATTCCAGAAATTCTGGGAAGAGCACCAGATTTATAAGAAGCTGGCGGAAAGGGAATCGCCGAAGGGATCGTTCATCCTGCATGACGGACCTCCGTATTCAAACGGCGATATCCACATCGGTCACGCCCTGAATAAGCTGCTGAAGGACTTCATTGTCAGGTACAAGGCGATGCAGGGCTATCGCACGCCATTCATACCGGGCTGGGATAACCACGGCCTGCCTATCGAACAGAAGGTCTCCGAGGAGTTCCGCAAGAAGCACCAGACCCCTACCCGATTAGAGATGCGGCTTGCGTGCCGCGATTATGCGACAAAATGGGTAGACAAGCAGCGCGAGCAGTTCAAACGGCTCGGTGTGATGGGAGACTGGGATCACCCGTATCTCACGATGAGTAAAGGCTATGAAGCCACGATCGTAAAGGTGTTCGGAGAGCTCGCGGAGCAGGGCTATGTATACAGGGGCCTGAAACCGATCCACTGGTGCATCAACGATGAGACGGCGCTCGCGGAGGCGGAAATCGAATACGCGGAGCACACTTCGCCTTCGATCTACGTAAGATTTCCGCTCGTAAAGGACCCGAAAGGGCTCTTCGAGGGCAAACCAAACAGCTATACGATTATATGGACCACCACCCCATGGACAATCCCGGCAAACCTGGCTGTAGCGGTGCATCCGGATTATGATTATGCGTTTGTGGATGTGAACAGCGAGCGGTATCTGATCGCGGCGGAGCTCGTCGGAAAGACAATGGTCGCGATTGGCGAGCAGGACTACTGTGTCGTGAAGACCGTGAAGGGCAGCGAGCTCGAGGGAATGGTCTTCAAGCACCCGATCTTCGATAGAGATTCGGTGCTGGTGCATGCGAATTATGTCACGCTCGAAGATGGGACCGGCGTGGTGCATACGGCTCCCGGACATGGGCGCGAGGACTTCGAGACGGGTCAACGTTACGGCCTCGAGGCGCTGAACCCGGTCGACGAGCGCGGAATATTCACGCGCCAGGCTGGGCAGTTTGAAGGGCTGCATATTTTGAAGCAGGGTAACCAGGCGGTGCTCGATGTGCTGAAGGAAAACGGTTCGCTCTTGGCGAGTTCCGATATCTCCCACAGCTATCCGCACTGCTGGCGATGCCATAAGCCGGTAGTTTTCCGAACGACCGTGCAGTGGTTTATGAACATCGATCATAATGAGCTGCGGCAGAAGCTGCTCGACTCGCTTAAACCGGTGGATTTCTTCCCCGCGGTGGAGGCGAGGAACAGGCTTACGGCAATGATCGAAAATTCACCGGACTGGTGCCTTAGCCGCCAGAGATCGTGGGGCGTCGGTATTCCGGTGTTCTATTGCAAGGGCTGCGGCGAGGCGATCATGACTCCGGAAACTATCGGCGCGGTATATAATGACGCGTTGGAGAACGGATCGGATTCCTGGTTCGAGAAAAGTGCGTCGGAGCTGCTACCGGCGGGGTTCAAGTGCCCGAAGTGCGGTGGGACGGAGTTCACGAAAGAAACCGACGTGCTGGATGTGTGGTTCGATTCGGGTTCGAGCTCGCGCGCGGTTGTCGAGCGCAGGTTGAACACTTATCCGGCGGATATGTATTGCGAAGGCTCCGATCAGCACAGGGGATGGTTCAATAAGTCGCTGGTGGTCGGGGTCGCAACCAAGGGTGAAGCACCATTTAAGGAGCTCGTGAGCCACGGTTTTATGCTCGATTCCGAGGGTAAAGCCATGAGTAAATCGATCGGGAACGTAGTGGCTCCGCAGGCGATCATCAAGAACGTCGGCGCGGATGTGCTGCGGTTGTTCATGTCTTCTTCTGATTATTTCGAAGATATAAGAATCGGCGACGAGATACTCAGCCGGGTGACGGACGCTTACCGGCGCATCAGGAACACGTTCAGGTTCATACTCGGCAACCTCGACGGCTTTGTTCCGGCGAAGCACGGCGTGGATTACTCCGAAATGGAGGAGATCGACAAGTATATCCTGCACAGGCTCGGTGAGGTGCTCGAAAGAGTGACTCAGGCTTATGAGGCCTATGAGTTCCATAAAGTGTATTACAACGTGCAGGTATTCTGCGCGGTGGATTTGAGCAGCCTTTATCTGGATATCCTTAAGGATAGGCTTTATGCTTCAGCGCCGGATTCGAGAGAGCGCCGGAGCGCGCAAACGGCGTTGTATGAGATACTGACCGTGCTGGTGAAGGCGGTTGCGCCGATCCTCGCGCATACGGCCGAGGAAGCGTGGCAGTATATGCCTGAGGGGGAGAGAGAAGAATCGGTATTTCTCTCTGAGTTCCCGAAGGCGGACCCGAATTGGCGGAATGATGAACTGGCGAAGGTGTGGTCGGATACTATACTGACGCTCAGATCATCGGTGCTCGAGGAGCTCGAAAAATCGAAGCAAGCCGGCGCGTTCAAAAAACCGATGGAGGCGAAGGTATCGCTGGAACTGCACAAGGAGCTTTACGACAGGATCGTGGCTTATGAAAAGCAGTTACCATCGATATTTATCGTATCGCAGGTAGAGCTCACGGTGGTCCCGGATGTTGAACCGGAAACAGTGAAGGTGCAGGCGGCAGAAGGCGAGAAGTGCGCGAGATGCTGGCTTGTGCTGGATTCGGTCGGGAGCAATACGGATCATCCGGAGCTCTGCGCAAGGTGCGCCGAGGCGATTTCTTAATGAGTTTCGCATAATGATGTGGTGTACTGGCGGGTCGGATCGAGCACGAAACCTTCTGCCAGGTTGTCACTGCATTACCTGAAACTCAGTAGTAATCGTGGCATGAACACTCTCGTGACTGCTACGCAGCACCTCTCGCAGCCCTGCGGACCACTGCCGGTCAAGGACTGTCGTGTTCGCCACGAAGGGAACGACAGGTCGTGATACTGCAGATGAAAACAGGTGGGGGTTGTAAACCCGCTCATACCTGGTCCGGGATTGCAAATCCCGACCATCAACAGACGGAAGCTGACGGCTGAAAGCTGTCAGCTAATAGCTAAAAAGATAGCTCAAAGCTATATCAAACCTGCTCATCGGTTCAGAAACCGAGGTGATTGGTATGGAAAAGAAGCTGGATATAGAGAAATATCGGAAGCTGCTCGTTAAAGAGAAGGAGCGGCTGGAGTTCGAGCATCGCATTGTCAATTCGGATATCTCGGATCGGGTCGAGGATCTTTCGGATTATGATGATCATCATCCGGCTGATGCCGCAACCGATACGTTCGACCGGAGTAAGGACTTCGCGATCGATGAGAATTATAAAGATATCATCGAGCAGATAAACGATGCCCTGCGTAAGATCGATGGAGGCACCTATGGCATGTGCGACAGGTGCGGGACCCCGATCAACCCGGACAGGTTGAGGGCAATCCCCTACGCAACACTCTGCATTAAGTGCCAGGAGATTATTGAGAGAAGGTAAGTTGAGCTTAAGAAAGAATCTATGGTTTTATGCGTGCGCGGTGATCGTGCTGCTGGCAGATCAGCTTAGTAAATACGCCGCACGCATGAGCTTAGTATACGGTCGCCCGGTGCCGGTGATACCGGGGATATTTGATTTGAGTCTGAACTTCAACAGCGGCGCTGCATTCGGTGTCTTGCCGAACTGGGCGCCGTTTTTCATCCTTGTCGGCATCCTTACAATATTCGCAATAGTAAAACTGCGCAAGGCCGGAGAGGACTCACGGAGCCTTTCGATGGGATTCGGTCTGCTGCTCGGCGGGGCTATGGGAAACCTGATCGACAGAGTGGTCTCCCCGGAGAGAGGGGTTACCGACTTTTTAAGCGTGCATGTCGCGGTGCCAGGCACCGGTCACGATTGGCCGATATTTAATATTGCCGATATTGGAATAGTGATTGGTGCTCTACTGGTATTTTTCTACGTATATGTAATTGAAAAGAGGAGACATAACTCCGAAGCCGAACAGCATGATTATGAAGACGATACAGGGCAGACCCAAGCTTAGGATATCTCCTTCTCCGACCGATGTTGCAGTTGAACTCGTGGCTGCGGCGGGGCTGGCATTTCTCTTGATCACATCAGTGAATTACTGGCAGCATCTCCCGGCGAAAATACCGATGCACTTCAACGGAAGCGGCGCGGTTGATCAATGGGGTCCTAAAACTGGATTGTGGGTGATGCCGGTGATAGGCGTGGTGAGCTATCTGGCGCTGACAATAATCGGCTGGTTCCCCTGGACGTTTAATTATCCCGTGAGGATCACCGCGGAAAATGCGGAGAGACAGTATCGGATAGGCGTAGCGATTACGCGATGGTTGAAGATGGAAATATTGTGGATCCTCGCGTATGTTAACTGGCAGACGATACAGATAGCAATGGGCAGAACACACAAGTTGAGCGCCGCGTTTATGCCTGTAACGTTGGCAGTGATTACCGGCACAATAATTGTGCTTATCGTGCAGGCTTATCGGGGGAGGTAGGGCGTCTTTGTGTCCTAGGGGATGTACCAGGCCATCAACCCAACCCGGAAATCCCGAAACTTACGCTGCTGCAGATGGAAAAGGTGCGGGTTACAAACCCGCCCATATTTAGTCCGGGATTGCAAATCCCGACCATCGTACTTGCTGCCTGTGATAATGAATACTACCAGTAATATCACTGATAGCTGACAACTGAAAGCTAATACTTAAAAATCATGCGTTCTACGTTATTTAAAATATTCGGAATACCAATCCGTTCTTATGGGCTGATGATGGTCATCGGGTTCGGGCTGGGGATATGGCGCGCGGTGCGGGTCAGCAAGAAGCGCTATGGAATCGAGCCGGAGTCCGTTTATGATATCGCTCTGCTTGTTCTCCTCAGCGGGCTTATTGGAGCGAGAGTGGCGTTCATCATCCTCAACCCCGCTACTGAGAACTGGAGAAACTTCCTCGCGGTCTGGGAGGGAGGTCTGAGCTTCCACGGTGGCCTTATACTTGCGACGCTGACGGGCTTTATCTATACGAAGGTAAAAAAGCTGCAGTTCTGGAAGGTCGCGGACCTTATGGCGCCTTCACTTGCGATAGGATACGCGTTCACGCGGATCGGATGTTTCCTCAACGGCTGCTGCTACGGCGCACCGACATCGCTGCCGTGGGGAGTGCGGTTCAATGAGAACGGCGTTCTTACCCCACCCTCTCATCCCACCCAGATTTACGCATCCATAGCCAATATCATTATCTTCTTCCTGCTCACAAGGCTGGAGAGGATGAACCGGAAGCCGGGGTTCATTTTTGTAGGATATGTCGGGCTTTATGGCGTTTACCGGTTCATCGTGGAGATATTCCGAGCCGGTTATTCAGCCGATTTATGGGCCTACGGCCTCACGCAGGCGCAAGCGGTAAGCGTGGTGATGATTGTGATATCGGCTGTGATTATGGCTACGGTTTACCGGAAGAAAGCCGTTAGCTAACTCCTTGTTTCTGATCGGCGGCTGTTTTTATTTGCACTGCAGCTTTTCCGTCCATAATACGAGCGCTTCGAGAAGCTCTCGGATTCGTTTTCGGGATTCTTCATCGTGAAGGTTACCTACGGCGTCGATTTTGGCTTGGGCGTTCGCTACCATTACCTCGGGCTGGTTCATTGCATGCATGTTCAAGAAGACGCAGCTCTGGCGGAGATGGTATTGGGCTCTCGCGGTGCCCAGCGTACCGATGGAGGCGCCCATCATTGCTACGGGCTTGCCGTCAAAAGCGTTGTCGCCGTAGGGGCGGGAGGCTGAGTCTATCGCGTTTTTGAGCACTCCCGGGATCGAGTAGTTGTACTCAGGGGTGACGATAAGGATCGCATCGGCGGCTCTTATTTTAGCCTTGAACTCGGTTACCTTCTCGGCAGGCTCGTTCTCAAGATCCTGATTATAAAGCGGGATCCCCGCTATATCGAATGTTTCTATCTCGGCGCCGGGTGGACAGAGCTCCACCGCAGCCCTTAGCAGCGCTTTATTATATGAACCCTTGCGAAGGCTCCCAGCGAAACCCAGTATCTTGATCTTATCCATCAGCTTCCTCCAGCCTAAAATCAAACTCCGCTATATCATATCCACCATGGTATTGGTTTAAACTCATCGGTTGCAGGAATGAGAGCGGCTGCTATATACTTTTGTTGAGATCAATGGAAGGCAGTGTATCTAATGTCCTATATCAGCAATCGCACGGTGAACTTTACTGAATCGGTGATAAGGGAGATGACCCGCCGGTGCATGGCGGTTAACGGGGTTAACCTTGCGCAGGGATTTCCCGATTTTAACCCGCCCAAAGAGATCGTCGAAGCCGCAGTGCGAGCGATGAAGGATGGTTACAATCAGTATTCGATCACATGGGGAAGCCCGAGGCTCAGGGCCGCAATCAGCGAGAAAACGCGCTCATATAATAAAATCGAAGCTGACCCCGATAAGAACATTACCATAACCTGCGGGGCTACCGAGGCGATGATGTCGGCTCTGCTCGCGATAATCGACC
>Ga0123519_10007297_pt1 | contig 17165 bp, 12 predicted proteins | sample YelNatPaOPRAMG02_FD_87396 | JGI IMG/M metagenome (GOLD analysis project Ga0123519, IMG submission 87396) | Hot spring microbial communities from Yellowstone National Park - Yellowstone National Park OP-RAMG-02 (version 2) | ecosystem: Environmental > Aquatic > Thermal springs > Hot (42-90C) ... | reverse complement strand
GTCGGCTTTTAGGAGAGCTGGTCTGGATAGATAATGGAAAAGGAGCTAAACCCACGCAAGGAAAAGTTTGGCTTAACTATCATAGTGAAGAGCAATTTTTCAAGGGAGATGAAATAATTGGATTAGTTCGGCTTAATCGGATTAAGGGCTTTAAAAACTTTTATGTTCCGGACCCAAGTTTAAAATTTTCAAAAGCCGGAATTTATTTTTCAGCCAGTCAGGTGCGCGGAGTTCCTGTCTATAAAGTAGGTGCTTACCAGAAAAAATTTTCCCCTGCTCTCTATAAATATAGGGATGTGGTTAGCGAAGAATTAGAAAAGAGCGGAGCAGGTTCCAGCTATCTTCTCTCTGCGATGCTATTGGGAGAAAGAGGTAAAATCCCTGACCAGGTCTGGAGACAATTTCAAGCAACTAATTCCAGTCATATCTTAGTGGTCTCTGGGCTACATCTGGGCTTGGTCAGTGGTTTTTATTTTTTACTTTTTTTAGGATTTTTACGGGTTCAGCCCTGGCTTCTAAAGCGCATAGACCCTTATCCAATCGCAGGTTTTTTGAGCATTATTCCCACCACTTTTTATGCCCTGATTTCTGGATTCCGAATTCCGACCTTCCGAGCCTGGATTATGGTTTTGACTCTACTATTTGCCATTGTCCTTAGAAAATATAGGAGCTTAGTTAATGCTTTAGGCTTAGCAGGAATTATTATTTTAATTTTAGACCCATCCTCTTTGTTTGATGCCAGTTTCCAGCTTTCCTTTTTAGCGGTCTTGGTTTTGATTTGGTATTTTCCTGGCTTTTGGAGAATAGCAGGTGGAGAAAAACTTAAGCAGGAGTTATATCTAACCAAGCTTGAGAAAAAAGGGATTTGGGCTTGGATGAGAATGCTCTGGCTAAAAATTGCGATTTACTTTTATGGTATATTCATAGCCACAATCCTCATTCAGCTTTTTCTTGCTCCGCTTAATGCATATTATTTTAGCCAAATTAGCCTGCTTGGACCTTTTGCCAATTTAATTATCATTCCACTTTGTGGACTTTGGGTCTGTCCAGTGGGATTTTTGGGACTCTGGTTTGTGGCTTTTTTACCGGAATTTGCAGAATGGCTATTTAATCTCGCAGGAATCGGCGCCCAAATTATGGAACAGGTGGTTGGCTTCCTTGCCAGCTTTGAAACATTTAATTTTTTGATTAGACCGCCTACTGGATTAGAACTCTTGGGATGGTTTTTAACACTATTTTCTATTTCGGAATTTATCTACAACATAACCCTATTCCGAGAAAAAAAAACAAAACCAAATTGGAATAAAACACTCATTTTTATCTGGTCTGGTTTGTTGTTGATTTCAGGGCTGGTTTTGATTTTTTCTGGTTATCAAGATGTTAAAAAAAGCCGAGAAGAAATTGGACAAGTTCAGGTGAATCTTTTAGATGTTGGCTTGGGACAAAGCCTGGTAATAGAACTGGATAAAAAATATGTGCTTCTGGATGGTGGAGGAAGGTTAGGTAGGATAAATCTTGGAGAAGCAGTGGTGTCAAAATTTTTGCTGACAAGAGGCATTAAGAGACTGGAGGCAGTGATACTTTCTCATCCGGAGCAGGACCATTCCGCGGGTCTGGAATATATTTTAACAAGGTTCAAGGTGGAGGAGTTATGGCTTACTGAAAAAACTAATCCGCAAACGCAAACCCTTTTGGAGCTTGCTCAGCAAAAAGGCGTCAAGGTGCGCTGGATAAACACTAAACAGCCTTTGATAACTATCAATCGTGCCAAATTTGAGATTTTGCATCCTGCTCAGGAGGGAATTGAAAAACTCACGGTCAATGACAGCTCCGCAGTCATAAAAATGACTTATGGCGAATTTAGCTTTCTTTTTCCCGGAGATATTAGCGCAAGGATTGAGAAAAAACTGGTCCAACAATATGGGAATAAGCTTAAAAGCACGGTTTTAGTTGCCAGCCATCACGGAAGCGATAGCGGTTCTTCAAAAGAGTTTTTAAAAGCGGTTTCCCCTAAACTAATTTTAATCTCTGGAGGAGAATCTAATTTGGGACTTCCTTCTAACAAGGCTCTGGAGAGAATGCGGGAATATAGCCCAATTATTATCAGAACCGACCAAAAGGGAGCAGTGAAATTAAGCGTTGACCACGACCAATTGCAGGTAAAGACTTTTTCTGGAAAAACTTTTATTCTGGACAGGATTTAATGATTGGCTCAAAAACTGGGTCTGGTTCTGGCGCGGATTTAATCAATTTCAATGCTTCTGGACAATTACCTTGGTTGGCAAAAATTTCTGCAAGCTTGAATCTTGCTTCTTTAAACTCAGGCCATAACTCTACTGCTTTCTCCAGCTCCGGGATGGCTTTCTCGGTCTGGCCAAGTTGTAAATAGGCAACGGCTAAATTATAGTAATTTTTGGCATTAAAGGGTTCTTTTCCAATTGCCAAACGAAACCATTTAATGGCGGTCTGATAATCTTTTTTCCGGGCATACAACATCCCAAGATTGAAGTAGGCAATACCTTTTTTTTCAGGGCTGAGCTCCACTGCGGAGAGAAATTCTCTTTCCGCAAGCTCAATCTGGTCAGTTTTAGAATAACAGATGGCAAGATTATTATGTGGCTCTGGCTTATAGGCATCAAGTTCCACAGCCTTCTCGCAGGCCCGAAATGCTATCTGACATTTATTAGACTCAACTAATGCGGAACAATAATTGTTCCAGGGGCGAAACAAAACTGGCGATTTTTTCACCGCATCTTTCCAGAGAGTTTCTCGGCTAAGCCAGATTTGGTTTCTATTCCAAGTGAAAAAGCCAAAAAAGGCTATGAGCAAAAAGACCCAGCAGAAAAAATACTTTTCCCTTTTTAGTTTCCAGCTTAAAACAGAAATAGCAGGAGCGATAACCGCCAAATTAGCAAGATAAAGCCGATGTTCGCTCACCAGGTCAATGGGCAAAGGCAGGGCTTCTATCAAAACCTGGCTGAAATACCAAAAAATCGCAAATGAAAAAACCTTCCACTTTCGGGCAGTGAAAATAGCGAGAAAAAATATGGCAAAAATGAAAATCAGTGAGAATATAGTAGTAATTGGCTCAAACAGTGAGCGGGAAACCGAAAAATGATGCTCCATATTAAGAAACTGTGGCAATGGAAAAATTATTAACCAAAGATACCAGAGCAAAATCCGAGGCTCGGTAAGCATTCGCTCATAAGGAGAAAAAGGCATTTTCTGGAAATCAGAAAATAATTTCTCTATCATTTCTGCCCGAGAAATCAAAAACAGACTAACCAGATAAAAAAAAGCTAAACCGAGAATCCAAATCCAGTTGCGCTTGAGCCAAGATGGTTTTAGCTGATCAAAAAAGAGCAGTTTATAAATAAAAAATATCAAGGGCAGGGGGAAAGCGGTTTCCTTGCTCAAAATCGCGAGTAGGCAAAAAATCCCCGAGCCCAGAAAAAAAATTGCTGATAGAAATTTTGCTGATTTTCTCTCCAGGCCAAGATGAAAAAACAGAAGACCCCAGATTGAAAAAGCCCCTGCCAAAGACGCATGCCGTTGAACAATATAAGTGATTGCCGGAATGTTCAGCGGATGGGAAACCCAAACGATAGCAATTAGCCAACTGATAAATCTGACACGCGTTTGCTCAAAACCGATTCTGGCTAAAAATTTTTCCAGAAAAAACCAGATGCCAAACGCAGTAAGAATTAAGACCAAAAGATTCACCAGATGATACCCAAAAGGATTGAGCTGATTAAAATAATAATTCAAGGCAAAGCTCAAATTGCTGAGTGGGCGATTGTGAAGTCGGTCTTGAAAAGCAGAGCGAACCAGGGAATTCAAGCTCAAATCTGTAATCCGAATATAATGATTATTGACAATGCTTTCCAGGTCATCAAAATGAAAGGGAACCTTAAAGCTGGAAAAATAAAGCGCTAAAGCCCATCCTATTAAAATCACCACCGCAAGAAAATAAAACCATCGGCTATTTAAAATTTTGTCTTTGAGTATATTTTTCATTTATGGAATTTCTGCCTGAAGGTGAATAGTCATAGTTTCTATTGGCTTAATCTCATCCTGGTCATCCCCATCTGGGAAATTATAAGCCTGAAAATCCTGAATCCGATAGCTCAATCCTAATAAGACTTCAGGTCTAAGTTCAAAAATCAATCCCACAATGTTCAAATTTTCTTGGTCATCGTTAAAATTATCAGTCGGGTCAAAAAAATCATAACGATAAACCAATTTTAGCCTCTCTAAAATTTTTAACTCAGAGACCAAAGACCAGCCATAAAATTTTATCTCACTCCCTTCTAAAAACACCCGACCCACCCCATACAGATAATCCGTAAACCCTTCTGGAAAATTACCTAAGATATAAACCTCTCCTGCATTTATCCAACTTTTACCCTGTAAATACTCTCCGCCTAACTTGACCCTATCATACTCACCAGCAATCCCCGCCTGCCATAACTCCTGATAACCATCCGTTCCCTTCTCTCCTTTAACCGAATAGCTCAAATTGCCATCAAGAAAAATGTCCAACTGGCTAATTCCCCATCCCAACTGAGCTGAATAGCGTTCAATCCCCGGTCCTGATTGCTCCACTGAACTAATCCCAAAATTGAAGTCCAAATGCGCTCCATAATTTTGAAACCCGATTCCAAAAATAGCGCCCAGCTCGCTTCTCTCTACTAACCCTAAAAACTCACTGAACTGAATCTCCATTCCCTCATATTCCCATAATTTTCCTCTGGTCCAAGCCAGCCAGGGATTTTGAATATAGCCTAAACTGAAATCCAAATTTAGGTGCTCGGGATAATCTAATTTAATAAAAGCCCGGTCTAAATAAACATCCAAGCCGGTGCCATTTATATCCTCTACCCGAACCGCAACCTCTACAGATTGATTTTCATTTAGCCCCGTCCGGTATCCAATCAAAGCTCTTTTTAATTCAAACTCATTAAATCCCTTAACTCCTTTTATCTCCCAGTTATATGGATTTAAAGCAGTAGGCTCAAAAACCACCTGATATTTCCCTTCTGGATTAAGATATGCTTTCCAATCAATAATTATTTCTCCAAACCCTCCTGCAAAAGCAGAAATTGGTGCGAGAAAAAAAATTAACAGTTTAAAAATTCTACTCATCCTTTCCTCCTAATTGAGAAGAAGCTATTGGCTTACCTGAACTTATCTCCTCAGCCTTTTTAATTGCAAAAATCAAAGCATAACTATCATTCTCCAGCCAGAACTCATATTTGTCCTTAGGATTGGCAAACCAAAATAGCTTGATTTTTTTAAACCCCTGGTCAAACAGATTACTTTTAACAGTGCCTACCTCCACAGTAAAAGATGGTATCCCAAACCAGAGATATAAATAATCGTCCATATCTCCAAGCGTGGGATACCAATTATAAGATTGCTCAACTTTATATAAATAATTTTTCTGCGCTTGGCTGAAGGCTTCCCCAACCGCCTTGAAAAATTCTATATCCGGCGCAGGCTTTTTGGAATAAGCATACGGATAAAGAAATTTACCCGCTACGCTATGAAGATTAAAGGCAATAAAGAATTTTTCTTTCTTGACCAGCTGGCTGATTGCTCTGGTCTCTGGCTCAGAAAGTTCTTCCTTGCCCATATAATAGTTAGAATTAGGTCTACGATTTCCTGCTAATGGGTGATAGCTTTTTGCTCCCGGAACCACTGGGAAATTCCGATTTAAATCTACGCCATTGGCATTCTTTCGCGTGCCGATTTTTCCTCCCCTCCCATTATGGGCATAGACCCGATAATAACCATCCGGATTAAGGAGAGGCACAATATCAATCTCTATCTTACTAATCAATTCTATAATTTCTGGATTATCTTGCTCTACCAAAAGGTGTGCAACTTGCATAGCCAGCCGAGCCCCAATAAACTCACAAGCGTGAATTCCCCCGGTAATAAGAGCCTTAGGCGCAGGCTTTGATGAACTGGTGATGCGAAGCAAATAAATTGGTCTTTGCTCAACGCTTTGACCAATTATTTCTAACTTGACCATTGATGGATAATCTTTTGCCAGTTGCTCTATCTCTAAATAAAACTCCTCCAGCGAAGGATAAAGTTCTAAAGGTTTAGATTGCGCATAAATTTGAAAGCTCAAAAGCAGTAAGCAAAAAGCTAAATTAAAATTCAGAACCCTTTGCCTCATTATTTATCTCCTCATCTCTGGGATTTCTTATTTTTTAAATTTTGCAGTTTGGGCTTTTCTTCCTTAGCTAAAGGCTTGCGCAATTGCCTAATTAATAAATATATGGAAGGAACGATAATCAAAATACTTATGAGCTGACTGGTAGAAAAAGAGCCAAACACAAATCCTCTATCCTCATCCCCGCGGATAGTCCCTTCAAGCAAAAATCTAAATATGGCGTAAAGGATAAAGGCAATTAAAGCGGTTATCCCGGACCTTTTACTTCTACGGAAAATTTCATAACAAATTAACGCAATAATAAAATCACCGATTGACTCATAAACCGGTGCTGGGTGAACCGAATGGGGATAGGTCGGATGAGAAATTTTCTCAGTTACCCAAGTTATCACTCCATTTTCACCAAATAACTGTAAAACCGTTTGCTCTGCTTTATAGACTATTGCCCAAGGAAGCTGGGTTTCTCTTCCATAGCAACATCCTGCCATTAAACATCCCCATCTTCCGATTCCAAGCCCAACCAAAGACGGGCTTACTATGGTATCCGCAATTTTGGCAAAATCCTTTTTATGCCTTCTGCAATAATAGTAAGCAAAAGGCACTACCGCTATTACCCCTCCATACCAGACCAATCCTCCCCGCAAACAGCCAGTTATATCTTGTAAATTCCCCATGAGCTCTTTCCAGCTGACAATGAGGAAAAGTGCTTTTGCTCCCAAAATCCCCATCACCATTACCCAGAAAAAAAGATTGGAATAGAACTCAACCTCCTGGCCACTGATTCGGGCAAGATAAAGAACATAAAAATAAGCAATGAGAAAGGCAATAGCCATAATCAAGCCATAAGTATAAAAGGTAAAATTCCCAATTCTAAACAAAATCGGATGCATCTCTTCTTCCCCTTTACCTTGAAAATTATAAGGGAGATTCCTTATGCTTGTCAAAACTTACATAAGCTTTTTTAATCAGACACCAGCTCCTTGATGAACGGATAAATTTTCCGAAGCGCATCCCCACGATGAGAAACCGACAATTTCTCCTCGGGTTCCATCTCCCCAAAGCTCTTTTTAAGACCAAAATGATAAAAAACTGGGTCGTAGCCAAAACCCTTATCTCCTTTAGGCTCAAATAAAATTATCCCCTCTGCTACCCCCTCTATCAAAATTATTTCTTGCTCAGTTTTTGCTAATACCAGAACACATTTAAACCGCGCAGTGCGCTTATCAAAAGGCACCCCTTCTAACAACTTTAGCAATTTACGATTGTTTTCTTCATCACTGGCATTTTCACCTGCAAACCGTGCAGAAAGAACCCCAGGCGCACCATTCAGGGCATCTACCTCTAATCCAGAATCGTCCGCAAGCGTAATCAGCCCAGTTTGCTTATGAACAAAAACCGCCTTGTGCCGAGCATTCTCGCTAAAGCTCCGATATGGCTCAGAGGGTTTGGGCAGAAGAGGAAAACTTCTCAAATTCAATAAATCTAAAGCTAACTCTGAAAAAAATTTTTTAAACTCGGAAAATTTCCCTAAATTATTAGTGGCAATTAAGAGTCTTAGCTTTTCTTTTCTAAAACCTTTTTCTGGCACTGAATTAACTCCCGAATTCCAGCTTCCGCTATTTTCAGCATCTCATCCAGTTCTTTTTTACTAAAGGGCTTATGCTCCGCAGTTCCTTGAACTTCAACAAATTTCCCGTCCTCAGTCATTACCACATTTAAATCCACCTCCGCCCGAGAATCCTCCTGGTAATCAAGGTCAAGCAAAACTTCCCCATCGACTTTCCCAACACTGACCGCGGAAAGATATTTCCGAATTGGATTTTCGCTAATCAATTTATTTCGCAAAAGCCATCTAACCGCCATCATTAACGCAACAAATCCACCAGTAATAGACGCACAGCGAGTCCCGCCGTCTGCCTGAATCACATCGCAATCAATAATAATAGTTCTCTCCCCCAGCTTTTCCAAATCAACTATTGCCCGCAAACTTCTTCCAATCAAACGCTGAATCTCAAGAGTGCGTCCCCGGTTCCTTCCTCTAATTCCTTCCCGCTCGGTCCTGGTCTTGGTGGAGCGAGGCAGAAGAGAATATTCTGCGGTGACCCAGCCCTGACCAGAATTTCTCAAAAATGGAGGAACCTCTTCAGACACACTCGCACAACATAGCACTTGGGTATTACCCATTTTAATCAAAGCTGAACCTTCTGCATATTTCAAGATATTAAGTTTTATTGCCACTTTTCTGAGTTGTTTATTTCCCCGTCCCTTTCGTATCATAGCTCTCCTTCATCCCCAATTGCTTGGTTTTAAGCTTTTTCCATTCTAACACACTTGTTGCCAGAGCATATACTATTTTATCCTGCACTTTAGGGTCAGTTATATTATGTAAATCATCTGGATTAGTTAGATACCCGACTTCCACTAAAACCGCGGGCATATTAGCTCCCATCAGCACTTTAAAAGGTGCTTGCTTTACACCCCGGTTCGGTATCTCCATTATTTGTCCAAGGTGGTTCTGAATAGTTTTAGCAAAAGCCTCACTCTCCGATAGATGTTGATTCTGCGCCATATCACCTAAAATCAATTCCAGCTCGGAAAAACCACCATTAACAGGCTGGTTTTGGTTTCCATTCAATCCAGAAAATTCTAAATTCTCAAGCATTGCCAGTCTTCTACTCTCCTCATCACTGGCTTTTAAACTCAAAAAATAGGTCTCAAAACCTCTAACCGTTTCTGAGCTAAATCCATTTATATGGAGACTGATAAAAAGGTCCGCACCCACGCGATTGGCAAAATCCGACCTCTCTTCTAAACTCAAATGCCTATCATCCTCCCGGGTTAGATACACATTTAACCCTTTAGCTCCCCTAAGCCTAGAGCCTAATTTAAGTGCTAACTTTAAGGTAAGGTCTTTTTCTCGCCATCCGCTTGTGGTGTTTGCTCCAAAATTGATTCCGCCATGACCAGGGTCAATTACAATCACATCAATCAGGTCTTTTTTGAATTTTTCTGGAAAAGAGCTCAGCTCTGCATTATGATTCAAAATTGGCTTTTCTATCGCTATCTTAACCCCCTGACGAGCATACACCTGGGGTAAAAAATCTTCAGAAATATACCATTTGCCATTTTCTTTTATTACCCCATTAAAACTAATCGGAATTTCTCCAATTACCGCCTTATTCTTTTTGAGGTCAACGGTGACCAATTGATTATGAATTTTTACAAATAGCCACTGCTCATCTTTGCTAAACACTGGGGTAAGCTTTAATTTGCCGGACAATTCATCCATAGCTAAGTAAAACCCGCTCTCTTTAACCCAAAAATCTTCTATCAAGACTATCTTATTATTCTCAAAAATTATTCTTACACTCGGGGCTTGCGCACTAATGGCTAAAGAAAAAAAGAAAATCAAAAAAAACTGTTTTTTATCGACCTTCATTTTATTTAATTATAACATATTTACTCTAAATTTAAACAAATTTTAAATAAATTTTAGCCTTGATTAAATTAAACCTAAGCAAACCCTAAACATCATTTGACTACCTTTTTCTTTAGTAGGAAAATTAAAATAAATTTAAAGCCAGAAGGAGGGGGAAGATGAGAAATTTAATTTCTGATTACCGAAAGGCGATGGTGATTTTCTTCGGAATTTTAGGTTTGAATTTTGCCGGAATTTTATATGCGGATGACAGTTGCACAAAGCCCGTGATGACCCAGGCGGGATGGGTAAGAGGTTTTAAAGATACCGAAACCAATACCTGCGTTTGGCGAGGAATTCCGTATGCAGAGCCTCCAGTGGAGGATTTGCGCTGGAAACCACCACAATCGGTTTCCCCCTGGCAAGGGGTAAGACCCGCTACACAATGGGCACCTCGCTGTATCCAGAAGGGAATTATGGAAGCTGTCAATGTTGACCCAAGTGGAAAGATGTCTGAGGATTGTCTTTATCTTAACATCTGGAGTCCCAAGCCAGAAGGAAAATTTCCAGTAATGGTCTGGATCCACGGCGGAGGATATACAGGTGGAACCGCTAATAGTCCGATGTATTGGGGTGATAGAATTGCCAATCAGGCAGAGGTTGTTTTGGTCAGCATAAATTACCGGCTGAACATTTTTGGTTTTTTAGCTCTTCCCGCACTTCAAAAAGAGGACCCAAATCAAAGCACAGGTAATTATGGCTCTATGGACCAGGTAATGGCTTTAAAATGGGTTAAAAATAACATTGCTAATTTTGGAGGAGACCCGAACAATATAACCATTTTTGGGGAATCTGCAGGCGGCTGGTCAATTTGCACTATGCTTGCGACTCCTCTTGCCAAAGGACTATTCCATAAAGCCATTCTGGAAAGTGGAGGTTGTGAAGCCAGTGCCAGTTTAGAAAAGGGGTTTAAACAGGGAGAGGAATTTGCCAGGCAATTAGGGTGCCAGCCAGATGACTTAAATTGTCTCAGAAAAATTCCAGCTAAAAAGCTATTAAAAGTAGTGGGAATTGAATTGAGCGGATTTGTTTTTATTAATCATCACGATGGGTATTTTTTAACTAATACCCCACTGGCAATGATTAGAAGCGGGAAATTTAACAATGTTCCTTTGATTGCAGGTAGCAATCGGGATGAGATGAGCGTTCTGGTTTCGCTTTATAAAGAAATGAGGAAAGCCGAGCCCGAGCAATATAAAGAGTTGATGTTTAAAAATTTTGAAATCACCCCGGAAGAGGCGGAGCAAGTGGTGGCGTTATATCCTTTAAGTGACTATCAAAATTTACCTAAAAAAGCCTATGGACAGATAGCGACTGATGCGGGTTTAGGTTGCCCTACCTATTTAGGCTTAAGCTCAGTCGCTAAATTTCAGAATCAGGTCTATTACTATAGATTTGATTATGATGATATTTATTTAGGAAAAAATGCTGGCGCGGTTCATTCTCTTGAGCTACCTTTTGTTTTTGGCACGATGGACCGAGCGCCTTGGAATACGCTCCTTAAAAATTTAAAAAATAAAAAGGAGATGGAAGAGCTCTCTCAGATTATGCAGGGATACTGGACCAATTTTGCTAAAACCGGGAACCCCAATGCTACGGGTCTTCCGGAGTGGCCTGTTTTCAAATTGGATTCTCAAAAACTAATCATTTTTGATAGCGAAATAAAAACTGATACCTTTGCCAAAACCCAACAATGCTCATTCTGGGATGAATATAACAAAAAGCATCCGCCGGTTTTTGAGCGAATGGGAAGACCAGAGGAGAAAAAATAAATAAGCATCTATTGACAGGAAATTTTTAACTCAAAGCTCCAGGATATATTCCTGGTTTAGCTTTAGCTCAAATGGTTTCCTTTTAATCCAAACCCGGAATTGTTTTCTGCTCAAAGAATTATAAGGGTCGGTCAGTTTGATTTTAACTTTATCAGTTCCAAGCAAGGGCTGATAACTTTCCAGCTCCAGCATGGGAACATCTAAACCGGCCTGAACCTGATAAAAAACCTCCCGGGTCTTAAAATCTTCTGCTTCGCGGATAAAACCCTCGATCCTCTTAGTTCCATCAAAAATAAACCTCTCCTCCTGATACCGCTCCAAAATCATCTCCATTGTAAAGGCAGAACTCCAGCCAAATTGAAACGACGCATAAGCGCCAGTTGAATGCTCATTTTTATACTTGCCAGTAATTGGGTCATAGGTCTCGTATATCCCCTTCATCCCATCTTGGTCTGCCATCATTGCTAATAATCTTTCTCTGAGCTCCTCTGCCTCATCATCATAGCCAAATTTGAAAAGCGCTTCCAACGCGGTGTAAGCAGTGACCAACCAGATAGTTGCGGTCCATCCCGGGATGGTATTATCAAAATATCTATCATTATAAGCGACTGTGGGAATTGGATATTTTCCAAAAAACTCATCGGGATTAAGAAGATGTTTTTCAATACAAATCCTAGCTTTTTGCTCGTCTAAAGTCGCACCAGCAAAGGCTGGAAACCAAATTGCTGGGGTAAGCACACGGAAATGCTTATAATTCCTTACTCCTTTCCAGTTATAACTATCAAACCAGCATCCGAGTTCCTCATCCCAAAGCAGGTCATCAATTTTTCCGGCTAAAGTCCTTGCCCTTTGCTCCCATTTGTTAGCGTCTTCCGCTTTTCCTAAATCCTTTGCCCAATCCGCCATTGCTCGGTAATAAAGGAACATCCAAGAGTTTAAATCCACATTATCTAAAGGTTTGAATTTAGAGCCGATTACCTCTCCCACTGAGCCCAGATAAGGAATGAAAAAGCCAGTTGAGACATATTTCATCCTCGGAGAATTATCCCAGCCTCCCTCATCCTGACTAATATACTCAAAAAGCCCATTATGATTCTCATCCCGAGCCTTCTCCCACCATTCCAAAAATAATTTCCCTTTAGCATACATCTCTCTCCTAAAAGCCTGATGCGCATTGTCTTCATAATACCGAGCTATCATTTTCCCCACGGAAAAACCAAATACTGGAGGTTGAGAATGAGGAGTGATGGGTTTTGCCCGCTCATCCGCCATATGAGCAATAAACCCGTCCTTTCTTTGCGCTTGGAAAACTGAAAGAATTACATCTATTGCCTGTTCCGGCTTAAATTCACTATAGCCTAATGCCTGAAAGCCACTGTCCCATAACCAGAACCAGTTATAATGAACCTTGGTGGGCACACAAGCCCAGAACTTCATTGCCCCCCGAGGTGCATAAAGCGCATTATCCAGCGCCACCGCACTAAGATAATAAAGCTCCAGATATTCCTTCTGCTCTGGTTTCAAATGGGGTTTGGGAAGAGAACTAAAAAAATTCTCCCTTTCCTTAAACATACCTTCCCACGCTTGCTCAAGATACATAAATTTTTCTTTTGCGCCTTTTGCCTGCTTTAATGCTATTTCTGCCTGGTCTGGATTATAACCAAAAATATAAAATAACCATTTACTTTCCTTGGGGGAAAGCAATATCTCGCTTCCTTGCATCTCAAAATCGTCTTTCCCCTTCCCTTTCTTTATCCCTAACCCCGAAGGAATGGAAAGTATGGCAAGATAGTTCTCACCTAAAGTAATTGTAGGTTGAACCGCAAATTTGATAATTGCCTGCTCAGAAGTAGTTTGATTTAACAATTTAAGCTGTTGAGCTTTTATAGCAAAATAAAATATAGGAGTTAAAGCAAGAGAACTCTGGCTGGTGTTCTCAATCCTGACACTTATCAGATATTGGTCTAAGCCCAGAAATTGAACCCGGGCTTGAGCCATAAAATCATCAAATACCGCCTTCTCCTCCCAGCCATAGTATTCAAATCTAATTCTCCTCTGATTAGTGGTTTTGAGCAATTCTCCATTAACTAAAAATCTAATTGAGCTTATGCCAATTAAGCCAGTTCTGGAATAATCCAGCACATTTTTACCGGTGGCGCAGGCATAGTGCCGAATCCCGGCAAACTCTTTTTGCTCAACTTCTGCTTTTAAACCTATATGACTTCCATAAGGGCTTAAGGGACCTCCATTGTCCCGAAACCGAGTAGAAAATTCAGAGATATAACTGGGTGCACCCGAAAAATATATTCCGGGAACCAATGAAAGCTCCTCTGCCCAGCCGATTATAGAGACGGAAAAAATCCCTAGGACTAAAACCAGCCATCTCTTTATCATTTTCTTCTCCTTCTCTTCTTCTCAAATCAGGTTGACGCTTTCATAATTCTAAAGCACAATAAAAGAAAATAAAAATTTAAGAATAGGTTTTATCTTTGAAGGAAAAATTGAAAAAAACTTTATTAAAATTCCCAACTTATAAAATCCAACCTGTGGCGAGATATAGCTTGAACCGCTGTCTCAGCCGGCAATTCAAAAAATTAAAGCCGGGCAGGGTCTTAGATATTGGAGCTAAGCATTCTCCTTATCGCGCACTTATCCCTCATCTTGAGTATCTTCGGTTAGACATAGCCCCAGAAAGCAAACCAGACATACTCGGCAGTGTAGAAGATATAAAATGGGAAGATAATTATTTTGATACTGTTATTGCCACCGAGCTTTTGGAACATATTGCATATCCGGAGCGTGCAGTTCAAGAAATACATAGGGTTTTAAAACCCGAGGGAATAGTGATTATCTCCACCAGGTTCATTTTCCCTTATCATCCTGGTCCTAAAGATTATTATCGATTTACAAAAGATTCCCTTGCACTTTTATTTAAAAACTTCAAGAAAATAGAAATTTATCCGCAAGGAAACCGAGTTCAAGCCAGCTGGGACCTGCTTGCCCAGGGCGCACCCGGCATTGTTTTAAACCTCTTCAACCCGTTAATTGCACTTATCAATTTTCCGGACTCCAAATGTGTTTGCGGTTTTGTAGTCTGGGCAGAAAAATAGATTTCTTTTCTACCTCTTTTTCTCTTGAGCTAAAATTTTCTGCGCACACATTAACCCTGAGGCAAGCACTGCAGATTGTCCCCCACCGGGAAAAGTCCAGGCACCAACTAAATATAAATTTTTAATCGGCGTCTCCTGCTCTAGCCGTTTCATCATACTTTGCTCTGGGATATTGTCCCATCCTAAAATAGCGCCTTTGGGATTAAGGGTAAAATGCTCCATAGTCCGAGGCGAGCCAACCTCCATTACCTCTATATGCTTGCTCAAATCTGGTAGATATTTTTCCGCTCTCTGAACCAATACCTTGGCTACCTCTTCCTTTAAGGCTTTATATCTGGCATAACCCTCGCTCTCATACCAATCCCCTTTATAGTTATAAGGCATCATTGTAGTAAGGCATATCACATTTTTGCCAGGCGGAGCTACTGGTGAAACCAATGAATAATTGGCAATGGCAAAAGAAACCTTTTCCGCCTCACCCAACCGATACCATTCAAAATTCTGGTGCTGGTCATAACTTTCGCTAATCATTAGCTCGTGAACGCCTTTGGGAAACTTATCCCGATAGTCATAATCTACCCCAAGATATATCACAAACGCGCTAGTGCCGATTTTCATATTCTCAAGCTTTTTAATATAATCCTCAGGCAAATTCTCTTTTCCCACTAATTTAAAGAAAGTATCTGGCGCATTGGCATTGCTTATCACAAACCGAGCCAGATACTCTTCTCCGCCTTCAGTTCTAACCCCAACCGCTTTGCCATCTTCTATTAAAATTTTGGTTACTAAACTATTTAGTAAAATCTCTCCACCATTCTCCTTAATCACCTCTGCCAGCGCATCGGAAATGGATTGCGAGCCACCTTCAAAATAATAATAGCCATTAAAATGATAACTATTCCACATCATCGTAAAAAACATTGCGGAAACCTGGTCTGGCTCATTACCTGCGAAACCGCTAAGCGCAGTAAAAACCGCTAACAATCTCTGGTCGTCAATAAAATCCGCTAGCATCTGGCTGAGGGTTTTATTCCAGTATTTGACCACTGGATAAAAAACCCAAGGCTTGGTAAAAATAATTTTAACTGCTTTAGCTCTTTCTCCTCCTAATAAATTGGTCAAGGCGCCCATCGCGGTATCTATGCTCCGCATATTTTGAAAAAGCCTTTCAATGCCTTCTGCTTCATCAGGAAATTTCTTTTTAAGTAGCTCCTCATAAGCTTTAGCATCTGCCGGAATATCAATCACCATATCTGGAAAAATTGCTCTATACATAGGGTCAAGTTTAATCGGTTTAACTCGGTTGATTATTCCAAGCTCGGTTAAGATAGCCCGAGCATATCCTTCTTGGTCCAAGCCGTCCATTGCGTGTAAAGAAACCTCAAAAGTATAATCCCCTCGTTGAAAATTGGTCATATACCCGCCTACTTTGGAATGCTTCTCTACCACCAAAACCTTCATACCATTTTTAGCCAGCTTTGCGCCTGCGCTTAAGCCTCCTCCACCCGCACCAATCACTATTACATCATAAACCTTGAAACCAGATTCTGGGCTTGATTTGATAAGCATTGGGAAAAAACAAATTAAAAAAATTATGAGACTCCCGATTAAATTTTTAATTTTCATTTCCGCTCCTTACTTACCTAATGGAGATGGTTTAAATCCAGTTTCTTTAATAGTCAATATCCTGGTAAGTTTTTTCTTGGAAGGCTTGACCGTTTGAGCTTCACAATTGCAGGTGAATTTTATAATTGGAGGTTCTCCCTGGATAATTTCACCTTTAACATTTATCACCCAGGGGCATTTTGGTTGCATCCCCAGGTCTTTTCTCGCATCCTCCGCGGATACCAAAATACATTGGTAATAGGTGAAAGTGTATTCAAAAAAGTCATCCCGGAATCTAATCGGCACCCATTCAAATAATGGTTCAAATCCATATCCCACACCCTGATAAACCCTTACTTCATATTTATCATCACCAACTTTCCGGTATCCATTACCAGATGAAGGCAAGCACATACTCCTTGGGTCAGAGTCTTCTATTACGGTCCAATGGTTAGGAAGTAAATTATAGTCATAAAAAATCTCCCGCTTTTTATACGCTTCCGCTTCTTTTTTTGAAATATCATCCATAAATTGCTTTATCTCTTCAAAGTTTTCAGGTTTAGCACGAATAAGATAAGTAGTTAAACTGTCTATAGCGTTATTATACATTCCCAGCTTTTCATAGGTTAGACCAAGCTGATAATAAACCTCTGTCCAATTCTCAGCTAAGCTCTTAGCTTGTTCAAATTCTTTTAGCGCATCTTCATATTTTTCCTTTTTAAATGCACTAAGTCCCTTATTAAAATGCCCCTTTGCCTTAGAGCTTATTTGCTGGGAATAAAGGTTAAAAGCAAAGTTTATAAGCCCAAAAAAAAGTAAAAAAACTATTGCTACCCTATTCATTTCCTAACCCAAATTAAAATTTTAGGCGGAAACTTAAATTTTTAAAAAATTCGTGCCATTAAGCTAAGACCACTTCCTTCACTTCTGGAATCTTCTGCTTTAGAATCCTCTCTACTCCAAATTTTAAGGTCATTGTCGCACCTGCACAACCCGCACAAGCGCCCCGGAGACGG
>Ga0123519_10007294_pt1 | contig 17168 bp, 13 predicted proteins | sample YelNatPaOPRAMG02_FD_87396 | JGI IMG/M metagenome (GOLD analysis project Ga0123519, IMG submission 87396) | Hot spring microbial communities from Yellowstone National Park - Yellowstone National Park OP-RAMG-02 (version 2) | ecosystem: Environmental > Aquatic > Thermal springs > Hot (42-90C) ... | reverse complement strand
GGTAAACGTGAACAGTTACCAGCAGGCCCAGGGGTAACTGTTCACCGTTGGGGTAAAGAGGTTTCAAGGTCGTGTTGGCTCTGGTGATCGGACACATCTGGACGAAAGCCGCAGTTAATGACCCTCCCGCAGGTTTGGGGAACCTGCGGGAGGGTCTTGGTTGACCCTCCCCACGTAGACGGTATTATACACCGTCAGGGTCAACTCAGGATAACGAAGGCAGGCTTCGCGCGGTTGTCACAGCGACGTGCAGTCGCCAGGGTCCTTATCTCGAAATGTCCGGACCCGGCAGAGCGAGATTGACGGAGACATCTGACTGTGCTACCATACATAAGGGCGACGTCGTGACCAGGGATGCTGCATCGCCCACGCCGTCCAAGAGCCGGTGTGAAAACCGATGGTCGAGCCCGTCACGCCCGGCGGCCGGCCACGGCGGATGGCATGGCAGGAGCCTGTGCCGTTCTTGCCTGTGTGCCACGCTGCTGACCAGCGTGCTTCCATGTGGCCTAAAACAGGCCGGCCTGCCGTGTCCAGCGATCAATCGGGTTGACCGGTGGCAGTCCCAGCAGACTTTTCATCTGGTTGACCGAGGCAGGAGAATGACCGGCATAGTGGTTGTTGTAGAAGCCGTAGATGCGGCGCACGCCTGGGGCAATCTCCTGTAGAACAGCGGCCCATTTCTTCATCTGCTCACTGCGGTCAATCTGGATGTGGTCGAAACGACTGATCTGCCGCCTGTCACCCAACCAGCGCACATAGGCGACATCGGCAGTGATATACGGTAGACGCGGCATGTAGTAAAGGTCAATGATGCACCAGGCCACATTGTACCGGTGCAAGAGTTGCAGCACATCATCGCGCAGCCAGGAGCGATGGCGGAATTCAATAGCAAACGAGACATCCCCTGGCAGCAAGGGTAGAAAGGCCTGCAGATTCGCTATCTCTTCATAGTGGAAATCAGGCGGCAGTTGAATATGTAGGGCACCCAGCTTCGGCCCCAGCAGCCGCATCGCCGACACGAACGCATCAAGCTCGCCCTCGCAGTCTTTGAGGCGTTTCTTGTGGGTGATGGCTTGTGGCAGCTTGGCCGTGAAGAGGAAGCCATTGGGTGTGTTGTCTCGCCACGAGCGCACCAGATCGGGGCGTGGCGTGCTATAGAACGTCGTGTCCAACTCGACCGTATCGAAAATCTGACTGTAAAAGCGCAGGTAGTCGGTGGGCCTGGCATCAGGCGGATAGAAGCTACCCAACCAATCGGGATAGCTCCAGCCCTGTGTGCCCAGGCGAATCTCAGTCATCGGCTGCTCCATTCGGCGTATCTATGCGTGAATAAATCTAAGTAAAAACATTATAGCGTACAGTGGAATGAGTGTAAAGCTTCATGAGGACGTGAGCCATGAAAGCGATGGTTATTGCCAAACTGGGGCGCGTCGAAGAGAGATCAGCGCCACTCAAGCCGGTTGACGTGCCGGATCCAGTGCCGGCAGATGATCAGCTTTTGATCAGAGTCTCGGCCTGTGGGGTGTGCCACACCGAGCTTGATGAGATCGAAGGCCGCACACCGCCGCCGCATCTGCCAGTTGTGCCAGGCCATCAGGTTGTTGGACGGGTGGTGGCCATGGGGAGAGATGTCCGCACCTTCAAGGTGGGCGACCGGGTTGGCGTGGCCTGGATCTATGCAGCAGACCAGACGTGCAACCTGTGCCAGGCCGGCAATGAAAACCTGTGCCCACATTTCAGGGCTACAGGCCGCGATGCCAACGGCGGCTATGCAGAGTACATGGTAGTATCACAGGATTTTGCCTATGCCATTCCCGACGTCTTTTCGGATGTTGAGGCTGCACCCCTGTTGTGCGCCGGTGCAGTCGGCTACCGGGCTCTGCGGCTGACAGGCCTTATAGATGGCCAGAATCTGGGCCTGAGTGGTTTTGGTGCATCAGGGCATCTGGTGCTGCAGATGGCCCGTCATCGCTATCCGCACTCCAACATCTACGTCTTTTCACGTAACCCTCAGGAACGTGACTTCGCCCGCCAGCTCGGTGCCGTATGGGCCGGCGATTTCGACCAGGAGCCTCCTGAGAAGCTTGCCTGCATCATTGACACGACGCCGGTGTGGAAGCCGGTCGTTCAATCATTGGCCAATCTGGAGCCGGGCGGGCGACTGGTGATCAATGCCATTCGCAAGGAAGACAACGACAAGGACTACCTGCTGCGCCTGGACTATCCTAGGCATCTGTGGTTGGAAAAGGAGATCAAGAGCGTGGCCAACGTTACCCGTGCCGATGTGCGCGAGTGCTTGAATCTGGCGGCGGCAATCCCACTCAAAGCGGAGGTACAGGAGTATGCCCTGGCGGATGCCAACACAGCTTTAGTTGAGCTAAAGACGAGCAAGATTCGCGGAGCGAAGGTATTACGCATCACGTAGTCAACGATCCTTCTGCCCGACCGTAAGCAAGCGGCGCAGCGGGAGAAAGTGTGCTATGCTCATCCGGCATCCTCTGTGCTCCGGCAACAAGAGTCAATGAGCGGCCCCTCCCTCTCCCGCTTGCAGGAGAGGGTTGGACAACCCTGCGGGAGGGTCATTAACCGGTCAACGAAGGTCGGCATTGCTCCATCGTGGCTGCGGCTTTCGTCGCCACACAGTGCGTCCTATCACCAGTGCACACCCTCTTGACACCATCCCCCATCCGGTGTATCCTATACATGCGAACACTTGTTCTCCTCATCCTCCCGCAAGTTTGTGAACTTGCGGGAGGATGATAGCGAGGATACCTCATGCCCGATGCGCTTGATGCTTTTGCTCCCGCCGTGCAAGCATGGTTCCGCCAGACCTTCGGCCAACCGACTCCGCCGCAAGTCCAGGGCTGGCCGGCCATTCAGCGCGGCGAGCACACCCTGATCCTTGCCCCCACCGGATCGGGCAAGACGCTGGCCGCCTTCCTGTGGGGCATCAATCAGATCTACCAGGAGCTGGCGGCGGGCACAGCGCCCAAAGGTGTGCGCTTGCTCTATGTCTCGCCGCTCAAGGCGCTCAACAACGACGTACATCGCAACCTGGAGCTTCCCCTCAACGGCATCCGCCGCGTCGCCCACGAGATGGGCCAGGATTTGCCACCGCTGATCACCGCCGTACGCACCGGCGACACGCCGGCCGCCGCCCGCGCCGCCATGCTCAAGCGCCCGCCGCACATCTTGATCACTACGCCCGAATCACTGTACCTGATGTTAACCGGCGAGCGGGCGCGGGAGATCTTCCGCAGCGTGGCTACCGTCATCGTTGACGAGATCCACACCGTCTGCGGCAACAAGCGCGGCGTGCACTTGGCCCTTTCCCTTGAGCGCCTGCAGCACCTGGCCGACCAACCCGTGCAGCGCATCGGCCTCTCCGCCACCCAGCGCCCCCTGGAGGACGTCGCACGCTTTCTTGGCGGATTTTCGATTTACGATCCCGGACGGACGCCGGCCGACCGACGACCGACACCCGATCCCCTTATGCCTGATCCAGGATCCTGTATCTCGCACCCCACTACTCTGAACCCTGAACCCTCTACCCTGACCCCTAGACCAGTTACCATCGTTGACGCCGGCTATAAGAAGCCCCTGGATCTCCAGGTCATAACCGTTGTCGAGGATTTTCGCGACTTGCCTGCCAACTCTATCTGGCCGCTGGTCATTCCCCGCGTTGCCGAGCTCATGCGCCAGCACAAGACGACCCTCATCTTCACCAACAGCCGCCGATTGGCCGAACGCACGGCCGAGCGGCTCAACGTGCAGCTTATCGCCGAGGACAAAGGACTGGTGATGCCGGGCAGCGGCGAAGCCCTCGCTCCGGGCGGGCTGGCGCCGGACATGGGGCTGTTTGGGCGCGGTGTCACAGGCGGGCCGATCCGCGCCCACCACGGCAGCATGTCACGCCAGACGCGCTTGCAGTTGGAGAGTGACCTCAAAGCTGGCCGCTTACCTGCTCTCGTTGGCACCAGCTCACTGGAGCTGGGCATTGACATCGGCAGTATAGACTTGGTCGTCCAGCTTCAGTCGCCCAAGGGCGTGGCACGTGGCCTGCAGCGCATCGGGAGATCGGGTCACCTGGTGGGGCAAACGAGCAAGGGCCGCATCTTCGCCACCCACCGCGAAGACCTGATAGAGGCTGCCGCCACAACGCGGGCCATGCGGCGCGGCCAAGTCGAGCCGACCCACACGCCGCAAAACTGCCTGGATGTCCTTGCCCAGCAGATCGTGGCCATGGTCAGCGTTGAGGACTGGCGGGTCGAAGATCTGTACCGCCTGCTGCGTCAGGCCTACCCCTATCACGACCTCTCGTGGATGGCCTTCACCGCCGTCCTCGACATGCTGTCGGGCAAATATCCCAGCACTGCCTTCCATGAGTTTCGCGCCCGGCTGTCGTGGGATCGGGTGAACAACGTGCTGCACGCCCTGCCCGGCAGCCGCCTGCTGGCTACGACCAATGGCGGAACCATCCCTGATCGCGGTGTTTTTTCCGCCGTCCTGGCCGATGGCCGCACCAAAATCGGCGAGCTCGACGAGGAGTTCGTCTATGAAACGCGCCCCGGCGATGTTTTCGCCCTGGGCAGCCATACCTGGCGCGTCACCGAAGTCACCGCTGACAAAGTGATCGTGCACGAAGCCGCCGGTGCCATGCCGCGCATGCCCTTCTGGCGGGGCGATGCCATGTGGCGCGACTATGATCTGGGTGTCGAGATCGGGCGCTTCCGTCGTGAAGTCGCCGAGCGCATTGATGATCCTGGCTTGGCCGACTGGCTGCAAGAGGAATGTGCCCTCGATGACAACTCCGCACAGAACGTGATCAGCTATGTACGCGGCCAGCTCGAGTCGGTGGGCACCATATCATCCGACAAAACGATTATCGTTGAGCTCTTCGCCGATTCTGTGGGTGAGCCGCGCCTGGTGGTGCAATCGCCGTTCGGCGGCAAGGTCAACGGCCCCTGGGGACTGGCCCTGGCCAGCGTGCTGCGCGAGCACACAGGCGTCGACGTCGAAGTGCAGAGCAACGACGACGGTATCCTGCTACGCTTCCCCGGCTCAGAGACGATGCCCCCCACCGATGTGGTCAGGAAGCTGGGACCAGAAGAAGCCCGTCGCCGTTTGCTGCGCGATCTGATTGATTCTGCCGTCTTCGGCGCCCAGTTCCGCATGAACGCCGCACGCGCCCTCATGCTGCCGCGCGGTCGCATGGGGCGGCGCACGCCATTCTGGCTACAACGCCTCAAGGCTAAAGACCTGCTGGCCGCCGCCCGCCATTTCGACGACTTCCCGCTGATCGCCGAGACCTACCGTGACGTCTTGCGCGACGTGATGGACATGGATCATCTCATGCAGGTGCTGGCAGCCATCCAGCGCGGCGAGATCCAGGTAGTCGAGGTGGAAACAGCGGTACCCTCGCCGGTTGCCGCCGGCTTGCTGGCCGAGTTCATCGCCATTTACATGTATGAGTGGGATGTCCCCAAGGCCGAGCGTCAGTTGCAGGCATTGGCCGTCAACCGCGAGTTGCTGGAAGACCTGCTCGATGAGCCGGCCCTGGCCCGCCTGCTGCGCCCTGAGGCCATCACCGAGGAGTGGGACAGGCTGCAATACCTCTCCCCCGCCATGCGTGCCCGCTCCGCCGAAGAGCTGGCACAGATGCTCGATAGGCTGGGCGACCTGAGTGACGGCGAGGCGGCCGCCCGCTGCAATGGAGACAGCGCAGCCTGGTTGCACCAACTCGCCGACGAGGGACGCATCGTTCAAGCAGCAATCCCTACCGCACACGGAGAGTCCGTACGCTGGCTGCCGGTAGGCCTGTACCCGGAGTACCGCGACGCCTTCGCTCTCGGCGACATCGCCCTACCCGCCGGCGTGGCCGCCCTACACTACCCTCGCGATGACGCTTGCCTGTTAATCCTGCGCCGCTTCCTGCGCAACGCCGGCCCACTGACGGCGGCCGATATTCGTGCCCGCTATGACTTCGACGAAGCGTGGCTGACGGCGACTCTGGATAATCTGGTGACGATGCGCGAGGCCGCCCGCGGCCGCTACACGCCGGACACAAGCGATCCTCAATGGTGCGATCGGCATAACCTGGAAAGCATCCACCGCCGCACACTAACCATCCTGAGGCGCGAGGTGCAGCCGGTGTCACTCTACACCTACGCCGACTTCCTGGCTCGCTGGCAGCATCTCCATCCGGAGACGCGCCTATCCGGCCAAAGTGGACTGACGCGCATCTTGCAGCAGCTTCGTGGCCTGCCGCTGTCCGGCGTCGTCTGGGAACGAGACATCCTGCCCTCGCGCCTGACCGACTACGATCCCGCCGACCTGGAAGCCATGTGCCAGAGTGGCGAGCTGGTGTGGGTTGGCTCTGGCGGTAAGGAGGCGCGCCATAGCCGCGTGCGTTTTCTCTTCCGCGGCGAGGGGGCCATTTATCTTGCTTCCCGGCCGTCGCCCGAGACGCTAGAAAGTCTGTCCGAGATGGCGCGTACAGTCTACGATTTCCTGAAAACCGAGGGCGCCTGCTTCGTCGCCGATCTTGGCCGCGGCCTGCACACCATGCCCCCCAGCGCCATCGCCGCTGCCCTGACCGAACTGGTGATGGCCGGCCTGGTAACAAACGACACGGTGCAAGGGTTGCGCGATGTCATCCACTTTGGCTCGGCGTCGAGCCAGCCGGTGCACATGGCAAGCTCTCTGGAGGATGAGCTACATCGGCGGCTCATGGAACGGCGGGGCGCGCTGCTTCGCCCTGTCCACCAGGCCCGCCGCCGCGCCGCTGAACGGATGCAGAAGCTGCCGCGCTGGGTGGGCCGCTGGTCGCTGGTTCACCGCATGGGTGTGCTCGGTCAGGAGATGGACGAAGAGGAACGGGCAGCCCATCTCGCCCGCCAACTGCTGGCGCGCTATGGCATTGTCAGCCACACCAGCCTGGAACGGGAGGAGGAAACGTTGGATTGGGGCTTGTTGTCGCCAGTTTATCAAAGAATGGAGATAAGAGGGGAAGTGCGGCGTGGTTACTTCGTGGAGGGGTTGCCGGGCATTCAGTATGCTCTGCCCGACGCAGTCGAGGCCTTGCGCGCCGGCAAGGAGACAGCAGGCGATGAGGTGATCGTGCTCAATGCCACCGATCCGGCCAACCTGTTCGGCGGTGAGACCAGCGTGGGGCCGTTGGCCGCCACAGGTTCGCCGCTGCGCTTTGCTCACCTTCCCTCAACGTATATCGTCGCCTGGCGTGGCCAGCCGATTCTGCTGGCCGAGAACAGCGCCGCCAGCCTGACCACGACACAGGCGGCCGAGAATGCGCCGCTGAGCGCCGCCGTCCAGGCGCTGCTCGAGCACCTGACCGGGCCGGGCGGCTTGTGCAGTTCACCACGTCGCGTCAGCGTCGCCGAATGGAACGGTGAGCCCGTCCTGCGCAGCCCCGGCCAGCCGATCCTGGAATCTGTCGGCTTCTACCGCGATCCGCCGGTAATGACATGGGATGGACACTGACGGCCAATGGAACGGCGAGCAGTCCCCGGGACTCGCGCTATGATGATCTCCCGCCGACCGTTTGCATCTTGTTGGTGTGCTCAGGCCGGCCTGCCTACGCCGCCTTGGGCAGATCAACATCCTCCTCCCGCTGGCCACCGCCTCGCTTATCTTTGGTACCTGCTTCAGATCGAGATTGATACCGGGAAACCTGCGCCGACGGATGGGCGGCAGCCTCCCTCTGGCGGATGGTTACGGCGAGACAGATGACGTAATAGGCAACGCAGACCGAGACGAGCAGGGCAGCAAATCCAAGACTGACGACCAGGAACTGAGCAGGCCAGCCCCACAACTCGGTTTTCAATTGGGACTCTCGCTCGTAACGGGTCAGGTCTATCTCATATCGTCTGGCCAGAGCCTGAGCTGCCAGGTCTGCTCTTTGCTGCGCCTCCCTGAGCCGCTCTGCAGCCTCCGCCGCCCTGGTCGCCGCTTGTTGGGGATTGAAGAGCTCGCTCCCGCCCAAGACGACCCCTAGCAGCAATACCAGCAGCAGTATCAGCAATAGAACACCCGACAGGCTGTTCATCATGCCCTCCTTGCGTGGCAAACTCCAGCCCCACCAGCCGACGTCAGAGAGCTCTTCGCGTCATTGTTCACGGTTAGGATAACAGTGCTTTCGCTGGAATGCCCCCGTCCTGCCCTGCCACTTGACCCTCCCGCAGGTCGCCCAAACCTGCGGGAGGGTATGGAGAACGCCGCCGGCAATCTGTGTTTCGTGCCACCCGCGCCTGCTACCCTAACGGTGAACAGTTACCTCTTCGCATGGTCTGATTCCTGTGACAAATGAAGCTTGCCCCACCTACATACATGACTCTAAATGAACGCCTATTGTTCCACCACCATGTATGACGATTCATTGCCCCGCCCGATAACAGCAAACCCGGCCAGTCGTTCCTGGCCGGGTTTCCCATGCTGCGTAACCCTCTTGTGACAACGCCTGACTCATCCTCACACACGTGCCACCGTTGAGGTAACCAGACACCTGCCGCTTCAGTAGTCCCCGCATACGGGGCAACGAGGTCCTTTATCTGCCGCTCTCACCCACACAGTGAGTCAGGGGATGAGGCAACGGCAAGCGGACGCACAGGCGTGTCCGGCAACTTACCCGGATACCACAAGTGTAGGGCATCGAGGTAGCCTTGGGCAGCCTGTGTGAGGGTGTGATGTTCGGCGACATAGCGGCGGGCATTGCCACCGATGCGCCGCCGCAAAGCGGCATCGCCCGCCAGCAGGCGCAGATACTCCAGTACCAGATCGGCCTCGTCGTCGTCCACATCTACCTTGACACATGTGCCGTCGGGTAGTTCGTCGAACGCTCCCGTGCGCGAGACGAGAACAGGCAAGCCGGCCGCCATCAGGCGTAAGACGCTGGCCGAGGTCTCGCCCGCCGTGGGATGGCGTAGGTTGACGCAAATGTCGGTGGCTGCCACGTAGTCCTGGAATGTCTGCGCATCAACATAGCCCGCCAGGTGCACGCAATTCTCAAGGCCCAACCCATGCACTAGATTGGCAACATCGTAGTCGGGCGCCACACTGCCGACGAGGACATAGCGCGCGGTCGGATACTCCGGTCGCAGTTGGCGGAAGGCGCGTAAGGCAACCTCGATCCGCTTGAACGGATTGATATGACCAAACGAGCCGACGAGCAATGTGTCGGGTGCAAGCCCCAGCCGGGCGCGAGCCAGTTGGCGATCCTGAGCCACAGGCAGCGCAATGCCCATCGGCGTAAGCTGCACAGGGGCATCGGGCCGCAGACGCAGGACTGCCTGGCGCACATACTGGCTGTGAACGATGATACCGCGAGCAGCACTGATGACACGATTGGAAAGAGGATAATCGAAGAAGTTGACATGCGCTTGCCCGTGGATAAGGCGCCGCGCCAGGGCCTCGCCCTCCGACCCATAACAATAGCGGAATTCGTTCAGGTATATGCGGGCATCACCCCTGTCCCAGGACATCCAAGAGATGAGGTGATGCAATACATGCTCATGGAGAACGACAATCCCCGGATAGCGCAGCAACGTACGATAGATGTAGGCATGTGCGGGGCTGTTGCCCATCTGGTAGATAATGGCGTCGTAACGCGAGGCCAGTGACGGAAAGCGGCGTGCATCGTGGACAACAAACCGACTCATCACGGGACTGGTGGGCCGGTAGCCATTGACGAACACATCAATGTCCATCCATGCCGCCAGCCAGGGTAGAAGTTCTTCGCTGTAGTCCGAGATGCCGGATTGGATGGGATTCAGGGGACTGAAGTAGGCAAGACGCATGTCAAGAAGCCCAGCCCCTGGCCCGCTCCACTGCCCGTTGCCAGCCGCGGTACATGGCATCGCGCTGATCGGCGCTCAGGGCCGGCTCGAAGCGACGCTCGATGCGGCTCTGGGCGGCGAGCTCGCCGGTCCCTGTCCAGAAGCCGACGGCCAGACCGGCCAGATACGCCGCGCCCAACGCCGTCGTCTCGGTCACTGCCGGACGCTCGACGGGCACGCCGAGTATGTCGGCCTGAAGCTGCATCAACAGATTGTTGCGCACCGCTCCCCCATCCACGCGTAGGCTGGCCAGATCGATCCCGGCATCGGCACGCATGGCTTCGAGGACATCACGCGTCTGGAAGCAAATCGCCTCCAGGGTTGCCCGCGCGATGTGGGCGCGCGTCGTTCCGCGCGTGATGCCGACGATCGTACCCCGGGCATAGGCATCCCAGTAGGGAGCGCCCAGGCCGACGAAGGCAGGGACCACATACACGCCGCCACTGTCAGGCACGGTTCTGGCCAGGTCTTCACTTTCAGCAGCGGTCTGAATGATTTGCAGGCCGTCGCGCAGCCACTGCACGGCTGCGCCGCCGATGAACACGCTGCCTTCCAACGCATATGTGACGGTGTCGCCCAATCCCCAGCCGATCGTCGTCAGCAGGCCGCGCTGCGAAGCAACCGCCTGGCGGCCGGTGTTCATCAGCATAAAACAACCCGTGCCATACGTGTTCTTGGCCTGGCCCGGATTCAGGCAAAGCTGACCAAACGTAGCCGCCTGCTGGTCGCCCGCCGCGCCGGCAATGGCAACCGCTGCCCCCAGGATAGAGGGCAATGTGTGACCGTAAACGAAGCTGGAGGGCCTCACCGTCGGCAGCATGGCTCGTGGGATGCGCAGCTCGCGTAGAATCTCACCGTCCCAATCCAGTGTGTGGATATTGAACAGCATCGTGCGTGAGGCATTAGAGTAGTCACTAACGTGCACCGCGCCACCGGTCAGCCGCCAGATGAGAAACGTGTCAATCGTGCCAAAGAGCAGTTCGCCGCGCTCGGCGCGTTGGCGCGCCCCCGGAACGTTATCGAGGATCCATGCCAGCTTGGTGCCTGAGAAATAGGCGTCAACGACCAACCCGGTGCGCCGGCGAATGTCGTCGGCCAGGCCACGCTGCTTCAGCTCGTCACACAGGCCGGCCGTACGCCGACACTGCCAGACGATGGCATTGTAAACCGGCTGGCCGGTCTGCCTGTCCCACACCACCGTGGTTTCGCGCTGGTTGGTGATGCCGATGGCAGTAATCTCTCCTGGTTGGACATGGCCTCTGGCAAGAGCTTCTTTAGCCACGGCCACCTGCGACTGCCAGATTGCCTCTGGGTCGTGCTCTACCCAACCCGGCCGGGGATAGATCTGAGGGAATTGGGCTTGCGCCAGTGAAACAATGCTCCCGCCCTTGTCGAAGACGATGGCGCGGGAGCTGGTTGTGCCCTGATCGAGGGAAAGGACATAGTGTGGCATGTCACATCCTCACTTGTTGCTGAGTACGCCGGCGAGCAGGCGCGCTGCTGCTTTTAACAATTGCTCATCATCTTCCTTGAATGCGGCCAGGTCGTCGCTATCAACATCTATCTCGCCGAGGACGGTGTTGCCGTCCATGATCGGCACAACCAGTTCCGATTTGGTTTCCAGGCTACAGGCCAGGTAGCGCGGATCGGCGTTCACATCCTCGACATTGACCGTTTCCTTCGTACGGGCGGCCAGGCCGCAGATGCCGGAGCCAATCGGGATGCGCACATGCTCCGTGGGCCTGCCGATGAACGGGCCGAGGACAAGCGTATCGTCCTCGAGCAGATAGATGCCAAGCCAGGTGTAGTGCTTGCGTGCTGCTTTAAGAATGGCGACTGCCCGTTCGAGGATGTGCTCGCGGCTTGCCCCACCGGTCACCAGGTCGGCCACCGCCTGCACGACCGCTCGGTCTTCGGCGCGTACGCTATTGATAATACCGGCAATCTGATCCATTTCCCTCATCTCATGCTGTTTATTCCGCCAGAATGCTCACCATATTCAGCAGGCTCTCATAATCCCAGCCCGACGCGGCCACTTCAACCGAAAGCAGACGGAATGGCTTCGGATAGCCCTCCAGCGCAAACAAATCTTTCTCATAGGGGATCCACACCTCCGCCGGCACCTGCTCACCATAGGTCGTCGGATAACCGGCATCGTTCTGGTAATAGAACCCGTGTGACCACAGATACTGGGCGCCGTTGGCGTCACGGTAGGTGATTCGCACGATAATGGGGTACTCAGAGCCAAGGTAGCCACCGCCGGAAAGCGATTGATAGATCAGCTTGAAGTCAACAGATAGTTTGAGTGACACATAATCGGACACATCTCGATTGATAGCCTGATAGACGCTGTTCTCGCCGTGGGAGTTCTTGCTACCCCGTCGCACGAAACGGACGCCGGTTCCCGTCGGATCGGTGGCGAAAACCGTCTGGCCATAGATGTCGTCACGTCGCCCGGCTTCGACATCTGCCTTGAGCGTCCAGCCGACATCTCGTTGCTGGAAGTCGCCGTTGACCACCAGGTCGAGTGCCGCCGGCGCAGGTGCGGACGGGGGTTGTCCGACTGCAACCGTGCTGCGCTGGCCACGCTTAATGGTCACGGCCGAACGTGCTGCCGTGACCACCCCAATCCCGGCGCGCACACTGATCGTCGTCCCCTGCGCCCCAACCTCGATGGCGTAGCTACCATCCTGCAGGTCAATGCTGCTCTGTGGGGTCACCACAACAAAAGTCTGGTCGCGCGTCGTTGGCGGTGCAACGCCAACGCGCAGCCGCCCCTGCTGCTCGCCGAGCGTCCCCTGCCGCTCGGTCAGAACAATGATCGTGTTGTTCCTGGTAAAGCGTGAGGTGCGCAGTGATTTGATATAGAGTTGAGTGTTCTCGAAGATGTAGACTGTACTGCCGTCGAAGAGGGTCAGCAGTGCCCGCGCATTGTTGTCGGTGGTAACGGTATAGCCTTCGAGCACCGTGTCGCCGTTATTGGCGGCGACATCATTTGTTGAACCCTGGCGAGACAGGCGCACCGTGCCCGTGACGATCTCGATGGTCCCGTCTTTGGCCACCGTCGCGCCGACGTAGAAACGATAGATAGCATAGGGGGTAGCAACGGCCATGAAGAGGAAAGCGCAAAAAGCGGCCAAAAGGACGATCCAGGCCTGGCGCTCCTTCTGCCGTGCAGCATCAATTGCCGTCTGTGCCGCAGTCGGTGCGGCAAGCCGCGCGCCGTTGTTCAGAGTCTCACCTCGAAACCGGTAAAGCTGCCGGTGTACGGTTGCCAGGACAGTTCGACATCCTGCACTTCTGCCTCGGATGGGCCTTCGCGCAACCGGTCCACAAGTGCCACCAAGTCTGAGCGATAGCCTTCGGCAACGACGTGGACGGCACCATCGTAGCGATTACGCACCCAGCCGGTCAGTCCCAGGGCGCGCGCCTGCCTCTGCACGAAGACACGAAAGCCAACCCCTTGCACGTAGCCGCGCACGACGGCCTCAAGTCGTTGCTTCTCCTCTTTCATCGGCCCGATTATAACAAAGCCCCCAGCGACTGTCAATCTGTTGACCGTCCCCGCACAGTGTGGTATAGTAGCGGCAGGCGCATTACCGTTTACCCCACTGAGGAGGATACAATGGCAACGATAGGCTTCATTGGTCTTGGCATCATGGGCAGGCCCATGTCCAAGCACCTGATCAATGCCGGTCATACCCTGGTCGTCTATGATATTGTCCCCGCCGCCGTCGCCGACGTCGTCGCTGCCGGAGCACAGGCAGGCACAAGCGTCGCCGACGTTGCTGCTCGCACCCCAATCATCATCACCATGCTGCCCGACTCGCCAGATGTGCAGAAAGTGCTGGCGGGCCCCGATGGTGTCTTCTCAGCCGCCAAGAAGGGTTCACTCATCATTGACATGAGCACGATCTCGCCGGTGGTGACGCGTCAGCTTGCCGAACAGGCAGAAAAGCTCGGTCTGCGCATCCTTGATGCTCCGGTCAGCGGCGGCGAACGGGGCGCCATTGATGCAACCCTATCTATCATGGTGGGTGGCCCGGCCGAACTGTTCCAGGAGGCACTACCCCTGTTCCAGATTATGGGCAAGACTATTGTCCACGTCGGGGGCAACGGCGCCGGGCAGGTGGTGAAGGCCTGCAACCAGATCATGGTTGCCATGCAGATGGAGGCAATGGCCGAGGCTCTTGTGCTGGGCACAAAGGCCGGCGTTGATCCGGCCAAGATCATCGAGGTGCTGACGGGCGGCTATGCCCGCAGCCGGGTGATGGAGGTGCGTGGCCCTGAGATTCTGAAGCGCAATTTCAAGCCGGGTTTCAAGGTGAACCTGCACTATAAGGACCTGAACATCGCCCTGGCGACCGGCAGTGAGTATGGCGTGCCTTTACCGGGAACAGCGCTGGTGCATGAGCTTTTCGGGGCCATGAAGGTGGCCGGCCGAGGCGACTATGACCACTCCGGCATCATTACTATTCTGGAAGAACTGGCCAAAGTCGAAGTCAGGGGCACGTAGATGGGAGGGCCGATGGGCCAGACACTGAGCGAGAAGATTCTATCATATGCAGCCGGCAAACCGGTGCATGCGGGCGACCTGGTTGTTGTTGATGTGGGCACTGCGATGGCCACCGATGCCACGGGACCCGCAGTGATCAAAGTCATGAAGAACGAGTTGGGGGCGCAACGCGTCTTCGACCCGGCGCGCATCGCCCTCTTCGCCGATCACGTTGTCCCGGCGGCCAATATCGCCTCAGCCGACGCCCAGAAGACGCTGCGCTCTTTCTCCGCCGAGCAAGGGATCGGCCACTTCTATGATTGGGGGGCAGGCATCTGTCACCAATTGCTCATTCAAGAGCACCTGGTGCGGCCGGGCGAGGTGTTCGTCGGCGCCGATTCGCACAGCACAACCGCCGGAGCCGTTGGCACCTTTGGCACAGGCATGGGCGCCACCGACACAGCCATGGTCTTCGCCACCGGCAAGACGTGGCTGAAAGTGCCCGAAACCCTACGCATCATCGTACATGGCCGCTTCAGCCACCCCATGGTCACGGTCAAGGATCTCTCGCTCAAGATTGCCAACACCATCGGCATTGACGGGGCAACCTACATGGCCGTCGAGGTGCACAACGTCGGCTGGATGAGCGTGCCCGAGCGCATGACCATGTGCGGCATGACCACCGAATTCGGGGCCAAAGCCGGACTCATTCCGCCCGATGATGTTGTACGTGCCTACGGCTTCGATGTTCCTTCCTGGCTGACGGTCGCCGACGATGCAAGCTATGCGCGCACCATCGAGATAGACGCTGCATCGCTCGTTCCCCAGGTCGCCATGCCCAGCGAAGTTGACAATGTTGCCGACGCCGATGCCGTGAGCAACGTGGCCGTGGACGTCGTGTTCCTCGGCACATGCACCAATGGGCGACTGGAAGACCTGCGGGCAGCGGCGGACATCCTGCGCGGCAAGCATATCAATCAACGGGTGCGCATGATCGTGGTGCCGGCGTCTCACCAGGTTCTCGAGCAGGCCAGTCGCGAGGGCATTTTGACCGATTTGTTGGCGGCGGGCGCCACCCTGGGCACGCCTGGTTGTGGGCCGTGTATCGGCCGCCACATGGGTGTGCTGTCTGCCGGAGAGGTATGTGTCTCCACGGGCAACCGCAACTTCCCGGGGCGCATGGGATCGCCACAGGCGCGCATCTACCTGGCTTCGCCCCAAACCGCTGCCGTCAGCGCACTCACCGGCTATATTACCGACCCACGAAACGCCTAGATTGCGCTACGAGGAGACGCTAATGGCTCGTGTGTGGAAGTTTGGAGATGACATTGACACCGATCAGATGGTGCCGGGCCGCTATGCCCCCATCCTGACCGGCGACGACAATACGGGCAAGTACTGCTTTATCGAACGGCGGCCCGAATTCGCCAAAGAGGTGCAGCCGGGCGACATTATCGTCGCCGGCAGGAACTTCGGCTGCGGCTCATCGCGCGAATATGCCCCGGTGGCGATCAAGCAGTGTGGCATTGCTGCCATCATTGCCGAGAGTGTGGCGCGTATTTTCTACCGCAATTGCATCAATCTCGGCATCCCCGTGTTTGAGGACCCCAGTGCCGTCCAAGCCCTCGCCGATGGTGACACGGTCACATTCGACGTACTACAGGGAACAGTGCAGCATGGCAATCGCCTGCTGCTGCTCACTCCACCTGCACCTTTCGTCCAGGCGATCGTGCGCGAAGGAGGCATTGTACCATACTACCTCAAGTACAAGCGCTTTCCAACCGGGGAGTAGTGGGCCAGCCTGCGGGTTTGACCCTCCCGCAGGTTACCCAAACCTGCGGGAGGGTATCAGCAGCCAGACGGCCGTCATCGGATGGCAATTCGGGGGTAATTGTACGGGTTTGACCCTCCCGCAGGTTACCCAAACCTGCGGGAGGGTATCAGCAGCCAGACGGCCGTCATCAGATGGCAATTCGGGGGTAACTGTGCGGGTTTGACCCTCCCGCAGGTTACCCAAACCTGCGGGAGGGTATTAATTCGGGTGCATCATCACGGCCAGATTTCCGCGAAGCCGTCTGACGACTGACGACCGGTCTCTGACTACTCAACCGCCACCTTGACCACGATCTTCTTGACGAACGACGGTTTCTTTGCTGCCAGCCTGGGGGCGTGGGCGTCGCTGGGATAGAGCACGGCGGCCTGCGCCGCAGACAGGCGCACCGGGGTCATCCGGTCAGCCGGAACGGTGCCCAGCCAGACATCCTTCTCCTCACTATAGGGCGTGGTCGCTGTAGCATTCTCGATCATCGCCCAGCCGATGACTTCTTCGCCGGACATTACACACTGCACATCAATGTACTTGCGATGTCCTTCGAACTTGGGCTGGTCTGTCGAAATTGTGTCATACGACTGCACCAGGGCATAGACACGGTCGCCGTCAATGTCTACCCGGCCATCTGCTAATTCCTTACCCCTCGCCGCCTTGAGAAAGTCTACTGCTTTTTTCATCGCCGGGGTCATGTTCACCTGTTCTGCCACATGCTCCAGATCGGTGACAACCATCGTTGCCTGCCTCCTCATCGTATTATTGCCCGGTCAGAACACTTGCCCCTACATCATAGCCCTTCGCCGCCCATTCGTCAATCACCTGTCGTCGGTAGCTATTCACGGTTACAGACCGAGTAACTGTTCACGTTTACCCTGGAAGCAAGTGCATCGGCATGCCTATACCCTCCCGCAGGTTAGCCAAACCTGCGGGATGGTCAAGTGGCAGGGCCGGGGGCATTCCAGCGAAAGTGCTGTTACCCTAACCGTGAACAGTT
>Ga0123519_10007293_pt1 | contig 17169 bp, 21 predicted proteins | sample YelNatPaOPRAMG02_FD_87396 | JGI IMG/M metagenome (GOLD analysis project Ga0123519, IMG submission 87396) | Hot spring microbial communities from Yellowstone National Park - Yellowstone National Park OP-RAMG-02 (version 2) | ecosystem: Environmental > Aquatic > Thermal springs > Hot (42-90C) ... | reverse complement strand
TACAATCGTCAATAAAAAAAACTCCAGGTGAAAATATATGATTATTTCTATTGAGAGAAAATTTACTTATGGCAAAATTACAAAAAAAATTTTTTTTTAATACTTGACATTAAAAATAATTTTTTATATAATCTTACAAATTTTACAATTTAATAAAATTTTAAATCTTAAATAATATCTTATCTTAAAATAAAAAAATTTTTTTCTATGCAATTATATATAAGTAAAGAGAATTTACAAGTTTTGATTTCAAACTTAGCTGATACTTATAAGATTTTTTATCCTGATACCAATCTATTGTATACTGAATATTTAAAAAATAATCCACTGAATTTAAATATTGATGGTATCCGCCCATTGGTTCCACTTAAAACATTTTTCTTTAATAATGGCAGAAACATTTCAAATTTAGATGAAAATATAAAACAAAAAATAATATTCGGTGTAAAATCATGTGATTTGAAGGCATTAGAGATACTTGATAAAATTTTTCTTGAAGGAGTTGTTGTTGACCCATTCTATGATATAAATAGGAAGAATACAGTTATTATCACATCTGATTGTATTGAAGTATGTGAAACATGTTTCTGCACATTGGTTGGGAATAAACCGTATTCTGAGTCAGGTTATGATATTAATCTTACATTTATTGATAACGGATATATATGTGAAACAGGGACACAGAAAGGTGAAGAGATAGTGAAAAAAAATCATACTCTGTTCGGTAGCATTTCAGAAAAAGTAATATCTTTACGTGATAAACAGCGTGAAAAAGTAATAAATAAACTTAAAGAAATAAATATAGAATTTGAAAAATTGTTTAATATTGAATATCAGAAATTATTAAAAGATAATTATAATTCTGACCAATGGAATTCACTCTCAGAGAAATGTGTTCAGTGTATGGGCTGTAACTTTATTTGTCCGAGTTGCTTCTGTTTCTTTTTACATGAGACAAAAAATTTTAATAAAATTCGTTATTGGGATGGATGTCATTCAACAAGTTATGCCCGGGTTGCTGGTGGCGCTAATCCGAGACCGAAATTATATGAAAGGTTCAGGAACAGATATCAGTGTAAATAAAATAACAGAAAAGAGAATTTTAATGTATATGCGTGTACCGGTTGTGGAAGATGTATTCAAGTTTGTCCTGCTAAAATTGATATACGGAAAGTGTTAACACAGTTAGTAAAAGTTTAATAAAAATATGAATGAGATAAAAAACCCATATTCAGTTATTGAATCAAAAATAGAAAAGATTATAGATGAAACTCCAAATATAAAAACTTTTGTTTTAAGACCGAAAGAAAAAATAAATTTTGCTACAGGTCAGTTCATAGAATTAACTGTCCCAGGTGTAGGTGAAGCACCATTTACACCGTCTTCATCACCATATAAAACAGAAACGATTGATGTAACGATAATGCGTGTAGGTTATGTTACTGAACAACTACATAAATTAAGAGTAGGTGATACTGTTGGAATACGTGGTCCCTATGGTAATGGCTACCCAATAGAAAATTTTTATAATAAAGAAGTTCTGATAGTTGGTGGTGGTGTAGGATTTGCTCCTCTAAGGTCATTATTATTAACATTATTTGAACAGATGAATAGATTTAAGCGAGTTATTTTATGTTATGGTGCTAAATCTCCTGAAGATATTGTTTATAAATACCTTTTTCCAGAATGGAATAATATTAAAGGGTTTGAAATATATCGTAGTGTAGATAAATGTCCAGAAGGACAAAAATGGTCAGAGACAATAGGCGTTGTTACATGTTTACTTGATAAAGTGAAAGTAAATATAAAAAATTCTGTTGCTGTTGTGTGTGGTCCACCGATAATGATGAAATTTACTACTTTGAAATTAGTTGAACAGGGACACAAAGATGAAAATATTTATTTATCTATGGAAAGGAACATGTCTTGTGGACTCGGTAAATGTGGACATTGTATGATAGGACCATATTTTGTTTGTAAAGATGGGCCAGTATTAACATATTCAAAAATTAAGAATCAGCCTGAAATCTGGGCTTGATAACAAAATAAAACTGGATTCTTTTATGAAAAGGTTATTGATTGATTTAGAGATATGTTATAAATGTAAAAAATGTGAAGCGAAATGCAGTTATTTTTATCATCAAAGCACGGTTCTGAAAGAGCCAGTAGAAAATTATGGTGTTGAAAAACTGCTTGCTAAATCAGCACAATACCTTGTATGTAGACGATGTGAAGATGCATTTTGTGTAGCATCATGTCCGAACCAGGCATTAGAGAAAGATAAAAATGGTATCTTACAGAGACATTTATTTATGTGTACTTCGTGTAAGAGTTGCAGTATTGCGTGTCCATTCGGGACAATATATCCGGAAATACTTGAATATAAAAGTTCAAACTGTGATTTATGTATTGGTCGGACCGATGGTAAAGTTCCGTTATGTGTAACAACCTGTAAAGAGAAAGCAATACAATTTATTGAAGTAGAAGAATCTAAAGAGAAAAATATTTATTTAGTTAATGATAAGTTAGCTGTTCATACTTTCCCTTGGACATCATGGAAACGATGAAAATATTGTTATATTTATTAATTTTTCCTGGATTCTTGTTTACTGCTGTATGTGGGATGCTGGCAAGTTTTATTGACCGCAAATTAACAGCACGTGTCCAGTGGCGTCGCGGTCCGCCATTATTACAGCCGTTGTATGATTTTATTAAATTACTTGGTAAAGAAACAATTGTTCCGAAATCAGCAAATAAACTAACTTTTTTTCTTGCACCGATTATTGGATTTGCAGTAGTTATACTTGTATCAACGATTTTAGGGTTGACATTAATCAATTCGGAAACAAGTTTTGCTGGTGATTTAATAGTTGTAATTTATTTATTAACTATACCTTCATTATGTATAATTATTGGTGGATTCAGTTCAGGTAATCCGATAGCATCATTAGGTGCAAGCAGAGAGATGCGTCTTATACTTGGCTATGAGTTACCATTTGTGTTATCAATACTTGTTCCGGTAATAAAATCAGGGAGTATTAAATTAGGTGAAATAGTAACATCAACATACGCAATAAGTTCTATCTCAGGAATAATAGCGTTAGTTGTATCAATAATATGTATGCAGGCAAAATTAGGTTTGATACCGTTTGATGCACCTGAAGCGGAGCAGGAGATAATTGCTGGTTCGTTTATAGAATATTCTGGGACACCGTTAGCGATATTTAAATTAACGAAATGGATGTTGTTATTTGTATTACCTGTTTTTTTAATAACAGTATTTATGCCAACAAAAAATGTTATTAGTTTTATTATAAAATATCTTATTTTATTAGTGGTTGTAATTTTAATTAAAAATACTAATCCGAGATTACGTGTAGACCAGATAATAAAATTTTCATGGATATATTTAACTGTTCTTTCTTTTATTGCAGTAATATATGCATTAAAAGGGTTATGAAAAAATGAGTATAAAATTTAAATCGTTATTAAAATCACCTTGGGTGTTTCATTTAGCATGTTCTCCGTGTAATAACTGTGATATAGAGATACTTGATGTTCTTACACCGAGATATGATGTTGAACGGTTCGGTATACAACTTGTTGGTAGTATCCGTCATGCTGATGTATTGCTTGTCACAGGTGTCCCTAATAAGAAAACAGCAGTCAGATTGAAACAACTTTATGACCAGATGCCAAAACCGGGTATTGTTATTGCAGTAGGCACTTGTGCTTGCGGATTAGGGATATTTAAAAATGGGTATAATACAGTAGGACCTATTGATAGTATTGTTCCAGTAAGTGCATATGTACCTGGTTGTCCACCTAAGCCCGAAGCGATTATAATGGGTGTTGTTAAACTAATTAAAGCATTGAGTGAAAAGAAGTGAAAATATTTAGCAGTATTCAGGAATAGGTTATTATGGATATTATTGATGAAGTAAAACAGAAATTATCTACAAGAATAAAATATTTTTTTCAGAAAAATCAGCAGAGAATATATATTGATATTTTACCTGAAGATTTAGTTGAAAGCGCTAAAATTTTATTCAAAGATTTAGGGTTCAGATTCGCTATTGCATCAGGAATTGATACACGGGATGGAATAGAAATACTGTACCATTTTTCTCATGATAAAACAGGGAAAATGGTTTCACTACGGATATTAATACCTGATAAAAAGAACCCTGTTGTAGATTCACTTACATCTGTTATAAAAGGCACAGAATGGATTGAACGTGAAATATGGGAATTATTAGGAGTAAATTTCAGGAATCATCCTAATTTAAAACATTTATTATTAGTTGATGATTGGCCAGAAGGAAATTATCCGTTAAGACAGGATAGTAAAGATAATTAAAATATTATGAAAGATATTATAGCAGGGTTCAGAGAGATAATTCAGGATTTGTTAGTTCCTGAATTAAGGTCAATCAAGACCGAATTACAACATCATAGTAAACAATTTGAGCAGATAGAGAAACGTTTTGACCATATAGATAAACAGTTTGAGCAGATAGACAGAAGATTTGAACAAGTATTCAAGGAATTAGAAGATTTAAAACTCGGACAGAAAGAAATACTGTCAAAATTGGATATAGACAAAAGATTAACACGATTAGAAACGATTGTTGAAAAATCAGGGTTAGTTACCGGTGGTAACATTATTCGTGAGAAGGAGAGTAAATATTTAAAGAAATGACTAAAAAGAAGACAGTAATACCGATAGGACCATATCATCCGTTACAGGAAGAAGCAGAATTTTTTAAACTGTATGTTGACGGAGAAAAGGTGCTTAAGGTAGATATAGAACTAGGATATAATCATCGTGCAATAGAGAAATTATCCGAATCAAAGCATTATGACCAGGTAACTTTTCTTATAGAACGAATATGCGGGATATGTTCTTGTTCACATCCATTTGCATATGTGAATGCTGTTGAGGACTTAGCAGGAATAGAAGTACCAATAAGAGCAAAATATATACGGACAATAATAGCTGAACTTGAACGTATACATTCGCATCTGTTATGGTTAGGGTTAGCAGGACATTTCTTGGGCTATAACACTGTTTGGATGTGGTCCTGGAAATATCGTGAAACAGTATGCGATATTTTAGAAATGATTACCGGGAACAGGCAACATTATGCTATGTTTAAAATAGGTGGTGTAAGAAAAGATATTGAAAATAATGATATACCGCAGATAGCAAAATCATGTGATAGTTTAATACCAGTGTTAGATATGTTTAAGGGGGCTGTTATGGATGACCCTGTTATCCATGCACGCACAAAAGGGGTTGGTATTTTAACAAAACAGGAAGCAATTGATTACTGTGTGGTTGGACCGACTGCTAGAGCAAGTGGTGTTGATATTGATGTTAGGCGAGATGACCCTTATGCTGCATATCCGTTAGTTGATTGGAAGGTAATTGTTACACAGAATGGAGATGTGTTTGATAAAGTTGTAGTAAGGGTATTAGAGATGTATGAATCAGTTAAGATTATCAAAGGGTGTCTTGAAGGACTGAAAAAAGAGCCAGAAGGTGAAATTGATGCAAAGGTCAAGACAATACCACCTGGTGAAGGTATAGGACACCATGAAGCGCCACGAGGTGAAGTATTTCATTATGTTAGGTCAGATGGTTCAAACAGACCTGTAAGACATAAAGTGCGTGCGCCATCATATATGAATGTGTTTTCAAATACTGTTGCTGCTGCACGGGGAACAATATCAGATGCAGCAATAACACTTGCTGCTGTTGACCCGTGTTATTGTTGTACCGAACGTATGTGTGCTATTGATTTGAATAAAAATAAGAAAACATTGAATGGAAAAAATTTAATTGAGTTATCACAGAAAAAAACAGAGCAAATAAGAAAAGAGTTAAATAGAAAATGAACTGGTTCAATCTGAATTTTATTTGTGACGGATTATCAATATTTATGGCAGTTGTTTCAACATCAATAGGAATACTTGTCGGTATTTATTCTATTGGTTATATGCGTGACTGGAAACATAAATTAGAATACTATTTTCTTATAACTCTTTTCATATTATCAATGATAGGACTGGTATTTTCAGGGAATCTTGTTTTAATGTATATATTCTGGGAAATAACAGCAATATGTTCATGGCGTCTGATTGGGTTTTCGCGTGAAGAAGAACATTTGAAAAGAGCAGATAAAGCATTTATAATCACATATTTCGGGTCAGTATTAATGTTAGTCGGGTTCGCAATAATATATAGCCAGTATAATACTCTGGATCTGAATAATCTAAAAAATAAGCCGATAGCAACTTTACCAATGATATTGTTGTTATTAGGTATGTTCGCTAAATCGGCACAACTACCTCTGCAGATCTGGTTACCTGATGCTGGTGTTGCACCGACTCCTGTTACAGCACTGCTTCATGCTGCTGTTTTAGTTAAAATCGGTGTATATGCATTTGTCCGTATCTTTAATTTTACATTTATGTTTCCGCAGGATACAGGAATATTAAATATAATAATATCTGTTGTTATCATTAGTATACTTGCATCTGCTGGTGCAGCATTAGTAGAAAACGATATAAAGCGTATCTTAGCGTATTCAACAATAAGTCAGATAGGATATATTTTACTCGGGTTTCTTATGAATAATGCTATGGGTATAATCGGTGGATTGTTCTTTATTCTTACACATGGGATAGGTAAAGCGGGACTGTTTCTATCAGCAGGTGTTGTTGAAAGTAATACTCATATAAAAGATATAAGGAAATTAGGTGGATTACATAAAAATATGCCTGTAACAAGTATGTCATATTTGTTATCAGCGTTATCAATTATTGGGATACCACCGTTCAGCGGTTTTTTTGCTAAACTGATGATAATAATTTCTATAGTGCAGAACGGCTATTATATAGTTGCAATATTAGCTATATTCGGGGCTGTATTAACAATGCTGTATCTATTCAGATTATATAATTGTGTATTTTTAGGTGAACAGGTTTTCAGTGACTTGAAAGAAAAGACGGTCTCAATGATAGGAGTTATTGCAGTATTAGGAATTTTATCTTTAATTTTAGGTATAATAGTTAATATACCGGTAGATTATATAAGTAAAATAGTAGGTAAATAATTTATGATAGAAGATAGTATTATTCTTTTACGAGCAATATTTTTGCCGATAATAGTTGGAATATTTATTAAGTTGCTTATACCGAAAAAATTCAAAATGTTTATCGGTATTGTTAGTATTATAACAACATTGATTGTGTTTATTTTGAATTTTAATATATTCATAAGAAATGATGTTTCTTATACACAACAATGGCTCGGATTCGGAATCAATTTTTCATTACATTCGTATCCGTTATCAAAATTCTGTCTTCTGTTTGTAGGATTATTCAGTTTATTGATAGCACTGTATTCATATAAATTTATATGGAATAATGAACGGTTCAAGGATTATTATGTTTTATTACTTATTACTTTTGGTGTATCAAATGGCGTATTATTATCAAATAATTTTATTGTTTTGATTATATTCTGGGAAATAGCGTTATTGATGTTATATGGGTTAGTCAGAACCGGAACAACGAAAGAAAGTTATATTTCTGCTACAAAGACATTATTCACAGTAGGATTTGCTGATTTCTGTCTTGTTTTAGGTGCTGTTCTTTACTGGAAATTGACCAATAGTTGGGAATTCGGTCAACCTAAAATTATTATCAGTAGTAAGTTAGCAGTAATATCATTCATATTGATAGCAGTAGGAGCATTAGCTAAGTCAGGGGCGATACCGTTTCATACATGGATTCCAGAGATATCCAAAGATGCACCAGTCAGTGTAATGGCATATTTACCGGCGTCGTTAGATAAGTTACTCGGAATATATTTACTTGCTAAACTTGTTCACGAATTATTTGATATCGGGTTTTCACTTAGTTTGGTTTTAATGGTAATAGGTGCGATTACTATCATTGTTGCAGTAATGATGGCAATGATACAACATGATTTAAGGAAATTGTTATCATATCATGCGATAAGTCAGGTTGGCTATATGGTTCTTGGTATAGGGACAGGTAATCCTGTAGGTATTGCAGGTGGCCTGTTTCATATGCTTAATCATGCTATATATAAGAATTGTTTATTTTTATGTGGTGGTAATGTTATCCATAAAACAGGCGAATCTGATTTAGATAAATTAGGTGGATTAAGTAAATATCTACCGTTAACATTTATCTCATGTTTAATAGCATCATTTTCTATTTCCGGTGTTCCACCATTTAATGGATTCGTATCAAAATGGATGATATATCAAGGTGTAATACAGAAAATTACGGATTCATTGAATATTAATCCGATAACCAGTTTTGTATTTATCTTATGTCTTATATCAGCGATGTTCGGGTCAGCATTGACATTAGCATCATTTATGAAACTCATACATGCAATTTTTTTAGGAGCAGAAAATTCTGACCTGAAAAATGAGATTAAAGTTAACTGGAGTATGAAATTTGCACCTGTGTTACTTGGATTATTATGTATAATTTTTGGTATCTTCGCATTCCAGGTTCCAATAAAATATTTTATTATACCAACAGTAGATATATCAAATTTGATTGGGTTCTGGGAACCGGGATTTGCTACAATACTTATCATTATTGGACTTGTTTTGGGGCTTATAATATATTTATTAGGGAGTTCAATAAAAGTTAGGGTTGATAATACATATATTGGTGGCGAAGTGTTACCTGCAGAATTAAGAGTTACAGGAACAGATTTTTATCAGACGATACGTGATATGAAACCGTTTTCATCACTGTATAACTGGGCTGAACAGAAGATATTTGATACTTATGAATGGGGTTTAGGAATAGCAAATTCATTATCAAAATTTGGATATATTTGTTTAGATAGATTAGTAGAGAAATTGTATATTTTTATAAATAAGTTAGGTTCAGTTATAACTAATTATACAACAGAATTACAGGGTGGACTGTTATCAGTTTATTTATACTGGTCATTATTCGGTCTGTTTTTATTGATATTGATTTTGTGTAAATTTTAAAAATTATGTTTGAGATATTATTAATATTCTTTTCTGTGTTTATTATTGTAGCGGCGATTATTGCAATAAATGTGCATAATCTGTTTACTGCTGTTATGTCATTAAGTGCAACAGGGTTCGGATTAGCAATAATATTTTTATTATTAAAAGCACCGGAAGCTGTTACATCACAACTGATAGTTGAGATATTTACATTTACTATGTTATTAGTAACATTATTTAAGACCGAAGGTAAAGATAGCACAAAAGAATTCCAGTTACGACGAATTTCACCTGCAACAGCAATGTTTTTCTTCATTTTTATGTTTATGCTGTTTTCAATTCCAGCATTAAAATCGTTAAATAAATTCGGTAACCCGGTAATGAAAGTTTCTAATGAATACATAAAAAAGATGTTCACTGATATAAGTGCAGGTAATATTTCAACAGGGATTTTACTTGATTTTAGAGCATATAATACATTGATAGAAGCAATAATACTTATAGTTATGGTAATTGGTGTGATAGTAATTTTACGGAAAACTGGTAGGAAATCAACTCATGGATAGATTAATAAAAACAGCAGTAGGGCTCATTATCGGTCCGATACTTGTATTCGCATTATATGTAATTAATTACGGACACATTTTACCCGGTGAAGGATTTGATGGAGGAGCGCTTATTGCAGCGGTGCTTGTGTTATGTATTATTGTTTATGGTAAACAGGAAGTGCGGAAACGGCTCAATTTATCTATTGTATTAACAATATCTGCTATTAGTGGATTATTATTAATATTAGTCGGGTTAATAGGACTGGTCTCAAAAGGTAAAGTATTATTCTATAATTTTATACCGCAGGGAAATATTCATAACCTGTTCAGTAGCGGTATAGTTATGATATGTAATATAATTTTAGGTATACTTGTTGGAGCATCGTTATATTTATTATTCGGATATTTAGTTATATATCGTAGAGATAAGGAATAAGAAATTTATAAGAGAGGTATTAAATAATGTCAATATTTCTTTATTCAATCAGTATATTGTTGATGTTGCTTGGACTGTATTGTATTATTGTTAAGGAGAGTTTAATAAAAACAATAATTGGTATAAAAATAATGAGTTACGGAATATGCTTATTCTTTATCCTGATTTCATATAAAATTGGTGCTCATGCACCGATTATAACAGAAAATATGAGTCCTGAAACAAGTTTTGTTGACCCGATACCACATGCATTGATGCCGGCAATAATGATAATAGGATTGGCTGCAATGGGACTGATGCTTGCAACAGCAATAAAACTGTATGAAAAATATGGGACTTTTGATATAGATAAAATACGACAATTACGAGGTTAAAAAATGATTATTTTGTTTACTCTGTTACCGTTAATAACAGCACTTGTTCTTATAATAATAAACAAGAGAGAAAGATTAAGCGAAATTTTGAGTGTAATATGCACACTGTTCACATTTGTTCTTTCTCTGATTGCATCTGCATGGATAAAGGATACTAAGATAATTGTATATCACATGGGTGGCTGGATTACACCTCTAGGTATAGACCTTGTTCTTGACGGTTTTTCAGTGTTATTTTTAATAATAATAAATATGGTTGGATTTTTTGCTGTTCTGTATTCATTTGAGTATATCAGAAAAAAATATATTGATATAAATAAATTTCTTATCTTACTTCTATTTTTAATTGCAGCATTAAATGGTGTTGTATTGAGTGGTGATATATTCAATCTTTATGTTTTTATCGAAATGGCGTCACTGGCTTCATACAGTTTGGTTGCATTCGGAGCAGAACGTGAGGATCTTGAAGCGTCAATTAGATACCAGGTTCTTGGAACAATCGGCTCGTTTTTCATTTTATTAGGTATTGGGATAATATATTCTTCTACGGGAACACTGGATTTAGCTGATATGTCAAATATGATACGAGTAACAGGTATAAATTCTGCAATGATGTTCTCGTTACCGATGCTACTGTTCGGGTTTGCACTTAAAGCAGCATTAGTTCCGTTTCATGCGTGGTTACCGGATGCACATCCGACTGCACCTGCACCTGTATCAGCCATATTATCTAGTACAGTTATAAAAGCATTGAGTTTATACGGGATAGGAAGAATATTCTTTGGTGTATTTGGTATGACACCAGTTTTATATGATATATTACTTTATGGCGGATTGATTTCTGTTTTCTTTGGTGCATTTGCAGCATTAGCACAGACAGATTTTAAACGAATGTTAGCATATTCGTCAATAAGTCAGATTGGATATATTATGCTCGGGATTGGGTTAGGGACACCATTAGGGTTTATAGGTGGACTGTTCCATCTTTTTAATCATGCTACATTTAAATCATTATATTTTCTATGTGCGGGAGCAACAGAATATTCAACTGGGACAAGACAGTTCTCAGAACTTGGTGGATTATCAGAAAAGATGCCATATACAACCTGGAGTTCACTTTTTGCATCATTTTCATTAGCAGGTATTCCGCCGTTTAACGGATTCTGGAGTAAATTTATTATTGTTATTGCAGCGATACAGGCAGATAAAATAGGAATCGCAATTTTAGCAGTTATAGCGAGTATATTAACATTGGGCTATTTCCTTAAAATTCAGCGTGAAGTGTTCTTTTCTAAATTACCACAAAGTTTAAATAATATTAAAGAAGTTCCGTTTTTAATGGTATTAAGTATGGTTGTGCTTGCGTTAATATGTTTGGGAACAGGATTAGGATTCAGTTATATAGTTAATAATATTATACAGCCGGCAGCAGATGTGTTAGTGAACGGTGTAAATTACGGAAGTTTGATTTTAACAAAATGAAAAAAATTAATCTATTTGTTCTAAGTTTTATTATCTGGTTATTATTGGTCTGGAAATTTGATTACCAGAATATTTTAGTCGGATTTGTGGTTGCTGTTATAGTGAGTTTATTATTAGGGGAATTAGGTGAACATTCTACAGTAAGAGTTATATCTATTCCAGGTCGGTTATTGAAACTGATATGGTATCTTATTATAGCGGTTATATTATGGTTTCTCAGTGCTTTAGAACATATTGGATTGATATTGAGTCCTGAACTTAATTCAGGACATTCAGAGACAATAATAATGAACAAGAAAATAGAATTAAAGAATATGAAATCAGTTTTCCTGCTGATGATGATTTTAAATCTATCACCGGGGATACTTGTTATAAATTATAAAGAGACAACAGGTGAAATTGTGTTGAATTGTTTAAAAGCAAAAGAGAAGAAAATAAATAACTTTGTAGAAAATATGGAAAAATTAGTCAAAGGTATTTCAGAATGAGTTTAATAATGATAATTACAATAGCAATTTTTATTATTTGTATATTGATATGTTTCTATAGATTAATTATCGGTCCGACTGATATAGACAGATATGTTTCTGTTGGTATAATGACATTATTGTGTGTATCTTTTTTAGGGTTATTTGCTTTAATATATGAAAGTGATTTTTTGATTGATTTAACACTTGATGCTGCTATTTTAACATTTATTGGTAGTTTAGCAGTAGCAAAATATTTAGCGGGGAAAGAGTTAGATGAATAATATTATCGGTGATATATTGATAATTATCAGCAGTATAATATGTTTATTCGGTTGTATTGGTTTGGTCAGATTTGATAATATATATATGAGATTACAGAGTGTATTAAAATGTGTTGCATTCGGTATATTTCTGTTATTAGTTGGAATATTTATTAAAGAAGGGTTAACTGATATGGGCATAAGAGTGCTCCTATGCAGTATATTTATCGGGTTCACTATTCCGATAATAATATACGCGTTAGCCCAGGTAATAGATAACAATAATAAATAAAAAAGTATGAGATATCCTAAATTAAGAGAATTAAGAGAAGCAGTAAAAGCGTTGATACAGGGACCATTTACAACAAAGTTCCCTTATGTTCCACATATACCTAGTAAACGGTTCAGAGGAAAACCTGTTCCGAATAGTGATGAATGTATAGGATGTGGTGCATGTGCGGAGGTATGTCCTGCTGGTGCAATTGAAGTAAAAGATATTATTGATAGTCAAAATGGGAATGAGCGGCAACTGGTCTGGCATTATGATATGTGTATTTTCTGTGCACAGTGTGAACGGAAATGTACTACTGAAAAAGGAGTTAAGTTATCAAATACTGAGTATGACCTTGCAACATTGAACAGGAACGAACTTGTTAGTGAACCGGTTAAAAAAGAATTAGTGTTGTGTGATAGTTGCAGAAATGTTATTGGAACTAAGGAGCATATACTCTGGATAATAAAAAAACTTGGTCCTAAAGTATACGGGAACATTATAACTTTAAATTATCTCAATAATGAACTGAAAATAGTTGAAGAACAAAAAATAGAAGAAGTATTACCTACCACAAGACGTGCATCTCTATTCAAAATACTATGTCCGAAGTGTCGTCATCTTATTCTTGTCTTTGATGAATTCAATAAATAAATTCATTTTTTTGATGGGTCAGGCATCCCTTTAAAGTATTTGATTTTAACTGAAATATTTTATAGTATGTTAATATATGGATAAAGATACATCAAAAAAAATAGTATCCTGGATACGAAAAAAAGTTAAATTATCATCTACAAAAGGTGTCGTTATGGGGTTATCAGGTGGAATTGATTCTGCTGTTGTTTCTGTTTTATGTCAGAGAGCAGTTGGAACTAAGAATTTGCTATGTTTGATTTTACCTTGTGAGAGTTTAAAAGAAGATATTAATGATGCATATCTTGTTGCAGAGAAATTTTGTTTGGAGACAAAATCAATTGACTTGACAGAAATTTATAGAAAATTTATTAAATTGTTACCTGACCTGGATATGAAATCAAAAGGTAATCTTAAAGCGAGATTACGAATGGTTACACTGTATGCGTTCGCTAATAAATACAATTATCTTGTTGTCGGCACAGGGAATAAGTCAGAACTGACAATTGGGTATTTTACTAAATATGGTGATGGTGGAGTTGATATTCTACCAATAGGAAATATACTCAAATGTGATGTAATAAAATTAGCAAAAGAATTATGTATCCCGGAAAAGATAATTAATAAGAAACCATCTGCTGGGTTATGGGATGGTCAGACAGATGAAACAGAAATAGGGATGACATATCCTGAATTAGATGAGATAATTGATAAATTATGTTCTGGGAAAGAAAAATTTATTAATAAGACAATTACTTCTGATAAAATAGAAAGAATAAAGAATATGATTATAAAATCTGCTCATAAACGGGCTCCAGCAGAAATATTTAAATGATGCCGCCATCGTCTAGCGGTTTTAGGACATCGCCCTCTCAAGGCGAAGATCGCGGGTTCAAATCCCGCTGGCGGTATAATTACCACTGATTTATATGCATAAGTTGAATCTGACAGAAATATTTTCTCCTACCGGTTATTTTGGCAAAAATTTACCTTCATTTGAAGATAGGCCGCAACAACTTTCTATGGCGATTGAGATACAGAAACTGATTGAAACCTGTAATGATGGTAAACAGCACTGTCTGATTGTTGAAGCAGGGACAGGCGTAGGTAAAAGTATGGCATACCTTGTTCCATTTATTTACTGGGCTGTTAACGAGAATAAAAGAGTTGTTATTTCAACTTATACGAAAACATTACAGGAACAGTTAACGAATAAGGATCTACCTTTCCTTAAAGAAATATTGCCGCTAAAATTCAGGTATTCATTATGTGTTGGTAGTGAGAACTATATATGTTTAAGAAGATATGAACAGATGTTTCAATATGGGTTATTTGATACAAGAACAGAAGTTGAACATTTGAACAGGATCTCAGAATGGTTAAAAAATACTGAGACAGGATTACGACTTGAGTTAGAGTTTGAGCCTGATGATAGATTATGGTCAAATATATGTCGTGAACCAGATATGTGTTTAAATAAAAAATGTAAATATCAAACTAAGTGTTATTATATTAAATCACGACAGGAACAGAATAAATCACATATACTTGTTGTTAACCATTATCTGTTTTTTGCTAATATAGCAGCGGGCGGTAAAGTATTACCTGATTATGATGCTGTTGTATTTGATGAAGCACATAATATAGAAGAAGTGGCAACACAATATTTGGGAATAGAAATTTCTAATACGGGAATAAAATATCTGCTTGATAGAATATATAATCCGAATACACATAAGGGATTAATTACACGAGCGAAAGAGTTATCGGATAGTAAACAGAAAGAAATTATTGAGTTAGTGGATAATGTCAGACAGAATACTGATGTTTTTTTTACTGGTATAGTTGATAAACTCGGGTCAGAAACAGTTACAAAGCGTATCAGAACACCACATTTTATTGAGAATATACTTGATATACCATTAGAAGCTCTGTATAATGGCTTGAAATCAGTTATTGATGAAGTTGAGACAGAAGAGAAACAGCATGAGTTTTTAGCTTATACTTTGAGATTTTTATCTGTTAAAAACCAGATTAAAACATTTATTGAACAATCATTAAATGATTATATTTATTGGATTGAAATAACGCCTAAAACGAGATATATAAAAGTAACTTTATATGTTAATCCTGTTGATGTATCATCAATTTTAATTGAAAAAGTATACAGTGTAATATCACCGATTGTGTTCACATCAGCAACACTAACTGTTAATCCAAATGGATTTGCGTTTATTAAAGAGCGGCTCGGATTGAATAGTTCTCATAGAGATACAGAGACAGTTAATGTAGATGATTTATCTAATAAGAAGAATAATGGACAGCAGCAGAATCATCATATAGAAATTGTATGTTCCGAATCATTATTCGGGTCACCATTTGATTATAAAAAAAATGTGCTAATATATATTACTGCACATCTACCTGACCCTTCTTATGAATTTGACAGGTTCCAAATACAGGCAATAGAACATACTAAAGATATAATAGAAATTTTTCGTGGTAGAACTTTTATATTATTCACAAGTTATGAAACATTGAACCAGGCATGCGAATTTTTGAGAGTGCATCTGAGCGGAATAACTATACTTAAACAAGGAGAAATGCCACGATGGCAGATGATAGAATATTTCAAGTATAATGATAACACAATTTTACTCGGAACAAATACATTCTGGCAGGGTGTTGATATCCCGGGTAAAGCACTGGAATGTGTTATTATTTTTAAATTACCGTTTTCTGTCCCGGATGACCCTGTTACGGAAGCGAAGATAGAGTATTTACTAAAACATAATAAAGACCCATTTAAGGACTACCAATTACCGGAATCAATAATTTTACTTAGACAGGGTTTCGGACGACTTATAAGGACAAAGACGGATAGAGGAGTTGTTGTTATACTTGACCCACGGATAACTACCCGTGCATACGGTAGATTATTTATTGATTCGTTACCTGAATGCAGTATAACAAAAAATATTGATGATGTGATAAATTTTTATGGAGGTAGAAACTATGACTGAGATAGTGATATGTTTGTTAATAGGAATTGTTGCTGGGATACTCGGTGGATTACTTGGAATAGGTGGCGGAATAATTATTGTACCTGCACTGGTTTTTTTTCTTGGGTTCAGTCAATGTCAGGCACAGGGAACAACATTAGCATTGATGGTGCCACCAATAGGGTTACTTGCTGCACTTACATATTATAATAACGGGTTTGTTGACTTGAAAGTAGCAGGAATAATTTGTATCGGATTCTTTATTGGTGGATTTTTTGGTGCAAAAATAGCAATGTGTCTATCAAATAATACACTACAAAGATTATTTGGTATTGTGTTTCTTATTATAGCAGTAAAAATGATTTTTGGGAAATAGAGATAGAATTAATCTTTTGATATAAGATAATGGTTTTTTTCTCTGATTGATTCCGGGATAATATCACCTGTTCCTAAAAATAAACTTATTGTCTGTTCACCATCTTTGTTTATAGATGTTCTTATGCCCCAATCAATTGGTATATAAAATAACATTTTTGTTTCTAAGTGGAGTTCAAGTCCAGCAGAATAGTATATTGAATTATTATCAACTGCTATATCCGAGAATATTGAAATACATCTATCTTCTTGAAAAAAGTAAGGGAAACTCCAAGAACCT
>Ga0123519_10007289_pt1 | contig 17170 bp, 15 predicted proteins | sample YelNatPaOPRAMG02_FD_87396 | JGI IMG/M metagenome (GOLD analysis project Ga0123519, IMG submission 87396) | Hot spring microbial communities from Yellowstone National Park - Yellowstone National Park OP-RAMG-02 (version 2) | ecosystem: Environmental > Aquatic > Thermal springs > Hot (42-90C) ... | reverse complement strand
GTTGGTCATTGCGAGGCGAAGCCGAAGCAATCTCGATTTTATATGAGATTGCCACGCACCCTTTGGGTGCTCGCAATGACTAATAATTAAAAGCTTTTTATAAAAAATCGCTCAATTTAGATAAAAGATACCTTGTCCCACGAGGGACCGTGATAGAAACGTCGCCATCACTTCTTTTTAAGGCCCAGTTTTTCTACAAGCTCGCCTGTCTCTTTGTAGCCTCGGGCCAGATGGTTTCGTAGAGCTTCTCCAACCACCGGCATGTTATCCTGGAAGATATAGGTTTCTTTGGCGTATTTCTGAAAGGCAGCCGATTTGCGAGCTCCGTCGAAGGCCGTCACAAGCTTCTTCACAATCGGATCGGACAAACCCTTTGGGCCGGAAATCATGAGGCCGGGGAAGGTGACGGGCGTCTTCATCCCAAACTCCTTTGCCCCCTCCTTCAAGGTTGGAATATCGGGAAAGGCGGAAAGCCGCTGTTCACCCTGAAGCACAGCGAGGGCCCTCAGTTTTCCAGCCTTCACCTGGGCAATGCTCGATTCGACTGCGATTCCGGCAGCCATGAGATGGCCTCCCAGCAAAGCAGCAATGATCTTGGGTTCGCCCGCGAAGGGGACAAACGAGACCTTCAGTCCCGTTTCGATTTCCATGCTGGCCATGGCCATGTGAGGAACCATCCCTACCCCTGGAATCCCAAAAGTGAGTTTTCCCGGGTGTTCCTTCACATAGGTCAGGAGGTCTTTAAGGGTTTTAAACTGGCTTTCTGCGGGGACGAGGAGAAAATGGGTAAAGACCCCATAAAAGATGATCGGCGTTGTCTCGGAAATGGGATCGAACTTCAGTTTCATCATGTGGGGCATCCGAATGAACGGAGCATCCGTGGAACCCCAAAGGGTGTATCCATCCGGCTTGGACGCGACCACATGGCTTCCTGCGACCATGTGGCTTGCTCCCGGTCGGTTTTCGACGATGATGTCCTGGCCAATCAGTTTCTTGGCCTCATCGGAAAGAACCCGGGTGGCCACATCGACAATGCCGCCTGCCTCCATGCCCACGACCATGGTGATCGCCTTCGTGGGATAATCCTGAGAAAAGGCAGTTGTCCCCAAAGCGACCAGGAAGCCAAACATTCCCAGAAACAAAAAAAGCTTTTTTGCCCTACCCGCCTTTTGGATCATCGCAACTTCCTCCTTTCCTGGGGCTCGAACGAGCCCTTGTAAAATCCCCGTTGGGGTGGTTCGTAAGAATCGGTCCGTAAGGAAAGAGAGAGAACAAAGGACTTTGAACGGATGAAAGATAACCAAAATGTAAAAACCGTGTCAAGAGAGTCCCTCTCAGCCCAAATGTTTGATGCGGGGGATGTATTTCTCTTCCAGGAAACGGTTCGCCTCGTCCCCGCCCGGCAGATTGGCGCTTCGCCAGAGGGGAGGCTCCACCCCCATTTCCAGCAGCCTCTTCACGGTCTCGATCATGAGAAGGTTGATGGTAAAGACGTTACAGAAGGTGGAGGTCGGTCCCGTCTTCTGCGGGCAACGTTGCACCTCGACCACCGCATCGCCATAGGGAAGATGGCAATTCAAGAAGTAGTCCACTTCTTCGTAGAGGTTTTTTCCGGTGGGGTGGCGCGAAGGGTGATCTTTGGGAAGGGAATCGGCGAAGGAACGGGAGGTGATGCCGATGGTGATCATCTTTCGCTTCTTTGCTTCAAGAACGGTGTCGATGCACATGGCGTTGACCCCGTAGGCGTTGACAATGATGATGACCTCTCCCGGTTTTCGCCCCACCCGATAGGCATCGAGAACCTTGATCGCGTATCCCGGCGTCCTTTCGATGATGTTCGAGCGTTTTGCGCCGTGGATGAGATTCGTTCCCGGATCGAGGATCGCATTGATGGGCGCCAGTCCTCCAGCCCGCCACAGGACCTCCTCCACCGCCATGTTCGAATGGCCACCGGGGCCGATCACATGGACGGGATCTTCGCGGGCCATCGACTGGGCGACGACCCTCGAGGCCTCTTTGATCTTTTCGATCTCACCCAGGATTCGATCCATGATCTCCACGAGGGTGTTGCGATAAAAGGTTGCTTCACTGCTCATTTCTTTCTCCTTTTCGTTAGCGAAGAGATTGCTCTTGCCCAGGTGACCCCGATCATGATGGCCGCGCAGAAGGGAACGGCCATGTAGGCATATCCGGTCGGAAGATCCCACGTATCAAAGGGAATTCTCATGCGGACCTTTGTCACCTCGATGCCTTTCAAGACAAGGATCGCCAAGAACAGAACGGTCATCCCGTCGATCAGAAAGTCCATCTTTTCCCGGGTTCGAGGTTTCATGCGGTTGAGGAAGTAATCGACGCCAAGATGCCCCTTTGTGCTGTAAAGGACTGTGGCACCAAGAAAAACGATCCAGATGAAGAGAAGACGCGATAGGTCCGGTTCCCAAAGCCAGGCGATGCCCCAAAGATACCTGAGAACGATGCGGAGAAGGTTCAGGACGAACAGGATCAGGAAGAGAATTCCCACAAACCTTTCGAGACCACCCCTTGCTCGTTCGATCCATGATCTCATCTTTCCCTCACGACAGGATAAGGTTCGGTATGTAAAGGACCAGAGACGGAATGTAGGTGCAAAGAAAAAGGACGACGATGAGGGCCACTGTGTAGGGCCAGATATGTCTCACGAGCGTATCGAATTCGAGGTCCGCGATCTTGGCTTCCAGAAAAAGCAACGCCCCAATGGGAGGCGTCAGAAGCCCGATCATCAGGTTCATGACCACGATGACGCCGAAATGGGTGGGATCGATGCCGAGCTTTGTGGCTGCTGGCAGCAGGACAGGAAAGAAGATCAGCATGACGGGCACGGCATCGAGAAGACAGCCCATGAAGAGGAAGAAGAGGTTGGCCAGAAGCAAGAAGGCTGCCGGATGGAGGTTCAGGCTCGAGACGAGGAGCCCCAGTTTCTCGCCCAACTGTTCTGAGGCCACGATGTACTGATAGAGACCGACCACGGCAAAGATGATCATGATCGACGTGGAGAACACGGCAGCCCTTGAAAAGATCCCCAGGATATCTCGGAGGCGGATCGTCCGGTAGACGAGAAGCGAAATGGCAAGGATGTAAAAGTTTGCAAGGACGGCCACCTCCACGAGGGTAACGATCCCCAACACAACGCCGAGGATGATAATGAGGGGAGCCAGAAGGGCAAAGGCCGTATCGCGAAGGAGGGTCAAGACCGTTCTCACCTCCAGTCGTGTAGCGGTGACAGGGTAGTTTTTCTTTCGGGTGAACAAAGCGACGGCGAGGGCGAGAAAGAGGCCCATCATCAATCCCGGGACGACCCCTCCCAGGAAGAGCCTCCCAATGGATAACCCGCTGATCACGCCGATAAAGATCATAGGAATGCTCGGCGGGATGATCGGCCCGATGACCGCGGCCGCTGCATTGATAGAGGCGGCAAAGGGCCGGTCATAGCCTCTCTCTTTCATTGTGGGAAGAAGGACCGACGAGACGGCGCTCGCGTCGGCAACCGCCGATCCCGAAACGCCGGCCATGATGACGTTGACCACAATGGCGACGTAAGCGAGGCCGCCTCTGAATCGGCCGACAAAGGCGTCGGCAAAATCGGCGAGCTTTCGGGTGATGCCGGAGGCGTTCATCAGCTCTCCCGCAAGCATGAAAAAGGGGATGGCGACCAGGGTAGGGATGTCGACCCCGCCGACGAGGCTCGAAGCGAGAATTTTAAGTGAGACCTCACCCCGAATCAAGATGTAGATCATTCCGCTCAGGCCCATGGCGGTCCAGATGCTGAACCCGAGCCCGATCAGGAGAAAGAGAAGCACAAAAAGGAGCAGAATCACCGCCGTCCTCAATGGGATGAGCGGGGATCCCCCGCTCATCCGCAGAAAGAAAAAATCGCCTCTTACTTCAACTCGCTCACCTTCTTCAGCAGCCCCACAGGCCACTTCGTCCCTTCGAAGCTATCAAAGGCTCCTTCGAGCTTCTTTCGGATCGAATCGAGATCGAGCTGGGGCGGCGTGATCACGGTCATCTTCGTCTTGAGGAAGTCGTAGACGGTAGCCAACTGCTTCTGGGTGAGCTCGGTTTCGTAATTGCCCGCCTTCTCGGCGGCATCGAAGATGAGCTCCCGATCTGTTGGGGATACCTTCTTCCAGAGCGGCATGGCCATGTAGAAGGTCTCGATAGCCCGGATGTAATCGGTCGTCATGTAGTACTTCTGAACCTCGAAGAGACTGGCCGACTGGACCACGATCGCCCCATTCTCCTGGGCATCGACGATCCCCGTCTTAAGGGCCATATAAAGCTCTGAGAACGGTACCTGTTGGGGAAGGGCGCCGAGGGTCTTCATCGCGGTGAGAACGGTAGGGCTCGCTGCGGTTCGGATCTTCAAGCCTTTGAAGTCCTCGGCTTTGTAAACGGGCTTATCCCGCGTGGTCAGGCCTCGAGGGGCTGTATCACCATTGATCGTGATGATCTTGATGCCCGTGGCCTGCTCGGCCTTTTCCTGAACGGGTTTGAAGAAATCGGAAAGAAGGGCCTTGCTCATGTGGGCATAGTCGCGGAAAAGAAAGGGGATAGCCGTGATCTCATAGGCCTCACCCCCTTTGATCCAAGCGAAGGTGTTGATTCCGCCGTAAACCATCTCGAGGTCTCCGCTTTGCATCTGAGCAAACATCTCCTTCGGGCCCCCCAACTGGCTGTTGGGAAAGACCTTGACCTCGATCCTTCCAGCCGATTTCTCGCCCACGATCTCCTTGAATTTCAGGGCTGCCAGGTGGGTCGGATGGTTCGTGTCCCGGATATGGCCGAGCCGAATGGAAATCTTATCGGCCGCCTGAGCATAAAAGACGAACCCCCATACAAAGACCAAAACGCCCGCGACAACAAATAATCTTTTCATCGCTCTCTCCTTTCTCTACCCGTTTTTTTCGACCAGGTTAGTCATGATCGGGTAGCTTTATTTCTCGGAATGGTTTGGAATCTTTCAGACGAGCCCATAATAATCTTTTTCGTCACGAACAGCGATTCGAACTACCCCTTTCTCCCTCAAGATGTCCAGATGCCCCAGGGCCGCGGAGATGCCGAGAAAGACCTCAAAAGGAGGAAGCCCGGGAAAGAGCTCCGTGGCCACCTCGAAGGCCGTCCTCTCGCCCCGGGAAAGAATCGAAAGGATCCGTTCCATCCTTTCCTGGTGGTGCGCCTCGATGCTGCGGATCAACCCCTTCACGTCGGTCACCTCCTCTCCATGGGCGGGAAGAAGGAGGGCAATATCGAGGGCCCTTATCTTTTCGAGCGAGGCCAGATACTCTTTCAGGCTGGGATAACGAAAGGGCAGGCGGGGTTCAGGTACGTTGAGGATGGGATTGGGTGTGATCTCCTTGAGGAGGTGATCTCCCGAAAAGAGAATCTTCGCCTCGGGCCAGTAATAGCAGAGAAGGCCTGGGCTATGTCCAGGGCAATGGATTGCCCTCCAGGTCATCGACCGAAAAGGGACCGAATCGCCGTCGCTAAGAAAGAAGGCCTCCTCGAGGGGGTCGGCCATGGACTGAGCCGATTCGATGTAGCGTAGGGCCTCTTCAGCCATCCGTTCCGGGATCCCGTTTCTGAGAAGGATCGTCTTGAGAAAACCCAGGGCATGAAGGATGGATCGAATGCGACCGTAGTCGATTTCGTGGAGGTAGACCCGGGCTCCTGAAGAGGAAGCGATCCGTTTGGCCAGACCATAGTGATCGATGTGACCGTGGGTGATCAGGATCCGTTCAATGGATCGGAGATCAACGCCGATGGTCTCCAACGCCTTCTTCAGCGTTTCGAAGGACGTCTTCGTCTTGATCCCGGCGTCAACGAGGGTTACGGGATGGTCATCGATCAGATAGACGTTGACGGATTGAAGAGGGAAGGGGATGGGGATCTCGATCCGATGAACCATCTCGGGAACTCTGGGGTTCAGGTTTCTTTCCATCTTCCTCCTGCCTTTTCAACCGCTGCCCTCGCGAGAACCCAAAGAGGATCGACCACGGGTACGGGAAGATCTCCGTCTTTTATAACAAGGGGAATCTCCGTACAGCCGGCGAGGATGGCCTCTGCGCCTTTCTTCATCAATTCCCGAGCAGCCTGCCGAACGAGACGTATCGCATAAGGGGAAGGGCCGACGGCCTTAACGCCCTTCGCTCCATAAATAGCCTCCATCACCTTGCTCTCTTGAGTTTGCGTAGAAGGGATGAGAAGCTCAATCGGGTTCTCCGTCAAAGCCTTTTGAAAGAGGCCTGTACGTAGGGTTCCCGTGGTGGCCAGGAGTCCTATCTTATGGATCCCTTTGAAGCGAAGGAGGACATAGCGGATCGTCTCCTCCACGATGTGAAGAACCGGGATCTTCAACCTCTTCTGAAGGTCCCCATGGAAGTGGTGAGCCGTCACACACGGGATGACCAGAAAATGGGCTCCCATCCTTTCGAGCTTCTTTCCGCTTTCGACAAGGGAAGGAAGGGGGCTTGGCCCTTTCCCCTCGATGGCAAGGGTTCGATCCGGGATCTTCGGATTGTTGTCGATCAGGATTCTCAGATGGTCCTGATCCCTTCGAACCCGGGTTCCCTTGACGATCTTCGAAAAGAGGTCGACCGTTGCTTCGGGTCCCATCCCACCCAAGATGCCAATCGTCTTTTGGGTGATCGTTTCTTCATGTGTCGGCCGCATAGCTTCCCCTGGATTATTTTAGCACCTTACTGAGAAAGAGCCGTGTCCTTTCCTCTCGGGGCCGATTGAAGAGCCCTTCAGGGGTCCCCTCTTCTACGATCTTTCCTTCGTCCATGAAGATGACACGATCGGCCACCTCCTTGGCAAAACCCATCTCGTGGCTCACGACGAGCATGGTCATACCCTCCTTCGCAAGGGTCTTCATGACCTCAAGGACCTCTCCGATCATTTCAGGATCGAGGGCGGAGGTCGGCTCGTCAAAGAGCATGATCTTGGGTTGCATGGCGAGGGCCCGTGCGATGGCCACCCTCTGCTGCTGACCTCCCGAGAGCTGAAAGGGGTAATTGTCGGCCTTCTCCGGGATTCCCACTTTCGCCAGAAGGTCTCGGGCAATCCGCTCTGCTTCCTCCGCTGAGCGCTTCCTCACCTTGATCTGGGCAAGGGTGATGTTTCGTAGCACGGTCAAATGGGGGAAGAGATTGAATTGCTGAAAGACCATGCCGATCTCTTCCCTCACCTTGTGGATATTCGTTCTCGAATCCGTGAGGGGGATGTTATCAATGATGATCGTTCCTCGGTCGATTCTTTCGAGGTGGTTGAGGCAGCGAAGAAGGGTCGATTTTCCCGAGCCGCTCGGGCCGATGATCACCACCACCTCGCCCTTGCTCACGACCAGGGAGACGCCATCCAGGGCCTTCACCTTCCCGAAATGTTTGTAAATGTCCTTTGCCACGATCATCGGATGGTTCATGTCGACCTCTCAGAAACCCGTCACCCTCCTCTTCTCGATCTTGCGGGTGTAAAGGGAAAGAGGGTAGCAGATGAGGAAATAAAAGGCAGCCACAACGAGGTAGATCTCAAGAGAACGAAAAGTTCGCTCGATCACCTCCTGGCCGGCTCGTGTGAGCTCAAAGGCTCCGATGATGGCCGCGAGGGAGGTATCCTTGATCAACGTCGTGAAGAGCCCCATCATGGGTGGAATCATTCGGCGAAGGGCCTGGGGAAGGATGACGTAGATCATCATCTGGAGGTAGTTCATTCCGAGGGATTTGGCCGCCTCGAACTGGCCGGTGGGAAGCGAGTCGATGGCACCTCGAACGATCTCGGCCGTATTCCCTGCGGCAAAGAGGCTCATGGCCAGGGCGGCTGCCGGGAAGGTGTTTAAGCGGATGCCCAAGGCCGGTAGGCCGAAGAAGATGAAGAACATCTGCATGATGATGGGCGTATCCCGGGTGATCTCCACGACAAAGCCCGCTGGATAGCGGACCAACCGATATCGGGCAAGCTTCATCAAGCCAAGGATCACCCCCATGAGCGTCCCCAAGACAATGACCAGAAAGGCGAGGGCGATCGTGAACTTGACCCCCGAAAGAAGATAGGGAAGGTTTTTAACGATGACGTCGAAATCAAACATAACGGAACCGAATAGAAGCGATTCGTTTAGGTTCAAAGAGGACCTTATCGGTCCATCCCCATCCCGATTTAGAAAAGGAACCCCTTTTCCCATCCGGTCATTGCGAGCCCCTGCAAGGTGTGCCGCAAACTCGCCGTAAAAACCGAGATTGCAAAAGGCGAGATTGCTTCGGTTCCCTCGCAATGTCCATTTCTAAATCGTAATTTGGGGTTCCTCTCCAGCTTGATGCTTTGCAAAGCGGTGCGATTCATCCGTCCTCGCTTCTAAGTTTTATAGGCGAATTTCCTCTCCACGAAGTTCTGAATGTTAATGAGGATAAAGATCAGAATCAGGTAGAAAAGCGTTGCCGCTCCAAAGAGCTCAAAAGAACGAAAGGTGAGGGCATTGAGGTCGTAGGTGACAAAGGTGAGCTCCACCATGCCAATGACCGAGACGAGGGAGGAGTTCTTCACCAAGGCCACCCAATTGTTGCCCAGGGCTGGCAGCGCGATCCGAAAGGTCTGGGGGAGAATGACGTAGAGAAACGTCTGAAAAGACGTAAGGCCTAAGGATTTCGCCGCCTCGGTCTGGCCTTTGGGTACTGCTTCGAGCCCCGCGCGAATCACTTCCGTGTTGTAAGCCCCCACATAAAGCACAAGAGCCGTAAGCCCTGAAACATAGGGAGAAAGCTTCAGCCCCAGAGAGGGAAGGCCGAAATAGATGATGAAGATCTGGATGAGGAGAGGCGTGTTTCGAAAGACCTCCACGTAGGCGGCTCCAAGGAATCGGAGAATCCGCCACGACGATCCCCGTGCCAGTGCACCGCCGATCCCGATCAGAAGGCCGATGAGGATGGCGAAAAAGGAGATCTCGCACGTGAGAAAGATACCTTTCAAGAAAAGGGGTAAATGCTTGATGACAATGGAGGGGTCTAACTCGTATCCCATAGGCGACAAGGAGAACCTGGTAACCCCATGAAACCCTGTTTAAGTGGTCCCTCTGCCGAGATAGACAAGGGGTCGGGGTGCCGCTCGTTCCTTGAACCCACAACCCCTTGTGCTCGTCCAAGAGGGCCGCTCCTTTGCCCTCATGTTGCAAAAATCCCTGCGAATAGGGCCCCGGTGAGGTCTCCAGGGCGTCCTCTCCGGGGTTCCTTCATGCAACGGACGGCTCTATTCGAGTTTGAGAAGCATGGTTCGGGCCTCTCCAAACCACTTGTCCCAGAGCTTCTGGTACTCGCCGCTTTTCTTCATTTTGGTCAGGGTGGCATCGACGAATTCGAGCCACTCCTTATCCCCTTTTCTCACCCCAAGGCCGTAGGGAGCGGGCCTGAAGGGGGGCCATCCAACGATCTTGAGCTCAGGGTTTCGCTTCTGCAAATCGAGAAGGAGAACATCGTCCTGGACAAAGGCCTCGACTCTGCGATCTTTCAAGGCCTGAAGGGCCTCGGAGTTGTGCTGAAACTTGACCCGTTGGGCCGTGGGGACCAGTTCACCGATGACAATATCCCCCGTTGAACCCTGAGTGGTTGACACCTTCTTCCCTGCCAGGTCCTGGTATTTCTCGATCTTGCTGTCCTTATGGACAAGGATAAGGTGGCCCGACATGAAGTAAGGGATGGAGTAATCGATCACCTTCTTTCGCTCCTCCGTGATCGTCATGCTGGCCAGGATGATATCGATCTTGTTTGTCGTGAGAAAGGCGATTCGGTTCCCCGAGGTGACACCCACGAACTCCACGGCCTCCTCCTTGCCGAAGAGCTCTTTGGCAAGGGCCTTGGCGATATCGACGTCAAAGCCCTTGTTCACCCCCTTTTCATCGACGAACCCGAAAGGCGGAAAATCCGTTTTTACGCCCGCAAGGAGTTTTCCCCTGGCCTTCACGTCCTGCAAAGTTCCGGCTAAGGCATGGGTGATGAAAAGACAAAGAACGACAGAAAAGACGCCCAGTAGAACCAAGAACCTTTTTCCTTTCATACCATCGCCCCCTTCGTAAAAGTAGTGGATTTGCATTAGGGAAGGTACTATAGAAAACCCCTTTTGTCAAGAAAAGGACAGCTTGGCTGGTGGTGGGGCTTCCCGCTGGAGATTATTCCGTGTCCACCAATCTTTCGAAAATGAGCTCCGCAACGTCCTTCACCTGGAGTTTCTCTTCCAGATTAAGAACCTTCAGAGCCGAGTCGAGGGAGATGGTACAGAGGGGGCAGGCGGTGGCAAGGACCTTAGCCCCTGTTCTTAGGGCCATCTCCACCCGCATTTCGTTGATCCTTCTTCCGGCCCTCTCCTCCATCCACATGTGGCAGCCTCCTCCCCCACAACAAAAACTCTTCTCTCGGTGACGTTCCATTTCAACAAGTTCGATTTCGTCCAGACTCGATAGGATTCTCCGAGGGGGGGCGAACCCTTCATTGTAACGACCCAGATAACACGAGTCGTGATAGGTGATCCTCGTGGCTCGGTTTTTTTTCTCCCTTGGGAGACCCGGCGAGATTTTCCTCTCTTGAATCAGGCGGTCAAGAAGGGTTGTGTGATGGATCACTTGAAAATGGCCACCGAACTGGGGGTACTCATTCTTGAGGGTGTTGTAACAGTGGGGACAGCTGGTAAGAATCTGACGAAACTTCACGGTCTCGATCTCTGCGATATTCCTCTCTGCTGTCAGCTCGTAAAGATCTTCGTTTCCCATCCTTCTCAAGTCGATCCCGCAACACCATTCCCTCCGTCCCAAGACACCCACCTGGAGGCCTGCTTTTCGGAGGAGCTTGATCAAAGCCATGGCGACCGAGATGTTTCGATCGTCATAAGATCCGTAACAACCGACCCAATAGAGAAGATCAACCTTTTCACCAGGCCCAAGCTCCCTCACGCCGAGAGCCTTCGTCCAATCCATGCGTCTCGAGGCCTCAAATCCCCAGGGATTGCCATGGCGCTCAATGTTTCGGAAGGCAAAGCGCGTTTCCTTGGGGATGCGACCCAGGTTTAGGGCGAGATGCCTCCTGAGCTCAAGGAGCTTGATCATCGGTTCGATAAACACTGGACAGTGCTCGAGACAGTTCCGGCAGGTGGTACACTGCCAAACCTCCTCTTCGTGGAGCACGTCACCCAAGAGGGAGAGCTTCTTCCTCTTGAGAGCAGGTCTCTCCATATGAACTTTGAGGCTTTGAACCACCCGCTTCGGATTGAGTACCTTGCCGCTCAGATATGCAGGACACTGTTCCTGACATCGGCCGCAACGCATGCAAGCATCAAGTTCAAGAAGATCCTTTTTCGTGAACTCCTCGATTCGTCCAACCCCATACGTTTCCACCGCCTCAAGGTCCATTCGGGAAAGGCACCCCTTGGGTTCGAGATTTCTGAAAAAGATACTGAGGGGGGAGGTGAAGAGATGGAGAAGCCGAGAGAAAGGGACAGAGGCGAGCAATGTGATCGAAAGAAGGTAATGGCTCCACCAGAGGGCTTCCAGGACTCTCCTTAGGCTGTCCGCCTTTCCCATGGCCGCGGTCCAGATCGACCCTGTAAACGTTGCCAAGGGAGCCCACCGAGCGTAGGGCGACTCATAAACGAGATTCCGAACCCCGGTTGTCATCAAACCCGTTAGGAAGACGAGAAGGAGGAGGGGCAAGACGAGATGATCCCTTGGCTGATTATCCAGGGCCCCCGGCCGCTGAACATATCTTCTCAAGGCAAGCAAGAGGGTTCCCACAAATCCCAGGGCGCCTGAAAGATCGAGAAAGAGCCTAAGATAGGGATAAGAGGAGGCATCGAAAAGCCTCTCTCCCGCCAGGGGCAGAAAGACATATTCCTGAAACATAAAGGTTGAGACGGCAAAGAAGAGAAAGAAAAAGCTCGTAAAGAGAAGGAGATGGCTCAGCCCCGGGAAGAAAGAGGCCAATATCTTACGATGGCCTAGTCCGTAGGAGAAGATCCCCTTTATCCTTTCCTTGAAGGGCCTCCAGAGCATTTCCCCTTTTCCTTGCGACCAAAGCCGATATCGCCGCCTCAGGCCCCAAAGAACCCAGGCGAAAAGGGTAAAGCCAAAGAAAAGGGAAATCGCCCCGTCTCTTGTAATCGGATATCGATAGCCCCTTTTCTGAAAAGCAATCCCCGTCGGGTTCAGATGGCCGACTCTCGCATCCGTATGGCAAAGGGTGCAGTCCGATCCTATGAGGCGGAAGGCATAATATTCGGTTCCGCAAACCCGAGGGGGGGCAAAAAGGAAGAGGTCGAAGCTGCAGAGGATCAAAAGGAAAAGGATTTTCCTATGCGACTTTCTCACGGGTTGGCAATCCCCTCATCACACCCCCGACAGGAGAAACTCGAAATCCTCTCGAGTGATGGGAACGTGCCCCCCCTGGAGGGGGGTCTCCAAAAGGGCCTGATAGAGCTTGAGCTTTCTTTTCTTAAGCTCCATCATCTTCTCCTCGATGGTGTGCTTCATCAGAATTCGGGTGATGATGACCGTATTCCTTTGGCCGATGCGATGGGCCCGATCCGAAGCCTGGCTCTCCACCGCCGGGTTCCACCACGGGTCGAGGTGAAACACGTAGGTGGCCTTTGTCAGGTTCAGGCCCTGGCCACCCGCCTTCAGGCTGAGAAGAAACGCGGTGGGATGATCCGATTGCTGGAAACTCTCGACCCGTTTCTTTCTTGTTGCGCCGGGCGTCGACCCGTCAAGCCGAAGAAGCCGGTAGCCGCTTTCTTCGATCTCTTTTTCGACGATATCCAGGAACGAAGTGAACTGGGAGAAGATGAGGGCATGATGGCCTTCGTCAAAAAGCTTCCTTAAACGGACCTTCAAAAACTCGATCTTGGGCGATACCTCTTCCTCTTCCGGGATGAGCAGTTGGGGACTTAGGCAGATCTGCCTCAGCTTGAGAAGAGCGGTCAGGGCGATGATCCGGGCCTGGGAGGTCGTCTTGGTTCGATAGGCCTCGTCAATCGTCGTCTTCACCGCTTCGACGGTCCGATTGTAAAAGGCCTTCTGTCTCTCCGTGAGATCGAGATAGAAGTCGGTCTCAATCTTGGGAGGAAGCTCTTTGAGGGTGGTCTCTTTCGTCCTTCGGAGGACGAAGGGTTTTGTCCGGGTGATCGTCATTTCGAGAAGGGCCGGATCTTCCCTTCGGCTCTTGTTCCTGAAGAGATCGTACTCACCGAGGAGACCCGGCAACACCAGGTCCATGATGGAGTAGTATTCTCCGATGTGATTCTCGACAGGGGTTCCTGTGAGGGCAACCTTGAAGAAGGCCTGAAGCTGTCTCACCGCGCCTGTGGTGTGGGCGTATATATTCTTGATCGTCTGGGCTTCGTCAAAGACGATCACGTCGAAACGAATTTCCTTGAGCCGCTCGATGTCTCGGCGGACGACCCCGTAGGTCGTCAAGATGATCTCCTTTTCTCCGAAATCGAGGCACCTTTCTTTCCCCAGGTACGTGTAGACCTCGAAACCCGGGTAAAACCTTTCGACCTCCCTCTCCCAGTTAAAGACCAGGCTCGGTGGAAGAACCACAAGGTGAGGAAGTTTTGCTCGGCTCCAGGAGTGCACCAACCCCTCTTTGATCCCGGCAAGGAGGCTCAGGGCTTGAACCGTTTTCCCGAGACCCATGTCATCTGCGAGACAGGCTCCGAAACGGTTTTCGTAGAGAAAGGCGAGCCACGCATATCCCTCCCTCTGATAAGGCCTTAAAGAGACGCGTAAACCTTTTGGAATCGCTCGTTCTTCGATCCCTTCAAAACGGGTGAGACGCTCAAAGACTCGCTCCTCTTCGGCTGAAAGCTTGACCTCAATGCCCTTCTTCCTGAGGGCGATCCAGTCCAGGATGTGAAGACGAGGAATCTTGACAATCGTTTTTCCATCCCGGGACTCCCCGACTCGGCTCATTCGCTCGGCGAGGGCCCGCAGTTTTTCAATCGATTCCGGATCGAGAAGCTCGAGAAAACCGTTCCGTTCCACAAGGCCTTTCTGAAGGATCGCCCGCTCCCAAAGGGCTTCGTCGACAGCCTCGCCGTTGCAACGAATCTCGGGATGGACCTCAAACCAATCGATGGCGGTCCGTGTCGTATCAACGGAAAATTCCCAGGCGGCCTTTCGGATCGGCTGATCGTTGAGAACGAGCTCAATCCCTTGCTCGTGGCATCGTTCGTAGAGCGTTGAAAGAGATTTTGAAAAAGCCTCTTCCGAAATGATCATTCCGTGCCCGCTTTTTGCTCCTCTGTCGAAGAGAGATGGGCCGAAGACTTCGTAGGGGATGGTGAAAAGAAGGTGTTCCCTCCTGCGATCGTGGGAAATGAGAAACCACCGATCGTTACGAAGAATGAGCTCGGTTCCTTCTCGGGGATATCTCTTGAGATACTCTCGAACGATCTTTCGGCTATCGCGCATGGAACGGTAATCTGGAAAGATGCCTACCGGGATCGTTTTCCGGAGGGCCTCCTCCTCGTCCGGGTCGGTCGGTTGAGAAAGGGCTGAAAAAAAGGCCTGGTAAAGGACCTCTCTGGCTCTTCGCGTCCGGAGGGGAGGGTAGAGGCTCCGCCGATTGACCGCGAGGGCGAAGTCGAAAGGGGCCCGGCAGAGGGAGCATTCCAGGGGTCCGGTTCTTTCTTTAGGTTTCAGGAGATAGCCTCCCTCCTCTTCGAGCTTGGTGATCTCAAGAAACAGCTCCGAAGGCCCTGGATCGTCCTCAAAAGCCTCCTTCCCCTCCACTCGAAATCGAGTGGATCGGATCAGGGTCTTTCTTGGAGCACGAAGGACGAGGTTCTCGTCCCCTTCAAAAACCCGCAAAGGAAGGCTGAAGGACGTTTGGCTTTCTTCTGACAACCTGATTTCGGCCAACCGGGTGGTATGGCGGCCAAGCCGTTCCCGGAGTACGTACCAAAGAAACCAACCGTCGTCGTTCCGAATCAGAGAGAACGTATGGTGGTTGAGATCGAAGACAAAGCGATCGACGAGGACGCAGTCACCTCTCTTTTTGTCAAGGGCGGCCCTCTTGCTCACCTTGATCTCACCCCCGGAAAGGTTGATCTCCGTCCAGGTCGTGGGGTTTGCGGACTCGTCCCAGCGAACGAAGGTCTCATTTTCCTCACTCTTGAAGATCAGAGGATAGAGGTTCCCGTGTTCCAACAGGTAGGCAGCCAGAAGTTGCTCTTTCCTCATCATCCATATGCCGAATCGCGTGAAAGGAGCCAATGCCACGGGGTGTTTGGTCGGATGTGGGCTTGGCTCGATTCTCCTCCCATCGAGGGTGATGTAAGGGATCAATTCATCTCTGACCTTTTGGAGAACGATCGCGTAACCGAGCCCCCGTGCCGTTTGGACCCTTTGGAGGTCCTCAAGAGGCTTCTCGGAGGAGAGGGATGGCTGAAGGGTCGTAAGAAGACGATTCCGCCGCTTCGGATTCTCTTTCGGGTTTCGAAAAAGGGAAGGGTTGAGGAGATTCTTGATCGTAAGAAGAGCACAGATGATGTGCGGACAAGGCCGTGTCTCTAATCCCTTTGAGCAATCGCAAGCGAATCGAAGTTCATCCTCTTGGAAACGAAACGTCACGTGGCACGTGAACCCATCGTGGAGTTCGAAAAGAAGGGAGCGATTTCCTTCACCCCACCTCAAATTCCGAACCTTCTCCATTCCATAGAGGGTGAAGCCTTCCAGAACCACGCTTTTAGAGGCCAGGGTGTAAATTGAGCCCGCCGGGAAGGTCTCCAGGGCTTTGAGCAAGGGTGAAGGATGCTCTACATTATTGGACGTCATGGGCAAAAAGCAGTGGCATTCTCAAGCGGATCGAACCCCTAACTGCGAAGATGATAGACATCATCCATGACATGGTACGTGAGAAGGGTTGTGAGCTCGATGAGAATGCCTTCTTCATCGTCCGGGAAATAGCCCAAGGATTCATTCCGGCAGATTGCCTCCCAACGGCGAAGGCACTTGCGGATCGAATGCTTATTCGATCCCAAAATCCAGAGACTCACCCGGTCGGTCAACGTTCTTGCATATTTTTGAATCAGTTTCCAGGCGGGCAGAACCTTTTTGTGGCCGTTCGAAGCCTTGACGAACAGCTCGTTCATATCGTTCAAATACTCCTGAAGCTCCTGATCGAGCATCTCACCGTCAAGCCCCCACCATTCGGAAACCGTCTCATCAATGGTCGTATACTCGCCCAGACGCTTCCTCTTCCCATTGGGAGGCTCGATACCCGAGATTTCGCTCATCAACCGATCGACGTAGGAGAGCTTCTCCAGGGCGTTCGGCCAGTTTCGATATTTCTGCTCCCAGTGCGACCTCGGATCGAGCCAAATCGCAAAGGTCTCGGCCCAGTCCTCATCAGGGTGCTTCTGAGCATAATGGGGATCCCCAAGATAGTGGAGGTGCCGCACATAGCTCTTCGACCAAGGGTTGACCCGTGAGAGATACTGCTTGGGATACCTCTTCGTGAAGTCCCCAAAGGTCTCCTTCCAATCCTTACGCTGCCAGAGGCGATAGGCATAGTTGACCGCGTGGCCCGTTTCGTGACGAAGGATTTTCAGGAGCTCTTCGTCTGTCGGGACTTCGCCCTGGAGGGCTTTCAACTCGGGTGTGGCCAAATAGAAGGGAATACTGATCGAGATCTTCTTGTTCACGCATCCCCACTCGTTTCCAAAGTAGAAGTCCGGCCAGAGAAGGATGCGGCGAGCCCTAAGTTCTTTCTTAAGCCTTTGAAAACAGGGTTCAAGACTTTCGTCGATACGAAGTTCCAGGTCGCAAATCCTGGTCGTGAGAAACTTCTGATAACTGATTTCGTCCATTTCCGAAACCTCCGAAACCCCCTCCAGACTTTCAGTAAACTATAATACCCCCTTTGGCCGAATTCAAAGCTTATCCTGTCCTTCGGACGTTTCGAAGAAGCAAATTTCTCACCCATTTTGAGAGGTTAGACCTTTTTTCGGCCCGACTTCCCCGATAGGTTTTTTTCACGAGGCGTTGGGGGTGAATTATCGCTCAGATGAAGTTTCATGTCATACAAGTAGTTGAATTCCGGATTAAATTTTGATTTTCACGGTGTGATCATTCGGGGTCGAAGGGCCTCCACGCCAAGGG
>Ga0123519_10007283_pt1 | contig 17181 bp, 15 predicted proteins | sample YelNatPaOPRAMG02_FD_87396 | JGI IMG/M metagenome (GOLD analysis project Ga0123519, IMG submission 87396) | Hot spring microbial communities from Yellowstone National Park - Yellowstone National Park OP-RAMG-02 (version 2) | ecosystem: Environmental > Aquatic > Thermal springs > Hot (42-90C) ... | reverse complement strand
GTAAATATCATCTATGTACACATAGGAAACTATTTATGGATAAAATAGTGCAGATGTTGCGAAATAATTATTTTTGTCAATTAATAATATCCTTTTAAATAACGCAATAAACCCTATAAACGCTATGAACGCTATAACGCAATGAACGCAATGAACGCAATAAACGCTATAAACGCTTTTTGCCTTCAGCCTTTTTTGTAGGCTATGAGCCATTTTTGTTATCAACATTTTCATGGGTTACTCTTTTCCATCTTCTATGGATCCAGAGCCATTCTGCAGGATGTTCTCTTATATAGTTCTCTATGTATTTTGTAAATGTTTTTGTATCTTCAACCAAAGCTCTTTCTCTATCTTCAATTTCCGAGAGTTTAACCTCTGGATAAATTGTTATTGTATGACCATCACCATTACGATATATAAAAACAGGAAGTGCGGCAGCACCTGTTTTTCTTATAATAAGCGCTGGCATTTTTGTTGTCCACGCACCTCTGCCCAGAAAATCAATGACAAATCCTTCACTTCTTACAACAGCCTGATCCATAAGTATTCCAACAAAGCCGTTTTTTTTCAGAGTTTGCATAATTGGTTTTAGAGCTCCTCTTTTATAAATTACGCTATTCCCGAATTTTCTTCTTACACCTTCTACAATTTTGTTAAGATAATTATTATCCAGTGGTCTTGCAACAACAGCAATTGGTGAAACCTTTAAAGAAACAACCAGAGCAAGCAACTCCCAGTTGCCACAATGACCTGTAAGAAAAACGACCCCCTTCCCTTTTTCTTTTGCAGCAAAATAATTTTCTATTCCTTCAATTCTTACTGATTCAACTATTTTTTTGCCCGACCCTGAATAAATCTTGATTACTTCTGCCAGCGACCTGCCATAATTTTTAAAATTCTCTTTAAGAATTTTCGAAATGTCTCTTTCAGAAAAAGTTTTATCTGAAATTACGGTCTTTCTTAAATTGTCTTCTGCAATTTTTCTTCTGGTTCCCGAAAAATAAAAAAACGCAAGACCTGCTAATTCTCCCAATTTAAGCGATATTTTTAATGGAAGGACTATTATAGGCGTAGCCAGAATAATTACTATAACAACCTCTAATAAGCGGAACATATTTTCTTACAAAACCTAATCGGATTTCTTTTCTTCTTTATTGTTTTCCTTATCTTTATCCTTCTTTTTCTGCATAGATTCATCTATCTCAGCAAGTCTTTTTGCTGCAAGGTAGTTAACAGTTCCTTCAGGATATGTGCCATCTTCACGCATTTCTCCAGCAGGCATATCAGTCATAATTTCTATGGCTTCATCAATGCTGTCAATAGAGTAAATACTGAATTTACCAGCCATTACAGCGTCCAGAACTTCTTGTTTGAGCATAAGATTTTTTACATTTCTTGAAGGAATAATAACACCGTGGCTTCCGTCTAAGCCCTTTATTTTACATAGGTCAAAAAAACCTTCTATTTTTTCATTAATACCACCTACCGGCTGGACTTCCCCGTTTTGATCCATAGAACCTGTTATTGCAATATTTTGTTTAAGAGGAACACCTGATAGACTGCTTAGCAAAGCGCATAATTCTGCGCAGGATGCGCTGTCTCCTTCAACCATATCATAAAGCTGTTCAAAAGTTATAGAAGCTGACAGAGTAATAGGCTTCTTTACAGCAAACCTGCTTCCAAGAAAATGCGTTATAATGAGTATAGCTTTTTCGTGTATCTTGCCGCTCATTTTTGTTTCACGTTCAATATTTACCACCCCAGCTTTACCAGCGTATATTCTTGCGCTAATTCTTGAAGGCTTTCCAAAGCTATAATCACCAAGATCAAGAACTGCAAGACCATTTATTTGTCCAATTTTCTTCCCTTCGGTATTCACTATTAGAGTGCCATCAAGAATAAGCTCTCTGATTCTTTCTTCTATTTTATTTGTTCTATAAACTTTTTCATCCATTGCTTTTTGAACATGTTCTCTGGTTACAAGTTTACTGTCTGATTTTATTGCCCAATAGTTTGCCTCTCTCAATATATCTGCTATTTCGCTGAATTTAACGGAAAGCTTGTTCTGATTTTCTGCAATTCGCGAACTGATTTCTATTACTTTTGAAATTCCGGTTTTATCAAAAGGCAGAAGTTTTTCTTCTCTGCATATAGTAGCAATATACAAAGCGTACTTTTGAATATTTTCATCTGTTCTGTCCATTCTGTTTTCAAAATCTGCTTTCACCTTGAAAAGCTCTCTATAATCTTCATCAAGGTTATAAAGAAGATAATAAAGATAAGGATTACCAATCAGAATAACTTTCACATTAAGTGGAATTGCCTCAGGTTTAAGAGTTGTTGTTGATATTAATCTGTACTGTTCCCAAACATCCTCAATTTTAAGCTCTTTATTTCTTACAGCGCGCTTAAGCGCGTCATATGAAAAAAGATTTCTTAGCAAATCAAGTGCATTAACAACAAGATAACCGCCATTGGCTTTATGAAGTGATCCTGCTTTTATCATTGAAAAGTCTGTGATTGCAATACCGTACTGTATCTTATGTTCGATTCTACCAAAAAGATTGTAATAAGTGGGATTGCTTTCAAAAACACACGGAGCGCCCTTGCATTCTTTATTATTCACCAAAACATTAACTGTATATCTTGTAAAAATAGGTTCTGACTTTGGAACTTTCATGAAAGGCAACTGCGGTGACTGTTCTTCCTGAATTTTAAAATCATCAAGATGGCTGAGAATATCTTCTTTTACAGCATCAAGATAAGCTATTATTTTTTCATATTTTTGATATTTATTTTTTAAGTCCTCAATAAGGTGGCCTACAGAAGAAAGAGCCGCCTCTTTTTCAAGTTTTATTAACTGTTCTTTTAATGTTTTTTCACCCTCACGAGCTACGCGAACTATGTCATTCAATTTCTCTTGAAGAGATTTGCCAATTTCATCAAGTTTCTTTCTTGTTCTTTCATCAAGACTTTCATATTCTTCTTCAGTCAAAGGTTCATTATTTTTCTTGATAGGAACTAAAATCAATCCGCTTACTGTTTTGCGCAGAGAAAAACCTTTTTCTTGCGCTTCCTGTTCAAGGGCTTCGAACAACTGACGTTGTCTTTTCTGAGATTCGTCTATTATTTTATTTCTTTGTTTTTCGTACTCTTTTGATTCAAATACCTTTGGTATTTCGGTCCTTAATATTTTGATTGTTTCATCCATATCTTTCTGAAATATAACAGCATATCCGGGCTCAAGTTCAACAGCCAATGGTGAATCGGGATCTGCAAAGTTATATACATAACACCAATCGCTTGGCACAGGTTCACCAAGTGCTTTTTGATATAGAAATGACCTCACTGTGGTCATTTTACCAGTGCCATGTTCTCCAAGAATAAATATATTAAATCCTGTACTATCAAGACTCAGACCAAAATCAAGAGAACGTATTGCTCTTTCCTGTCCTATGGTCTCCTTGAAATCCTGCAATTCATCTGTTGTATTGAAATTGAACAAATCAAGACTGCATTCTCTATAGAGATCGTGAACTTCAAGTTTTTTCATTATTCTTCCTCCATTTCTATATTATAAAAAGAGTCTGCTTAAAATGCCGGCCGTAGATTTTAAAGTGATTACAATAAATTCACTAAAGATAAAAATTTATATGATGTTGACAGTTTACACGTTTTTATCTTTTCTTTCAACTTTACAACACATATAAATATATGCTATTTATGCTCTTGGATGATGTTTTGAATATACCTGTTTTAATCTTTCTGTAGTAACTTTTGTGTAAATCTGTGTGGTTGATATATCTGCATGTCCAAGCATTTTCTGCAAAGCTCTCAAATCTGCTCCACCTTCGAGCAAATGCGTAGCAAATGAATGTCTCATAGTATGTGGTGATATTTTTAGCCCAATTTTTTTGCCTGCCGACTTAACAGTCTGCCAGAAACGCTGTCTTGTCATTGGTAAACCCCTTGAAGTCAAAAAAAGATAAGGAGATTCTTTTCCTTTAATTATTGCTCTTCTTTCATTATTAATATAATTTTTTATTTTCTTCAGAGTTCCTTCACTTACTGGAACTATTCTTTCTTTTGAGCCTTTTCCGATAACTCTTAAAAATCCTGCGTCAAAGTGTATATCTTCAAGTTTCAATGACACAAGTTCGCTTACCCTGAGCCCTGAAGAATATATTAATTCAAGCATGACAGAATCCCTTATTAAAATGGGCTTTGCTTTTACACTTTCAATATTGCTACAAGAAAGAAGGTTTTTAGTCTCTGAAATACTTAGAGCTTTTGGAATACGTTCCCATTTGCCAGGAGATTTTAGATTTTCAGAAGGGTCCTCGTTTATAAGATTTTCAACAACAAGATACTTGCAAAAACCTTTAATTGATGAAATAAATCTACATATACTTGATAGAGATAAACTTTCATCCATGAGTTTTTCAATAAAATCTACTATGTCATTTCTTTTAAATGAAACTATATCGCAATTTTTTGAATTTAGAAATTTTTCAAATTTCTTTAAATCAAGTTCATATGATAAAACAGTGTTTTTTGATAAACCTTTTTCAACAGTAATATAAGTTAAAAAATCATTTATTATACTATCTCTATTCATTTGCCCGGTATTTATATTTTATACTTTTCAGAATATAAGTTATATTTTTATTTTAACCCATTAACATAATGCATTTTTCGGTTTAAATAAATTTGTTTTGTTATCTTAATTCTCTGTATTCAGCTTATTCTTATATTTGTCCATAAATTTTTTTCATTTCCTGTGTATAACTACCATCTACGTTATAAATAAAAAAAGGCTGTTCAATCTTCAATCCTGTTTTTCCTCCTTTTACAGCTTCAATCATCACCATTTTTGATTCTGTATTAATTCTTGAATGAACAAAACAAATTCTTTTTGGCTCTAAATATTTTTGTTTCAAAACAATCATTAATTCAGCAAGTCTTGCAGGATGATAGATCAGGCAAAATCTTCCTTTCTCTTTTAAAAGATATGATGCCGCATTAACAATCTCCTCAAGGCTTATTGTCATTTCATGACGGGCTATTGCTCTTTCTTCTTCAATATTTATACGCCCGCTTAATGGTTTTCTGAAGGGTGGATTTGAAACCACAAGATCAAAATCAGAATGCTTCTTAATACTGCTTGAAATAAGTTTAATATCAGAATGTAATACTTCTACTCTTTCTTCCAGATTATTTATAACTACATTTTTTTTGGCAAGTTTTGAGAGTCTTTCCTGAAGTTCTATAAGAACAACTTTAGACCGTTTATATTTTTTTGCAAGAAGGATGCCTATTATTCCTGAACCTGCTCCTAAATCAGCTATATTATGTACTAATTTTAGATTAACAAAATCATATAAAAGAAGTGAATCAACAGAAAAACGGTAACCTTTTTTTGACTGGTATATCTTTATATCAAGAATACTATCAAGTGTCAAATCCATTAATAATTATTTTTCTTGGATATCTCCGCGTTCTTTCAACAAAGAAATAAAAAGTTCAACGATTTCAGGATCAAATTGAATTCCTGAATATTTTTTCAATTCCATAACTGCCTGTTCCACTGAAAGTGCTTTCCTATAAGGCCTGTCTGTTGTCATGGCGCCAAATGCATCCGCAACTGCCACTATTCTCGCACCTAAAGGAATCTCTTTTCCTTTAAGTCCGTCAGGATAACCCGAACCATCATAACATTCCTGATGATGTTTTATAATTTCCCTTGCATCTTTTAAGGGTTCAACCTGCTCTATCATTTTTGCGCCTGTTGTCGGATGTTTTTTTATTATCTCCATTTCATCTTCTGTAAGTTTCCCTGCCTTCAAGAGAATATGATCCGGCACAGATACTTTTCCGAGATCGTGCAATAGTCCTGCTTTTCTGATATTTTCAATTTCCTTTTCCGAAAGATTCAATTTTTTTGCGATTTCAACAGAATACTCTGCAATATCTTTCATATGTTTATCAGTATAAAAATCCCTTGCTTCAACAACTCCTGAGAGTGTAATAATAGTTGAAAGATATGACCGTTCAAGTTTTTCATACAGGCTTGCATTCTCAATAGCTGCTGCTGCCTGATCGCTAAGCACTGATACGAGTTCGATTTCCGATGGAGTGAAAGCAGACTCATCAATTGTTCTTCCTACACAAAGCAAGCCAATTATATTGCTTCGAACCAAAAGTGGCACGCAAACTCCGTGTGCCATTCCTGTGGATTTTTTTAAAGCAAGAAATTCTGATGGCAATTCTGTTTCAGGATTAATTATGAAAGGCCGCCTATGTTCAAAAATAAATTTCTCGATTGTTTTTGAATAAAGTTCATTAAAATCATTCACAAAATCATTGGACAGATTATAATGTTCTCTTAAAACAAGCTTCTCAGAATATTCATCTATTAAAGCAAGACATACTTTGCTTGCTTTTGCCTCACGAACAGCAAAATCAACAATAATTCTTAACAAACGGATAGGGTCAACTTCGCCTATAATTACCTTACTAACTTCAAACAATGGCATTAAAGCTTTCATTCTGATATTTTCAGCGAGCAATCTTGTTTTCTCGAGTGCATCCGCAATAGATGCCCTGAGTTCTGCGGGAGTAAATGGTTTCAGGATAAAACCCTGTGCACCGAGCCTCAACGAATTAATTGCAATATCAAGAGTTCCATGCCCGGTAATGATAATTATAGGTATTTCTTTATCTTTTTCCCTTATACTTCTAATAACATCAAGCCCGTCCATCTTTGGCATTTTGATGTCTGTAAGTATAAGGTCAAATTTTTCCTTTTCAAAAAGTTTTAGTCCTTCATTACCATTCAATGCAGTTTTTACAGAATATCCACTTTTTACAAGAATATCCTTGGCAAGTCTAAGTATATAATTTTCATCATCAATTATGAGAATATGTTCTTTATCCATAAGTATTTGTATGCATCTGCTTTATAGTCTAAATTTTTATAACATACAGCATACTCATTTATCAATTTCAATTTTTCTATTGCTTAAATTATTGTTTAATGTAAAAAAAAGCCATGCTAAATAAGCATGGCTTTTTTAAAATTCTATAGATTATTAACTATTAACCGGTCCTTTTTTCAGCAACTTGAATTCTTGCCAAAGCTCTTTCAAGTGATGCACTTGCCCTCGCGAAATCAAATTCTTCAGCCTTTTTTAATCTTTCTTCTGCTCTTTTCATAGCAGCCTTGGCTCTTTCAACATCTATATCTTCAGATTTCTCAGCGCTGTCTGCGAGTATCATTACTCTGTCAGGTCCGACTTCAGCATAGCCCCAGTTTACAAAAACATAGTTTGTGGTATTGCCTTTTTTATATGAAAGCATTCCAATTTTCAGAGTTGTGAAAAAAGGCACATGTCCCGGAAGTACGCCGAAATCACCTTCGCTCCCTGACGTTGATACTTCATCAACTTCTTCGCTCAGGATAAGTCCGTAAGGTGTTACTATTTCAAGCTTTATTTTATTCTCCATAGGTATTTCTCCTGCCTTAAGCTTTTATTTATACCTGTCTGCTCCAGCCAAGTTTCTTAGCTTTTTCTTCAGCTTCTTCAATTGGACCAACCATATAGAATGCCTGTTCTGGCATATCATCATACTGACCGGCAACAATTGCTTTGAAGCCTTTAATTGTATCAGCTGTCTTAACATATTTTCCTTTTTGTCCTGTAAAGGCTTCAGCAACATGGAATGGCTGGCTCAAGAATCTCTGAAGCTTTCTTGCTCGAGCAACTATCATCTTATCATCTTCTGAAAGTTCCTCGATACCAAGAATTGCTATGATATCCTGAAGTTCTTTATAACGCTGAAGTGTTTTCTGGACACCTCTTGCTACCTGGTAATGTTCGTCACCGATGACCTTTGGATCAAGAATTCGAGAGGTTGAATCGAGCGGGTCAACAGCAGGATATATACCGAGCTCTGCAATCTGCCTTGATAGAACGACAGTACCATCAAGGTGTGTAAATGCTGTGGCAACAGCAGGGTCTGTAAGGTCGTCTGCAGGAACGTAAATAGCCTGCATTGCTGTAATAGCACCTTTCTTTGTAGTTGTAATTCTTTCCTGTAATGCACCCATGTCAGTACCAAGTGTTGGCTGATAACCAACAGCAGATGGCATTCTACCAAGAAGGGCTGAAACTTCTGCCCATGCAAGTGTATATCTAAATATGTTATCAATAAATATAAGAACGTCCTGTCCCTGATCTCTAAAATACTCAGCACAGGTAAGTGCGCTTAATCCAACATTTGCTCTTGCTCCGGGTGGTTCATTCATCTGACCATATATAAGAGCGGCTTTTGGTAAAACGCCTGAGTGCTTCATTTCAAGATAAAGGTCATTACCTTCTCTTGTTCTTTCACCAACACCAGCGAAAACCGAGACACCACCGTGAACCATTGCAATGTTATGGATCATTTCCATGATAATAACTGTTTTACCAACACCTGCGCCACCGAACATTCCCATTTTACCGCCTCTAACAAATGGGATGAGCAGGTCAAAAACTTTAACACCTGTTTCAAATGCCTGTGTTGTTGCTTCCTGTTCAACAAATTCAGGAGCAGGTCTGTGAATTGGCCATCTTTCATCAGCCTGAATAGGTCCCATTTCATCAACAGGGTCGCCAACAACATTAATTATTCTTCCTAATGAAGCTTTGCCAACAGGAACAGTTATAGGCTGTCCTGTGTCAACAGCTTTCATGCCCCTCACGAGACCATCTGTTGAACTCATTGCAATTGTTCTTACTTTGTTCTCTCCGAGATGGGCTGCTGTTTCAAGCACAAGATGGATTTCGGGAATTCCTTTTGCTTTATCTTCCGCAATATCTATTCTTACAGCATCACGGATTTTTGGCAATTGCTTTTCAAATTCTAAGTCTACAACTGCACCTATTACCTGACATACTCTTCCTTCATTCATGTTGATACCCCCTCAACTATATTTTTAAATTCCTGAAAACTTTATGCATTATTGCTTTAAAGCTTCAACACCGCCAACAATATCCATAAGGTCTTTTGTAATTCCAGCCTGCCTTACCTTGTTGGCAAGTAATGTTACCTTGTTAATTAATTCACTGCAATTCTTAGTAGCATTTTCCATTGCTGCCATTCTTGCTGCTTCTTCAGAAGCTGATGATTCAAGCAAAGCACGGTATATTTGTATTTCTATATACTTTGGCAACAATCTTTCAAAAATTACAGCTCTTGAAGGCTCATACAGATAATCAGCAGTCATAGCTGATTCTTTAGTCGCTTCTTCACTTTCTATTACTCCGAGTGGAAGAAGTTTCATCATAGTAACCTTCTGGGCTATCAGAGACTTAAACTCATTATAAATTACAATTACTTCATCAAATGTTTCATTTGTATAATTCTCAACAAGATTGGCTGCAATTTCCTGAGCATTTGTATAAGATACTTTTCCGGAAAGTCCAGTCCATGAATTTCGCATTGTGTAGCCTCTTCTGCGGAAAAAATCACGGGCTTTCCTTCCAACAGTACTTAAAGTAATTTGTATTCCTTCGTGTTTTAAACCTTCCAAATATTTATTGGCTGCTCTCAATATATTTGCATTAAAAGCTCCGCATAAACCTTTGTCAGAAGTTATTACAAGAACTTCAACAGTTTTTCTCATCCTAAGTGCAAGGAGAGGATGTAATTCTCTTTCAGCTACTCTTGCAAGATCAGATAACACTGTCTGCATTCTTGAAGAATATGGCCTGAAATTCAACATCCTGTCCTGAACTTTGCGCATCTTGGCTGCTGCGACCATTTTCATAGCCGCAGTAATTTTCTTTGTATTTTGTATTGCTTTAAGTCTTTTTCTTATATCCCTTAACGTTGGCATTTATATTCTCCTATAAGAGCAAATTTATGCAGCAAAAGTCTTTTTGAAAGCTGTAATAGCTTCTGTCATCTTTGCCTTAAGATCATCATCCAACGCTTTCTTTTCCATAATCTCTTTCTTGATTTCTGGTTTTTCAGACCTTACGTATCTCAGCAGTCCTTCCTCAAATGGCTTAATTGCTTCCAATGGCAGATCATCAAGAAATCCCTGCGTGCCTGCGAATATAACAATAATCTGGTCATCAACAGACATTGGAACATATTGATCCTGCTTTAACAACTCAACCATTCTTTTACCTCTTTCAATCTGTGCAAGAGTCGCTTTATCAAGGTCTGAGGCAAATTGTGCAAATGCAGCGAGCTCTCTAAACTGCGCAAGGTCAAGTCTTAACATACCAGCAACCTGTTTCATAGCTTTAATTTGGGCAGCTCCACCAACACGGCTTACTGAAAGACCAGCGTTAACAGCAGGCCTTACACCAGCATAGAAAAGCTCGGGTTCAAGATAAATCTGACCATCAGTAATTGAAATAACGTTTGTAGGAATATATCCAGAAACGTCACCGGCCTGGGTCTCAATAACAGGGATTGCTGTTAAAGATCCTGCACCCATTTCATCACTCATTTTTGCTGCTCTTTCAAGAAGTCTTGAATGGAGATAGAAAACGTCACCAGGATAAGCTTCACGAGCAGGCGGACGTCTTAAAATCAGAGAAAGCTGTCTATATGCATGAGCCTGCTTTGTAAGGTCATCATATCCTATAAAAGCATGCTGTCCATTATCTCTGAAATATTCACCCATTGCGCATCCAGTATATGGAGCAATGTACTGCATTGGAGCGGGTTCACTTGCAGTTGCAACAACTACAATTGTGTGCTCTAATGCACCCATTTCTTCAAGTTTTTTAACTGTATTAACAACAGCAGGACGGCGCTGTCCTACTGCAACATAAATACAGGTAACATCTCCACCTTTTTGATTTATGATTGTATCAATAAGGATCGCTGTTTTTCCAATTTGACGGTCACCAATGCAAAGCTCACGTTGTCCCCTGCCAATTGGAATCATTGCATCAATAGCTTTAAGACCTGTCTGTAAAGGCTCATGAACAGGTTTTCTTCTAATGATACCAGGCGCAACAACTTCAACTCTTCTTGTCTGTTTTGCATTGATCGGACCTTTTCCATCAATTGGCTGACCGATAGCATTTACAACTCTTCCTCTGAGTTCAGGACCAACAGGAACTTCCATAACTTTGCCTGTGCGCTTTACGATATCGCCTTCTTTAACAAGTTTGTCCTCACCGAAGAGAACAGCACCTACTGACTCTTCTTCAAGGTTCAAAGCCATACCGAAAACTCCGTTCGGGAACTCAAGAAGTTCTGATGCCATGCAGTTTTCAAGACCATAAACCTTTGCGACACCGTCACCGATATAAGTAACTGTGCCAATTTCGCTAACATCTACCTTTTTCTCAAAATCTGTGATTTGCTTCCTTAACAGCTCACTAATTTCTTCTGTCTTAATTTCTGGCATAATGTCACCCCTTTATAAGCTCATCTTTTAAAAGCCTTAACTGGCCTTTTATGCTTGTATCATACATTGTGCTTCCAATCTTGACAAGCATTCCGCCAAGAAGGGAAGGATCTACCACATACTCTATATCAACATCCCTGTCAGTAAGTTTTTTCAGAGATGACTTGAGTTTTTCTTCCTGATTTTTACCGATTTCAATCGGAGTCATTACTATTGCTTTTGCCCTTTTCTGTTTTTCAAGGTAAAGATTTATAGCAACCCTTAATATCTGGGCAAGGTAAATTACTATTCCCAGCTCAGAAAGATGAAGTATAAACTTTACGGTTGGTTCGGAAATTTTGTACTTTTCTGCAATTGCCTTAAAAACCTTTGCCCTTTCATCAGTTGTAAACATAGGGCTAACAAGCAGGTTTCTAAATTCTTTGCTTTTAACCATCATCTCATTCAATAACGCAATTTCAGCAAGGGATTGTGGCGCATTTTCATCGCCAACATTTCTTAAAAGTGCTTTTGCGTATCTGTTTGATTCTTTGAACTGTTTCAACCTTTGCCTCCTATCTTGACCAGAGAGTCTTCAAGAAGTCTTTCCTGTTCTTCTTTGGTTAACTTCTCTTTAAGTTTCTTCTCAGCCAGCTCCATAGCAAGTTCTACTGCTTCTGCTTTAATTAATTCTTTTGCCTGTTTCAGTTCAAATTCAATATTGGTTTTTGCCTGTTCCATAATTTTTGCTTTAAGCTTATCGGTCTCTGCAATAATCGTATCCCGTTCCTGTTCGCCAGATTTCCTCGCAGCCTCAAGAATTGCAGCAATTTCTGCATCTTTTGCTTTCAGTCTTGTCTCGACTTCTGCCAGAGCTTTCTGGGCTGCTTCTTTTGCTTCCTTAGCATCCTGCAGAGTTTTTGCTATCATTTCAGTTCTCTGCTTAAGGAAATTTTGCAAAGGTTTCTTACCAAATTTAAAGAGAATAATAACAAGAATAAGAAAGTTTATTATTTTCCACATGTACTCTTTCCATAAAGGCGTATGTTCTTCACCACCGCTTGCGAAAGAGATTGAAACAAAGGTTAATATGAAAAGACAGGAAAAAATGAGGGGTAATAATTTGTTGAACTTTTTTCTTGATTTTAGAATTTTCTTTCTCATGCACTCACCAACTTTCTTACAATCTCATCAGAGAACTTATCAATATCAGCCCGCAATCCCTTCCTTGCTTTTTCAGCTTCGGCTTTAATTTCTGCACGTGCCTTTTCAATAATCGATACGGCTTCAGCCTCTGCTGCTGAGATTACTTCTTTTTGCTTCATTACTCCTTCGTGCCTGAGGGCTTCGAAGGTTTCTTTCGCCTTTGTCCTTGATTCAGCCAGTTCTCTGTTTAATCTGGCTATCCCTTCTTCTCTTTTTTCAGCCATAACTTTTGCTGCTTCAAGGTCACCTTTCACAGTATCTTCACGCTTCTTAAACACATCCATAATAGGTTTGAAAAGTATGGCATTCAAGAGAAAAATAAGGACAATAAAATTAGCTGCCAAAACAAGAAGCCAAATTGGTTGAATATCAAGCATATTTCACCTTCCATTTGAGAAGATTAAAAACAGGAGAAGATTACCACATGAGAAAAAAGATTGTCAAGTGGTTTTTAAAAAAAAATTAATTTCCTGAGCAACAGGGTTACAGATTGTATAATCTGTTAAAATATTACTATGTTTTATGAAAAATTAAAATTAATTGAAGAAAAAAAACTTCTCAGAAAAATAAAGGATAAAAGCTCACCACAGGGCAGCATAATAGTTTTGAATAACAGGAAATTTATAAATTTTGCCTCGAATGATTACCTTGGGATTTCAAACAATCCATTTATTATTTCAAATGCTATAAAAGCTCTCGAAAAATTCGGCGCAGGATCAGGAGCCTCGAGACTTCTTGCAGGTGGAGTTGAATTACATGGTGAACTTGAAAGAAAAGTCGCTAAATTTAAGAATACTCCTTCTGCTTTAATTTTCAATTCAGGATATGCTGCAAATACAGGCATAATCCCGGCATTATTTGATAATGACTTCCTGATTTTAAGCGATGAATTAAACCATGCGAGCATCATTGATGGATGCAGACTAAGCAAAGCTGAAACTAAAATTTACAAACATAAAGACATTGAACATCTTGAAAAATTGCTCAAAACAAAAAACAAAAAGCAAAAAATAGTAATAACCGATTCTGTATTCAGCATGGATGGCGACATTGCTCCATTAGATAAAATTTATGAATTATGCAAAAAATATAATGCATTGTTATACATTGACGATGCTCATGGCACAGGAGTGCTTGGTAAAGGAAAAGGTGCTCTGTCACATTTTAGACTCAAACCTGATTCATGGATAATTCAGATGGGAACATTCTCTAAAGCCTTAGGCTCATACGGAGCTTTTCTTGCTGGAAGTAAAGATGTTATAAAGCTTGCTTTAAATACTGCAAGAACCTTTATATTCTCAACAGCATTGCCTGCATACACAATTGCCGCTTCTCTTGCAGCGATTGAATTAATAGAAAAAGACACTTCATTAATCGAGAAATTATGGAAAAACAGGAAAAAAGTTGTTTCATCACTTTCTGATCTTGGCTTTGATTTAATGAATACTGAAACTCCTATAATACCTTTGAAAATGAAAGATATTGATGAAGCAATCCATTTGTCCGTTAAACTTTTTAAAAAAGGCATCTACGCACCAGCCATCAGACCACCAACAGTGAAAGAACCACGATTACGAATTACAGTAACAGCAGCGCATACAGATAAAGATATTGAAACACTGATAGATGCTCTGAAAAAAGCATAAATAGAGTTGGAGATTTTATGGCAAAAGGATTTTTCGTAACAGGAACTGATACAGGGGTCGGGAAAACAATAATTTCTGCGGGTCTGATATGTTTTCTGAACAATCTCGGATACAGAACAGGAGCTATGAAGCCTGTTGAATCTGGATGCAGGATTCAAAGATTCACCGGGCTAAAAACAACTTCAGCAGATATTCTAATCCCGAACGATGGAATGTTTCTTAAAAAAATTGCGAATATGCAAGAGCCTGTTGACATTATTACTCCGATAAGATTTAGGGAACCTCTGGCTCCTTTTACAGCATCCAAAATTGAAGGCAAACCAATTAATATTGGAAAAATCAAAGATGCGTTTTCAAGACTTTCAAAAAAATATGAACTGCTAATCGTTGAAGGAATTGGAGGGTTGCTTGTACCAATTAAGAAAAACTATTACGTTCTTGACCTTGCAAAAGATATTGGATTGCCTTTAATTGTAGTTGCAAGACCTTCACTCGGAACCCTGAATCATACAATGCTTACGGTCAACTATGCAATAAAAGAAGGGCTTCGGGTTGCTGGAATTATCATGAATTACAACAAACCTCCTGAAAACACAATCGCTGAAAAAACAAATTCTGATATTCTAAAAAAAATCAGCCCTGTTCCAATAATAGGCATTTTCCCCTATCTAAAAAATAAGAAAAATAAAGCCATCGAAAAAACAGTTCTAAAAATCTTAAATGCAGATACAATCAAATATCTTCTATAGAATTACAGGATTCATTAATTTCTGTTTTGACAAGATATATAATTATATTAAATCTTTTTAAGAGTGCAAATCTGCCGCAAAAGAAAAAACTTACTTGACAGATTTATTCTTTTAATAAGAAAATATATCAGGGTTCAGAAATAGAATATATTTCTGAAGATGATTGAAGATAGTTGGGTCGCTATCTGGCAAATGTTTGCCGGATGCGGCCCTTTTTATTTAGGAAATCAATATAAATGGCATTAAACCAAAAAGTTCAATTGAAATAATGAAAATGTTGCGAAATTGAAAAAAGACCCGTGATTTTGGCTTATAAATTGAGTTATTGCCAGATGTGCTATTTTCATAGAATAAATTTGTGAGCAATTTCTGGATTATTTAGGTTAATCAAAGCAAAAGACAATGTTTTACAGGCATATTATTCATATTATTTGATTATAGATATATCTTACTTTGACAGGTAACATGCGAAGTAATTTAATTATGGAGGTATTAAATGACAAATGAAACAGTAACAGCTACACGATCTTTTGTTATGGATAACGCATTTTGGACTGCAACCGCTATTTTTATAATTGCATATGCGGTAATTGTATCCGAAAAAGTGCATAAGACAATCGTGGCTATTTTTGCTGCAAGCCTGATGATTGTGCTGAAGATTCTTGAACAGCATGAAGCTTTCCATATTGAAGAGCTTGGAGTTGACTGGAATGTAATTTTTCTTCTTATATCAATGATGGTCATAATAAATCTGATGAAACCAAGCGGCATTTTTGAATATATTGCAATAAAAAGTGCTAAATGGGGCAGGGGCGAACCTTTCAGGATTATGGCTATTTTTGCTATTGTTACAGCTGTCCTCAGTGCGCTTCTGGATAATGTTACAACTGTACTTTTAATAACTCCGGTAACAATTCTGATAGCTGATGCACTTGAAATAGACTCTATCCCATATCTTATTTCATGTGCCCTTGCATCTAATATCGGCGGGACAGCAACATTAATTGGCGACCCTCCCAATATAATGATTGCTTCTAAAGCATACCTTACTTTCATGGATTTCATTTATCATTTAACACCAGTTGTTATTATTATGATTTTTGCTTATATTTTATTTATTAAAATTATCTGGGGGAAAAAACTTATCACTAAAGATTCATTAAAACAGAGAATCATGGAAATGGATGAAAATCAGGCAATTAAAGATCCTGTTATGCTCTGGAAATCTCTTTTTGTTCTTGCGCTGGTTCTAACAGGTTTTGTATTGCATGGTTTTTTGCATTTACAGCCAGCCACAATAGCTCTTTTTGGAGCAGGTCTTTTACTCATACTTTCAAAAACAAATGAGCCACATCATATACTTGCAGAAGTTGAATGGCCAACGATATTCTTTTTTATAGGTCTTTTCATAATTGTAGGTGGAGTAGTAAAAGTTGGACTAATAAAATGGATGTCCATTCAAATTCTTAATTTAACACAGGGCAACATGTTTGCAACTTCAATGGTAATTATGTGGTTTTCAGCATTTGCATCTGCTATTGTTGATAATATTCCATATGTAGCCACAATGAACCCTTTAGTTATTGATATGGCAAAACAGCTCTGGCCTGAACTTTCAGGATTTAAACTCCTTCACCATCCTGACATTATGCCTGTCTGGTGGTCATTGGCATTAGGAGCATGTCTTGGCGGAAATGGTTCAGCCATCGGAGCTTCTGCAAATGTGATAGTCATTGGGTTATCTGAAAAAACTGGCAATAAAATCTCCTTTATTAAATTTATGGCATATGGGATGCCCGTCATGATAATTACAGTTGCTATTTCAACAATATATATCTGGTTGAGATACTATGCACTAAAAATATAGTTTCATTAATTTTAGTAAGGCAAATATATGAATTGGTATCAGCTTGGCATAAAAGAAGTATTTAATAAGCTTAATGCATCGGAAAATGGTCTTTCTAATAAACAAGCTCGCGAACGCTTATTACAATTTGGTCATAACAAACTTGCCGTAGAAGAAGGAATAAGCAAACTAAAAATCTTCTTTCATCAATTTACAAGTCCTTTGATATACATACTTCTTGTGGCTGGGATAGCAACACTTTTATTGAAAGAATATATTGACTCAAGTGTAATTTTCGCCGTGGTAATCCTCAACGCAATTATAGGTTATTTTCAG
>Ga0123519_10007275_pt1 | contig 17197 bp, 19 predicted proteins | sample YelNatPaOPRAMG02_FD_87396 | JGI IMG/M metagenome (GOLD analysis project Ga0123519, IMG submission 87396) | Hot spring microbial communities from Yellowstone National Park - Yellowstone National Park OP-RAMG-02 (version 2) | ecosystem: Environmental > Aquatic > Thermal springs > Hot (42-90C) ... | reverse complement strand
TCTCACCTTTATTGGACGCAGGACGAATTTATAAGCAAATCCCGAGTTTTTTTCTTTGCATCCATCCAGGATTATTTCATCTTGATTTGACGATACTTCCTTTGCTTTCATAATTCCCCCGATTATTCTACCATTTCGTCCTCAATTGTTATGTTTGTATGTTCTGTTGCTTCAAGAGTCATCGTATGCTTTTGAACATTATCAGTGCTTGTCGTGCATCCAATTATGCGCATATCAGGTATTGTTATAGTTTTCTGATAATTAACACCCGAAACGGCTCGCTGGATAACCATCACAAAATCTACCAATTCCTGCGCTCTGTATGCACGCTCAAAAAGGTTATCCTGACTAATTTGTGAGACGGTCACTTTTGCTTCGCCAGAACTACATAGCAAGTGTTGCCTACCCCGAGAACCAAATCTTCTGCTTTCAAAAACACCCGTTTCAAGTGCGTTTGTAAATTCAATGTCACATTCGGATATATTACTGCTTGTAATTATTGGCGAAGAAACACTCAAAACCGTTACATCATACCAATCGTGATACGGAGCACTGGCAACAGCGGGTGCAGGGGTAATGTGTGTCAATACTGGAGGAGTTGAAGGAAATTGAAAGTCAGAACATTCAAAAGAATTGGAACATTTAAGGTAGTCTCCTGCTCTATACAATATCTTCAAAGATTGTGACACGCATCCTGTTAATACAACAGCCCGCTGGTCGTCTATGAAAACACAAGCAAGAGAAGGAAGTTGGCCAGCACCGATAAAATGATATGTGGCAGTTGTTCCTTCGATGGTCTCTGAACCCATATGAGCAAGTAATATCGGGCGCCAACCCTTCAAAGGTATTGCATAGTTAATTGAGAATTTGGGTTCGTGCAAACCTTCTCTTTTCTCGGTGACGGATTTACCCTTAAAAAACTCACCTGTTGCGTGTTTTGTTTCTTCAAACAATATCCCAAGGTCTGGCTCTGACGGCTCAATCATTAATTGATATATTGTTGACCCTTCGCCTATTCCAGAGCCGTAAGAACTTTCGGTTGTTAAACCGAACCTGATATTTTGAACGAAACCTATAGCCATTTACACCTCCTATGTTCTTATGGATACATCTTGGTAATAAAGTATCGGTTGTATTATTTCAACGCCCCCTAAAGGGACAGATAACCCAGTGCTCGCCTCAATATCAACAATCATATTTGCACTGCCTACTCCTTCTTTAAGATTCCAACTTACGCTTACTCCGTCAATATTAACACTTGCACTCGCTATTATTTTATTCTTTAGATAATTTATGATTTCAACACATTTCCGATATTGCTTGAGCAAGTTCGGGAGTGTATCAACCAGAACACGCAGTCTTACATCAGCACTTGAAAATACACTATATTGTGGTTCGCCAGCCGTGCTATTGTGAAGCCCCGCAAGACGCCATTGGATATTTCCAATCAAAATGTATAAACAAGGGCGTTTAAGCGTTATTAACTCATTCCCAGGGTCTCTTGCAAATGAGCGTATAAGGCCGTCACTCTCTCTCTGCCACCGCTCACCTTGTTCATCCAGTAAGTTTTTAATCTCCAGTTCACTTGACATCTTACACCTGCCCTACTGCTCGAGAAGCCTTGATAAACGAATTTTGTATAACATTTTGAATTTCGTTGCTATAGTCAGGTTCAAGGAAGAATAGCGGGCGGTTTTTGTCAAAATACCTTGGATATTCAAACCCAACAGATACTTTTAGCCCGTATTTCATTGATAACTCGTTAATCTCTTGCAAATTATCAGGACTTGTTGGGTCAGCAAGTGCACGATACATTCGCCCTGTAAGAATACCGATATCTGTAGGGTATCCGTGCTTTCGTTTCCATTCAAGATATTTAGGCGTCAAAGGCTTCCAAGTTTTCTGACGGCGTGCAAATAGTCTTGTTATGATACCAGGCATTGCACGAACTACATCCTGCCAAATAGCCCTTAGGTCTTTGAGTTTAGCACCAAGCGTGTTGAATAGCGAGTCCACTTCTTTTCTGTTTTGAAAAACAAAAGTAAGTCTTATAAGTCCACCTTTCATAGATTATTCCAACCTCCATTCGCATTGTCTCCAAACACCTTCGGTTCAACGACCTCATCAATTCCTGGTATGCCTCGCCTACGGACTACTTCAGGAGCATTCACTCGCTTGAAAGTTGGCTTGTCAACACAGATTGTCTCATCAGTGAGTTTTGTTTGCCCGCTCAGCGTTGTTGATTTTAGACTTTCAACAAAGTTCCTATATTCCTCTTTCCACTCGTTATATCGTTGAGGCATAGCCATTGACCCATACATCGCCTGATATATGTAAATACAGGTTAATATTGCACACTTGCGGTTTAGGAGCGTTTCAGTTTCTTCGTCTGGTGCGAGCGGTAGCACATAATATTTGCGCAATTCAGATTGTATCTCACAATGAGCCCGCTTGATGAACTCTTGCACTTGCTCGTCAGTTAACCGAATATCGCCACCTTCAAAAACATCACTCCACGGGTCAATATCTCTTGTTGCACCAAGTGTAAGTTTTACATCAGATACCGTGCAGTAATACTCCACAGAAACCTCCTACTGCGCCATAAAATCATTGACATTTACATCAGAGCCGTTTACCGTGATAGCATCAGTTGAGAAATAAGGGTCGTTGCAACTTACTCTCCACGCAGTATGGTCAGGCACATAATATTCCCAGTATCCGTTGTCATCGGTTATAATCGTCCCTCCTTGTGGGGTAATAGTGAAATTACCCGCTTTTCGTGGCGTAGTTGACAATGGGGTTATTGTTATCGTCACATTGTCTGCAACCTGACCATTAGCACGCACAACATAACCAAATAACTTATATCCAGTAGGATAAGCAGAAGAAAGCATCCGTATTGCTATTGTTGCGCCAGTGCTATCCCAAACGAACCATTCTGTGCGGTTAGCGTATTGAGATTTACGAACGGAGACATAGCACCTATGCCCGTGGCGGGAAGCCCAATTCTTGGTTGTCGTGGCAAGCCCTTTAGAAGAAGTGACAAGTGTCTCGGATATCGTTCCTGCGCTGTCTTGAACAAAAAGCGAGCACGAAGCCACCGAAAATTGACTATATTTTCCAGCATCCGAAGAATAATCGGTTTCATAAGTTAAGAATGTTATCCCTTCAGCCCCGAGTAATGCAAGCACTGCAACACAGCACGCAAGTGAAAAAATTCTTCGCATATCCTCACCTCCTATTGTTTATAGGCTCCTACAACTGCAAACCACCGAAAGCCGTATAGACTGGCGCTATCCGTTGTTGAAATAAAGAGTAGCCTCCCATATCTTGCAGGATAAGTTATCGTGTAAGACTGGTAGTATGCACCATCAGTCGTAATTGTGTCAAAAGGGAAACAGACAAATGTCTCCTTATCCCGAAGACCGAGGCAGAAGTCAACATTGATGTCTATTGTTGAACTACCTGACGAGTCAAACACTACAGAATATAACCCTACTTGGTCAAATACATCAAGCGGGAACCAGTCCGAATAGAGTGTATCTACGCCAGGTGAGAAAATCGTATTATCGGGCAAAACATTCGTATATCTTACACCTATACCTGCAAGGAGGGCTATAGCAAGCACAGAAAGGACTATTCGCTTCATAAAGCCTCCTATTTCTTCACCGCTATAGTATAGTAGCATCCTTCTGGACGGTAGCAATAATTAGGTTCGCCGAAAGCATATCCTAAAACCTGCACGGTATCAGCAACAAGATAAGAGCCCACAAGAAGCACAGGATGAGCATTAAAATTCCAATTGTAAGTATTCGGCGTCAAAATTATCTGACTTTTTGGTGTGACACCAGGAACATAAACTCTATCCTCGGTTGAACCGCTATTCATAGTATCCAACTTTACAAAATCAAACTTAACGCCCGGTATACCACTTATAATCGTGTCTGCGTGCAACCGCTTGACATAAATGTCTTGATATCGCTTGACACTTGCGCCGAGGTCAAACAAGGTATCAAGGCTCGGTATAAGTGAACCTCGCAATGTCCAAGTTGACTTATCTGTGTTGCGTTGCAGATATGTTGATTGCGGGTCGCCAAGGACGCCTCCGCCCTCAAGGAATACCCAGCGAGAGTGAAAGGCGGGCGATTGCGCACCCGCCGATATTGCAAAGATAAGCAAGGCAAGCAGCGTAATACCGCTAATTCTCATATTACACCTCCGAGTTATAGAATTTCTCGTTTCACGTATTAGGCACGAACATTCGTTATCAAGTAGCCAGCATAATTGATGGAAGAGTTCCGAAATACCTGATAGAAATGGTCAATACGAACGCCAGTCACGGTCGCACGGTCGTTTATCGTGTAAGGGGTCACAAGCCACTCAAACCCCGCACGCTTGATATACACAACACTGGCAGGAGACTTGATTTTGTTGCCAGTGACATTCGGGGTAAAGCCTATATATACTTCCTCGCCAAAGAACGGGACGAAATTTTCGGTGCGTGTAGGGTCTTCACCGATTGTGTAGCCATCAGACACAACATATACATTCGCAACACCGAATGAAGCGAAATAAGCCTTAATTATATCCTCACTCACGGGGGCTCGGAGAGTGTTTGTTGGTAAGCCCATTATAACATTCTGATTGCACGACAACCCTTTGAAGGCCTCTGCGCCCATCCAGATATCTATAGGATAAGCACCCCAGCGATTACGAAGAGCATTGATACCATTGACGATGTCTTCAAGAGGTCGGGCATCGTGATTAACCGCACCAGACGATAAAACCCAACAATTGCCAGCGCCTGCACCTTCACCCGATAACTCAAGGTGAAAGTCAGAATGATAATTTGACGGGTTGAGCAATTGCCGTGTGAGGTCATATGCTACAACATACTCTAACTCACGCTTCAGAAATTCCGTAAGTTCTGCCTGGGTCATAATTTTAGAAATCGGCTCAAGTTCAGTCTGTGTGTCAACTTCTATGGCGTGAGAAATCCGTGTTAACTCGCTCCAGGAAGTTTTCGCATAATCGGGCAAACCCCTCGGACGAACTTCTTCTCTGTCCGCTCGGGCAAATCTGCCAACAACCGCCTCGGGGGTATCAGATGTTGACGATATATTAAGCATCGCAGGACTTGCCATCCACCATATCTCGCCCGTATCCTCGGGTGACTCCAACACGGGAACAAGGTTGGTATAAGGGAATATCGTAGTTCCTAACTCTACGGCATATTTGGTCAATACGCTACTTTCTTGTCCCGAGTATACTGCACGACTGACCGTCCGCCTACTTATCCTTGTTGTTATGTTTGTTTTAGCCATTTCTTACCTCCTTATAGTTCACTTTATTTTTACGCTTTCGCTACGCTCGGCTCAACTACTTCAATCCAACCATTCCCGCCTGCAGGAATATTGGTAAGCGCAACTCCGTGAATATATTCTCCACTCTCGCTCGCCTTAACGCCAGTTCCAACCCCCGAAACACTTGTAAAACTTACAGGGCTACTGGCAGAAATACTGCTTTCTGTGACATTTTTCACTTGCACAATTGAGCCGTGCCCCGCAAGCCCGATTGTATCATTTTTCTTTGCGTATTCATAAGCCACACCGATTATAACACTCGCAGGACTTGCAATCTCACCACTTACGGTCACTGCCACGCCTGCATTGATATCGTCATTTGCGGTGACCGATTTGATATTTATCAACTTCTGTGTCCAAGTTGACGCCATTTTTTACCTCCTTTTTGTTGACATTGCATACTTTTTGATTGCTTCGGCATATGAGCATTTGTCACGCTTGACAATTTGCTCAATTGCCTCTTCAGCGTTTGCAGGCTCTCTTTCGGGCTCCTGCTGATTAGTTTTGACACTATCCACCGATTGAACTTCAACGGGGACAGACGCCCCTGCTTCAAAAGCCGATTTCACTGTTGCTAATAGCGTTTTCACGCCATCAAGCCCCGCAACACGATACATTGTGTATGCGTTGCGCTCAAACTCTTCAATAAACGCAGGCGATGGCTTACGGGAACCGCCCAGGTCTCGCACACTGGCAATCAGTTTATCAAGATTACGCTGGCGGTCAAGTTCTTCTCGTGTAGCCTTGATTGCCCAACGCTTGATTGCATCAGGTGATAAAGCCTCCACAGACGCCTTCACCGATGCATTCTCCTCGGCGGTCTCTGTTTTTTCAGGTTTTTCTTCTTCGGCTACTTCTACAGGAGCCGATTTTTCTGCTTCTTTTGCTTTGACGAGTTCCAATATTTTGCCCGCACACTCGTCAATCTTGTCCTCGGATACATAATCCTTGAGGACACTTTTAAGTTCTTCTAACTCCATAGCACCTCCCAGTTTTTCTAACTTTTTAACATATGCTTTTGCAAATTCCAATTCTTCCGGAGTTAGGTCTTCGTCTTTCACTTGCCCGATTATCTTGACACTACCCTTGCACTCTCCAGTTTTCTCCGCTTGTTGCCATATCCAGCCACAAACCCTCCGTGGGTCTGTCACTTTACCTTCTAATTTTTGCACACAGCCTTCAAAATCCCCAAAGACTTCTTTCGGGTTTTCAATGATTTCCTGCAACCCAGGGTTCATCGATTTGCCTCCTTTTACGATATCACTTAATGCTTCACATATTATAGTATTCGTATCTCGTTGTTTTGTGTCCGCTACAATTGACGGGGCAGACGATTTCGGAATTGGCGTCAGTGCTGTATTATAGAAACTCCATTTAAACCGCTTCTTGTCTTCTTCTGGTAAAAATGGGTTATCTTTGCCTTGCACCAATGCTATTGAAAGATGGGTTAACTCCCTATTACGCACCGCTTCAAGTCCTTTCGGGGTAAATCGTATTTCCTCCCACAGCCAACCTTTACGCTCACGCCCCTTATTATCTACAATAACTGCATTAGGGTCAAATCCCATATCAATTATATCTCCATAACTTATCAATTCACTCGGTAATGCTGGAACGCCAGGAACAAGGGCGTGGCCTGCGTCTAACTTCGGAATATACCCTTTCCTAATAGCCCGATATGACTCAATGATATCATTTATTAATTTTTCGTCAAATACTATCTCCTCTCCTGCTATTGTAGGAAGTCTCTCACCCAGCGGGATAACAGGAATGCGTAATATTTCCCTAACCTCTTCTGGGTTAAGGTTATAACTTAATTTTCCTTCATTTTCAGAAGCCATAGATGTCTCCTATGTTTTCTAAAGTTTCATAGTATTCTATTATACCCATCTTTCTTAATTTGTCAAGAAGTTCTGTTTCAGAAATATCATATTTCTTCAATAACTCCTTAAACCATCGTGATTGCTTGACAAGACTACCAATCTGGCGAGCACTGAGGCTCTTAAATAGACCGCTCTTATGCATATCTTCCATATTCTGAATTATCTCTTCTTGAATTTCATTCATTGTCTTAATTGCGTTATTATAACTCTTTTGCCCAAGTTTTGCGTAATTTGTCCCTGACGAAATTTTATCAGTGCTCATATTTCGGATTAATTCCTTCGCTACTACTTCTTTTTCTTCCTCGGTTAATTCGTCCAATTGTAGTTCACGCTGTAATTGCTCATTTGCATCCATTATTGCCTTTGCCCACTCAATAGCATCGGTGTCCTCGTAATATGGGTGGTAATGTTTCATTAGGTCTTCTGGAGGCTCTCGGTAGTTGTAGTAGGTAGCCATAGAAGTCCCCTCAAAATTGAATACAGGTGTCCACCAACAATGCGGGTGCAAGTCCCGTAGCCAGTTGTTTATATTTTCAAGGTCGTCAATTGAAAAGGTCGTTCCATCCATAAAAAGGCACAGCGGGCATTCATTGCCTTCCTTAAGTTCTACTCTTGTGACGCTAACAATCGGTATTCGTTCATTTTTTATTGCTTGGATTATTTCCTCAATGTTAAAATCATACATTGCCACTCGCTTTTCGTGTCTTTATCATATATACAATTCCAAATCTTCGCCCATCGTTAAAGGCCATATTTGTAATATCACCAATAATCTTAGGGATATTCTTTTCTCGGTAAGAAGCCCACCTTTGCCGTATATCTCCAATAATTACATCTGGCGAGCGAGTAATCCGTCCAGTGTAATCCCACGAGGCAAGCATCCGCTCTTGTGCTATTTTAACATATTCGTTCGCAATCTCCTCTGCTTTCATTTTTCGCAATGCCGTGAATTTGCTTGTCAGTGCTTTAGGAGTTGGTGGAACCTCATTAATCCCTACACTGCTTAAGTAGTCTTCAAGACCAAAAGCAAATGCTCCTTCTATTAATCCTCGTAAACTCTGCTCAATATCGTCAGCATAGTTCATCTGAAGTTCTTTAATACTTGCTATATCACCTTCTTCCAATATCCTTAATAGTTTATCCTTTGCTTTGTCCTCCGACCGAACTAATGTTTCATACAACTCTCGGCTCTCTTCCTCACGAAGTTTACTCAAGGCCTTCACAATACGCTGTTTCACTCTGTCCACGGGTTTATTTGCCCCTAATATCGCCACTGGCGCCTTCTCGTGTCTATGTTTAGCGTTCAAGATTATTCTCACGGGTCGGCGTTCCTCTTCAATTTCACGGGGTGTTTTTTCAGTTAATTCTTCGGGTGACGGCTTATTGCGGAGAGGAATTCCAGCCTCCTTCATTAACAACTCTTTGTCAATTTCTTTCGTAGGTGATACATCGGTATCAGTAAGTGCCCACTTCCTCGCAAGTTCTTCATTTGCTTTTCGTTGCTCAATATTCTCATTTATCGGGTAGTAATAGGGCAGAGGTCGCTCTATACCGAGGTTCTTAGCAATTATCAATGGTATCAATCTATCGTTGAGACCAGTAATTATAGGGTTAATCTTTGCTTGTATCGTTCTATATAGCATTTTGGACAGGGACATAAGGCTTCCATAAGTGCCGAGTTGATTGTCTGATATCAAGCGATAAGGTATTCCAAAAGCCATTGATATCTCTTCTTTTAGGCTCTCAATTGTCGGTAATAGTTCTTTGCTGGACACGGGACTGGCTTTTGGCTCTATATCCCAGGCTCTTGTGTTAGTAGGGTTGCCTGTATTATCCAACATCATATCATTTGGTAATGTGCACATTTGCGCCAGAGATAGTGACTCCATTGCTTGTTCAAGTAATACCTTATTCCTTCGTGTTTCAGCCTCATTAATAGTTCCATCAGGGTTGCGAACAGCAGGACAGCGTCCAATCCATCCTCCACTCTCATAGTGGACTGCACGGACTATTACATCCCTCAATGCACGCAGTTTTTTCCAGTGGTCTCTCGCTACACGATATGGGCAAGGCTCAATTATCGTGTTTCTGGATATTGGTGGGCAAGGTTCGGCTATTAATAGATACTCGTCCTCTTCCAGAGCCTCGTTTTTATACCACACCTTTACAATTTGCCGAAGTTCGTTCAAATCCAGGCGCACATCATACCAGTCCAAAGGTATCAATTCTGTTGGACAGGCTATAACACTATAAAACTTCCCATTTACTGGATTTTTTATATTCTCAAAAATTTCCCAACGGATGCGGAATAGCACTCCGCCATCACGAATTTGTCCGATTGCCGAGTTCTTTTTGTATTCTTGCATTAAGGGTGTAATGAACCATTCTACGAGGGCGTCACATTCCTCGTCCATACTGCTTTCCAAGGCAAGGTCAATATTAAGGATATTAGACACCAAAATCATTTGCAGAAACGATATAAACGGGTCAAGACTCATTGCCTCTGCATATTTTCTGTCGTCCCAACCCGCATATTGTGTTTCATATACTGCCTCTGGTGGTGCCCATAATTCTGGGCGTCCAGCCTCCAATGTAGGCTTGTGCTTTAAACTCTCTCGTAAATCGCGCAAAAACTCACCTATACGCTTACCGAGTGGCATAAAGCCTCCTTATAACTCGGGAAATTTAACAACGCTTATAAGCCCCTCGCTTGTGGAATATTTAGGTTGTCCACAGGCACCTTTATACGCATACACGAGCGCATCGACCTGGTCATCGTGCAATCCACAAGGGAAGTCAATTAATTCATCAAGCAAATTTTTAAGCCAGTAAGCGTTGGAATAATTCTCTTCGGGAAGATACACTCTGCCAGCCTCTACTGCTCCCATAAATTCAAGGGCTCGTGTCACTTTGTCTTTTTCAGGGCGCACGCTGACGATATTATACCAGGAATTACGCCGAAGTTCCTGTGGTAGAGCCTCTTGATAGGCCACACTTTCAATGAATATCTTCAGCGGTTTGTATTTGTCAGCAAGCCTCAGTATTGCTTGCTGTTGTTCGGCAAAACTTAGTCTGTCCCGATACATCTCAATAATATACACTTTGTGCTCTCGTCTGTCAATACCTATTATCGCAACTACGAAATAATCCGCTGTCTGTTTTTGCGATATTGCCAGGTCGCATCCGAAATACACCTCAAGTCCTGCTGGTAGGTTTTTATATTTTTGAAGATTATCAACCCGAAAACATATGCTTTGCTGTTTGATATATTCTGCTCCATATTCTTGACGAAAAATCAAAGACGGCAATTCACGCCGTGCTCGCTCGATTTCTTCTTGAGAGACCCATTTGCCCTCCCAGGAAGGCGAGCGATACATAACATAGTCAGGGTTTCGTTTTTCGCACTCTCGGTATATCACTTCAAATAGATTGCCACCGCCCTGATTATCGTGCTTTGGAGTTGTTATGAACAGAGCACGCCCGTTTGTATCGGATAAACACGGACGCACTGATTGCCACCAAACAGCGTTGACTTGCTGGGGTTTAATGCGAGCAGGCTCGTCAAATACCACAGCGTGCACTCCTTCGCCAATAAGAGCGTCAGGATTATCTGCGCTCAAAAACACAATTCGTCCCGTGCCATTTGGATGTGAAATAATAATTGTTCTACTTGCTCGCTTTTCCTCACATTGTAGTTTTTGCCAGGCAGGACGGAGTATTTGCAACACCGCATCTCTTCCTCTCTCGGTTAACCGATAATACGGCGCTACCCACCAGCCCGTTCTTTCTCCACCTTTCAGAACTTCTCTGATAATCCACGCACCGCCAAGCATAGTTTTTCCCCGGCGCCGTCCACCGAGGAACAATTGAAATCGGGCTTTATTCTTCAACACGCTTATTACTGCTTTATCGTCTCTATCTACCTCAAAATCAAGATTAATCTTTATCAGATTGGTCTTCATCCTCCAACCCTTTGAATGAAATTATTATTCTTTCATTCGGTTTTTCTGTAAGGTTAATACTTACACTATCAAGCCCGAGAAGTTTTGCTCTGCGCTCCATAATCTTCAAAGCCCTGTCTATTGCGCCAAGGTGACCACTTGTAGCATTCCCGTGCACGGCGAAATATAACTCATCAAGTCTCTCAAGTTCCAAAAGTAGCATCATCTTTAAGTCTTCAACAATAGCATCGCTTGCTTTGTTATAATATGTCTTTACATCGTTCCAACACATCCGCATTGTATATTCATAGCCGAGTTCCCTTCCGTATTTCTGCTTATACACTTGAGGAAGTAATTTGACGATTTCTTTATAGGGAAGTCCCTGTTTTCGTAGTCCTACGGCTATTTCTCGCCTTTGAAGTAACTCAAAACTCTTGGCATTATAACTGTTTCTCTTCTTTTTCTCCATTGCTCTTCTTGCTTATTATCCAATTTACAAACTCTTGAACGAACTGCCTGTAAGATATTTTGGCTTTTGTAAGTTTTTTCCGAAATTCCTCAAAGTGCATAATTGGAATATTAACCCGTAGGCATTCAGCCTGTATAGCACGCTTCCTACCTTCTTCCATTGCAGGCGCAACTGGCTTTGTCTTGTAGTTATATACCCGAAAGGCGTATAATTGAACGGCGAGGTAAAATAACTCCGCTGTATTAGGTTTTTTTTCTTTTAGATATGTTAACTCGGGGAATAGGTCTTCAAATTTCTCAATATTCTTCATATTATCTGTTATGAAGTTGAACACCTTATAAAGTTCCTGATGTATTCTTACTGGTAAGGATACGGCAAACAGCATTGTATCCTCGGTTATCGTCACATTATTGTCAAAATCTTCCTCATACTTGAGGTCGTCAAACTTAATCTTTTCAAAACGCTTCTCTTTATCTAATAATGCTATGATTTTACTTATGTTTATGTTGTATCGTTCAGCAATCTCCCTTGGCGTGATTTTCTTAAGCATTGCGCTAAATATTTTAGACAACTTGTCTTCATTAACATATCCCTTGATAAGATTGCTTCTTAAGTTCCTGTCCATATTCTCAAGTTTATTACTTTCTGGCACACTCAACCTTATTACTGGAATTCTTTTAACGCCCTGCTTTAAAGCAACTCTCCACCGATGCTCCCCGTCAATAATAACATTATCAGCATTTACAAGGACAGGCACGAAAAAGCCAAGTTCTTTTATAGATTTCTCCAAGGTTCGTTCAGTCTCGCTGTCCATTTCAATCGGGTTATACTCATTCGGTTTTAGTTCTTCGGGGTTAAGCATTAAATATTCCATTTTCTGCACACCTCCTTATAAATGGCTCTGTTATAGCCAATGTAGTCTTCTATAAGTCCACCAGACCAATCTATGTGATACCACGGATACTCTCTGTCCATATCTAAACGCCCGAGGAACTTGGTATGAGGGAAACCATAAAGTTTCGGAATTAGTCTAAAAATATAACTGCAGGCTTTTTTGTTGATACAAGCGCCCTGATATATTGACTTCTTCCACAAATAATATATTATTTTGCCGAACTCACGCCCAACTCTGTTGAGTATTACTTCAAGGTTATGAGTAGGCACGCTGTTTAGACCTTCACATTTAAAAAATATAAATTCCTGACGGATGCGGTTTATCACATCCAAGAAATATCTTTTGTAATCTTCATTGTATACTGCCTTTGCCCATTGAAGCGGAGTGTGAGCCTCGGGAATAAACGGCGTAGGTGCTATATGAACCATTGTATTGTGAACCCCTGCTTTCTTCAATCTTTTAACTTCTTCTCGTAGGCTCAAGGAAGGGTCAACTTTTAACCCTTTCATCTGGATTTCATCCCTTATGGTCAATAATCTTCGGAGTATCTCATAGAATTCTTCATAGTCTTCTTTTTCTTCAATTTCGTAAGCGAACACATAATTTAGTTTTAAAACATCGTAAGCATTAGCAAATATAGGAACTGCTAATTCAAAAAGCCTGTCAATGTTTATCTGTTTATTACAATATTCAATCATTCGCCTACTTATACCGTCAATCCCAAATACAATGCGGTTGTCACAGGGGTTTGAATGAATACAATCGCTTTCTTTAATTGTATCCAACCTGAAATTGTAGTGATAATACTTGAGCCCTTTACTTAAGCAGAAATCCCGTATTTCTTGGTGGTAAGGATAACTTGACTCGTCAGGTGCAAACGGATAAATTGTATTACATTTCGTGCGTCCAACATATGTTTTCACAGCCTCAAGAACATCCTCTTTCTTGTTTATCCGAAACGGATACATAACTTTATTTAACCTGCAAAAATAACAATTATATTTACAACCTCTCGCTAATTCTATAACTTTACGGATATATTTAGAACAGAAATCGTCAGCCCTCAATATAGACTTCCCCAAATTTTCTTTCTTTATAAACCTTTTATGAATAACCCGAGGGAACTCATCACTTATTGGTTCAGGCTTGCCGTCCCGATTGGGCTTGTAATAGCACGGGACATAAACTCCCTGTATAGTTGAAAGTTTTTTCAATAATCTGTCTTTATAGTTGTTGCCGTATTTTATCTTATGTTCTGCTACTATGTCAACTATCTCAATAATCCCCTCTTCTCCTTCACCTATAAAAATAATGTCAAAAAAATCTGCTACACTCTCTGAAACAAACGAATTCTGGCCTCCTAATATTACCAGAGGGAACGGCTTTTTTCGGCGCACGGCTACAGGGTCTATACCAGCCCTCGCCAGAAAAGGGACAACATTAAAATGCTGAAATATCATATATGCTGATATTCCAACTATGTCAAAATCCTTTACTTCCCTCATTGAAAGATAACCCACATTTGTGTTGATATGCTTGAGAAAGAAATTCTCTGGCAAAATAACCGCCTTATCTACAAATACTCTATCATAGCCAGCAAGCACCTTAAAGATTATATCCGCACCGAAACTGAATTGAAAATTGCCGGGTGGCGCAATACTACACAAACAAAATGTCACCTCTGCCTCGTCAAAACTATACTTCTGCTTCGGATACTCGCTTGGTCTGTAGCCAGCCTGTATTGCAAAAACTCTGTTCTCTTGAAGATAGGCCGATATATCATATTTCATAACATAAACCTAATAAATTATACGATAAAAGAACCTCTCTGTCAAGGGCGAAACACAACCCCCAAACACCTAATTTACACCCCCTATATATACATTATTTATTCACATTGTCAAGCATTATCTACTGCAGAGTTGCTAATTACCAGAATAACTTCATTAAGGGAACGGACTACATAATACTCATAGCCAAGTGCCCGAATAGTCTGCTCAAATTCTTTTTGTGCTTGTGTTTGATATCCATTCTTACGCTTTACTTCAAAAAATATCGTTCTTCCTCCTTTTAAAAAGACAATTAAGTCAGAACTTCCCTGTCTTCCAAAACGAACAAAACGCTTTCGGTATTTCTCACTTTCTAATACAAAGGCTCCACTATTGTTCCTTATCCAATATAATTTCCCTGCACTTTCCAGCCACTTCAAATATCCTACTATTTCACGAAGAATGCTTCGCTCCGATAACACAAGTTTATTAGTTCTCTTATTCATATTATCCTCCAGTTGCACTTCTTGCTCGCTCATTCATTAAATTTACTTCTTCTTCAGACCTTTCAGTAAATGTCAGATATTCTGGTAAGAAAGACATCTCAATAACACCCGTCACACCATCTCTTTGTTTACCAATAATTATCTCCGCATAATTTTTAGTTGAGACTTTTTCCCCCTTTGTTGTCTCAATAATAGGGAATTGCAATACTTCGGGTCTGCTGACAAATAACACAATGTCTGCATCTTGTCCTATTTCACCGCTGTCTCTTAAGTCGGACACCCGGGGTCTTACATACCGAGTTTCCCTATTAGCGCCCTCGTGCAACTGCGCAATCAACAATATCGCAATATTTAACTCTATGGCAATATTCTTCAAAGACTTTGTAATTTCACCTATCAGTTGAGCCTTCGTATCTTTTGACTTTTTATCAACTTTAATCATTCCCAAATAATCTATTATAACAACATTTATCCCGTTTTTGCTCACCATTTGCCTTATAGTGGCCTTGATTTTAACAGCGTCCATATCATAGCATCGTTGGATATACAGAGGCAATTTTGACAGGTAGGGTAAAGCATCCGAAATTATTGCCTCCCACTGCTCCTTCATAAGTTTTGCTCTTCTTATAACACTGTTTTCAATTTTGAGGTAGATTGCCAGCAATCTATTAAGTATCCGACTGACGCTATCTTCCATAGAGATAATTCCTACCTTAACCGAGTGTCTTGCAAGATTAAATGCAACATTTAGTGCAAACGCAGATTTCCCCATACTCGTATATCCAGCAATAACAATCAAATCGCCAGGGCAGATGGGGTCTAAAAACCTATCTAAACTTACCCAGCCCCAGGAATAGCCCAACAACTTCTTCCCTGTCTGAAGTTCGCTTAGTCTACATATATAATCTGGTAATAGACTTTTTAAATCGCAGGGCTCATCACTCTTGCTATTCATTAATAGTCTAATTACATCACTCTCAAGTTGCTCTATAATCGTATCATCTGTTAAATCCTCCTTTGCTCTATATATCCAGTGCTCAAGTATCTTTACTAATTCTCGCCTCTGGGACATTTTTCGGATTTCTTGCACATAATGCATTATATGCGAAGGCGCAAGTGTGCTATTAAGCAGTTCAACAAGATATACCCGCCCACCTATATTTTTTAACTCATCCCACATTTCCAATAATTCTGACACCGTCGTCACTTCCACAGGGCTCTGTTTATCATATAACTCTTTTATTGCTCGGTATATCTTCTTATGCGCCACGCTGTAAAAATCACTCTCCTTAAGGCTCAAAAGCATTGTGCTACAGGCGTTCCTGTCCAACATACTCGCTCCAAGCGCACCTCGTTCACTTTCCAAAGCCGCCAAGGTCTTCATTTTAAACCTACCACCCCCTATTATGTAAGAAACTGATAATCAAGCCTTTCTTCTCCATTATCTTTAGATTTCTCGCCTTTATCTCTTTTACGCCGATGTCTGCCACTTAAAATATCGGTAAAATTCCCCGGTATTAGTATATAAGAGAGGTCTCTCGCTCCTTCCCACAAATTATCGTAATCAGATATTATCTCACTAAACTTTTCAATTATTACTTTCTCGTCCCGGTATATTTTAAGTAATTCCTTTATGTATTTCATCCATCTTCCTTTATTCGCATCAACCTGTTCTTTGCTAATAGGATTATCTGTTGCATAATTGTTCCAAATATCTACAATTTGCATCATTATCTTATAGGGCTTTGATATTCTACCTACGCCAGCACAAACCCCCGAATATTCTTTTTTAGTTTTATTTATTAGCGCCTTTACCCTTCGTTTATTTGACTTTATATCAAAAAGTAATTCCTCGCACCAGAACTCTTTATCATCATAACTGAATAATCCATAATCTCGTATAATGCGCTCTAACTTATCCACGGGAACCCTCAAATCATAAGCAATACTCACACAATCAGAAAACCTTAATTTTCCTCCTCTTTCACACAATATTTCCATCAAGTCCCAATATACGCCCTTGCACTCCTGCCCCTCAACTGCCATAAGACTTATTATCCTGGGGTCGTGACGCATCCCTAACTTGTGCCGAAAATACTTCATTCTCGCCTCCTTTAAAACAGAATGGGGCGGATTAGCACCTCCGCCCCATTGATACTAACACTTTGGAGGTAAGTTCTTCACAACCTCGTATAATCTACCTATTTCATCAATTGTCAAATCTACCAAGCGTTCTTTACCAGGCGCATATTTTGGCAAAAATGCCAAAAGGTCTGCTATAGTATAGCCCCGCACTTCTAAAGCCCGTATTAACTTGTTCCTCTCACTATTAATATTTTTAGGTTCCTCAACGCTCTCTGTCTTCCTCGGT
>Ga0123519_10007274_pt1 | contig 17198 bp, 9 predicted proteins | sample YelNatPaOPRAMG02_FD_87396 | JGI IMG/M metagenome (GOLD analysis project Ga0123519, IMG submission 87396) | Hot spring microbial communities from Yellowstone National Park - Yellowstone National Park OP-RAMG-02 (version 2) | ecosystem: Environmental > Aquatic > Thermal springs > Hot (42-90C) ... | reverse complement strand
TCTCTCTGCGCTCTTAAAGACAGGATTGGTTGCTCAAGTATTACATTTAATTATCTTCCTTTGTCCGTGGCACTGGAAAGAATTGCTTCTCTTGGATTTCGCGCGGTGGATATTGGTATCAGTCCGCGTTATTGTCCTCATATAGATCCGTGGAAATGGACCCCTGGCGATACGGATAAACTGCTTGATCAGCTTCGTAGCCTCGGGCTGCGTGTTTCCTCATTGAATGTCGTTCCGGCGGGGTTGGCGGCGCGCTACCCCGAGGAGGTTGAGGAGTTCATCGAAGCGACTTTCCCGATTGGAAAAGCGCTGAATGTAAATACCATCACAATCCAGCCTGGGCCTCCTGTAGATGTCGGGGGATTGGGCGGACGCAGCACGGAAGGCCGCAGCAAAGTTCAGACGATTAGCGGACGCCGCCGAGATTGCGGGGGTTCAGCTTTCGATTGAAGCACCTCATACCAACACACTAGCTAGCGACTACAAGTTTACCGCCCGACTCTTTGAGGTCATTAATGACCCGAGGGTTGGATGCACGTTTGATACAAGCCACGCACAACGCAATGATCCCAGACCACTCGTAGCCGGTGTAATGTGTATTAACGCAAGAATCGTGCACGTGCATTTGCGCGATGCCCTTGGGAAACGATAAACTCTCACGCCGGGGAAAGGCCGGTGCGATTATGGTCCGTTGATACAGCATTTGTGCCGAACCGGCTATACAGGCGATTTCAATCTAGAATTAGAGGGTGTGTCTTCGGGGGGCGTTGAAGAGGTTGTCTTCGCACAGAGATATATGCATTATGTTTTAGATGGGGCACCAGTACCGTCAGAGATGGCCCGCTGGAAACGGCGCGAGTATCAATTGATTTCGAGTGTCTCGGAAGCGGTATTGCACCCCAAGCGTCTTGTTCAATCGCAGCCTGCATTGATGAGAAGGTTAAGACCGTTGATTCGCTTTGTGAAGCGGGAAATGCCCACCATAGAGGTAAGATACGAGGCCGCGTGGCGGAAACGGTTCAGTTTACGGGGGCCGAACCGCGTCAGTCACAAAAAATTGGCAGTCTCGCACCGCCTCGTGGGGAAGAAATTCGCGTGGGTATTCTTGGTTGCGGCAATATTGGATTTAACATGCACGGCCCGGCTTTCGCTCGCTTACCCGGCGTTGAAGTCGTAGGAGTGTGTGACAGCGATGCTGGGGCGGCAAGTAGATGTGCACGAAAACTGAAATGCAGTGCGTTTACTGACCTTTCGGAACTAGTTAACCGAGCGAAACCTCAGCTTGTGGCCAATTGCACTCCGGAGTGGGCACATGCGGCGACGACAATATTTTTGCTTGAGCACGGTGTAGATGTATTTTGTGAGAAGATCATGGCAGAGTCAATCAAGAGTGGAGAGGCCATGGTCCAGTGTGCGGCAAAACACAATCGGATTCTGGGTGTCAACTTTAACTGGCGGTACCTTCCAGGGGTGATGAAAGTCAAGGAAATTAAGGATGCTGGATTCATGGGGCCGTTGTACATTTTAAGGATATTTTGTCATTCTTGGGTATGGCATCATGCAATTGACCTAGTTGATTTCTTGGGTGGGGGAATTATAAGCGTTTTCGCTGTTACTCGCCGGCGGCCTGAGATTGAGAACCGGAACCCATGGCGTCGTTTCGCGGAGGAGATCTTGTACCTACCTGAGGTTTACGCGATCGCAACGATGGAAACGGCCGAAGGCGTTGCTGCGACCATCACGAGTAGCGAAATGTGGAATCCCAGCGGTTGTTTGTTCAACATGGATGCCGTGTTTCATAAGGGAACGGTAAGCATATCAGGCATCAACATGCATGACGCTATTGGACTGATTAGCACCAATGCGAGTGGGGTTGATCTTAATGGCAACTTGGAACCGAACGATGGGCCTTCCACATTTGCAATTACATTTCAGCGGTCTATTGAGAAGTTTGTTGCGGCTTACCTTAACAAGCAACCGCCTCCTACGAGTGGAGAACAAGGTTTGCGGATTATGAAAATCGAAAATGCAATCGTGGAAGCCGCCAAGGCGGGAAGGCGAATAATGATAACATGAAGCGCTTACATCCAGAAGCCGGATGTATTGGCTCCGATTTCTAAGGCTTGCGTTGATTCTACGGCGACTTGAAACGGAGTGTTTAGTAACTGTTAATTATATTGCCGGAGTGGTTTTCCCTTAAATTTGTCTATGTGCAAAAGGTAGCTAGCCGACACGTGCAAGAGGTGAAGCTAGTTTCTAGTTTACGTTTTTTGGTATTCACCGTATGCGTAATGCAGATGGTAGGGGTAGTCCTTGCAGCACTGGCCCAGGGCGTAACCCAAGTGGACCGTGTATCCCAGTATGGTATCACTTGGGAATTTGACCGGGCGGTCGCGGTTGGGCAGTTTGTCAACGGGGATTATTATGTTGTTGGCCCGGTCACGATTGTGAGGATTGAACCGAAACCGTTGGTTGGCTCCGAAGTACCCGAATCTGAAATCACCGAGAACGAGAGGAAATTTGTCCGATCGGGCAAGTTCATTCGGAACGGCTCGATGCTAAACCCAGCAGCTAGGCCGGAAGTCGCGTTCGACACGCGTATCAAGAATTACCGGAACCCTGAATTGGTTGCAGTACCGCCGATCTACATGAAACCTGGTGATTGCCTCGTTTCAACAATTAGTCTTAAAGCCGGCGATGCATACGAGTTTCCTTATCACGGGAGCGGGATTTACCATGATGGAGTGCATTCGAGTCCGATAAAAACGGCAGCGGTTTTGACTTGCGTAAGGGAGCCCCTACCACCCGATGCGTTCCGCCCTTCATATGGCGATCGGCAGCAGAAGATTTATTTTGCTCGGAACCTCAGACGTGATTTGGTGCCTCGCTTCAAACCCCCGCATAATACTCCCGAATTAAAGACTTGGATTCGGGTTTTCCAGCGGCCGTGGATCAACCCGTGTTTCTTCGGTTTCGAACAGCCCATGGAGAACATGCCGTGGTACGGGCAGTGGGTTGGACAGGCCCAGTCCGTAGCCGGTTTGTTATTGATGTTGGATTTGCCCACTGACCAAAAGGAACGCCTGTTAATAAACGTCGTTCAAGTTGGGATTGATTACTGGGGTCTTGTCCGTAACGGTCATCCGGGTTGGCCAGGTTGGGGCGGGCACGGCAGCGGACGTAAGTTTCCCATTGTATTTGCTGGATTGCTGTTGGGGGATGAAGAAATGGCTTCTCCAACAAAGTCGTTCCCTAAGGTCGAGTTCGGTGAAGATAACCAGACTATGTATGGCGCGGGTTGGACTGGCGCAAAAGCGTTGTTTGCCGGTCATTCAGGTATTCAAAGTGCAACCGGGAAACCGGAACGGCCGCAATGGGGACCGTATGAGCACCTGCATCCGGCCAAGTGGACAAAGAGCCAGCTCCAGAGTGAAGCATACCGCAGGGCTAATACGAGCAGTTCATGGGTAGGTCAGGCACTTGTCATTCGACTGTTGAAAGCAGAGCGGCAGTGGAACCACGATGCATTTTTCGATTACGTGGATCGTTGGATGACGGAAGACGACCGTGCTCACAGGGCTGAGATCATGAAGTACCACCCTGAGGCTGAGTTCGGCGACCAACATGGCTGGACACATCAGGGCTATACATGGGAACCGTTTGTGCGCAGCATGTGGGAGCTTTACCGGCCTGGTGCGGGTGATACCAAATTAAATGCGCCGTAGGTTTTGGACTCGCCCTTCGGCCTTTTACTTCTTGCGGTTAACAAATGCCCATTGTCGTTATTGGTGCTGATCTTTGTCCGATTGAGGGTAACCGCCCGTTTTTCCAGCGTGGCGATGCAGTGAATCTGTTTCATGATTTATTGCCTGAATTTGAGCGGGCCGACCTTGTGATTGCGAATTTGGAGTGTCCGCTGATCGAGCGACCTTCGCCGATTGTCAAGACAGGGCCGGTGTTTGGTGAACCGTCTGATTGCATTAATGGGATTAAGGCCGCAGGCATAGATGTGTTGTGCCTTGCGAACAATCACATTATGGATCACGGCGAGGAGGGACTCCGCAACACACTGGCTGTCTGCGAACAGGCTGGCATAGTTACTGTAGGGGCGGGAAACGATGTTGCGGAAGCGAGGCGAATTGTGATTCGGCAGCTTGGTCGGATACGGGTCGGGATACTTGGTGTTGCCGAACACGAGTTTTCAATTGCCGGCAAAGACAGCCCGGGCGCCAATCCGCTTGATCTGATTGATTATGTGCGAAATGTGAACAGCAGGCGACCCGAGTTTGATTATCTTATCGTGCTGTTGCATGGCTCGGCAGAGTTTCACGTACCGACGCCGCGAATACGTGATACATGCCGATTTATGATAGAAATGGGCGCCAAAGCAGTGATTGTGCAGCATCCGCATGTTTTGGGCGGGTACGAAAATTACCTTGGCGGGCATATTGTTTATGGCCAAGGCGCATTGGTTATGGACGAAGCCGTTTACCGAAACCGCAAATCTTTTCACGAAGGGTTTTTGGTGAAACTTTGGATTGCTGATGACGCGAGTTCTAAAATGGAGTTGATACCTTTTATCCAGTCCGATCCAGTCCCCGGTGCGCACAGGCTGCCGCCCGATAAGGAGCGTGAATTTTTACAGTTGCTGGCTCAACGCTCGGAGGCGATTAAAGAAGATAGATTTGTTGAGGCTGAGTGGCTTAAGTTTTGTCAGCAACACATGCACGGGTATCTCAGTGGTGTGTTGGGGTACAACCGTATCTTGCGGCGGTTGAATTGGGGTGGATGGCTGTTTAGCGTGCTCCATGGCCGTCGCGCCTTACTGGGCACCCGCAATTGTGTTCTTTGCGAGACGCATCGGGAAGCACTTGAGACCATTTTTACCAGATTGCGGTGGTAACCAATCTTGCTGAGTAGAGCGGTACATGCCGTAGGCTGGTCAATTTTCATGAATTTGTGGCAGGCACGGTCCGCATTCAAAACTCTGTTTATGCCGAGCCACGATAAATGGTAAAGAGGCGATGTGGCTTGCTTTCTACGGATGTGAAGAAAAACGTAGTTGGGGCGGTGATATAAAGATGGCTTTAACTACGAACGTGGACGCCATGTTTTGATTTCTGAGTGAGATTGCAAAGGAGCTTTATTGTTGGTTTGGTTTATGTGTGATTACTGGCGCAGATGGAGTTGAGGGGGCAAAAGTTTGCATGCATAGACTGGATATTAGCCTTGAGAAAGTTCAATTGCCTTCAAAAAACTAAACTCTGCATCGCACTTCTATATTCGAGCGAACTTCGAGAAACCCTGAAGGTTAGAAGGTGTTGCCTTTTGCGGACTTCAATTGGTTGGGCGGGGAGTCAGTGTAAAGGTTGCAGGATTAGCAGGCTGTTGAAAAATGGCTGTTTTGGAAAACCGACCCTCGAAAACATTGAGATTTTTGCATGTTTTTTCCTCCGAAAATCACTTTTTCAACACCCTGTTAGACGAATTTGGGGATACACAAACTTGGCTGCTAAGCTGCAGTTAGAGGGCAGTGTGCTAGGCAGCTTCGGGCATCTGTTGCACGTATGCACTGGGAACCCATGACAATTGATGAATACGCCGCACTTGAATTGCGGCTAGGAGCGAGACTGATCAGAGTTGGCGAGGTTTGGTGGCGCCGCGTTAGGCCGTTTTTTTACCGGCCATTGCTGTGTTATGAACTGCTCGACGAGGCTTGTCTTAAACCCCCTGTAGGATGTCTGGGGGCTTTCCAATACGCTGTTACCGACCCGGCTGTGAGTAACTCAACGATAAACTATTTGGTACTCGATAGGCTGCAGGAGTACGACGTGACGAAATTGGGGAGGCGCAAGCGCCAGTTGCTCAACCAGGCAACCAGAACTTTTACAGTACGAGAAATTAACGAGCCGGAAGAACTGAAGTCTGGAGCATATCCGGTTTACGTCTCTTTTTACAAACGTAGCGGTTATACTTATCTGAGACAGAGACGCAGAAAACCGGATTTTGATCGGTGGGTGGATATTATCTTTGACTTCGGCAGGCCGTTTGTGCTAGGCGGATATGAGGGCAATGAGTTGAAGGGCGTGTCTGTATCGTATCGGCTCATGGACACAGTGATTTATGCCACACTTTTTGTTGAAACAGAAGCGCTGAAGAAAAACTTGGGTGAATTAATGTTACACGAACTTCGCGTACGCGCTGCGGAGGAAGAGGGTGTCAAGCAAGTTTTTTTACGACCGTATCATGGGGCAAACAGCCAGGATCGCTACTATATGCACCGTGGGGCTAGACTTGTACGTCAACCGGCTCGACTTCATGTTCATCCCATGGTACTGGCGCTGCTAAGGATGGTCTCGCCGCAGCATCATGCCGCCCTGGTCGGGAACTGGTAAATGTGTGACAGGATAATGCGATTTTTTCGAATGTTACTCGCCGAGCTTTGTTGCGCTAAGTCCTGCTCTTGTCGTACGCGGCGGGTTTTAATCCAGGACAGTGTGTCTGTATTGGGCGGCTGGCATGAGCGCAAAGCGTGCTTAATTGGTGTGTACTCGTCTGACATTGAATGCTAAGAGGTGTAACAGGAGCGTTACATATCGGGGATACCGAAGCACTCGAGTGGGATAGGTTTTTGGAATCGCATCCGCTGGGGCAGTTTCAGCAATCAGCCAAGTGGGCTCGGGTGAAGGCTGTTGAAGGTTGGCAAGCGCATCGGCTCGGTCTTGCTGCTGAGCCAGATCACCTTTGGGGTGCGCAAATACTGTGGAAGAAGACACGATTGGGGCGGTTTGGCTATATCAGTAAGGGACCGGTTTTGGTAGAAGAAAATCCGACCGTGGTTAGAACTGCCCTTGGTGAGATTTGCCACGCTGCGCGCCGGCTCGGTTTGCGGGCGTTAATTGTGCAGCCACCTGATGATAGCAGTATCAGTACTGCAGACCTTGTCGGCTGTGGGTTTTTACCGGCGCCGGTGCCCGGAGTCATAAGCGCCACGGCATTAGTGAACTTGGAAGGTGATCGCGCAGGTATAGAAGCACGTATGAGTAGAAGGGCTAAGCAGCAGGCAAAGCAGGCACGCAATTGCGGTTTAAGGATTCGATTTGGGAAGAGAAGTGATTTGCGAATTTTTTTCGAGTTAATGTTAAGCAGTTGTCAGCGGCAGGGTGTACTACCAAACCCGAGTCGGGTCGAAGTGCTTGAGGCAATTTGGGACAATTTCCAGCCGCACGTACATTTGGTTTTTGCTAGGATTGGCGAAGAGGATGTGGCGGGGTGGTTTATTATTGGATTTGGTGAGCGGTGCACGTTTTGGAAAAAAGGCTGGAATCGGTGTCCGCGCGCAGTTCACGCCAATCATCTGTTAACTGCCGAGGCGCTTTACTGGGCTGCAGATGCGGGTTATAGACTGGCCGATTTCGGTGGTCTGGATCGTTCGGTGGCAGAGTCGCTTTTGGCAGGTGCCCCGTTAACACCGGAGCAACAACGAAGTAAAGACGTGTTTCACCTGCGGATGGGTGGTGTACCTAAAGTTCTTCCCGTGGCACAGATCTTTTCGGCAGATCGTATGCTTAACTGTGTGCTCAGGTCTCTGTGCCGCTTTCCGAGGCTTTGGGGTTGGTCATTTAAACTCGTCGCGCGAGGTTAATAGGTCCCATACGCGTGACCGACGGAATGCAAATTGGGGAAACAAGCAGCCGTGCCGAGCATTTTAAAGTTGTAATGGTCGTGGGTTTACAGTCGCAACGCTGGTAGGGAACGGCGCTTCGATAACAATGTGAGCGGCATGTTTTTGCATCTTGAATTTGGAGGGGATGCGTGGAGACGGTGATCCATGTAAATTGTTTTTGAGTTTATGAGTGTTGTTGAGGGATGGGCTGTGAACCTGTCTTTTGCAGGTTCAGTGCCTGTAGCATATCGCCACAACGAGGTATGAAAAATTTTCCAATTATGCTATGTGGGTGCGGTAAGGTTTTTGTCTATTGGGTATTTTTTAAGTGTAAGGTTATTTGTTGTGCTTGGGGGTGAGGGAGCAGTGATTTCTGGGTTTGGTTGTTCTTGGATAGTTTTTTGGACTTGTGAGGTTGCGGGCATTTCGCTCTAGGATATCACCGTGTCCTCATGAGTATAAGCCGTGAAAGGCGAAGAGAAACAGCGGGTTTCGCCCAGCAGCGTAGCCGATAGCGTAGCAATTTCCTACGCGACTTTGTCGAAACGGTTGAGATTGTTTGCGGTGTTCGCCGCTTTGCTGTGCTTAGCGTTTATTGTGCCGTTGATTGGTCTTGTGCGGCTTTCTATCACGCAGGCGCTGCATTCACACATTCCGTTGATTCCGGTTATTTCGGCGTATTTAATTTGGTTGAAACGACGTGAAATACCGCTGAATCCGACTGGATCGCCTGCGTTAGCGGCGATTCTGTTTGCAATAGGTTTGGTTGCGCTTAATGCCTATATCGCGACGGGTTTAGCAGGTACACCAAGGCCTGTCACCGACAGCGTAGCGGCTGGGATTTTTGCATTTGTATGTTTTTTATGGGGCGGTGCGCTGTTACTGTTGGGTGCGTCGGTCTTGAAGCCGATTGCGTTTCCGGTGGCCTTTCTCATCTTCATGGTGCCAATGCCAACATTTGTGGTGGAAACAATCGAAGTTTTCTTGCAACACGCCTCAGCGGAAGCCGCAGCATTGATTTTTTGGATAACCGGCAGCACGGTGTTTCGTGACGGACTGGTGTTTCAATTACCGGGTATAACAATCCAAGTTGCCGAGGAATGCAGTGGGATTCGGTCAACTTACGTGCTTTTCATAACAAGTCTGTTGGCTGGGCATTTACTGTTGCACTCTTCATGGCGGCGCGCGTTGCTTGCGTTATTTGTGATTCCATTAGGGATATTGCGGAACGGGTTTCGAGTGTACACGATTGGGTGGTTGTGCGTCCACATTTCACCAACGATGATTGATTCACCGATTCATCGTCGAGGCGGGCCGCTTTTTTTCGTGCTGTCGCTTATCCCACTTTTTTTGTTGTTGGTTTGGCTTTATCGGGCTGAGCGACGTGGCGCAGAACGCCAAGCCAGCAAAGGCGCGGGCGCCGACAGTGCGCCGTAAGAGTTGTGAGCAGCGATTGCTATTGGAACGGCATGCTGCGGAATTTTCCGTGTGAACCATTCGTTTTTTTGGGGTAATAGGTCGCGGGTGTCACATTACCGAGACGCTAAGCGGATTTGTAAAAATTTGGTGTTATGCACCCACTATCCGGTCCGGCTTGCCTGACTACCAAAGTATGTTGAATAGTGGGGGCACATGGCTTCATGTGTCTGGGCGGGTTTTAGCGTACTTCCGTTTAGCCTAGTGATGAGATCGAAACGCAAAGGCGCAAAAGACACAAAGAATGCGAAAGTTAAACCGGTCCGGTTTCCAAGCCCGACATGCTGCCGGGCGCGGCTTGAAGCATTGTGGTTAAACTCAGATGGGGAAATTACACATGAATAAGAAACTGCTGTTCGTTAGCGCGATTATTGTTGGTGCATTTGTTTGGTTGGGTTTGACCGGCTGTTCACGCATGCCGAACAAAGAACGGCATTTACGTCGAGCTCAGTCACTGTTCAAAGCTGGTGACTACGACCGCGCAGAGATTGAATGTTTGAATGTGTTGCGGTTTGACCAGACGAATTTGACTGCGCTGCGAATGCTTGCCGTTATGGCGCATGAGCAGGGTAGGCTGCTTCGTGCATATGCGCTATTGACTCAGCTCAAGGAGGCGGCCCCTGAAGACCTCGATGTGCGTGTTCGGTTTGGCCGATGCGCGTTGGATGGTGGGCAGGCAAACCAGGCACGGCAAGAAGCCCTGTTTGTATTGGGACGTGAACCGGCCAATGGCCGTGCGCTTGTTTTGTTTGCTGAGAGTAGCCAGACGACGAATGACCTTGTGGAAGCGCAGCGCTTTCTCGAGAACATCGCCCCGACTGCAAAAGATATTGCAGAGTACCAGGTTGCAGTTGGGGTTGTTCGGGTACGCTTAGGCGATCTTGACGGAGCAGAGAAGCATTTCAAACGCGGCATCGAAATTAATCCCAAGTCGAGCATTGCGCACCTGGCTTTGGGTAACCTTTTGGTTCTTAAGAACGATCGCGGCGGAGCTGAGCTAGAGCTTAAAACTGCGGCTGAGTTATCGCCGATCCGATCTACTGCACGACTGCGATATGCGGATTTCAAGTTTGCTAATAACGACGTAGCTACAGGTCGCAGGTTGTTGGAAGAAATCACCAAACGCGCACCTGATTATTTACCTGCGTTGCATCGGCTTGCCTCTTTGGCGCTTGCAGATGGCAGGTTTTCCGATTGCGAGGGTATTTTGAAAACGATCCTGTTGCGTGACGCGTCAAATCTTGAGGCGCTTTTGATGTTGGCTCAGTTGCGGGTTGCACAGGGGGCACCTGCCAAAGCAGTTGCCGAGCTTGAACGAGCAGTGGGAATGTATCCGCGGATTGCCCAACTACACTATCGTCTTGCAGTGGCAAAATTGCAGATAAACGATTTGCCGGGTGCAATTGATTCGCTCAAAGAAGCGCTTGCAATTCAACCCGAGTATCCGGAGGCGACACTGCTTCTTGCCCAAATCAATGTGCGTCAGGGTAACACCGATGTTGCGATTCGGGCGCTTTCCGATGTGCTTGAGCGCAATCCGCGCTTGGTCCAAGCACACATGTTATTGGCTGATGCATACCGCGCACGCGGTGAGTTGGGTGAGGCATACAATGTTTTTGCAAAGCTGTCACGTCTTTACCCGACCAACCCCGAGCCGGCGCTGTTGAAGGGCCTTGTTTTGCGTCAGCAGGGCAAAAATGCTGATGCACGTGTCTGTTTCGAGCAATCACTGGCTTTGGCGCCGGATTACATTTTGCCACTCGAACAGCTTGTCCGGCTTGATATCGCCGAGAAACGCTACGATGCAGCGCGTGAACGACTCTTGCAACAATGGGCGCGGTTCCCGACCAACGCAGTTTATCCGTATTTGCTTGGGCTGGTGTACTTTGCACAGACAAATCTGGTTGATGCCGAGTCGGTTCTAAAGAAAGCACTTGAGATTGCGCCCGAGTTAACCGCTGCCAACTCGTTGCTTGCGCAGGTGTATGTGGCTGCAAACAAACAACGTGAGGCACTTGACAAACTCGAGCAGTTGATTGCGCAAAACACAAACGACGTTTTTTCGCTAATGCAACTGGCCCAGTTGCACAGCGCGAATTCGAACTATGCCGCCGCTGCTGCGGCATATGAAAAAATTTTGACTGTTAATCCGCGTTTTGCGCCTGCACAGAACAATTTGGCGTGGTTGTACGCGGAACGTTTGGGCAGGCTGGACCGCGCATACGACCTTGCCAGGCGCGCGTACGATTCCGACCCGCGCAACCCGTACTATGCGGACACACTCGGTTGGGTACTCTGCATGCGTGCCGAATATCCACAGGCAGTCGTGTTGTTGTCCGAGAGCGCACAGGCACTGCCTGAGGAACCCGAGGTATTGTTCCATCTTGGCATGGCGCATTACATGTTGGGCGAGGAAACCGCTGCAAAGGCAACTTTGCAAAAGGCAGTTTTGCTCGGGCAAACAGCGCCATGGTTGAGTGATGCACGGAACCGGCTGGCTGTGCTGGATGAAAGTGGCAGTGGTGCTGACCGTATTACTGATTTAGAACGACGGGCCAGCGGCGACCCAAAAGACCCTATTGTACTTTTACGTTTGGCGCGTGCTTATCAGGAAGCCGGTGAAGTTGAAAAGGCGGTTGCAACGTACGAAAAGGCACTCAAGATTCAACCGAACCTGGCATCGGCACTTGTCAAGCTGGCCGAATTATACGCGTGGAATTTGAACGATACTACGCGGGCGCTCGAGTTAGCCCGAAAAGCCCGTGCGTTAAGTCCTAACAACCCTGTTATTGCGCATGTGTTGGGTCGGTTAGCATTTCGTGTGCGTGATTACAAGTGGGCTTACAGTCTGTTACAGGAAAGCGCCAGCGCACTCACAAACGACATGCAGGCCCGGTTTGATTTTGCCATGGCTGCATACAGCTTGGGCCAGGTCAGCAACGCAATTGCAGCAGTGCAACCGATCCTTGCTGCTGAAGCACAGAATCCGTTGGCCGAAAAGACAAAGACGTTTGTCGAGCTTGCGGGTATTCAGTTGGATCCTGAGCGTGCAGTTGACGCAATCGGTAAGGTCGAGCGGATTTTACAAAAAGACCCTGATTATGTGCCGGCCTTGATGGTGTTGGGTGTGATTCGCGAAAAACAGGGTAATTATGCCGATGCACGTGACGCTTACGAGCGGGTTTTGAAGCAAATGCCGTCGTTTACACCTGCCAACCGTGCTCTTGCATTTATCTACCATGACCGGTTCAACGATGTGGCCAAGGCATATGAGCATGCGCTGAAGGCGCGCGAGGCATTTCCACAAGACCCACATGTGGCGCGACTTTTAGGTGTCATTTCATACAAGCGCGGCGATTACCAACACGCAGCTCAGTTGTTGAGTGAATGTGCAGCGCGGTTTCCAAAAGATGCGGACCTGCTGTTTTATTTGGGCAGCGCACAGTACAAGTTAAAGCAACAGGCTCAAAGCAAGGAATCGCTTACAAAAGCACTGGAACTTGCGTCTGACCCGACTTGGGCAGCAGAAGCGAGGCGCATACTGTCTGAATTAAATTGACCCCGCTTGGGTTGGGTCGAGTTTTCAGGTTCAGCGGGTGTGCTTTCGGGGTCAGAATGTTGGGTGAATTTACACCGGTACGGCCATTTTAATGGGTCATTTTGACTGTCCGCCAGTAGTGGTGGTTTAGGGCATTTATATACTGCGCGGGCAGTTCACTTCGACTAATGAAACGTGTACCCGTTGGAGTGTAGGCCGAAAAGCGTGAAAGCCATTGGCCGGGCAGTTGCGTCAAGGCGTGGCAGCGCGCACAGCATTTTCGGAGTTGCGCTTTGAGAGGGTTTCTACTTGGCGAATTCGGGCGAGCAGTTGGGAAGATTGGGAACCACTGCAGTGTCGGTAAAATTGACGATGTAAAGTGTTAGCCTGATACCACTTAACATCCTGATTTTCAGCAGGTTATATCATTTTGACCGCATGGTTTTCTGGGGTGGTAAGCGAGTGTCGGAATGTTTTCCACGAACGGATGTTCGTTTGCACATTAAGATTTGGGCGCGGGAACGTAAGTGCCTTATAATGAGTGACTTATAAAATTCACTGGACGGCTGATTAATTGGCACGATTACGGCTAGAAAAATGGCCTGATGCTGGGCGGCGGAGCGTTGTTGAAAATGCAATGAAGCCCGGCTGTAAGTTTTACGACGCGTAATCTGCAGGCGGGCAAACTCTGCATTAGCTACAGCATCTTTGCATCACCAGGAGGAAGTCGCTCTCCCGAGAACAACGGCTTCCTCGCCTCTTTTCTCGCGATATTGATGGCGATCGAGGTTTATTGGGTGGTGTTTTTTCTTTTGTGCGTGGTGGCGAGCTTAAGGTCAGTGAATGAAGAAACGGCGGAAGGTAATTAGCTAGTGTGGGGCGGTGGTCACGCACGGTGCCATTAGATGGTTAGAACGGCTTTTTCTGATGAATTTGCGTCACCTTTGCTTGGGCAGGCTTACTCAAGCATGGTTTTAAGACTGATAGGGTTTCTGGTGTCAGTATCTTAACGATGTTTTGTTCTATCGGTTCGGGCGATAACGCGCGTTTTTGGTAGGAGTCCACGACACGCGGGCGGAGGACTGCGTGCTGGCTGTAGCCGTATCAAGTCGTAGGCTGGACTAAAAATTTCGCGGGTGAATCGGTCATGCCCCGAGTCGCCCGCGGATGGGGCTAGAAAGGGCGGGGAGATACTCGATGGCGTATAATCACCCGCACTGTATTTCGCCTGCCAGCAAGATGCCTGCAGTACGGAGTAAACACTCTGGACATATTGGGCTAATTTCCTTACTGCAAAGGATTTTGACGAGCGCAGCGTATTGTTTGTATCTGGTAGTGGGTCCGGCCGACTTGTTGCTAGGCAGAGATGTGTATTGTAGGATCAACCTGATCTGAAGGGTTCATTAGGTGGTTTTGGGTTACATTGTTGGGCTAGGAGATTGGGGCGCGAAGAGTGGGAAAACAGTTTGCGTGAAGTTCTAACGGGTTTAGCGACCGGGTTCGGTACCTTCCATTTGCTAATGTCAATTACCAGAGCTACGGCGCGATGGGGGCCAAGACGAAGTTACGTCGTTCGGAGTGCGGACTCGGGTTACTCCGAGGTTTAAGCATGACATGCGATAATTGAACGCAAGTGCTATTTTACTGCGTTGGCTTGAAGGAACGCGATGGGGTTGTTTGAACTAACGCAATTGATAGCTGCGGTGTGTGCGTTTGGAGTCGGGGTAAGCGTTTTAATCCCACGGCAGCGCACAATAGCAGAGTGGTCGTTTTTTATTGGCATGCTGCTTTTGGGGCTTGAGCGGGTTTGTCATCTGTTGAGCTGGCAAGCCGATGCAGTACCGTACATGGTAACATGTCAGCGATGGTCGTTGGTATGTTTGTCAATTGTGCCGGTTTGCTGGCTTGTTTTCAGTATTACGTATGCGCGCGGCAACGGAATTGAACTGCTGAAGAAATGGCTGGCTGTGTTGCTGACATTTGGTGGTTTACTGCTCGGTTTTGCATTTTTGTCGAGGAACAACCTTGTGGTTGACGCGGTATGGACTGCTGAAGCCGGGAATTGGGTGTTTCAACTTGCATGGCCGGCGAGGTTATTGCATGGGGGTGTTATTTTTGGGGTTGTATTGGCATTGATGAATCTGGAGTGGACATTCCGTGCTGCAGTGGGCACGGCGCGGTGGAAGATCAAGTACACTGTGTTCGGTCTCGGCTTGTTGTTCGGTGAACGGCTTTATACGAGCAGTCAAGCGGTGCTTTATTCAGCGAACAGGGGGCAATTTATTTTATTGGACGGCATTGGTCTTGTTCTTGCGAGTTTGATGCTGGCGTTTTCACTTTACAGGAGCAGGTTTTCGAAAGTTGATATCTACCCTTCAGCAGCAGTTTTGCAGCGGTCGGTAACGGTTTTGTTGGTTGCGGGATATCTTGTTGCGACGGGCCTGGTTGCACGTATTGTGACTGCGCTCGGCAGGGAACGCGCATTACCTGTCACCGCTTTGTTCATTCTGATTGGTGCAGTGGGAGTTGGGGTTGTTTTGTTTTCAGACCGTGTTCGGCAGGCAACCAGGGCGTTTGTCAGCCGGCATTTCAAGCGCCCGTTGCATGATTACCGGCATGTGTGGTCGGAGTTCACAAAACGTACATCGGGCATTTTTGACCGGAAGGTCTATGCGCGTGCTGTAACAGGCCTCATTTCAGAAGTGTTTGAAGCTTTATCGGTTACTGTCTGGCTCCATGACAAGGCAACTGGAACACTTGTATTTGGTTCTTCGACAGCTTTGGATTCCGAGCATGGGCAAATTGCGCAGTTGAACGGCGCAGTGACAAGCGCGTTGTCGGGTGCGGTTGCCAGGGCGCATGGCCCGATTGATATTGACGCATCGCCAGAGCCGTGGTGTGAACTGTTGCGCCAAAGCAATCCCGGCCTCTTCAAGAGCGGCGGCCACAGATTTTGCATGCCGTTGGTTGCTCGAGGTGAATTTGAGGGGATAATTGTGCTGGGCGATCGTGTACGCGGTACACCGTTTACGGCAGAGGACTTGGAGCTTTTACAACAACTTGCCAACCATATCGCAGCCGGCCTGCAAAACATCGGACTTTCCGAAAAGGTCATTCAATCGCGTGAACTCGAGGCGTTTCAGGCGATGTCTGCATTTCTTGTGCACGACTTGAAAAACACTGCCTCGACACTCTCGCTTACGGTTCGGAACATGCAACAGCATCTTGAAAACCCCGAATTCCGCGCTGAAGCGATGCAGACATTGGAAAGAAGTGTTGCCCACATTAACCAGTTGATTGGGCGCCTGACAACTTTACGGCAAAGCCTAAGAATCGAGCCAGTTTTAGCTGATGTAAACAAGGTGGTAACAAGCGCAGCACAGTCGGCAGGCAACGACCCGCAAGTTGTCGTTAAGCTACGGCTTACGCCTGTGCCGGCGGTTATGCTGGATACAAAACAGTTCGAATCTGTGGTTGTGAACTTGCTTGTAAACGCGCGTGAGGCTTCTGCGCCCGGTTCGGAAATCGTTGTAGAGACAGGCGCACATGACAATGGCGTTTTTGTTGCGGTGTCAGACCACGGCTGTGGGATGAGCGAGGAGTTTATCGCAAACTCATTGTTCAAACCGTTTCGCACAACGAAGAAGAACGGTCTCGGCATCGGCATGTACCAGGCAAGGGCAATTGTCGAGGCGCACCGTGGCCGAATCACGGTGATAAGCGAGGTCGGGAAAGGTACCACAGTACGCGTCTGGCTTCCTTTGGCTGAATCGTGGAGGTATGACGAACATGAAACCAGTATTACTCGTCGTTGACGACGATCAGGATATCTGCTCCCAACTGAAATGGGCACTGGCTGATGAGTACGATGTTGTTTTGGCAGGCGACCGCGCCACCGCACTTGAGGCGTTTGCCGCTGCCCACCCGATGGTTGTATTGTTGGACCTGGGGCTACCCCCGTGTCCGTCTGAACCTGAGGAAGGCCTAGCGGCGCTTGCCGAGCTGCTAGCAGCAGATTCGTCCACAAAAGTAATCATTATCACGGGCCAAAGCGAACGTGAAAATGCGCTTCGCGCAATTGGTTGTGGCGCATACGATCTGCTTTGCAAACCGGTTGATGTTGACATGCTAAAGCTGATCCTCAAACGGGCTTACTACGTAGCCGGGCTTGAACGTGAATATCGGCAGGTACAGCGCAAGATGGCTGTGGGCGAATTTGAGGGTATGTTAGGCGACAGCGAGCCTATGCAGGCTGTGTTTGACGCGGTTCGGAAGGTTTCAACTACGGATGTGCCTGTGCTGATACTTGGCGAAAGTGGCACCGGCAAAGAAATGGCCGCGCTGGCAATCCACAGACGCAGTGAGCGTGCCTCAGGCCCTTTTGTAGCAATTAACTGCAGCGCAATTCCCGAAACACTTTTGGAAAGCGAACTTTTTGGGCATGAAAAAGGCGCCTTCACAGGCGCACACATACAACGCAAGGGCAGAATCGAATCTGCACATGGCGGGACACTGTTC
>Ga0123519_10007273_pt1 | contig 17198 bp, 15 predicted proteins | sample YelNatPaOPRAMG02_FD_87396 | JGI IMG/M metagenome (GOLD analysis project Ga0123519, IMG submission 87396) | Hot spring microbial communities from Yellowstone National Park - Yellowstone National Park OP-RAMG-02 (version 2) | ecosystem: Environmental > Aquatic > Thermal springs > Hot (42-90C) ... | reverse complement strand
TTTCCCATCTTACGAAGGCAACGAGCGCCGACGGGTATACCCGGTGGGTAATAGAAAATAAACCAACAATGCTTCCTGATCCTGATTACCAGGAGGAACAATACGGTTTGGAAGACCCACGTATCGTTTACTTGGAGGATTTTGACAAATATGCGATCATCTATGTTTCCTTCTCCCGCGGTGGTCCTGTTGTTTCCATTGCCTTAACCCAGAATTTCCAGCATTTTGAAAGAATTGGTTGTGTTATGCCGCCGGAAGATAAGGATGCTGCCTTATTTCCCCGTCGCATAAAGGGGAAATTCGTACTCATTCATCGTCCCATTATTCGTGGGGAGGCCCATATTTGGATTTCTTTTTCACCGGATCTCAAGTATTGGGGGGAGCACCGCATATTAATTCCTACGCGACCCGGGTGGTGGGACCATCATCGTGTGGGTCTTGGTCCGCCGCCGATAGAAACTCCCGAGGGATGGCTAATTCTCTATCACGGTGTCCGTATTACCGCCTCAGGCAGCCTCTATCGGGTGGGTATTGCTCTTCTTGATCTGGAAGACCCTACAAAAATCATCTATCGGAGTAATCGCTGGATTTTCGGACCAGAAGAGCAAAATGATTTTTTTGGTGATGTGCCCGGAGTAACCTTTCCTACAGGGTTGATTTACGATAAAGAAAGTGACCAATTGAGAATGTATTACGGTACGGCGGACAAATTCATTTCCGTCGCTACGGCGGATTATTCCCGTATCCTCGAGTTGATCAAAAGGGGTGATTAAGGCAACAGGTTTGAGGTAATTATTTTACCACCTCGCTCTGTTACCATCTCTTTTGCTTTTCTGAAGCCTTCTTCACTTATGGCCCGGGTTAAATCTTCAATATAGTATGTTTCGAAACCTAAATTAAGCGCGTCGAGTGCCGTGTATAAAACACAGAATTCGGCGGCAAGACCACAGAGGTAGACTTTGGTTACCCCACGTCCCTTAAGGTAATCGGCCAATCCCGTCGACTTTCGATGACCGTTGTCGAAGAATCCCGAGTAGCTATCTATCTCTGGGTCGGTACCTTTACGGAAAATGGCTTCCACCTTTCTGTCGTCAAAGTGGGGCGAGAAAGAAGCTCCGGGTTCTCCCTGGATGCAATGGTCCGGCCAGAGGGTCTGTTCCAATCCCTCTATGGTAATGATATCGAAAGGTTTTTTCCCGGGATGGTTGGAAGCGAAACTCTTATGATTTGGAGGATGCCAATCCTGAGTGGCCACAACTAAGTCGAACTTTTCCTGAAATTTGTTGATTGAGGGAAAAATTTCATGACCTTTTGGTACGGGTAAACGGCCGCCTGGGATAAAATCACACTGAGGGTCAACGATTAATAGTGCTTTCATGGCATTCCTCCTTTCACGTGAAATTGTTTGCGATACTCTTCAATTAGTTTATGCCTCAGGGATAGTAATTTCTCACTTAAACCTACTTTATAGACATGGGGGTATTCGAATCGCTTATGTTCCGGTGGGAGTAGGCTTAACCTCTCCCGGGTATAGGAGGCGATTTCTTTAACAGGCCTTTCGGTCCCAATCCTTTTCCCCTTTTCCATTTTTTTGTGCAACAGGTTGCCATCGCGATACTTCGACAGATCAAGGTATAATCCTGAATCCTCAAGGTGGAACATTCTCTTTGGCCGGTCTTCACCTTCCAAATAGATAACATCAGCCATGAACATTCCGTCCTTATCGGTAAAGCGAGCAACCTGTTTTCTACCAGGAAGGGTCGTCTTGCTGATTATATCCGATAGTTTCATCCTCGGTTTACCTTCATATTCGGAGAGTTTATACACCCCATCAAGAGCAGCATCGGGAAAACCCGTGACCAATTTTGTACCCACACCGAAGATATCAATGGGTGCTCCCTGGTCGAGTAAGCTTTTGATAAGGTATTCATCGAGGAGATTGGAAACAACGATGCGCACATGTTGGAGCCCGTGAAGATCAAGCATCGAACGGGCTTTTTTAGAAAGATAGGCTAAATCCCCGCTATCGAGGCGGATACCCCTTATTTTAAAGCCTTTTTCTTCCAATTCACGAGCTGCTTTTATGGCCATAGGAACCCCACTTAAAAGGGAGTCATAGGTATCCACAAGAAGAATGCCGCGGTTTGGGTTGGCCTGGACGAATTTAGTAAAGGCTTCATACTCATCACCATAGCTTTCAATAAGGGAATGGGCCATAGTTCCTGCCGCTTCCAGGTCAAAAATTTGAGCTGCTTTCACGTTTGACGTACTATCGAACCCTCCGATTATGGCAGCTCGGGCAGCCAGAAGGCCACCATAGGCAGGTGCACGCCGTAAGCCGAAATCACTGAGTGTTCTATTTCCTGCGGCCAGACGCATACGGGAGGCCTTTGTAGCGATCAGGCTTTGGTAATTGACCAAATTGAGAAGGAGGGTTTCCACCAACTGGGCTTCGAAAAGTCCACCTTCTACTCTGATTATCGGTTCCAGGGGGAAAACTACCTCTCCTTCCTGCATGGAATACACATCGCCGGTAAAACGGAAGTTCTCTAAGTAGTCGAGATAATCGGGATGGAAGTTTAACTTCCGGAGGTAAGTGAGATCCTCAGGGGAAAATTTGAGGTTTTCTAAAGCGGAAAGTAATGGCTCCAAACCGGCGTAGATTACATAACCACCGCCGAACGGGGTAGTGCGGAAGAAATAATCAAAAACAGCCCATTTTTTTACTCTGTTGTCGAAAAAATAGGCCTGTCCCATCGTAAGCTGATAGAGATCGGTATAAAGTCCTGTAAGATATGCCTCGTTCATCCTATAACCTATCTTGTTTTCTTATAGCATAAAACAATGGAAAAGGGAAAACGACAAAAACTGCCCAATAAGAGTACCTCATGTTGTAATCTCTAGTGATTTCAATTAAATGGTGAAAAAGTTTTGACTGAGTGATGGATAAGGTATATATAACTCAACTATGGTTTTCGGGGATCGTATCAAGCGTACTTTTTCTTCGCTAAGACATCGTAACTATCGCTTACTCTGGATTGGCACCGTAGTTTCCCATTCCGGCGATTGGATGGACCAAATCGCTTTAAACTGGCTTGTCCTAGAAATAAGCAATTCCCCTTTGAGCTTGGGATTGGTCAATCTATGTCGGGCCATACCTGTCCTTTGCTTCGTACCCTTAGGGGGTGTGGTAGCGGATCGATTCAAAAGGCGCAATATTCTTATGGTTACCCAGAGCGTGGCCATGTTTCTTGCCTTTCTCTTAGGATTTCTGGTAACTACCCATCTGGTCAATCTCTGGCTCATCTATATTATTGCCGCCCTGCGGGGCAGTGTCATGTCCTTTAACATGCCGGCTCGACAATCCATCATTTCAGATTTAGTTCCTCGGCAAGATTTGCCCAATGCCGTTGCTTTAAATTCGGCAACAATGAATCTAACCCGAGTATTGGGACCATCCTTCGGCGGGGCGCTTATTGTTCTTTTTGGTATTGATTGGCTTTTTTACCTAAACGGTCTTAGTTTTTTGGCTATTTTAGAAACTCTGCGGCGCATGGATGATGTAGCCGTGAAAAGAGATATGATGGGGACACATCCTTTTCGGGACTTACAGGAAGGCTTGATATTCATAAGGAAAAATCCTCTCCTTCTTTATCTCGTTTCCCTTGCCTTGGTTCCTATGTTTTTCGGTCAACCTTACATGACCATGCTTGCTGTTTTTGCCCATGATGTACTCAAGGTCGGTCCTGCTGGTCTCGGTATCCTTACGTCCACAGCTTCGCTCGGCGCCATTTTTGGTGCCCTTTTCGTGGCGGGTAGGAGTCGTGCCCCCAAGACATCCTTTATGCTTAAGGGGCTCATATTTTTTGGTCTTTCTCTTTTTTTCTTTTCATTCAGTCGTTATTTGCCTTTATCCCTGCTTTTCCTTTTCCTTGCTGGAGCGGGTAATGTCAGTTACAACTCGATTAACAATACTTTGCTCCAACTAAATGTACCCGACTCCTACCGGGGAAGGGTCTTGAGTATGCTCTTTATCAATCGTGGTATGGTGCCTTTAGGTACGGCCTTTGCGGGCTTTCTTGCTGAACACTTCGGGGCGCCGCTAGCCGTGGGCTCTATGGCAGCAACGTTAATGGGTCTGGGCCTCGTTGCTACAATTTTTAAGCCAAAGGAGAGGCCCCTTTAACCTATGACCATCCCGTCTTTGAAAGTTTCGTCATGGAGAGGGAGCACAAGATCAGCTTCCCTTTTTATGCGGAGGAGACTGTCGTAACTCTGGAGGGGATCGAGATGGATACCGGGGGGAACAACCTCGGTTGTCCCTGAAGACAAAAAATTTTCCGGAAGAGAACAGGCCCCGCAGATAATAACCCGTCCTTGCCCTGTTTGCACGGCAACCGATTGGGTTCCTGCCGTATGACCAGGGGTAAAGAGCAGGTCGATACCCTCTGCTAATTTAAAATCGCCGTTAATCGTAGAAAAATTTATTCCATCGAATCGGCCTTTAGGGAAGGTGCCTAAGAAGAGGGGATGGGGATGATAAGCAAAGGCCACTTCCCTTTCCTGTACATAAATTTTGGCCCGGGTGAATTTCTTTACATTAAGGGCATGGTCGGCATGGAGGTGGGTGAGGACCAGTGTATCTATCAATTCCGGGGAAAGTCCAAATCTCTTTAAGGCCTCTTCGATCGTGGTTTCGTTTTCGTAGGGTGCCTTGAGAACGCTGCTCCTCATTACTTCCGCAGCATCGCAGCCTGTGTCTACCAAGACAAAGCGCCCGGCTCCCTCAATGAGCCAACTGTAGATGGGAAACCACCTTTTTTCACCGGTAAAATTAAGGTAGCAGAAGGTTCCTACATCGGCGTAAAGGCGGGCAATATAGAGCGGATGAATCCTGTATTTATCCATTATTTTCCTCCCATCCCACAAGGGCGCGCCGGTAAATTTCCGCCAAGTTCCTTTCGGTACAGCGGCGCCTGTTGAACTGCACCATCGGTCTTGTCATAGCCTGTTCTACCATCTCGGGGATATCTTCTTCTTTTGCCACCTCAGGAGGAATTTTGGTGGGATAACCGGTTAAGCGATAGATATCCTTGATCCGCTCGATGGTGTTACGGGCCCGGTCCTCAATGGTGGAGTAAGGATCGGTTATACCTAACTGAGTGCCAATTTGGGCGAATTTGTCGGCCAAAAAGGGAAGATTGAATTCCATCACATAGGGAATCAATATTCCGTTGGCCAGACCGTGAGGCATGTGGCGACTTCCCAGGGGATGGGAAAGGGCATGAATCAAATCGAGACGGGCGTTGCCACAGGCGATATTGGCCATGGTACTGGCAATGAGTTGATTGTCTTTGGCAACGAGGTCACGGGTAAGGACGGAAGCGGCAAGGTTTTTGATGATTGTGGCTGCCGCAGAAATGGCCAGCGCATCGGTGATAGGTGTAGCCAGATTGGTGGATAGGGCACCTATGGCGTGGGAAAGGGCATCCATGCCGGCATTCATCCCTGCCCAGTAGGGAATGTTTATAAGCAGTGCGGGGTCTAAGATGGCGACTTTCGGATAGCAGGTTTGGCCGCTAATGGACATCTTATAGTTTCTTTCTTCGTCGGTAATGATGAAGGTAGCGGAAACTTCACTTCCCGAGCCGGCCGTTGTGGGAATACCGATAACAGGTAAGGGCGGATGCTTATATTTTTCGTTCCCCTCGTAGTCAACGAGAGAACCTCCGTTGGTTGCGAGGAGGGCAATTGCTTTACCGGCACACAGGGGACTGCCACCACCTACAATAACAACACCGTCGCAATTTTCTTTTTTCAACACTTCAAGCCCTTTTTCGGCCGTCTTTGTTCCCGGGTCTTCCTCAACGTCGGAAAAAACGACGACGGATATTCCGGTTTCTTCGAGGCTCTTTTTTGCACCGGTGATAAGACCCGAAGCCTCCACTCCCTGATCGGTGACGAGGAGGGCCTTATGGATGTTAAGGGCCCTTGCCTCTTTGCCTGTTCCTTTTGTGGCGTTTACTCCGTGGATAATTTTAGTCGGTAGTTGAAAAGTAAATAGGGTTTGGGAAAGCATCTTATTCCTCCTTCTTTGCATTAATAGGTTATGCCTAATTTTTCATAGGCTTCTTTGGGAGGTATACCCGTTGAGATATCCCATCCCATCGCCCGATAGTAGTCATCTTTCAGTTGTTCGAGAGGGACAACGCTACCTTTATTGGGACCGTCAGGCAAAGGTTCCTGGATTAACCTAAGGGGGAGACGGTCATCCTCCCGGGTAAGTCCTTCACGGATATTAAAAATCCTTTCCATCGTTTGTACGTTTTCCCCGATTTTCAAGACCTCTTCGGTGGAAAATTCGCGACCTACAAGGGCAGAAAAGAGGGCACTTACCGTTTCGTCGTTGTAAATCTTGGGAAAAGGAAAGGTACAAAGTATAAGAGAATCACATATTATACGGCGGATTGCGGCATTTTTCACCATCTCTCCTTTGCCCGTGACGGTGGTACCTAAACCCTTTATATGTTCCACCCGGGCCGGCAACCCGTAACCATGATGGCAACCGCCGCGGGCATTGATGGCGAACTGCAAGGCCTGACCCCAGGAACCGCGACACTCGTAACCACCGAACTCTAAACCTTTGGCGTGCATGGCAAAGCTCTCACTACCCGGGATTTGAGTGGCGGCATACCGGGTGCCCTGGGAGAGGATACGACCCAAGCCCTCTTTCTTAACTATCTTCTTCAGCATGGCGATCATGGCCGCATCATCACCAAACCGTAAGGTAATACCCTCTGTGTCTCTTTCGGTAATAAGTCCCCTTTCGAAACACTCCATGGCAAAACCGATGGCCACTCCTGCCGACATGGTATCGATGCCGTATTCATCGCAAATTTGGCCGGCATAAACCACTGCATCGAAACGACTGCAACCACATTGGGAACCGAAGGCATAAATGGTTTCATACTCAGGACCTTCACAATGGGCACCCTTGTACGGACCATTCCTATGGTAATTAGATGGGCACAGGGAGCGGGACAGTGGGGTCCGCAGACTACATTTTGTCGCGGCCATCCCTGGGTCTTGGTGCACATTTTCTCCACTTCGGGAAATACACCTCCCTGCCAGTTCTTTGTGGGGATTATGCCGTGCTCATTCATCACATCCATGTCGGCACCCGTTCCATAGGCACGACGGAATTCGGCCCAGGTTTTTTCTTTTTTCAAGGTCTGTAAGACCTGCCTTTTTACGGCGATAAATTTCTCGGGATTACCTGGCAATACCTTACCTTCACCGAGGATAACCAAGCCTTTAAGCATTTTTGATCCCATAACGGCGCCACAGCCACCCCTTCCGAAACATCGGAGGTATTCGCTTTCGTTGAAAATGCCAGCGATCGGCAGAAGTTCTTCCCCGGCTGGACCGATAACGGCGGCATCGCCTTTTTTACCCCCTACCTCTTTGAGCATTATTTCCTGGGCCTCCCGGGTATTTTTACCCCAGAGATGTACCGCCCTGTGGAATTCAACCTTACCATTATTAATTACCAGGTAGTGGGGTTCGTCCAGTTTGCCCACAATTTTCAGGGAAAAGTATCCACTTTTCCTGAGGTTATGTCCTAATTTGCCGCTGGTGATGGAAAAGAGATAGCAATGTGTCAAGGGTGATTTTGTGTTTAAAGCGAGCTTAGGGCTAAATGGTGTGGATAAACCTTGCGCCAGACCGGCGGTAAAGATGAGAGGGTTATCCGGCGCAAGGGGCTCTATACCTTTTTGCGTATTGGTATAAAGAAGGTAGGCTCCCAAGCCTCGTCCCCCCATAAATTTTTCGATGAGAGAGGGTGAAATATCCTCAACACGGTAAGTTTTTTCGTTTAAATCGATATGTAAGATTCTTAAGTCCATCTTCCTCTCCTTACAAAATTATTTGATGAACTGTTTATAGCGGTTGAGCAATTCGTAATTCTTTTGCGTAAGTTTAACAAGCTCCTCCGTCGGCTTGTATTCAATGACGATGCCTAATTTTTCGGCCATCTTGCGGTATTCGGGGTCGAGACAGGCATCCCTTACAGCCCTGTCGAGGACTTTTACGAGTGCCGGCGGTGTTTGCGGCGGGGTGAAAAATACCCCGTAAACGAGAAGGAGGGGTATCTCTTCATGCCCTAAACTCTTAAAATCGGGTACCCCAGGAAGGATTGGGTCGGGTTTGGTGGTGAATACAGCAAGGGCCCGAAGCCTTCCGGCAAGGATCATGGGTCTCGGGGTGAGGGCGAAGGTAAGCATGGCTTCCACATGTTTGCCCGCTACGGCGGCCATACCCTCGGCGGCGGAGGGGTAGGGGACCCAGTTAAATTTTATGCCTGCCCCTGACTCAAAAAGACGTCCTTGGAGGTCGGCTGCCCCACCGGTGGCGGCCAAGCTTATGTTTCGCTGTTTTGCTTCCTGTAGGAATTCACCGAAGGTTTTCCATTTGTCCGGGTGGACTACTAAAACAAAGTTTTTCACATTATGAACGGCAATGGGGGTTAAATCCTTTACCCTGTATTTGGCCGTTTCCCTTGTCAGTTCAAGGGAAATGGCTGAGGCCAGATTAAAACATAAAATACAGTATCCGTCGGATTTTTCTTTGTAAAATTTGTTGTAGGCTATCATCCCTTCGGCCCCCGATACATATTCAATAACCAGGGGAACGCCCAATTGTTTCTCCAGGGCCGGGGAAATAGCCCTGATCTCCTGGCCGAGGCTTCCACCGGCACCGGCAGGGATTATGATTTTAATGGGTTTGTGGGGATATTTTAAGACCTGTGCCGACCAAGCGGTAAAAGGGATCATAAAAGCGATGATTACGGCCATGATTTTTCCAATTTTCATAGAAACCTCCAGCAATCATTAGTTTCTTTTCTTTCTATATTCGTCGTTTATGGTTTTTAAGGCTTCCTCGAAATGGCCTCTCTTAAGAATTGCGGATCTCTCGAAGTTTGTGTCTTTCAAGGCCTTTCTTTTTGCTTCATCGCAAAGAACTTTTAGTTCTGCCCCTGTAAAACCAGACGTTTTTTGGGCAAGGTAAGAAATCAGTTCCTCGGAACCGAGGGAATCGTCGAGGGGTGCATCCTTAAGGTAGAGGGAAAGGATCTCCTTCCGGTCTTCCCCATCGGGGAGGGGTATGTAGATATGGGTGCCGAATCTGCCTGAACGCAAAACAGCCGGGTCCACCATGTCAATATTATTTGTGGCGGCAAGGACCATGACGCGGCTGCGCGGTTCGATACCGTCCAGTTCTGAGAGCAGTTGACTTACTACCCTTGCTGTAGTCCTTTCTTCTTGCGCAAGCTCTCTTCGACCGGCCAGGGCCTCAATCTGGTCGAAAAAGATGAGGGTGGGGGCGGTAAGTCGTGCTATATGGAAGATATGGCGAAGGGCCTCTTCCGATTCGCCCAACCACTGACCAAAGATCTCCGGACCTTCGACGGCGATGAAATTCACACCACATTCGTTGGCAAGAGCTTTGGCCATGAGGGTCTTTCCCGTACCAGCAGGACCATAAAGGAGAACACCGCATTCCTGGGAGATTTTCATCGCCTCGAATAATTCGGGTTTTTTCAAGGGAATCTCGATCAATTCCTTGAGTCTCTCTTTAATTTTTCCGTAACCACCTATGGCATCCCACCGCACGCAGGGCATAGAGATAAGAACTTCCCGCATTGCCGAGGGTCGCACCTGTTTTAGGGCGGCTTCAAAATCTTCTCTGTTTACAAGGAGTTGCTCCGTTGCCATACGGATCGCTCCGCGATAGTCGAGGAGAAAATTAGAATTCCGACGCAGAGCATTCAGCCCCGCCGCCCGACATAATTCCATGAGGTCTGCACCCACAAATCCCGGGGTTAAGGTCGCCAATTGTGGAAGAAAATTCAAGGCATCTTTTGCCAGGGGCATCTCTCGGGTGTGGATTTCAAGAATCTCTGCTCTTGCTTCTCTATTGGGCGGTGGGAAGAAGATTTCTCGGTCGAAACGGCCCGGGCGTCTCAGGGCAGGATCGATTTCTTCCAGGCGGTTGGAAGTGCCGATAACGATGACGCCGTTTACCTCCCGCATACCGTCCATGATGGAGAGAAGTTGGGTTACAGCCCGGGTGTCGGAGAGGGTGCCCTGCCTGCCCCGCTTCGGGGCAATGGCGTCGAGTTCATCGATGATGACGATAGACGGTGCATGGTGAATAGCTTCGTTGAAAATTCTCCGTAAATTGCCTTCTGTTTCTCCCGAATAGGTGCCGATGATTTCCGGGCCGTTGATGTAGAAAAAGCGGGCATGGATTTCATTGGCAATAGCCCGGGCCAGATAGGTCTTTCCTGTCCCTGGGGGACCGTAAAAGATGATTCCCCGGGGCGGTCTTATCCCTAACTGGGTGTAGGCAAAGGGAAGCTGCAAGGGTAATTGGACAAATTCTCGCACCAGTCTGATCTGTTCCTCCAGGCCACCCACATCTTCAAAGGTCACATCGATTGCCCCTTCTACCGCATGGGCTTCCCGGTCTTCTAAAACAATCTCCGTCTCTTCAGTGATGATACCGTGTGTGTTTTCTATATGATGTACCGAGTAGGTGATGCCGGCGGTGCTTTCGGGGAAGGTGATGTAAAGGACCGTATCGCGGGTGACACCAATTTTGTTTTCGGCACACACCTTTTTGATATGGGAAAGGAGGTTGTGCGCCAAGGAGACGTCGACGGCCGGGATAAGGATAATTTTTTTGACGGGAGGAGGAATTATTTTTTTTGCCTCTACCTTTTCGTTTAGCTTTGCCTTTAGGGCCTGTTTCGTGAAACGCTCGAGGCGAATGATGCCTGTTCCATCATCTTCAGGGAGCGGTTCTTTGAGCCTCACTATAACCTCCCTTCCCCGGAGGGAGGTGAGAAAGAGGTAGTCGTCAACGGTAAGCCCCTCCCTTTCCATCACCTTTTTGTCTATACGGGCGAGACCTGTGGAGTATGTAAAATCCGCATCTAAGCGATCTACCATTAGAGAAAAGGTCATTTTTATCCCTTTATTTTTCTTCTTTCCTCATATTCGGGACAATTTTCCAGTTGCTCAAACCCGCATCCCCGGTCCATTCCTAAGGCACCTACCGTGTTTGCCTCCACAGAAATTAAAAGGGCTGGCTTTTCGGGGTCGGTATTGAAATGTTGGAAAATAACCCCCATCGGCCGCAAAGGTATCTGGACACAGGCACCTTCTTCCCAGTCATATCTCACGCCGTCTATTGTGGTGTAACCCCTGCCTTCCCAGATATAGAAAATTTGACTTCCCTGGGTTTTAACCCGTCCAGAACGACTTCCCGGAGGAATCTTCTGGACATAAAAGATGAAAGGATTGATGACCCGGTCTTCCATCAGGGGATGGAGGTACCAGCGCATAAAGCCTTGACGGTTCAACTCCCAGGGCAGTTCATCGCCCACCACCGTTTTTAAGGCTTTTTTCTTGTTTTCCCTATCCTTGTCCCGGAGGCGAAAGAGTTCTTCCCAGTAATTAATCGTATCTTCCATAGTATTGCTCCTATCGTGGCTGGTAATCGGGGGAAAGCTCACCCTGGGTCATTTCGCTGGCGAGCAAATCCCAGTAGGGCCAGTAGATAAAGGCAATCCACTTACAGGGCTTTCCCGGTTCGGCATTGAAGTGCTGGTGTTCCACGCCGCCCGGCTTGCAGGGCAGAAGAAGGAGATCGCCTGCCTGCCAATCCTCCCTTTCGCCATCAATGATGGAGTAACCTTTACCTTCCAAACAGAAAATTACCAATCCTCCCTGATGTTTGTGACTCCCCGAATGTTTGTAAATGTCTTGCTTGAAAACTTGCCAATCTCGTAGCGCGGCGTCTTCGTACGTGTGAGGTTGGAGATAGTATTTCAGTCTTCCTTGACGGCTTGGTTCCCATTCCCGATCTCTTTCGTGGATGACGAGTTTGCCGGTAAGTTGTTTTTCGATAAATTTTTTCCGTTGATAAAGAACCATCTCGTAAGTATCGGTTATTTCAATCTCTCTTTCCCTTTCCCGGACTTTTACTTTAGGCATATTACCTCCTCACAAGAGTACTTGATTATCTAATTAGCCTATGATAACAGATTTTGTCAACCAACTATTCGGTTAAAGGAACAGGATTTTCCATAATAACCATAAGGATTAGGAGGGCGCATGAGAATAATCATCTCATCGATAATGGCTGTTTTTTTAATGGTCCTTACGTTTTCTAATTTCGGTCTGGCTGCAGAAGATATGGCAGCCTTCTATCGGGGAAAGACGATTCGCCTCATTGTTCCATATTCACCGGGAGGAGGTACAGACCTCCATGCCCGTCTCCTTGCTCCCGTGCTCAAGCGCTATTTGAAAGCGACAGTTGTGGTAATAAACAAACCGGGTGGTGGTGGTCTGGTTGCTATGAACGATTTTTACGAGAATCCCCAAAAAGACGGCCTTACCTTGGCCATTTCCCCCGAAGGTCTCCCCTTCTCTCAAGCGATGGGTGATCCCGGTGTGCGGTTCGATGTAAGAAAATTCGGCTGGATTATTTCTCTTTATAAGGATTTTCGTTGTCTCATGGTGGGGATCGACTCGCCGTATAAGTCTTTGGAAGATTTAAAAAAATTAAAGCAACCGAAAGCCGCCATCAGTTCCGTTACCTCACCAGCCGGGCCGGCCACGATTTTGGCTTTTGAGGTATTAAACATGGAAAACGGCAAAATCGTAGCAGGCTATCCGGGTAGTACGGAGATACTGCTCGCTGTAAAACGTCTCGAGGCTGATTTCACCGTGATTACCAAAAGTCATGCCTTGAGAAAAAATCCCCTCGTGCGCCCCCTTCTGGCCATGGAAGAAACGAGGGCGCCGGAATTTCCCCATATTCCTTCCTATACGGAGTTGAATGTCAAGCCGGAAGTAAAAAGAATGATGGAAATCTTGATGTTAGGCCAGGCGGCAGGGAGAGCCATTGTGACACCGCCGGGGGTGGCAAAGGAGAAGATTGCCTTTTTGCGGAAAATCATGAATAGTGTGGTAAAAGACCCCGAATATCTTGACAAGGTGGAGAAAGCCGGTTTTTTTGCCAAACCTTTGTCCGGTGAAGAAACGACGGCAAAAGTGGAAAAGGCACTTAGTGTAAAACCGTCAGAGCTCAAAATGTTGAAACATATACTTTTTGAAAAATATCTGTAGGGCTTCTATGGTCGAGAGCATCGTTCAGGGTATATCGGTTCTCTTTCAACCTCAGGTCTTTCTCGGCATGTTTTTGGCAGTAATTGGGGGGTTGATTTTCGGTATCCTCCCCGGCCTTGCCGGCATGACCTTTATGGCCATCTTTATTCCCTTTACCTGGGGCATGGACCCTTTCTTGGCAATGGTTATCCTCGTTTCCGGGTATGCGGTGGCCTGTACTGGTGGGTCCATCACGGCCGTCCTGGTCAATATCCCCGGTACAGGGCCTAATGCCGCGACTACGCTGGATGGTTTCCCCCTTACGAAGCAGGGAAAGGCAGGCCGGGCTTTGGGGGCCGCCCTGGCGGCTTCCGGCTTGGGTGGTGTGGAAGGTGCTTTGGTTCTTGCCTTGCTTATCCCCTTTGTTATGCCCATCGTCATGGCTTTCGGTTCGCCGGAGTCTTTTTGCTTGATAGCCATGGGGCTTACCTTTATTGCCACTTTAGGCCAGGAATCAAAGGCAAAGGGGGCAATCTCCGGTTTATTGGGGCTCCTTTTGGCCTTCATAGGCTACCACGATGCCACGGGTGTTGCCCGTTTCACCTTCGGCAGCACCTTCCTCTTGGATGGCGTTAAGGTTATCCCCTGCGCTTTGGCCATTTTTGCCCTCCCCGAAATGATGAACCTCATGCTGACGGGAGGGGCTATCGTAAAGGAGGATATCGTTGCTCGTCCGGCTGCAGTGGACATTTGGGAAGGAATTAAGGACGTTTTCCGTCACTACTGGCTTCATCTTAGGGCTACCCTCATCGGGGTTTGGGTGGGTATTGTTCCCGGCGTAGGTGGAGACATCGCCGTCTGGGTAGCCTATGGGCATGCCAAGGCAACCTCACGCCATCCCGAAACCTTTGGTGAGGGCAATATCGAAGGGGTGATTGCTCCTGAGAGTGCCAACAACGGGAAAGAGGGAGGAGCCATGCTTCCCACCCTCGCCTTGGGGATACCAGGTAGCGGAGCCATGGCGGTATTGCTCGGTGCCTTTTTGATCCAGGGAATACAACCCGGTCCCAGTTTTTTGAGTGAACATCTCGATATGACCTGGACGATTATCGGTGCCCTTGTGCTTTCCAACATTTTGGGAGCGGTTATTTCATTGTTTGTCGCTCCTTTTTTGATTAAAGTGACCCGCATCCGGGGACACTTACTGGCCCCCTTTCTTCTTTCCATTACGGCCTTGGGGGCTTATAGTTATCGGAACAGCCTTGGGGATGTCTTTTTGATGATCGGCCTTGCCTTTTTAGGATGGACCATAAAACAGTTGGGTTATTCCCGACCTGCCTTTTTTCTGGGTTACGTTTTGGGTGGGCTGGCAGAACGCTACTTCGGTATCTCCTATTCGGCCAAGGGTTGGAAATTCTTCCTTACCCCCATTTCCCTTGTCATTATTGCCCTTACGGTCCTCTCTGTTTTTTATCAACCCTTAATTAACTACATCAAAAGGAAAAGGGTGACATGAAGAAAAAAAATATCGCCTTTCTTTCGTTCCTTGCCTTGGTACTTATAGGGGCATTCATTACTACCTTTAATTATCCACCCCGGGCACGGTTCTTCCCCCTTCTTGTTATTGTACTTTGCTTTGGGTTTGTACTGTTGCAATTTTTGAGGGAAATAAAGACTACAGAGGAGTCCAAAGAGACTGATACTGATAAAGGAAGGCGCGGTGGTAAATTTGTGGTTATGGCTTTGTGGCTCGTCGGTTTTGCCTTTGCTATCTGGTTGCTGGGGTTTGTCATAGCTTTACCCTTATTTATGTTTCTTTACATAAAAACCTATGAGAAGGGTTGGTTTTGGTCAATAACCCTTGCACTTCTCATGTTTGTCATCGTGTATTACGGATTTGGGGTTCTCCTTGAATGTCCTTTGTATGAAGGCTTCGTTTTTTTGAGATAAAATAGGAGGGAATATGAAAAAAATCATCGTTTGTATCTTGTGCCTTTGCCTGTTTATTTCTTTTTGCTTATTTGCTGTGGCTGCCGTGAAGGAAGGCGACCTCAAAGAAGCAGCTCGCTTCTATCGTGGCAAGGTGATCACCAGCATTGTTCCCACTAAACCCGGTGGTAGCTACGACATCTATGCTCGCCTGTTGATCCCATTTCTGGAGAAATACACGGGGGCCAAGGTGGTGGTGAAAAATATCAGCGGTGGCGGTGGTACGATGGGTATCAACGCCATGTACCGGGCAAAACCGGACGGCCTCACTATTGGTAATCTCATGATTGCCGGAACATCCCACGCCCAGATGGTGGGAGCAGAAGGGATCGATTATGATTTGCTCAAGTTTACCTATCTTTGCCGTTTGACCGATGATCCCCAGGTCTTCGTGGTAGGGAAGAATACGCCCTACAGGAATTTTTCCGATCTCCTTAAGGCGAAGGAAAAGATAAAATTGGCCTCTACGGGGACGAGTGGGGCGACCTATATCGGTGCCTTGACCATAAAATTGGGGTTCGATCTGGCGAATGTGGATGTTATTACGGGCTATCAGGGTGGTCAGGATTGCAACCTTGCTGTTATGCGCGGTGATGTGGTGGGTATGGTAGGATCGGTAAGCGGGCGATTAAGGAATATAAAGGACGGCGATCTCCGCCCTTTGGTGGTCTTTGCCTCGAAGAGGGTGCCTGATTTACCGGAGGTGCCCACGGTCTTTGAATTTGGCGCCCGTGGCGATAAACTGAACATCCTCAAGGCCTTTACCATAACCTCCGATTATGCGCGGGTACTTGTGGCAACCCCAGGTATTCCTGCGGAAAAGGTTGAGTTTCTTAGGATAGCCGTCCAAAAGTCCATGCAAGACCCGAAGCTATTAGAATTTGCCAAAAAGCAGGGTTATGAGATTAATTATTTGCCCGGTAAAGAGGTAGAAAAGGCCATCAAAGAGATGTTTGCCAATCCTCCCAAGGCCTTGATTGCAGAATTGAAAAAGGTAATGTAATTTTTCTATGGTTGATGCTCTCTTTGCCGGATTGATGATTGTCCTTTCCTGGCCAACCATTGCCTACATGATTGTAGGCGTAATCATCGGTCTTTTTCTGGGTGTCTTGCCCGGCATCGGGGGACCCGTAATCCTGGCCTTACTCCTCCCCTTTGCCTTTACGATGGGAAAAGTGGAAGCCCTGACGTTTCTTTTGTCAGCCCATGCTGTGGGTGTGACAGGAGGATCGGTGACCGCCATCCTTTTCGGTGTCCCCGGTACGGGGACAAACGCTGCTACGGTCCTCGATGGTTATCCCCTGGCCCGGAAGGGCGAGGCCGGCAGGGCCATAGGTGCGGCCCTTGCTGCTTCTGCCGTTGGCGGCGTGATCGGGGCGTTTACCCTTGCTGCCCTGATCCCTGTTTTAAGACCTCTCGTTTTATCCTTCAGTCCTGCCGAGTTTTTAATGCTTTCCGTCATGGGACTTACCTTTCTTACGGCTTTAAGTGAAGGAAATAGCCTAAAGGCAGCCATTTCCGGATTGTTGGGGCTCCTATTTTCCTTCGTCGGTGAAGAAACCATCATGGGAACAAAGCGTTTTACCTTTGGCCAGATGTACCTCTGGGATGGGGTAAAGTTGGTACCGGCGGTAGTGGGCCTTTTCGCCGTGGCGGAAATGGTTGCCCTGCTCGCGGAAGGTGGAGCTATTGCCAGAAATGGCAGTATAAGTTGGCGGGGAGGTCCGGTTTCGGGTATTCTCGAGGTCTTCAAAAAATGGTTTCTTGTATTGCGCTGTAGCATTATAGGAATTGTGGTGGGTATCGTTCCCGGTTTAGGGGGAGATGTGGCTTGCTTTCTTGCCTACGGTCACGGTGCCCAGACAACGCGGGAAAAGGAGAAATTCGGGGAAGGCAATATCGACGGTGTTATTGCCCCGGAGAGTGCTAATAACGCCAAGGAAGGTGGGGCCCTGGTACCCACGATCGGTTTCGGTATCCCCGGTAGTGCCGGTATGGCCGTATTGTTAGGTGCCCTTATGATGATCGGTC
>Ga0123519_10007271_pt1 | contig 17200 bp, 14 predicted proteins | sample YelNatPaOPRAMG02_FD_87396 | JGI IMG/M metagenome (GOLD analysis project Ga0123519, IMG submission 87396) | Hot spring microbial communities from Yellowstone National Park - Yellowstone National Park OP-RAMG-02 (version 2) | ecosystem: Environmental > Aquatic > Thermal springs > Hot (42-90C) ... | reverse complement strand
CTGCGTTGCCTCCATCGATACCCTCATCGATGGCGCGGGCTACGACCAGCGGAATGACGACGTCGAGGCCGGTCAGGGCTCCCCAGGCCAGGTAACAGAGGATCACCCAGTGCCGATAAGGCTTGAGGTAGGAGAGAATGCGCCAGAGCGACTTCCACCAGGAGGCCCGCGCCGGGTGCGATACGACGAACCTAGCTCTGTGGGCTCTTTGTAGGGCGGTGCTGCTCAAGATGCTGTAGCCATTCAGCCGGGGCCACTCTACCCCGGCGACCTCATCTCCGTCAGGGGACTAGCGGGATGCGTTCGTGCAACTACTTAGCTTAGCTTACTACCTTAGCCTAGCTTACTACGTTTGCGCTTGCACCGTCAAGCCCAGAGCAAATGGCGGCCAACCTTGTTCCCTCTCCCTGGAAGGGAGAGGGTCAGGGTGAGGGTTGGAACAGGTTCGTTGTCTCCACCTCCGCATAGAGGCCGCTATGCTTGTTCCCTCTCCCTGGAAGGGAGAGGGTCAGGGTGAGGGTCGGAGCTTTCTCTCGCCAGCCAGCGCTGCAACTCCCCCGGCGCAGAAAAGACCCGAATCGCGCCCGCCGCCCACAGCGAGTCCGCGTTCGCGCCTGCCGCCCAGGCCGCGCCCAACGGGACGGTGCCCACCTCCACCGCGGCGCGCATATCGGCCGCGACGTCACCCACATAAGCCGCCTCCACGGGAAGCGCCCCCCATTCGCTCAGCACTTCGCGAATGGCCACCGGCTTGATGCCGCCGTTGGGCGAACCGGGCTTGAGCACGTCCACGTAACGCGCCAGATCGAGTTCGCGCAACGTGATCTCCGCGCTCCGCGGCCCTTTGCCGGTAACCACCCCGACTCTGGCTCCCCCTCCCTTCAGCCACTCCAGCAGTTCGCGGATACCGGGGAAGCAGGTAGCATAGCGCGCGTGCTCTCGTTCGTAGAACTCCAGCCACTCCTCCATCGCGCTTTCCCAACGTTCGGGCAACACGCGTTGAAGCACGCCCTCTTCGCTGGGGCCGAACATCGCGCGCACCTCCAGCGGCGTGTACGTACGCCCCGTGTGCCGCTGGAAAACATCGATGAACGAGGCGTAGCAGAGGCCGAGGCTGTCGGCTAGGGTGCCGTCAAGGTCGAAGATGACGTCTCTCACTCGCATAATCACTCTACTCGTTGATGTCGCTCCGGCGTTCGCGGGGAACGGCGAGATTATACTCTGTCGCAGCCGGCGGGTGCTATCGTGATCCAGGTGCCCCCTCCGCGCTCGATGCGTCCAGCATCAGCGAATCACGCGGACTGACACATCCAACCGCACCTCACTCCACGCCCTATCGGCAGTGACCGCCGACAGCCCGGCTTGTGCCGCCAGGGCGAGGCAAGCGCGATCACCCAGAGACAGGCCCAGCGTCTTGGTAGGGCCGAGAAGCAGGGCAGTTCGATACGCCGAATCGATGTCGAAGGGGACGACCTCCAGGCCAAGGGGCTCGACAGCCTCCCGAATGAGCGATTCCGACATGCCAAGCAGACTGAGCTTCGCTATCACCTCAGATAGATTGACAGCGCTGATCGCCGCGCCAGAAGCGACCAATTCCGCTACTTGTTCATTGCCCTCCTCCTGGTTGAGCAACGCCAGGAGAGCAGAAGCATCCAGGACGGCGCTACTCACGGGTGGCCTCGGCTCGCCGCTCGGCAATCAACTCATCAACCAGCCTGCGCCCGGGAGGAACGTGCCTTCGCACCAACTCCTGCGCACGCCTGATGGCCTGCCAGGGCGTGAACAGGGTAAGCTGCCCCTCCTGCAGATCGAGGATCACTTCGTCGCCAACGTCCAAGCCGAGCGCCCGGCGAAACTCAGCCGGGATCACTATTCTGCCACCTTCGGTCACTTTGGCTTTGACCCTTGCCATATGACACCCCCGGCGATTATTGACACATAAATACCACTATGTCATTAGCGCTAGCTGTACCATGTAGCACTAATTGTACCATAACTGGTGAATGAGCCCAGCAGACGGATGTCTAGCCCGCTCGGACAAAGGGACCGGAGAATGCAGGAGGAATCGCTCTGCCTGGTGTGAGTGTGAATACTGTGATCACTAGCAAGACAGTCGGATGGTTGCCAGCTCCGGCTCTGGTCGTCGTTGACAACCTCCCCTGGCCATGCTACCTTTCTCCTGCACGCTGTTTACCGCCTATAGGCAACGTTGCTAGGTTGGCTTGTTGGTGCGCACTACCCCGCGGTTCGTGCGCACTTGATTCTGTTGAGGGGGTCCGGCAGTGAACAAGATCGTCTTGGCGTATTCGGGTGGATTGGACACTTCGATCGCCATCCGCTGGCTGGCGGAGCAGTACGACGCGGAGGTCGTAGCCCTAACGGTGGACCTGGGCGCGAACGACCGCGATCTTCACCAGATACGCGAGCGCGCGCTGCGTATCGGGGCTGTCAAGGCGGAGGTGATTGATGCCCGCGCTGAGTTCGTGAACAACTATGTCTTCCCTGCCCTGCGCGCCGGCGCCATTTACGAGGGCAAGTATCCTTTGGCTACCGCCCTAGGCCGCCCCCTCATCGCCCGCCTGCAGGTCGAACTAGCTCGGCGCGAAGGCGCCAACATGATCGCCCACGGTTGCACTGGCAAGGGCAACGACCAGGTCCGCTTCGACGTCACGACGGCCGCCCTGGCGCCCGACCTCAAAGTGATCGCTCCCGCTCGCGAATGGGGAATGACCCGCGAACAGGAGATCGCCTATGCTGCCGAGCGCGATATCCCCATCACGGTCACCAAGAAAAGCCCTTACAGCATCGACCAGAACCTGTGGGGCCGGAGCATCGAGGCCGGCGTGTTGGAAGACCCTTGGGTTGAACCCCCAGCAGATGTCTACCAATGGACAGTGGACCCCGATCAGGCTCCCGATGAGCCCGCTTATCTCGAAATCGACTTCGTGCAGGGCGTGCCAGTAGCGCTCAACGGCCAACCGATGGATGGCGTGAGCCTCATCAACCGCGTGCACGAGATCGCCGGGGCGCACGGCGTGGGGCGCATCGACAGCATCGAGAACCGGCTGGTTGGCATCAAGTCCCGCGAAATCTACGAGGCGCCGGCCGCGGTGGTGTTGCACCAGGCGCACGCCGCCCTGGAGGACCTCACCTTGACGCGAGATGCATCACGCTTCAAGGCCATCGTCGCCCAGGAGTGCGCCAACCTGATCTACAATGGCCTCTGGTACTCGGCCTTGCATCAGGACCTCCAGGCCTACGTGGCCAGCTCGCAGCGCCACGTCACGGGAACCGTGCGTGTGAAACTCCACAAAGGGAACTCCATCGTCGTGGGGCGCAAGGCGGAGCGCTCGCTCTACAGCTTCTCTTTGGCCACCTACGACGAGGGCGACGCCTTCGACGCTAAGGCTTCAGTGGGCTTCATCAAGCTCTGGGGCCTCCCGGTGCGAACGCAGGCCCAGGCCCAGCCTCCAGTGGCCGCGCCCGAACCTGCCGACGTGCTGCCACGGGTGCTAGAGCCCGAGAAGTGAAACCAGGTTTCCCCTGCGTCAGGGAATCGACCGCGCCGAGGAGGGTCTTTGAGCCAGGTCACAGATTCCCCCCGCCCGGGGGGTGGGTCACTATGGGGAGGCCGCTTCAGCCAGGATACCGACAGGCTAGTCTTGGAGTACACCGCCTCCATCCCCTTCGACCGCCGCCTCTACCGGCAAGATATCGCCGGTAGCATCGCTCATGTGCGCATGCTCGGCCAACAAGGCATACTCGCGCCTGAGGAAGCGGCCGCCATCGAGACGGGCCTGCGCCAGATACGAGACGAGATCGAGCGCGGAGAGTTCCCGTTCCGCCTCGACCGCGAAGATATCCACCTGAACGTGGAGTCGCGCCTGCGCGAAATACTGGGCGAGGTGGCGGGCAAGCTGCACACCGCTCGTAGCCGCAACGATCAGGTGGCGCTGGACTTCCGCCTCTTTGTCCGAGATGCCATCCTCCAGACCGTGGCCAGGCTGCTCGCTCTCCAGAAGGCGCTGCTCCGCTTGGCTGAGGCTCACTTCGGCGTCATCCTTCCTGGCTACACCCACCTCCAGCGCGCCCAGCCCATCTTGCTCTCGCACCATCTGCTAGCTTACTGCGAGATGTTCGGGCGTGACGTTGAGCGGTTTCAAGACTGCTACCGGCGCGCGAACATATCCCCTCTCGGCGCGGGCGCCCTCGCCGGCGTGCCCTACCCCATCGACCGTGAGGCAGTCGCCCGGGAACTGGGTCTGGATGGCATCACCGCCAATAGCCTAGACGCGGTTAGCGACCGCGATTTCGCCGTCGAGTACGCGGCGGCGGCGGCCCTCACCATGGTGCATCTCTCCCGCCTCTCGGAGGAGCTTATCCTCTGGTCGAGCGAGGAGTTCGGCTTCATCGAGCTGAGCGATGCCTACTGTACCGGCTCCAGCATCATGCCGCAGAAAAAAAACCCCGATGTGCCTGAGCTCGCGCGCGGCAAGACCGGCCGGGTAATCGGCCATCTGGTTGCTCTTCTGGCGATGCTCAAGGCCCAGCCCCTGGCCTACAACAAAGACAACCAAGAAGACAAAGAAGCCATCTTCGACACTGCCGACACCCTGCTTTCCTCGCTGGAGGTGTTCGCCGGCCTCCTGGACGGGCTCACCATCAGGAGAGACCGAATGGAGGCCGCTGTCAGTCAGGGTTTCCTCCTCGCCACCGACCTGGCCGACTACCTGGTGGCCAAGGGCCTACCCTTCCGCGACGCCCACGCTGTGGTGGGGAGAATGGTTCGCTGGTGTCTCGACCACCACCGCACCCTGGCCAGCCTCACCCTGAACGAGTATCGCCAGTTCTCCCCCCTGTTCGCTGAAGACGTGAAAACAATCAGCATCCAGTCTTCGGTCGCCTCACGGGACGTTCCGGGCGGGACGGCGCCCAAGCGCGTCCGGGAAGCGCTGGCGAAAACCCTTGCCCGGCTGGCGGCGACCGAGACATGGATCGCCGAGAAACAACGACAGACCGGCAACGCTCCCGCCGGCTAGTTGCCGACGAATCCTCGGTCCCGCCATCCCCTTTCCATGCCCTCGCCTCCAGATCGTGAACGGGCACCTGTCCTCCCGCGATCGATCCCTCGGCTGGATGATAGCCGATTCGTCGGGGCGTACAACGAATGGGCGGCAATTCGGGCCGCAAACCCTTGACCAGCCAGTCGAACCAGTCTTATAATGCGCGCGAGCTTTCAGACGACAGCCAGAGATGCTGCGGAGGAGAGACCCAGTAATGAGGCCCCCCAGGAGCGCTCACCATCGTTCGACCCTGAAACAGCGCGTTGCGCGGCTCGCAGGCAAGCTCGCTAACGTGGGTTGCTCCCGCTCTCGTCTCCTAGTCCACCTCCTGGTGCTCTTCCTGGTTCTCACGGCTTCGCTCGTGGGTGGGCGTATGCGCGCCGCGAGCCGGTTCGACGTGCTGTCAAGCGCCTTCGCTCTCGATGGCACTTCCAGCTACCGCGCCGGCTTTGCTCGTTCGGCGCACGGCGGAGCAGAATCGCTGGTGAAGGCCCCCTCGATCGAAACCAAGCTGATGAACCGCCCTCGGCGCGACGTCAGCCTCCACTTCGTGAGCGAAGGCGAAACGGTCAGCAGCCTGGCCAAGCAATATGGCGTCGACGTCGAAACCATAGCGTGGGCCAACTACCTCCCGGTCGATGAGCCTCTGCGCGCCGGACAATTGCTCATCATCCCCCCAGTCCGTGGGGTGCTCCACGTAGTGAGGCCGGGCGACACCATAGAAAAGATCGCCGCCCTGTACCAGGCTAGCGCACAAGCTATCGTCGACTACAACCAGCTTAGCAACTCCTCCGAGCTTCTGGTAGGAGAAAGGCTGATCGTCCCCGGCGGACGCCTGGACTCGGAGCGAGCGCAGCTAGCCTCGCGCGGCGAGAAGCGAACGCCACCAACGGATGGCATCGTGCCCGCCTCCTTGCCAGCGACAGAACCCACTCCTGCCGTCGCCAAGCCAGAAAAGACGCCTGAGCCGACCCCGACTCCCGCGGCAGCGCCAGAGCCCGCTCCCACGCCCGGCCCTCTGCGCCCTTGGGTCTATACCGTGCAAGAAGGCGATACAGTCCTGGCCCTAGCCATGAAATTCGGCATCACCCCGGAAACCATCATCTGGGCTAATGGGCTTGGCAGCGCGGCCTTCATCACCGTCGGCCAGGAGCTGGTCATTTTGCCAGTCTCCGGCGTTCTTCACAAAGTGACCGAAGGCGACAGCCTAGACTACATCGCCCGGCTCTACCATGCCGATGTCCAAGCCATTGTACAGGCCAACCAGCTAGCCGACGCCAGTGCCATCTCTATCGGGCAGGAGCTGATCGTCCCTGGCGGGCAGATGCCGATGCCGGCCGAGGTCGAGGAGGAGCCTACGCCAGAGCCGCAGACTGGCCAAGAGGAGCGAGCACCGGCGTCTCAGCCAAAGCCGGCGCCTCAGGAACAGGGGACTGCCAACGAACCAGCGCCCAGCGGAGGCGGCAACTGGGACGCCGTCAGCATCGCTTCCGAGTTCTTGGGCTATCCGTACGTCTGGGGAGGAAGCAGCCCCGCCGGCTTCGATTGCAGTGGGCTCGTCTACTACGTCTACACTCGCCGGCTAGGAATACCGCTGCCACGAACCGCTGAGGCCCAATGGGGAGCGGGAACGCACGTCAGCTACGACCAACTCGCCCCTGGCGACATCGTCTTCTTCCGCAACACATACAAGGTCGGCATCTCGCACGTCGGAATCTACATCGGCGGCGGGCGCTTCATCCACGCCGCCAGCGTCGCCGAAGGGGTGACCGTCAGCAGCCTTGGTGAGGCCTATTGGTCGGCACGCTATGCCGGAGCGACGCGCGTATACTAGCTCCCTGGCTGGCAGCGCCTCCCGATTGCCTTTCACTCGCCAGCCATCTATAATTGGCTCCGAAACCAATCTCAGAAGAGCCCTCTCGCAGAAGAGCCCTATGGACAAGACGGAACTGGTTCACATCGGTTTCGGCAATCTGGTGGCCATAAACCGCGTTCTCACCATCATGAGCCCCGATTCGGCGCCCATCAAACGTATGGTGCGCGAGGCTAGAGACGGTGACAAGTTGATTGACCTCACCTATGGGCGCAAGACCAAAGCTGTGCTCGTCCTAGACAGCGGCCAGCTAGTGCTGGCGGCTGTGCATCCGGAGACGATCGTGAACCGTCTGGCCGCGCAGCGACAGGGGCAGAATGGGCAGTAACGACGACCGGGATCGCTCCGGCTTCCTTCCCCCCGAAGGAGACGACCGCCTCAGCGGCCCTCGTTCGAGCGTGGAAAGCCAGGAATGGCTGCAGCCCCCGGTTAGTCCCCCCCTCCTCTTCGTCATCTCTGGTCCCTCTGGCGTCGGTAAGGATGCCGTGCTGGCCCGCCTGCGCAGCCTTGGGCTTCCTCTTCACTTCACTGTCACCGCTACCACCCGTCCGCCTCGGCCGGGCGAAATAGACGGCGTGAGCTACCACTTCTGGTCCAGAGAGCGTTTCGCGCGCGCGCAGGCAGAGAACCAGCTTCTGGAGAGCGCCGAAGTGCACGGGCACCTCTATGGCACGCCACGCCAACAGGTGCGACAGGCCCTGCAGGCGGGCAAAGACGTGATCCTCAAGATCGACGTCCAGGGCGCCGCCCAAGTCAAGCAGAAACTGCCGGAGGCGGTGTTCATCTTCCTGGCTCCTCCTAGCCTCGAGGACCTGATCAACCGCCTGCGTGGGCGAGGAACGGAGTCGGCCGCTGAGTTCCAGCGTCGAGTGCGAGATGCCTATGCAGAGATGCGCCGCTGGCCCGATTACGACTATGTCGTCGTCAACCGCAATGGGGGCCTGGATGAAGCGGTGGAAAAGGTGAGGTCGATCATCGTTGCCGAGAAGTGTCGCACCCGGCCGCGCCACATTCAGCTTTAGCTTCGCCTTGGCCACTTCCGCTCCCCATCTCCCGCTCCCTAACTGATACACCAGGGTGCTTGCCAATGATCTACGCCGAGGTAGTAGTCAACGCGACCATCGGACGCGGGGCCACCACGTTTCATTACGCCGTTCCTCCGCATCTCTCGGTGAGCGTTGGGCACCTGGTTGTGGTTCCTTTCGGCCCGCGGCAGCTACAAGGCGTAGTAGTTGCCCTTCATCAGCAATCCCCCGTCGACGAGACGCGCGACATCCTTAGCCTTTGCGATCCTGAACCTCTGCTTACCCCGGCCCAAGTCGAATTGGCTCGCTGGCTATCGGAGTATTATCTCTGCCCGCTGATCGAAGCCCTGCGGCTCTACATCCCCCCTGATGTGCAGCGCCGCCCATACGTCGTGCTTGAACCAGGACCGGCGTCAGAGCAGGCAGACCTCAACCTGCCCGAGCAAGCCTTGCTTCACCTCCTGAAACGCAGAAAGCGCCTCTCCCTGGCCCAGATCAAGGCCGAGCTTCGCGTCCCCGCCCCGGAAAAGATCATCAGGAACTTGAGCCAGCGAGGAGTCATCCAGCGCTCCTGGGAGCTCAGCCCGGCGCGCCGAGTGCCCCAGACAAGGCCCGAAGTGCGCCTACGCCCAGATATCGACTTGAATGAGGCCCTGGCGGAGCTTGGCCGGGCGCCACGGCAACGGGCATCACTGCTCTCGATCAGTAGCTGGATGGAAGCCGCCGGGGAAGACGGCAAGCTGGATTCAGGAGGCTGGGCCCCGCTCGAATCGGTACGCTTCGAGACTGGAATCGACCTGCCCACCCTGCGCCTGCTGTTGCAGAAAGGATTCCTCGAACAGCGGCAAGCGCCCTTACCCCGACGCAGCCTGGGTCCCTTCGCTTCCCAACTGGAGCCGGAGCCCGCCCTCACTCACGAGCAGGAAATCGCCTGGCAGCCGGTGCAGGAGGCCATCCGCAAAGGAGAACACGTCGTCTTCCTGCTTCACGGTGTTACTGGCAGCGGCAAGACCGAAATCTACCTGCGGGCAGTGCGTGAAGCGCTGGACAGAGGTCGGCAGGCCATCGTGCTGGTGCCGGAGATCGCTCTCACGCCGCAGACACTGCACCGCTTCGCGAACCGCTTCCCCGGCCGAGTGGCCGTCCTGCACAGCCAGCTTTCGCTCCCCCAGCGGCGGGAAGAGTGGCGCCGGTTGCGGGAAGGGGAGGCTGACGTGGTGGTCGGCCCCCGATCCGCCCTCTTCGCTCCTCTGCCTTCACCTGGCATCATCATCGTGGACGAAGAGCACGAATGGTCCTACAAACAAGATGAGTCACCGCGTTTCCACGCCCGCGACGTAGCACTCAGGCTGGGCGAGCTGCTTGCGGTTCCGGTTCTCTTGGGCAGCGCTACTCCCGACCTCTCCTCGTACAATCGCGCTCTTCTCGGACACTACGAGCTACTCGAACTGAACCAGCGAGTGGAGATCGAGACGACGCCAAGCTCAGCAAGAGCCCGCCTTCGTAAGCTCCCGCCTGTGCAGGTCGTGAATATGCGCCAGGAGTTCACGGCTGGCCACGTCGGACTGTTCAGCCGCCCGCTGCTAAAAGCGATCGGGGAGGCGCTCGAAAACAAGGAACAAGTCATCCTCTTTCTGAATCGCCGAGGCGCCGCCACGCTCATCATGTGTCTCGATTGCGGCTACGTATTCCGCTGCCGCCGCTGCGATGTCTCCCTCGTCTATCACTCGGAGATCGACCAGCTAGTCTGCCATCAATGCAACCGGCGGGCGGAGGCCCCCGACGTATGCCCCCAGTGCCGCCAGGGGCGCCTGCGCTACCTGGGCGCGGGCACCCAGCGAGTGGAGGAAGAGGTCAGGCAGATGTTCCCGCGCGCACGCATCGCGCGCTGGGACCGAGACGCAGTGCGTGGGCGAGAAGCTTACGAGGAGATCATCGGCCGCTTCTCGCGTCACGAAGTCGATATCCTGATCGGCACGCAGATGATCGCCAAGGGTTTCGACCTGCCGCTGGTTACGCTGGTGGGGGTGATCTCTGGCGACACTATTCTCCACCTGCCGGATTTCCGAGCCGCCGAGCGCACTTTTCAACTGTTGACTCAGGTGGCTGGTCGCGCTGGCCGCGGGCCTAGAGGCGGCCACGTCATCCTCCAAACCTTCTCCCCTGAGCATTATTGCATCCGCGCTGCTAGCCAGCACGATTACCGCGCCTTCTACGAGCGGGAGATGGCGTTCCGACGCCAGCACGGCTACGCGCCCTTCTCAGAACTGGCCAGATTGGTCGGCTCGCACACTAGCGAGGCGACGATACGGTCGGAGGGCGAACAGATCGCCGCGTCCCTGCGCCTGCGCGTGCAGCAGCAGGGCCTGCCGGGCATAGAAGTTCTGGGACCAGCTCCGCGCTACATCCGCCGGGTCCGCGGCCGTTACCGCTGGCAAGTGATCGTGCAGGGACGCGGCCTTCACTCCCTTCTGGCCGGCCTCTCACTGCCGTTGGGATGGGCCATAGACGTCGACCCCGTCACCACGCTTTGAACAAGGGCCCGACGCCTAGGCGTTGCCCTAGCTGTCCTCGGCAGACGTCGATCCAGTCCTCGCGCTCCGAGTGCGGAATCGGCGTTGCCCGCCCGTGTGGCCTCGGTGTAGAATGCAAACAGTGGAGTACTTAGCTGAGGGACGTGAGCCTTGAACTTACACGAGTATCAGGCGCGAGCCATATTGGAGTCCTACGGCGTGCCTGTGCCCCAGGGGCGCGTTGCTAGCACTCCCCAGGAGGCCCAGACGATCGCCGCCGGCCTAGGGGGGCCGGTAGTCGTCAAAGCGCAGGTTCTGGTGGGCGGTCGGGGCAAGGCCGGCGGAGTCAGGATAGCCCCGGATGCCAACGCCGCCGCCGAAGCGGCGGAGCGCATCCTCGGTATGCGCATCAAGGGCATCCAGGTGCGCCGAGTCTTGGTGGGGCGCGCCGCCGACATCCTCAAGGAACTCTATCTAGGCCTCGTGATCGACCGCTCGCGCCGCCAAGCAGCGGTCATGGCGAGCAGCCAGGGCGGCGTCGAGATCGAAGAGATAGCCAGAACGATGCCAGAGAAGATCGTACGCGTCGGCATAGACCCCTTCTTGGGCTTGCTCGGCTATCAGGCCCGTGAGCTAGCTTTCGGCATCGGGCTGGAGCCCTATCTGCTGCGCGAGTTCGTCGCCCTCGCCAGCGGCCTTTGGCGGGCCTTCTCCGAAACCGACGCATCCCTGCTCGAAGTCAACCCTCTGGCCATCACCCCTGACCACCACCTGCTGGCGCTGGACGCCAAAATGGTCCTCGATGACAACGCTCTCTTCCGCCATCCCGACCTGGCCAGTCTGCGCGATACTAGCGAAGAGGATCCTCGGGAACACGAGGCACGCGAGCTCGGGCTCTCCTACGTGCGGCTGAACGGCAGTATCGGCTGCATCGTCAACGGCGCCGGGCTGGCCATGGCCACTATGGACGTCATCAAACTAGAAAAGGCCGAACCCGCCAACTTCCTCGACATCGGCGGCGGCGCGCAGGCAGACCGCGTGGCCGCCGCCCTGCGCATCGTCCTCTCCGATCCCGGAGTGCGGGTAGTGCTCATCAACATCTTCGGCGGCATTACTCGTTGCGACGAGGTGGCGCGCGGCATCGTAGCCGCACTGCAACAGACGGGCGTTTCCGTGCCGCTGGTAGTGCGGCTGGTTGGTACCAACGAGGAAGAAGGGCGACGCATTCTGGCCGAGGCCGGGCTGGTCGCCGTCTCCTCGATGCGAGAAGCCGCCCGCCAGGCGGTGAGCCTGCTGCAGAGCCAGGCTCCCTCCGCCGCCGCGGAAGAGAAGGAGGGCTAGGCGGTGAGCATACTCGTGAATGCGGACACGCGGCTTCTGGTGCAGGGCATCACCGGGCGCGAGGGCGCCTTTCACACCGCCCAAATGTTGGCCTACGGCACCAAAGTGGTGGCCGGCGTGACCCCCGGGCGCGGTGGCGAACAGGTGCACGGCGTGCCCGTCTACAATACGGTCAAGGAAGCGGTAGCCGCTCAGCAACCCAATGCCTCGATCATCTACGTCCCCGCGGCCGCCGCTGCCGATGCGGCTATGGAAGCGATCGACGCCGGTATCCCCTTAGTGGTTTGCATCACCGAGGGCATCCCCACGCTGGATGCCATTCGCGTCTACCACCGCTGCCGGGAAAGGGGCGCCCGCCTCATCGGCCCCAACTGCCCGGGCATCATCTCTCCAGGGCAGGCTAAGGTGGGCATCATGCCAGCGCATATTCACCGCCCCGGCAACGTGGGCGTCGTATCTCGCAGCGGCACGCTCACCTACGAGGTCGTCAGCGCGCTCACCAATCGGGGTTTCGGCCAATCCACGAGCGTGGGGATCGGCGGCGATCCGGTAATCGGCACCAGCTTCGTGGATGTGCTGGCGCTCTTCGAGGCTGACCCAGACACAAAGATCATCGTCCTGATAGGCGAGATCGGCGGCAGCGATGAGGAGCAGGCAGCGACCTACATCAGCCAGCACGTGAGCAAACCGGTAGTGGGGTTTGTCGCCGGCCTGACGGCACCCCCCGGCCGGCGAATGGGGCACGCCGGCGCCATCATCACTGGCAGCAGCGGCACGGCCATCGAGAAGATCGCCGCCCTGGAAGCGGCAGGCGTGAAAGTGGCTCGCAGCCCGGAGGAAGTGGCAGACCTGGTGGCGCAAATCGATCCCTGAGGCCGACGCCGCTTACCATCGCCGTTATGTGCCCAAATAAGCCCTGATGAAGGCGTCAGGGCGTTAGCGCCCTGGCGCCTAGGCTGCCTGGTGGAATGCATGGCCAACGCTGCCAGCTAGGCTTCGGCCGGCACCGGGCAGCTATCGGAGTCAGGGTTGTGGCGTAGACCCGGTGGGGAAGGGAGGTCAACGTGAGCGATCAGGTAGGAATTCGGTTGGCCGGAGCAGGTGGGCAGGGGCTCCTCCTGGCCGGACTCATCCTCGCCGAGGCGGCGGGCGTCCACGATGGGAAGTACGTTACCCAGACCCAATCCTACGCTCCGCTGGCCCGCGGTGCTCCTAGCGAATCCGACGTCATCATCTCCTCGGAGCCCATCGACTACCCCAGCGTAGAGAAGGCCGATGTGCTCCTCGTGCTGACGCTGGAAGCGGCCGAACGCTACCTGCCCGGCCTGAAGCGAACCGGCATACTCATTTACGATTCCTCTCTCATCCCTCACCCGCCCCGAGCCGGTAGCTGGGGCGTGCCCCTCACTGAACTGTCGGTGAAAGCCACTGGAAAGCCGATCGCCGCCTCCGTCGCCGGGCTAGGTGCGCTCGCCGCCATCACTGGCATCGTCTCGCTGGAAGGCCTGGCCAAAGCCGTGGCCAACCGTGTCCCCAGGGGCACGCAGGAAGCTAACCAACGAGCCTTGCAAGCAGGGTGGGAAGCCGGGCTGGAACTCAAATGCAAACGGCAGCAGCCACCAGGCCGACCACAAGCCAGCACCTCCCCTATTTGACACCACTCCCCTCTGGCCCCTATAATCGTTCACTAGCGGTGCTGGCCGCTCAAAGGCGTATTCCGCGCCAATTCAGGCTCCCGTCGCCATCGGGCTGCGCCTTTCCGCTGTATCTTGTCCCGCAAAGGAGCGTCGACTTGCAACGCAACACCTTCTGGATCCTAGTTGGCATCATCATAGTGGCGGCCCTCGCCGTTTGGATCGACCTGCCGACGAATCCCGGTATTCATCTGCAGCTCGGGGGGCTGAAGATCGATCGCGACATCAGGATCCTCGAAGGGCTGGACTTGCGGGGCGGGATGCAGGTGATGCTCGAAGCCGACGTGCCCCCGGGGCAAAACGTAGACGCCGGCACCCTGGAAGCAGCCAAGTGGGTGGTCGAAAACCGGGTCAATGGCCTGGGCGTCACCGAGCCCGTCATTCAGCTTCAGACCGACCAGAAACGCATCATCGTGGAGTTGCCTGGCGTCACCGACACTGAGCGCGCCATCCACACCTTCGGCCAAACCGGCTTGCTCGAATTCATAGACACTGGTCCCACCTACCTGCCCCCGGGAACCGAGGTGACCACCAGCCTGGGCGGGCCACAGGGAGCAGCGAACCCATCGGCCTCGTCCACGCCGGCCGCCCCCTCCACTCCCGCCGCCAGCGCCGCTCAGACCCCTGGCTCGACACCGAACGCGAGCCCGACGCCAGCCGCCAGCGCCACGCCTGCTCCTACTCCAGCTACTTCCAGTGGACAGCCGCAGCCCCCGGCCAAGGTCTACAATACGATTGTGCAAGGCAAAGACCTCAAGAGCGCCGACGTCGGCTTCGACGAGTATGGACGGCCCGAGATCGACTTCCAGTTCAACGATGCCGGGGCGAAAGCCTTCGGCGACTTCACCAGCAGCCACGTCGGGCAGTACATGGCCATCGTGCTGGACAAAAAGGTCATCTCTTGCCCGCAAATACAAAGCCCCATCACTCAGGGCAAGGGGCGTATCACGGGCACTTTCAGCCTGACCGAAGCCCAGGACATAGTCCTCCAGCTCAAGTACGGCGCCCTGCCGGTGCCGCTCAAGGTCGTCCAAAGCCAGACCGTTGGCCCCACCCTGGGCGAGGATTCCATCAACAAGAGCCTCATCGCCGGCATCGTTGGCTTCGTCGCCGTTGGCCTGTTCATGCTGATTCAGTATCGGCTGCCAGGTCTGCTGGCCAACATCGCCCTCGCCATCTACGCGGCAGTGGTCTTCGCCCTCTTCAAGACCATTCCCGTCACCTTGACGCTGGCTGGCATCGCCGGCTTCATTCTGTCCATAGGCATGGCTGTGGACGCGAATATCCTGATCTTCGAGCGCATGAAAGAAGAGCTGCGCGCAGGCAAGACGCTAGGGGCGGCCGTCGAGGCCGGCTTCTCACGCGCCTGGACATCCATCCGTGACTCCAACATGTCCACACTGATTACCTGTGCCATACTCTTCTGGTTCGGCTCCACTTTCGGGGCTAGTATCATCAAAGGCTTTGCCCTCACCCTGGCCATCGGCGTGATCGTCAGCCTGTTCACCGCCGTTATCGTGAGCCACACTTTCCTGCGGCTGCTGGTGAATGTGCCCGCGGTTCGCGAACAGGGCTGGCTGGGGCTGGCGGTTCGCCCGGCAGAAAGCTGAAAGGATGAAGGGTTGAGGAGGAGCGCGTGCTGAACATCGTCGGCAAGAGATACTGGTACTTCTTGATTTCGGCCCTGATCATTCTGCCCGGGCTGGTCTCGCTCTTCATCCCCCCCGGCCTGAAGCTGGCCGTCGACTTCACGGGCGGCACGCTCTGGGAGATGAAGTTCGCCCGTCCGGCCACGACCCAAGAAGTGCGCCTCGTGCTCGAGAAGCACGGCCTGAACGATGCCATCGTGCAGACCACAGGCGACGGCTCGATCCTGGTTCGCTCGCGAGAGATCAAAGATGGCTCAGACGAAAAGCGGGCCATCGTGAGCGACTTGACTCAACAGTTCGGCGCCTATACCGAGGAGAGCTTCCAATCGGTGGGGCCAGCGGTGGGGACAGAGGTAGCGCAACGCGCCATCGTCGCCGTCGCTATGGCTTCGCTCGGCATCATGGCTTATCTGTGGTTCGCGTTCCGAAAAGTGCCCTCCGCCTGGCGCTATGGCGTCTGCGCGGTGGTGGCCCTTCTGCACGACGCCCTGGTGGTCGTCGGCGTGTTCTCCATCCTGGGCAAGCTCTTCCTGATGGAAGTGGACGCGCTCTTCGTAACGGCAGTTCTCACCATCATCGGCTTCTCGGTGCACGACACGATCGTGGTCTTCGACCGCATCCGCGAGAACATCGGGCGCTACCCAGGCGAGCGCTTCGAGCTGGTGGTCAACCATTCCCTACTCCAGACGCTCGGCCGATCGCTAGCCACTTCCCTCACCGTGCTCTTGACCCTGCTGGCCCTGGTGCTGCTGGGTGGCACGACGACCCGCACCTTCAGCCTGGTGCTGCTGATTGGCATCGCCAGCGGGACCTACTCCTCGATCTTCAACGCCAGCATGCTGCTCGTGGTCTGGGAGAACGGCGAGCTAGGACGGCTCTTCCGGCGCTTGGTGCCAGCGAAAGCCACGGCCTAGAGGGTGCGGGCCGGGGCTGAAGTACCGCTTGTTCGTGGGTAAGGTGAGAAACTCGACCCGAGGGGCGCCACCGATCCCTACCACCAGTGCCTTAGCTCGGCGGGCGTCATACCGGAACCGACTTGTACCGTGTCCTAGGCCCTCTATCGTGAACCAACAGCCCGACTTCGGCCCACTCAGGGCAGAGGCATCTGGCAGTTCCCACTCTATCTCTGGTGACGGCAGCCGCTCGCGGTGGCTGCTAAGCCACCGCCGCCGCTATAGCATCTCCCACCTGGGCAGTGCTGGAAGTCCCTCCGAGGTCCGGCGTCCGCACTTTGCCTTCGCCCAGCAGGCCCTCCACTGCGCGTTCGATCTTCGCCGCCGCCTGAGCAGCCTCCTCATCGCCGTGGCGCTCCGCCAGCCACTCCAGCATCATGCGGCCGGATAGGATCGTGGCGATGGGATTCGCGATGCCTTTGCCGGCGATGGTAGGCGCCGTGCCGTGCGAGGGCTGGAAGAGGCCCCAGCGATCGCCCACATCGGCCGACGGGGCCATGCCCATTCCCCCGACAGTGGCCGCCGCCAGGTCGGAGATGATATCGCCGAACATGTTCTCGGCCACCACTACATCGTACTGCTCTGGCCAGAGCACCTGCCAGGCCGTCATAGCGTCCACGTACGCGTAGTCGCGCCCGATCTCCGGATACTCCGCCGCTACCTCATCGTAGACGCGGCGGAAGAAAGCGTAAGAACGTAACACGTTGCTCTTGTCCACGCAGGTTACAATCTTCTTGCCATCCGAGGGCCGACCGTTGCGTTTTCGGGCCAGCTCGAAGGCATAGGACGTGACCTTGCGGGTCCCCTCGCGGGTGATGATCAGCGTATCCGTGGCCACCTCGCCGCGAAGAAGGCATCCTCCCCCCCGGGAGGCATAGAGCCCCTCGCAGTTCTCGCGCACGATGACGTAGTCGATGGGCTTGCCCGCCGCCAGTGCCCCCTTGACCCCGGGGTAGAGCTTGATGGGGCGCACGCCGGCGTACAGGTCTAGCTGGAAGCGCAGCTTGAACATCGCCTCACCGTGAGCCTCGGTGCCATCAGGAAGGCGAACATCAGGCAGGCCGAATGCGCCCAGGAGGATGGCATCCG
>Ga0123519_10007270_pt1 | contig 17201 bp, 12 predicted proteins | sample YelNatPaOPRAMG02_FD_87396 | JGI IMG/M metagenome (GOLD analysis project Ga0123519, IMG submission 87396) | Hot spring microbial communities from Yellowstone National Park - Yellowstone National Park OP-RAMG-02 (version 2) | ecosystem: Environmental > Aquatic > Thermal springs > Hot (42-90C) ... | reverse complement strand
GTGCAGAGCCATTCCCTGCTTCAGTTGCAGATGTAACCCCCGAAGGGACTTATCTTTTAACTGGTGACCCTGTAGCTGGAACTGGGAAATTGGATGGTTCTGTAGATGGGCCTGGTGACCGAAGAATTATGGTCATAAATGGTCCATTTAGTTTAAAACTTGGAGATACAGCTGAAGTTGTTGTAGCAACAGTTTATGGCTTAGGTAGTGATAATATAGGTAGTGTTGCTGCATTGAAGAAAAATGATTTAACAGCTCAGATTGTATTTGATCAATTATTCAAATTACCATCAATAGCGCCTCCAAAAGTTAATGTTGCTAATCTTGATAGAAAAGTTGTTCTCAACTGGGGTTCAGATGCAGCAACTATTGCAAAGATTGAAAACTTTTCTGACCAGGGTTACACATTTGAAGGATATGAAGTTTATCAATTACCGACTGCTTCATCAAGTTTAAGTGACGGAATTTTACTCGGCACTTTTGATGCGATAAATGGGGTTACAGCTATTTATGATACCGTTATTGATGAAAACGGAATTCAAATTCCTGTGTTAGCCGCAAAAGGTGCTGATAAAGGACTTCAAAGATATTTTGTTATTAAAGAAGATGCATTCAGAAAAACGGAATTACGAAATGGACAGGAATACTATTTTGCATTAGTTGCTTATGCATATAATCCATCACCATTATTGCCGTTCCATGTCTTGAGATCACCAGCTGTTGTTATGGTTGCAAAACCACAACAACCTACACCTGGTTTTAGATATGGAAATACAGTTGGTGATACTCTTGCTGTAGTTCACAAAGGTTTTAGCGATGGAAAGGTTACTGCTATTGTAGTTGATCCGACACAATTAACAGGTCATACATATAAAGTTGTATTCAGATATGAAGGTGGACAGACTTATTGGGATGTTCTTGATGTATCTGTCAATCCACCTGTTGTAAAAGCTAAAGATCAAACAAATCAAGCAGGTGGTGAAGATTATCCAATTGTTGATGGAATTTTAATTAAAGTAGAAGGGCCACCTCTTGTTGGTAAAGATTGGACATCTTACGGTGGTGATAGATGGTTAACTGGTAACCCAGATAATGGTGGAGATTTAATGTTTGGTGCTGCTTTTCTTGGTCCAAATTTCTGGGGTGAGACCACAGTTTTACCTGGTGATTTGAAAGATGTTAAAGTAGAAGCTTATAAGATCCAGAGTTATGTTGATGCTAACGGTAACGGTAAATATGATGTAGGTGAAATTTATACAGTTGATCCTGCGAAAGGTCAAGTAGCTAATCTCTACAGAACCTGGGGACCAGGAAACTGGAAAGCGACTAAACTAATTCCATTCAAATTTTATGATATAACTTCTAACCCACCAAGACAATTATCTGTAATTGTAAGAGATAGAAATGAGAACTTACAATGGGATCCACATACTAACGATACTCCTTATGAATATATCTTCGTGCTTGATTCAGATTATGATTCAACCGGTAATAATTGGAATCCTAATGCAGGCGGCCGTGACTTTATGGATGAAATCACGCAAAATGGTGGACCAGTTCTGTGGACTTTCTGGTGGTACCCAAGGGGAACAAGAGAGCAATTTGCTAATGATTTCACAATGGAATTCTATGCACCAAAAGTAAATACTGTTAAAGATACTTTTGTATTTGTTGCACAGGCGAATACATATAGCTCAGAACTTGCTAAAGCTGATATAGATAAGATAACAGTATTTCCAAATCCATATTATGGATATCATTACAGAGAAGTAGCTCCAGATAATAAATATGTAACTTTCAGCCATTTACCTGACGAAGCTACAATTAGAATATTTGATTTAAGTGGCGTTCTTGTGAAAACGATAAAACATACCGCAAGTAGTGGACAGTTTGAAACTTGGAATTTGCAGAATGAAAATAATTATCCAGTAGCCAGTGGTGTTTATGTTGTTCATATAGATATGCCAAAGCTTGGTAAAACGAAGATTTTGAAACTTGTAATCATTCAAGAACAACAAATGTTGAAAGTTTACTAAAAATTTAAATGGTACGGGATTTAAAAGTCCCGTACCAATTAAAGTTTGAAAAAAATTTTTGGAGGAAATATGAAAATTGTCAACAAAGTATTAATAATGGTTTTTTTAATAGCTCTATCAGCAGATTTTGTCTTAGCTGGTGGTCAGAATAGAGCTGGAACTGCTGGAGCTCCTGAATTAAGAATTCCTGTCGGTGCCAGATATTTAGCAATGTCTGGTGCACCAATTGCAGTTGCAACTGGTCTGGAAGCAATTTATTGGAATCCAGCTGGTGTTGATCTTTCTCCCAATACAGCAAATGCAATGTTCTCGAGCCGTTCTCATTTTGCTGATATGACAATGAATTTTGCAGCTGCAAGTGGTAGACTTGGCGAAGTAGGTTCATTTGCTGTTTCATTTCGCGCTTTGAATATTGGAGATATTCCAGTGACAACGATGGATCAACCTGATGGAACTGGACAGATAATCAATCCAAATTACTTTATTCTTTCTTTGAATTATTCTAAGCAATTGACTGATAGAGTATCGATTGGTGCAGGGTTTAATCTTATAAGTGAAAATATTGATAGAGTGAGTGCAACAGGCTTGAGTTTTGATTTTGGTGTTCAATATCGTAACCTATTTGATGTACCAAATCTTGCACTTGGGGTAGTTGTGAAAAATTTAGGTCCACAAATTAAGTTTGATGGCAACGGAACTTTTGTTACAGCAAACGATCCAAACGCACAGCGAGGACCAACTTTCTACAAATTTGATACTCAAGCATCTGACTTACCATCAGAGATGTCGATAGGATTATCATATCTTTATCAGCTCAATAGTGAAAATTCATTGCAGGTTGCATCGACTTTTCAGAATAATAACTATACTTATGATAATTATAATTTTGGTTTTGAGTATTCGTTCAAGAATTTGTTGTTCCTAAGAGCAGGTTATCAATTTTCCCCAGGGGCTGATGATAATAATCCAAATATTTATGAAAATTATACACTCGGAGCCGGCGTTAACTTAAAACAACTAAGTGGTTTAGATATTTCGGTAGATTATGCATACATCCCCGTGAAATTCTTTGATGCTAATCAGGTGATTTCCATTTCAATAGGGTTCTAAATCATTTCTTCCTCTAAAATCCGTGCAACTTAATGTTGCACGGATTTTCTCTTTTTTAGCCTTCATTGAATCATTTCGACCCATCGAGATTTTTAATCAAAATAAATTCAAAATTTTCTTATTTTCACATAATAAAGCACACAAAAAATGATATTAACAAAGAGGTTAAAATGAATCACAAGTTAATTAATAGAATTACTGGTGGTCTTGTTTTTCTAATCACATTTGTTGTTTATGCATTAACGGTTCAACCTTCAGTTTCATTCTGGGATTGTGGAGAGTTTCTCGCCGCATCATATTACTTGCAGGTCCCACATCCTCCAGGAGCTCCACTTTTTCTTTTAATTGGAAGACTTTTTATGATGGTACCTTTTGTGGAAAATTTTGGTTTAAGGATGAATTATGTTTCTGTTTTATCGACTGCGTTTACTTCAATGTTTCTTTATTTCATTATTGTTAAGCTGATAACTTTTTATAAAGGTCGAAAACCGGAAAATCTTTTTGATGCAATTTCATACTATGGTGCAGGGTTCTTGGGTGCCCTTACTTATTCATTTTTAGATACCGTCTGGTTTAATGGAGTTGAAGCTGAAGTTTATGCCATTTCGATGTTTTTTGTTTCTATTATTACATGGTTGATGCTTGTATGGTATGAAAAAGCTGAAGAGGTAGATAATGAAAAATTACTTCTTTTGATAATGTACATAATTGGTCTTGCAAGTGGTGTTCACCTATTGAGTGTTCTTGCAATCTTTACAATAGTTATGGTTGTATATTTTAGAAAATATGAGGTTAATTTTAAATCTTTCATTTATATGGGAATCTTTGCCGTTTTATTTTTCTGGTCCGTTTATCCTGGAATAATTAAGTTCTTCCCAACACTTCTTGCAAAATTCGGTGGGACTAATTTAACTCTTAAACTTTTACTTGTTGCTGCATTCGTCGCTTTACTTGTTTATGGGATGTACTGGACAAAACAGAATAATAAAGGTTTAGCGTTTCTTGTAATCTCATCTTTGTTTTTAGTATTTATTGGATATACATCTTATACGATGGTAATTATCAGATCCAATGCACATCCACCAATGAATGAAAATGAACCAGACACAATGAATGAATTTGTTTATTACATCAATCGTGAGCAATATGGTGATTTTCCATTGTTTAAGAGAAGATATAGTCAGGAGCCACATCAACAGGGAATTTATTACAACTATTCAAGTGATTTAGATTTTATGTGGCGTTATCAAATTAATCATATGTATAATCGTTATTTGTTCTGGAACTTTGTTGGTAGAGAAGGTGATGTTCAGGATGCAAAAACAATTCTTTTTGGAAAACCTGATGAGAATTTTATTGGTGATCCACAGAGATTTCCAAATCGTTATTTCGCAATTCCATTCATTTTAGGAATTCTTGGTCTTTACTATCACTTCCGGAGAGATTGGAAACTATGTCTGAGCTTTTTTGCAATGTTTCTTTTAATGGGAGTTCTTACTGCACTTTATCAAAATCAACAAGAGCCACAACCGCGAGAACGTGACTATTTTTATGTCGGCTCTTTCTTTGTTTTTGCAATCTGGATTGGAATTGCATTTGAAGGTTTATTGCACTACTTAAAAGTAAAACTTGGTGAAAAGAATTTAGTACCTGCCTCAATTGGATTATTTGTTGTTGCGCTTGTTGCCGTTCCTGTAAATATGGCAATCCAAAACTGGGATGATCATGACCGTTCAAACAATTGGGTTCCATGGGATTTTGCTTACAATATTTTACAGAGTTGTGAGCCGAATGCAATTCTATTTACGAATGGTGATAATGATACTTTCCCACTCTGGTATTTGCAGGATGTTGAAGGAGTGCGAAGAGATGTGAGAATTGTGAACTTAAGTCTGGCAAATACAAACTGGTACATCAAACAGGCGAAAAATGAAGAGCCTTATGGTGCAATGAAAGTACCAATTTCGTTTAGTGACGAACAAATTGATCGATTAATGCCAATGGAATTTTCTGGCCGAGATATTGAAATTCCAGTTCCAGACGAAGCAATTGAAAAATTTGGTGTGACCGATTCTTCAGTGATTAAAAATAAGAAAATAGTCTTTAGATTAAATCCGCCAATGCAGTATGAGACTCAAGCAGGTCCACGAGGAATAATTCGAGTTCAGGATCTTGTTGTGCAGGATATTATCGTTACGAATGCAAAGCAAGGATGGAAACGACCAATTCACTTCTCAGTAACTTGTTCTGATGATTCAAAACTTGGTCTTGATGAATATATGATTATGGAAGGAATGACATTTCTGGTTACACCAGTCAAAAGAACGAATCAACAAACGAATGTTGATCGTGTAAAGATGGAGAAATGTTTGTTTAATGAGCCAGAAGGTTATTCCAAAAATTATCAACTTGGATTTAAGTTTAGAGGATTGAATACAGGCAAAGTTTATCTTGATGAAAATCAAAGAAGAATGATGATGAATTATCGTAACTCATTCTTGAGATTGGCACTTTATTATATGAATACTGGTGAGAATGAAAAATTAGCTAAGGTTCTTGATGAAATGGAAAAGAAACTCCCTAGAAAATATATCCCACTTGATTATCGATTGCTTTCTGACATTGCAAGTCTTTACAAGTTAGCTGGAAAGTATGATCGATTTATTGAAATTACGGATGAAATTGAACCTTTAGCTGAGAAAGACCGAGATAAAAATCCAGGCGATGTTTCAAGTTATTATAATCCTTACAGAATTTTACTCCAGATTTATGAAGGTCGTGGAGATATCTACAAAGAAAAAGGAATGATTGATAAAGCAAAAGCTAATTATCAAATGGCGATTAATCTTTTGAATGGATTGCGTTCATTTGTTGGTGATGCAACAATGATAGATACTGAGATAAATCGTTTCAAGCAAAAGATGAGTTTCGAAAACAAAAGCGATACAACTGAGAAAAAGTGAAAATCTTAGTTATAGCTCTTTCTGGAATTGGTGATGCTTTGATGTTTTCACCATCAATCTCATTTATCAGGAAATATTATCCTGATGCTGAGATTGATTTGATCTGTATGTTCAAAGGCGTGAAAGATATTTATGAGTTTAATCCAAAGATTAATCGAATTATTTATTTCAACTTTATGAAAGAGGGATTTTTGAAATCCCTCTTTTTTTTGTTTAAGCTGAGAAAAAAATATGATGTAACTTTTAATGTCTATCCTTCAAATCGAAAAGAATATAATGTAATTTCGTTCCTCATTGGTGCAAAAGAAAGATACGCAGTTCGATATTTACGAAAAGACATTTCAAATTTTGGATTTTTGAATAATCAAACAATTATCGAAAATGATTTCTTGCATAATGTGGAAGAAAATCTTTTGTTAGTTGAGTTATTTCTCCAGAACCACAATATAGTTTATGAAGAATTTGATGAAGGTCTTGAAATTTATTTCAATGAAAAAACGAATAATTATGCTCAGGAATTCTTAAATAAAAATAAGATTGATGAAAAGGACTTTGTTGTTGGAATTCATGCTGGTTGCGCAACATTGAAAAATCACATCAAAAGAAGATGGGAGCCAGGAAAATTTGCTGAACTCGGAAAAAAAATAATCGAAAAGTACAATTCAAAAATTTTGCTTTTTGGTGGACCAGATGAATATGAACTTAATGAGAAGATAAATTCATTGATGAATTATCAAGCACTGATTGTGAAAACCGAATCTCTTCTACAAACTGCTGCAATTATGAAAAGGGCAAATATTTTTATTACAAATGACTCAGCATTAATGCACATTGCTTCTGCTTTGAAATTAAATGTTGTTGCAATATTTGGTCCGACTAACACAAATTATGTTCATCCATACAAGACAAATTATAAGATTGCAAAGCTAAATCTGGATTGTCAGCCTTGTTTTTATTATTCGCCAAAACCACTGACATGTTTAAGAAAAGATGTTCAGTTTAAATGTATCAAAGAATTAACTGTAGATATTGTCTTTGATAAAGTTGAAGAACTCATACAGCAGAGTCACAAGTCTTAAGAAAATTTCAAAACAATTGACAATGCAATAAAGCTTATCTAAATTAATTTTAAAAGTAATGCAAATAAATGTTCGATAGAGAAAAACAAGTTGTAATTAGTAAATACTGCAAGTCAATCTTCCACGATAGAGAAAGAATATCTGTCTCAGACATTTTGAAATTGAACATTCCTGAGTCAATTAAGCATTACATTCGATTAGAGGTTGAGAAAAAAGTTGAAGAAGAATTTCGGGAGATTAAAAATTTCTCAAAATTTAATTTTGATCACATTAGAGTTAAGCCATTAGTTGATGAGCTAAAAGTACTATTGGCTCTTACAAAGGAATTAAATGTTGATGAACTCTCCATCTTATTAAAATTTGCATTGGATTTAAATTTAGATTACCTGTTAAAACCTTGCGATACTCTGACTTCATTTGTTATGCGATATGAAGAATTTCAACCTTCAAGTGTAGTAATTGAACGGTTAAATTATGTAGTTGACTATGAGTATTTCCCAGTTCTCGTTAAGAAATATTTAGAGAAAAAAGGACTTTCGAGAATAAGCAAAATAGATTTTCTCAACTTACTCTATAAAATTGATAAAGAGTACACAAAAGATTTTACAATTCTGGATCATTATAATTTGTTCAAAAGATTTAAGGATTTCTTGAGTGAAATAAACCTATCAATCTTAAATCAAGCTGAGTATGAAGCTTTCATCATCTACTTAAAAGATAAACAGCAAATTAATTCCGCCAGATTTCTTGAAGAACATCGAGACGAATTTAAATCATTTGATCGAGATATAGTTTCATTCCTCAAATCGATTCTTCATTCGAGTATTGTTGAAAAGAAAATGGTTGAACAGAAAGTTGATGAAAAAGAACAAGCTGTTGAAGAAAAGACTTCTACTTTTGATGAAATTTCAAGTTATGATTTGAAAGAAGAAAAATTATCTAAACCTGTGGTTGAAACAGTAACAGAACATTCTGAAGAAGAACTTTCAGAAAAGAATTTAGAGCAAACAAAGATTGAAGAACCAGTCACTTCGAGTGAAAGTACAGGTTTCTTACCTCATGAGTTAGAAGAAGAAATTAGTGTTCCTCAAAAAACTTACAATCGAAATTTAGATGGTTTAATGCCCAAGAGGTTAAGGAAAAAAGTCATTGCAAAAATTTTTAATGATGATGAACTGGACTTCGTTGAGTTTATGGAGAAACTAAATGCAGTTAACAACTGGGATGAGGCGGCACTTCTTTTGACAGATCTATTTGAAAAAAAGAATATTCAACCTTATTCGAAATGGGCAATCAAATTCACTGAATTTCTTTACGAAAACATAAAGTGATCAAGATATGTTTATTGACCTTGTAGAAATTTATGTCAAAGCTGGTAATGGTGGGCGCGGTGCTGTTAGTTTTCGACGAGAAAAATATGTTCCTAAGGGTGGACCTGATGGCGGAGATGGCGGCAAAGGTGGTGATGTAATTTTGATTTCCGATCCAAATATGTCAACACTTTTAGATTATCGATATAAAAGAAAATATGTCGCTCCAAATGGTGAGCCAGGAATGGGTGCGTTAAAAACTGGAAAAAGTGGAGAAGATATCATTCTTCGTGTGCCAGTAGGAACAGTAGTTAAAGATAAAGAGACAGGTGAAGTTTTATTTGATTTTACTGAGCCAAATCAAACCTTTGTTGTCGCTCGTGGTGGTAAAGGTGGAAAAGGAAACACACACTTTAAATCTCCAACAAATCAAGCACCAAGAAAAGCTGAGCCCGGAAAATTAGGCGAAGAAAGATGGATTATCCTTGAGCTAAAATTAATTGCTGATGTTGGAATTGTTGGTTTTCCGAACGCAGGAAAATCAACTTTGATTTCTGTGATTTCAGCGGCAAAACCAAAAATCGCAGATTATCCCTTTACGACACTTGAGCCAGTTCTTGGACTTGTTCAATACAAAGATTACAAAAGTTTTGTGGTTGCCGATATTCCTGGAATCATTGAAGGTGCATCTCAAGGCAAAGGACTTGGATTAAAATTTCTTCGTCACATTGAAAGAACAAAAATTTTGCTTTTCTTAATTGCTTCAAATTCAGAAGATCCATTCAACGAGTATAAAGTTTTAATCAAAGAACTTAAATCTTATAGTAAAGAACTTCTTAAAAAACCACATCTTGTTGCAATCTCAAAAATGGATTTAATTCCTGATGATGAAAGAAAAGACATTGAGAAAAAAATTAAAACCAAATTCAAGACATCAATTAAGGGAATTGAAAAGCCACGAAAAATATTATTCATTTCATCTGTTGCAAACATTGGAATTGAAACTTTGCTCGATGAATTAGCTCAAACTTTAAGTGATTTATACAACCAATCAAAAAAATGACTGAACAAATAAAACTCACTAAACAAAAATTAATTTCATATTTATCTCTTTTGTTCATCTTTTTGATAATCGTTTTTTTGATAAGCCTTACATTTGGGACAAAAGAATTTTCATTAATAGATACACTACAAGTTTTATTCGGCAAAAGCAAAGATCAAATCCAATCAGAGATTATATTTAAACTTAGACTTCCAAGAATTTTAACTGCAATGCTTGTAGGTGCTTCACTCTCGGTTGTCGGGACAGTCTTTCAGGCTCTACTTAAAAATCCATTAGCCGAACCTTACATTCTCGGAGTTTCAAGCGGTGGAGCACTGGGAGCTATAGTTGCAATCTTCATTGGTTTTCAAATGACTGGAATTTCTTTGTTTTCCTTTATTGGGAGTTTATTTGCTTTCTTTTTGGTTTTTCTTTTCGGTAGAAGTTATGGTGAAATTGATCCGAATGCTCTTCTATTAGTTGGCGTGATGGTCAACGCTTTTTTCTCTGCAATTATTTTGCTAATTGTTTCGTTGATTGACCAGAGTTTTAGAACTGCTTTATTCTGGTTAATGGGAAATTTATCTTTAACTGATTACTCATCGATTCTGATTATTGCAAGCGTTGCTTTTATTTCGATTTCTGTCTTTTTACTTTTTTCAAATCAATATAATCTAATTTCAATTGATGAAGAGAATGCAAAACAATTTGGTGTGAATACAAATCTTCTCAAAAACCTGTCTTTTGTTTTTGGAAGTCTTTTGATTGGAGTGGTTGTTGCAAATGTTGGAATTATTGGTTTTGTTGGCTTAGTGGTTCCACATATATGCAGATTAATTTTTGGTTATGACAATAGAGTTGTATTTCCCACATCAATTATTGCTGGTGCTGTTTTTATGATGATTGCAGATTTGATTTCAAGAATTCTTCTTTCACCAGTTGAAATTCCCATAGGGTCGATAACAGCTATCATAGGTTCACCAATTTTTATATTTTTGCTTAAACATAAACAGAATTCAAATGGAGGAAGATAATGAAAAAAAATTCTAATCTGAGACAGCTCATTTCTTTTATTCTAATAATGTTCCTTTTTGCAGGTTGTGCAAAATGGGGATTGAATATATTTTCAGACCAAGACGAAGTAACTCTTGGAATGCAACTCGATCAGGAAATCAGAAAGAATCCAAAAGATTACCCAATTTATTCTGGAGATCCATCGGTTAAAAATTATATTTATCAAAATATTTTCCAGCAAATTTTAAATTCACCTGAAATTAAAAAACGAAATGTTTACAAATATCAACTTGAGCTTATTCAGGATGATAGTACATTAAATGCTTTCGCAACACCCGGCGGTTTTGTATATGTTTACACTGGAATTCTAAAATATCTCGATAGTGAAGCTGCACTTGCTGGTGTTCTTGCTCATGAAATTGCCCACGCAGAGAGAAGACACGCAACACAAAATCTAACTTCTTATTATGGAATTTCTATGCTTGCAAGTCTTGTCCTGGGTGAAAATCCAAGTGAGATTGCACAAATTGCAGCAAATCTTTTTTCAGGTTTAACTTTCCTTGCAAATAGTCGTGCATTTGAAGATGAAGCGGATGATTATTCTATCAGATATTTGAGAAGCACAAGATTTTATCCAGGCGGAGTAAAATTCTTCTTTGAAAAAATGAGAGATGATAGATTGATTGATTCTCAGCCATCGAAGATAAAAACATTCCTTTCAACTCATCCAGATCCAATTGATAGAATTAAAACCGCAGAAGCAAGATTGAGAAATTTTGGAATACCTGTTAAAGATTATAAATCAAACGATCCAGATGTTTATCGCCAATCCTATCAAATAAATATAAGATCAAAATTAAGATAAGAGGTGATTTATGAATTTTTCATTTACCGAAGAACAATTGATGATTAAACAAACCGCAAAGGAATTTGCTGAAAGTGAAATTGCACCAACTGCTGTTGAAAGAGATCTAAAAGCTGAATTCCCTTATGAAATTGTAAAAAAACTTGGCGAACTCGGATTTATGGGAATGATGGTTTCTCCAGAATGGGGTGGAGCGGGACTTGATACAATTAGTTATGTTCTTGCAATGGAAGAAATTTCAAAAGTTGATGCAAGCGTTGGTGTAATTATGTCTGTTAATAACAGTCTTGTTTGCTGGGGACTTGAAGAATATGGGACAAATGAACAAAAAGAAAAATATTTAAGACCACTTGCGCAGGGCAAGATGCTTGGTGCATTTGCTTTATCAGAACCAGAAGCGGGGAGTGATGCAACTAATCAACATACTATTGCAGAGAAAGATGGTGATTACTGGATAATTAACGGAACAAAAAACTGGATTACCAATGGAACAACTGCTGATGTGTATTTAGTGATGGCTCAAACAAATCGTGAGTTGCGACATAAAGGAATCAGCGCTTTCATTGTTGAGAAAGATTTTCCAGGATTTGAAAGAGGTAAAAAAGAAGATAAACTTGGAATTCGAAGTTCTGACACTTGCTCATTAATGTTCACTAATTGTCGAGTTCCAAAAGAAAATTTAATTTGGGAGGAAGGCAAAGGATTTAATTTTGCAATGAACACTTTGAATGGCGGAAGAATTGGTATTGCTGCTCAAGCGCTCGGAATTGCACAAGCATCACTTGAAGCAGCTATAAAATATTCAAAAGAAAGGAAAGCATTTGGAAGACCAATCGCAGAACTTCAAGCAATTCAATTTAAACTGGCAGATATGGCAACAAAAGTTGAGGCTGCAAGATTGCTGACACTTCAAGCTGCATCACTTAAAGATCAGCATAAAGATTTTGCAATGCAAGCTTCTATGGCAAAACTTTTTGCATCTCGAACAGCAATGGAATGTGCTGATGAGGCAATTCAAATTCATGGTGGGTATGGTTATGTTCGTGAGTATTTGGTTGAAAGATATTTGAGAGATGCAAAGATAACAGAGATTTATGAAGGCACATCAGAAATTCAAAGAATAGTAATTGCAAGACATTTATTAAAAGACTAATTGAATTCTTAACGATCTAAAAAATGTATAGTGAGGTTTTAATTGAACATCTCAGAGCAAAAAATTAGAGAAATTACAATCGAAGTATTAAAAGAATTTGGAAATAATATCTCACCGGAAAAGTTGAGAGAAGAAGTTTATAAGAGGATCGAAACTTACATTGAAAAACCTACCGTTACCCAAAACTCGATGGATAGTGGTAGAGTCATCGTGACTTCCTATGGGATAAATCGACCTGGTGTAGTTAGTAAAATTTCTACCATTTTAGCTGAAGCAAATTGTGATATTCAGGATATCACCCAGAAAATACTTCAAGAATTTTTTACAATGATTATGATTGTTGATATCTCTAATTCTCCATTGTCATTCAAAGAGCTTCACGATAAACTTGCAAAAGTCGCTGAAGAACTAAACATTAAAATTATGATTCAGCATGAAGATGTTTTCAGAAGTATGCATAGAATTTGAAATGAAAGGAATTTAATATGCCCTACGAATTTGAAGAAATACTCGAAACCATTCGAATGACTCAAGTTGAGCATTTTGATATTAGAACAGTTACACTTGGAATTAACTTGCGTGATTGTGCTGATAGAGATGTAAATGTAATCTGCCAGAAGGTTTACGATAAAATTACTCGAATTGCAAAAAATCATGTAAAAATTGCTCAAGATATCGAACAGAGATTTGGAATTGCAATTGCGAATAAAAGAATTGCTGTCACACCAGTTTCAATTCCTTTTGATAACCTGAGGAAAGATGAATTTATAAAGATAGCTGAGACAATGGATATAGCAGCTGAAGCAGTTGGTGTTGATTACATTGGCGGATTTGGTGCACTTGTTCAAAAAGGTTTTACAAAAGGTGAAAAAGAACTAATCCTTGCAATTCCTGAAGCTCTTGCCAGTACAAAAAGAGTTTGTTCATCAGTAAATGTTGCTTCAACAAAGGCTGGAATTAACATCGACGCAATTAATTTGATGAGTCACCAGATTAAAGAAACTGCTCGATTGACAGCAAAAGATGGTTCAATTGGTTGTGCAAAACTTGTAGTGTTTTGTAATGTTCCAGAAGATAATCCATTTGTTGCTGGTGCTTTTCATGGTGTCTCGGAGGCTGAAGCATCAATTAATGTTGGAATTAGTGGACCAGGTGTTGTTCTTCAGGCAATTCGTGAAGCAGGAAAAGTTGATTTAGGGCAACTTGCTGAAATCATTAAGAAGACTGCTTTCAAAATAACTCGAGCTGGTGAATTAATTGGAAGAAAAGTTGCTGAATTACTCGGCGTTGAATTTGGAATTGTTGATATTTCACTTGCACCTACTCCTGCTGAAGGTGATTCAGTTGCTGATATTTTAGAAGCGATGGGACTTGAGTCAGTTGGCGCACCTGGAACAACTGCAGCACTTGCAATGCTAAATGATTCTGTGAAAAAAGGTGGATTGATGGCAAGCTCGTCGGTTGGAGGATTGAGCGGTGCCTTCATTCCAGTTTCTGAAGATGCAGGAATGATTAGAGCAGTTCAGAGAGGACATTTATCAATTGAAAAACTGGAAGCGATGACAAGTGTTTGCTCTGTTGGTCTTGATATGATTGCAATTCCAGGCGATACACCAGATGAAACAATTGCCAGTATAATTGCTGATGAATGTGCAATTGGTGTGATAAATGATAAAACTACTGCTGTAAGAATAATTCCTGTTTATGGAAAAAAAGTTGGAGATATGGTTGAGTATGGTGGTTTGTTAGGTTCAGCTCCAGTTATGCCAGTTAGAAATTTGTCCTCAAAAGAATTTGTTTTACGAGGTGGAAGAATTCCAGCTCCTGTAAGAAGTCTTACGAATTAAAATTTTTTCAAAGATTTGAATAAAGCAGTTTGATAAGAAAAGAAAAAGGCGAGACAATGCTCGCCTTTTTTGTTGATGAACTTGGCTTACCTAAAATGCAGTTACAATTCCAAATAGAAGTTGATTGGACTTATTTAGTATATCGTAAATAAATTCACCATAAAGTCTAATATTTCTTCTCAGTAAATAACCTGAATGGAGTGCAGCAGTTTTATAGTCAGAATCCGGATAATCAGATGTAATATAATTCAATAATGCAGCGGCATACCATTTACTTTCATCACCTTTAGGTGTGTAAATTAGCTCAATGAATGAGCCATTCGTTTTAGCTGATCTTACTGCATCTGCTTGAGTGTCTTTTCTATTGACATATTGAACATTCGCTTCGAGTTTATCACTTACACTTAAAGTTGCATCAACTCCAAACATAGTTGCGCGATTGATAGGATTTGCACCATTTTGTTCTTTGCCGTAATAACCAAAGATTCCAACTCTTAATGGCTCAGCGAGATCTTGTGAAACTCTTCCAAAAAAGCTTGGATATTTATCCATATCAAAATTATTCGTACTTGGTCCAATTCCATTACCATTTATAATTTCAAAAGTTAAGTCTGTTTTAGTTTTAAGTGGTAAATTCAACATTATTCCTCGATCATATCCAAGGCTCATTTTTGAATTTCCAATTTTCTTTTTGTAAATCATATAATCTTCTCGAGTCAATCTTAATTCTCTCTTGAATAAAGGATCGGAAATTTGAAATTGTCCAACATAAATATCCAAATCAGTATCGAAAACATTATTAAACATTAAGTAAGCATCTTCTACAGTAGTAATTTCACCTTTCTCATTGAAATAGAGATAAAAGTAATAAGACACATTCTTAGTTAAAGACCCACCAGATAAAAATTTCACCATATATGGTGTTGCAAAATCAATTCTGTCTTCGTTTGATTTGTGCTTGAATGTTGCGAATCCTTCAATTCTAACAGCAATTGGAAATTCACGAATTAAGGATAAGTCTGCATCACCTGTTTCTACAAAATATCTCGGTGCATCTTTATCTGCAAGAACGAATCCATTCCTCGCAAATTGATCTCCATAATCCTTTAATCTTGGGAATGGAGAATGACAGGTTTGACAACTCATACTATATTTACGCGCAAATGCTGGAATACCGAAAAGTTCAGTTGTCCAGGAAAGTGAAATTAAGACAACCGAAATCAGAAGTATGAGCGATTTTTTCATTTTAAGTCTCCCTATTTTTTATTGTAGTATTGTTATTTCAGTCGAATGTTCGTTGATTTTAATTACTTCATATTCTGACTCAGGCACTCCAAGTAATTTAGCAACAGAGGAAACAAGCAATTGATAATTTAATGTCGCAGTGACTTTCATTTTTCCAGGCGGACAATTTTCTGGGATTCTAAAAGTAAATGTCTCGACTTTTGACTCTCTTGGACCAATTCTATAATCAACTCCAAGTGAAGCAGTATTCCATTGTTGCATTGTCATTCTTCCTTGAGGATCAAAATAAGCCATCCTGAAGATTCGATTTCCAGATGGAATACCATCTCTTGCAACTCCTTTGAAATCTGGCTTATTTAATGCAATCCCAAGATCCTGATATGCTAAAGCATTCTCATCACTAATTGTATATTCTTCACCAGCAAATCCTTTCTTATCAACAGGTAAATGATATTTATTTCCTTTTGCATCAACTGCATTGACTTCAAGCCAGGCAATTCTATCTTCTACTGAACCGGTAGGAAATTTGTGACCAGCTTTTGCATTGTAAAGAATGACGGTGAATTTTACAGTTGATCCAGGTTCAATTTCTCTTACATCAGGATTAATTCTAATTTCAATTACCCCATTAAGTTTGCCTTTATCATGAGCTCCATGGAAAAGATGAGCACGCATATCTTTGTAAAGGTTTCCCATACTTGCACTTCTCATTTCGACTTTTGGCATATGACAATCCTGACATTGAACACCTTCTTTTGAATATGGTCCTTCTTTCCATTCAAGATGAGTTGATTTTACCCAAACACCGTAAGGACTTTTTTCATTATGACAAATTCCACAAAAATCACCAGACTTTAGAAGTGGATTTATCTCAATGTTATGAGCTGGAGATTGAATATCGCTTTTTCGAGTGGCGTATTTTGTTTTGCCTGGTTTCATTATGTAATTAAAATTATAAGGTGTATCTCCAGCAAAACCAGTTATGCTATGACAGACTTCACAAGAAACGGCTTCATTTGCTCTTGTGTTGAATGAAGGTCTTTTTGGAGGAATGTCACCTGTTACATAAGCAATAGGCGAATGGCAACCATTACATCCAGCTTTCACTTCTGCTACTTTTGCATCTTTCTCTGAATGAGGAACTGCAAGATCAAAGTATTCAATTTCATCCCACTTATGAGTGAAAGCTTCTGACATCATTGCCTGACGCCATTGTTGATAAATATCTGTGTGACAGGAGGTTCCACAATATTCGGGAGTTTTGAAATCATCATATTTGAATTCTCCCATTTTTGTTTGTGAATAGATCAGCGAAAAAGAAACTAAGGTTAGAAATAAAAAATATTTTTTCATTTGTCACCTCTTTATTTTTCAAAGCAAACTTACAAAAATGAGCTAAATTTGGGAAATTAAATTTATTAGAAGTTTTGTCGCTTATTTTTGAGGAATTAAATCCTAAATGTTATTTTTGAAAAATTTTTGAGATATGTATAAGCATAAACAACTACAACAAATAGCAAACGAACTGCGAATTGAT
>Ga0123519_10007267_pt1 | contig 17205 bp, 14 predicted proteins | sample YelNatPaOPRAMG02_FD_87396 | JGI IMG/M metagenome (GOLD analysis project Ga0123519, IMG submission 87396) | Hot spring microbial communities from Yellowstone National Park - Yellowstone National Park OP-RAMG-02 (version 2) | ecosystem: Environmental > Aquatic > Thermal springs > Hot (42-90C) ... | reverse complement strand
CCCGCGATTCGACGCAGCGGCGATGCGCGGATTCCCAAGCAATATATCTGGCAGGGGCGCGGAGCGTTGCCGGTTGAACGCCGCCTCGGTCGGTGTGCTGCGCGGCGAAAGGCGGCAGCATGCAGCGCAGCGCCGCCTGCGCAGCACGGGACACGTGTACGAACGCCTCCGCTGCGCATCCGTTTTTTTGCGTAGTGCCTGCTCTGGACGCTTGCTGTGACGCGTCATAGACCCTGGGGCTTGCTCTCTCTGTCTCTCTCTGTGTGTGCGCGCGCTTGGGTGTGCCCTTGTGCTGTACAACTCTCGCCGTTACGTAGGTGAGTTGTCAGACCGTTGGCACGCGTTTGTGCGCGCGCGAGTCAACTGGTGTCCGCACAACGTTTCGGGTGAGACGCGTAGAGGCTGCTGAGCGGACGCGTGTGTATCTGCAAACCTGCCCTGCGTGGCGCCTAGACTCGCGGGAGACACGCGTCTGGAACGGTGATCGACGTGGTGGAAGGAACGCGTGGTGCTGGTGCGTGAAGCTTGCGTGTTTTTCACGAGCTGCACCTGCGTGCGGAATGCCGGCTGACTGCAGCGACCGGCCTTCAGCGGCAAGCGACGCGACAAACGGTTTGGAGCACAGGCACGATAGCCTCGTTTCCGAACCTGTAGTTCAGGACTCTGATCTCGCTGGAGGAAGCAGTGGAAGCTGTCCCGTCCCGACGGCACCGGTGAGCTCGTTGCAGTCGGAGTGCACCTCGGCGACCAAAAGCAGTGTGGGAGCACCGGCGAGCGATCCGCACCATGCCCGGGAGCTGGCGCTTGCAGACCTTGCGGAAAACGGCCCCAACAACTTCGCACCTAACTCCAATGCAATCCACCAGACCATATCTTATTCAGCGGATCGTCTGATAGGCAACGGTTCCTTTGGCGTCGTTTTCCAGGCGACAGTGGTCGAGACCGGCGAGATCGTGGCCATCAAGAAAGTCATCCAGGACAAGCGGTACAAGAATCGGGAACTGCAGATTATGCGGATGCTCTCCCATCCAAATATCGTAGAATTGAAACATTGCTTTTTCTCCTCCGGAGAAAAGACAGGGGAAGTGTGCCTCAACCTTGTGCTCGAGTACATACCCGAGACGGTCTACCGCATTTCAAGGCACTACTCGAAACTACGCCAACCGATGCCGCTTTTGTACGTGCGTCTCTACGCATACCAACTACTTCGCGCCTTGGCCTATATCCACGACTTGAACATCGCACATCGCGACGTGAAACCGCAGAATCTCCTCGTCGAGCCGCGCACGCAAGTGCTCAAGTTATGCGATTTTGGGTCCGCCAAGGTTCTAGTACCCGGAGAAAAATCCCTCTCCTACATAGTTTCACGCTTTTACCGGGCAATCGAGTTACTGATTGGTTCAGAAGACTATACGCCAGCGATTGACCTCTGGAGCGCAGGCTGCGTCATTGGGGAACTCCTGCTCGGGCGTCCGCTTTTCTGCGGTGAGTCGGGCCTCAGCCAGCTGATCGAAATCATCAAAGTTCTGGGCGCACCAACCGAGGAAGATCTCGTCGCGATGCGGAGCAAGCACAGTGACTTCAAAATTCCCCGGGTCCAGCCATTGACGCTTCGGCGTGTCTTCAAAGCACGCACGGACGCCGATGCTGTCGATCTGGTTAGCCAGTTGCTCGTCTACAATCCGCAGAAGCGGATTCGGGCGATGCAGGCGCTTGCGCATCCCTTTTTTGACCCACTGCGCCAACTGGAAGCAGCCCTGCCGAACGGTCGTCCGTTACCGCCCCTGTTCAACTTCTCCCAACGAGAATGGGAAATCGCTGGAATCGACCTTGCTCATCGTATCCTTCCACGCGAGCACTTTGAAGCGGCGCTACGCATGTACGGGGTGTCTCGCCAGCGGGCGTCGGGCGCCTCCGCGTGAACGGCGCCACTGGCTGGGTACCCAGACGCCGCGAAAACAACCGTATGCATGTTCGACGGCTGGACAGGGCATCGCGCTAGGTTGCCTTCGGATCCTCTGTAAAGTCTCTAACCATCGCTGCGACGCGCAATGATCATGGATTCTCTCCATGAGGTTCCAGGGATGTTGGAGGCGACTCGTACTCGCGCTCCGAGGGGTATCTGCTGGCATGCTGTTGCCACTTTCGAACAGAAGCAGCAGTTGCCAGCAGCAGCGTCCGCGTTCGTTCTTCGAGGCCCTGCTGGGTTTCTTTCGTAGCCAGGTACGCGGCAACTTGGTCGACCTGCAGCGCGCCGCCTTCCACTGGCATCCAACAGAACGGAACCGCGTAGACGCGCAGGCTACCTCCGTGGCGATGTCCGCAGACCTCGTTTTCCCAAAACGTACGCAGCAACGCGTGGAACTTGACCAGCGAAAGCGTACCTGTTGCGTTCACGTCTGTTGCCGCCTCATCGGTGTCTTGCTTCAAGAGCGCGCGTAGGTAGCGAGCCTCCTGTTCTCCTCGTTGGTACTGGTAGGTACCGTGCTCTATCTCGGCCCAGAAGCGCGCACCCCGTTCGGGGAGGTTTCGATCCGGCTCCTCTCGTTTCTCTGCCATCGCCTCCAGGTACGGCCGCAGGTCATCGACGCGCAGGCGCTGCAGCTGGTTCTGGTAAAAGTCGTGGAGAAAGCACTCGAGCCGTTCGGCAACATGCCACGGCGGATGCCGCTCCGTCGACTGTACCAGGAAGAAGAGTCCCTGCGCTCCGCACCGGCGATACACAAAGTTGGATACCACATAGCCCAGCTGTTGGACAGTGCGTAGCTCGTGGAACAGCGGCTTCTGGAGCAGGTTCGAGAGCACCTCTACCAAGAGATCACGTTCCAGGGAGCGCACGCCCGTCTGCACATAGTATCCGAGGCTCGCATTCGACTCCGTTGCGTTTGGCAGTGGAATGAAGAGCCCCAGGGGCGAGAGCTCCGCAGGGATGCGCAACTGGTGGCACTCGAGTCGCCGGAGAAACTGACGAAGGTCGCCGACCTCTGGACGCAAACACGGCTGGACAATCGCCATGCAGCGATCAAAAAGCAGTCTTGCTTCGTCTTCGGTCACATTGCCATGGAGAAGCGCTTCGACGACGAGGTTGCGCATGGAGCACCCAGGCGCCCCGGATGCACCACCGAACAGTGTCGTTCGGAATGCGTCGACGCTTTCCAGAGAGAAACGTTCGGTCCCAGCTGATGACGCTTCCCGCAACAACGAGAGATAGTCCCAGGTCGCGTGCCAGTGCGGTAGCTGCAGCAGCACGCGTGTGTTGTACATTACCTGCTGATACGGTTTCTGCAAGGCAGCATCCTCGTAAGAGCGTCGCAGACGATCCAGATGCGCGTCCAGGAGCCGCTGACGAATCTCCGTCGACTGCTTGACATCCTCGCCTGAGCAGGTTGCTGCAGCGGTGCGGAAAACATGCTCGGTGAAGCGGACGAAGGTATCGGCGAAGCCGCTGAGACCAAGGAAAACACCCGTTGCTGTGGGCGTGAGTGTATACGACATGCCCGCGAGTTCGGCATCGTACGCACTCGCTGTGAGCGCATCTTCAATGAGAGCTATCGCTAGTTTCGTGAAAATGGCCTGCTCAGGGCTCGCGTACGCCATATCTGTGTAGAGTTGAAAGAAGGCCTGAATTCGTGGCTGCCGAAAACTCGTATCCAGGCTGTGGTGGAGCACCCGACCTTGGGCCTCATCCAAGAGAAGGCAGCGAGGCAACGGCTGCTGACCGTTTGCGTCGGCCGCAGCGGTTCCCGCAGCCGGTGCTACCTTCAAGCTGAAAGAACGCGGCATGAACGGGTTCGGAAGCGGTACGTGGAGCGCACGCGCAGCGGGTGTCTCTGAGTACCAAGCGGCTGCTGGCATGGTGCCCGTCAGGTAACGCGTCTGGTACCAAGGCTCCAGGCCGTGCACTAGCTGCGTGGATTCCAGCCCATAAGCCTCAGGCTGCTGATACATTTCAGTGGTCACCAGAAAAACGATCGCCTGTTCAGGGCACATGTGCTCAGAGAGAAGCTCCCGCAGCGCACAGGCGGATGGACGATCCCAGTAGAGAAACGGCCCCGCCAGCACGTCCTCTGGATCAAAGACGCGGAGTGAGGAACTCAGCTCCACAACAGCCTGGAATGGTGAGGACTCTCGCTCCTGGTATCGAAAGTGGATCTCGCCAAGTAACTGCAGTTCCTCGTAGATGTAGGAAGGCAAGTCGGCGTCGAGGATATCTCCGGGCCCCAGCAGAGTACGCAGTAGGCGCAAGTAGGCACCTACTAGACTCAGCGTTTGTTGCCAGTGAACAAGGCCCCGCTCGGTAAGTGCGATATCGATGTCAAAAAACGCGATGCCCGTTAATTCCCAAGAGACGCCCGCACTGAGGGCAGTGGCGAACCCGTGCTCCTTTAGCGCGGCGAGCAGCGAGCCATTCGACTCATGTCCCAGGAGGTGTGCAAGACAGTGTGCCGGCTTTGTGCGATACAGCGGCCGTTGCGGCGGTATCGTGAAGACGATGCGCATCTCCCGGAGCGCCTTCACCGGTTCCACGACATAAAGTTTGCCTTGGGGTTGGTGGTCCTCTCGAAAGAGTGGCTGATGCGCATAGGACGCGGCTGGCGCCTTCTGGAGGGCACGCGGCACCTCTCCGAATAGCGACCAAACAGCGGACTGCATTTCCGCCATCGTCTGGTGCGCGGTAAAACTGACGCATAAACACATGAGGTCAGCGCCATAGTACTGACGATGAAATTCGCAAAGTGCTTCCCGAACGCTTTCCTGGCTTTCAACGACCGCAGCTGGTAGGCAGGTTGGTGCTTGGTGCGGTTCTGCTGCGGCTTCTGCTGCTGCTGCTGCTGCTGCTGATGCGGACCCCAGAAGCGTCTCGCGGTTGCCCGTTCCAAAGTTGTGAAAGGGATGCACGGGGTCCGTGAGCGATTTGAGTAGTTGGAAAAGGCGATGGGTATCACTCTGAATATTCATGCGATACTCGGCATCGACAGCATCTACTTCACGCCCGACCGCGGCTTTGTGGAAGCGAGGGTGTAGGAAGCACTGTGCAAAGCGATCGAGTGTCTCCAGCAGCTGCTCGGGTCCGATTTCGAAGGCGTAGTTCGTCTCCTCTAATGAAGTGAAGGCATTTGCGTGCCCACCGTGACGAGCGATATGCTCATGATAGGCTCCTTCGTCAGGGTATTTGTCCGAGCCCAGAAAACACATGTGTTCACAGAAATGTGCCAGGCCAGGATACGAGGGCGGGTCCTGCATGTGACCAACGCCTACCGACATGGAGGCGGCAGCGCGGTTGGCCTTGGGATCTTGGATGAGAAGCACCTGCAAGTTGTTCGAGGCGAGTCGGAAATAGCAGTAGCTGCGTTCATCGATATCGGGTTTGCGGGGCCACTTGAACACAGTGACACCTTCAGGAGGCTCCGTGGCGGTACGGCAGGGCTCGATGGAGCGCTGCGGTGCCGGCTGAACGGCGGGGTTTGAGGTAGGATCACTCATGGCTATGACAGCAAACAGAGCCAGGCGAGTCCTTCAATGTTAGAGAAGTTTTCCGCGAATCCGATCAGGGCCTGGTGGGTCCTTCTACCGTAGTGTCGTGACCGCCGACTGCAAACAAAGCCAGGCGAGTCTTCGAGACTTTGCGTAGTCTTCCGCGTTGTCGACAAAAGCCAGACAGCTCTCGCAATCTTACGGTCCTCTTCCGCGCCCTCAAACGGAGTCAGGCGGATCTTTACGTCGCAGTGTAGTTACCTGCGACGATGAATAGAGCCAGGCGAATACCCTTTTTTCTGACGTTTTCACTCACGAGCAGGCACCGGGCCGACGCGCAATGGTGCAGTGTGCTTCTCACTCTATGCTCACGAGCACGCGAAGGCAACTCATGAAGCGGCAGTTTGTTTTCGAAGTGTGTTCACTCGGGGGTACGAAATCTCCGCCTCGCACTTGATTTGACCAGGTCGAAACAGTGGGCATTATGCTGGGAGCATTCTACGCTGGAATCTGTATACCAGCACCTCATTGTTTTTGTTTGTTTTCTACCAGCTGTTGAACAAACCCGGAGTATCCTGTGGATCGGAGAATAGCTGCGGAAAGACGATACGCGGTCACTGGTGGCTTACGAAGGACCGCGTTGCTTCGGCAAGCCAATTATTCTACTATTAGCAGGTAGGTGAAGCTCCTGTCACGCAGTCCTCATTCAGAACGTCGCGTACCTAAACCAGAACTTGATTAACTCGATGAATACGAATGCCTCTTCCTCGATCTTTTCCACTCGATAGATTCCCCAAGAAATGCTACCGAACAAGGCTAAGGATGCAAAGTCTTCGCACCGTGGATACGACCGGTGATTACCAGACACGAATGTACTGGAAACAAATCGCGTTTCTATGGAGGAGTATCGCGCATTGACCAAGTACCTATCGATCTCGTACCGAGTCGCTAACGCTTACTACATGGCGGGACGGATGCTCGCCAACTGTGGGGAGCATTCACCTGCGAGAAACGATAGACCTGTCCATAGGCTGGCAAAGAGCAGCAAACCGCTGTTCAGAAAGCAGAGGCAAGGAGCCTCTACAAAAGCGTCACCCCAAGCGCCGATTTCATCCTGTGTACGCCAACCAAGCGCCAAATGCATGGGATCATTCACCATCTCGTCCTTCATCGAAGCGATTCGTGGCTTCTGTTTCCCACAGGCCTCTGTCCAGGGCGTAGAACGTGTGGCTCCCGATTACCCAGAAGCGGTCGGCGAGTAGGCAGCTGAAATCCGCGTCGAGCTGCTGTTCCTGCCAGCCTCTTCTTTCTCGGTACGTCCGGTCAAAGGAGTCTTGTTTTTCGTGAAACACCGACTCGAAGCTCACCGATCCATCAATGAGTCGTGCCCATCTGGGACACACTTCCTCGATGAATCGCTCTTCGACATGTCGTTCTTGATGTCACCTGGCCCTGAAGTGGTGTGTTGCACCTCTGGTCATGCACTGGAGGGAGTGGTACGAGGCGCCTCGGTCCACGGGCGTGCTCGCGACCGAGAAGGTAGCAAAGAGGTATTCGACGAGTCGCACGTATGCATACTTATAGAGAAAGCAAGTTTCGGTTCTACCGCTCACCCAATAAGACTGAATCCCGACGGAAACGAACCGATGTAGAGGGTACCGATCACGGCTATGCTACCGCGCCAGGTAGCGGGGAAGAAGAAATCGGACAAGGAAGAAAAAAGATCCTCACGAAAAGAGGACAATAGGAGGCAGGAAGGAAAAACACGTCGGATCGGAACCATCAGTTTGCTGTCGTCGTTAATGACTTGCTAATAAAACACAACAACGAGAAGAATCTTTTGAAGCGTGCGATGCAGGTCGCCAGGCGCGATCGCGTAGCTTCGAACTCGACAAGTCTCGCGGAGCGTCTCCCGCCTTGCCGCGCGTCGTCGAGCATCTAATCCAGGGCACCCGGACACCCAGCGCTGCTACCTGTCCACATTGTTCTCGGAATCTTTCGATCAAACCTTCATGCGATCATACAGTTCATGTTCACGACAGAACATGTCGTACGGTATGATCCAAGGGTCGGAAGTTTGCATACTCACACACATAGACAGTCACGCTTCCCAGTGTACCTTGAGCGGTCGCCACACCACCTCAGCGACTGGAACCTTAATAGCACAGATACCAAACAGGATCAAACCATGCCCAGCCGCTCCTACACCAGACGTCTGGGGACAGAGGCGCAAAGCAATGCTCGGATGCACGTCGCACCCGATGCCATCATCGATCTCATTCGAAACAAGGAGCATCTCACGAACGGGGCGCTCTATCCATGCGGCATACTGAAAAAATAACACAAAAAAGTAAGACAAGAAAAATGCGCATCCTCGGAGAACGCTGGCTTAAGGAAACGTTTTGTCCATGAGAAAAAAATCCATGCGGCATCATCGCGGCGGACTGCTGCACACACGTTGCGCCGAGACGCCAACGCGCCCCTGCGAATCGATCGTCGCGGATACGCCGCCGCCCGGCAGGCCGCAGCGGCGCCCATCAGGAGATCGGATCTACGGGCGAGGCGCGGGTAGCCCGCAGGTCCCCGCAGTCGTAGCACGAGGCGTTGTCGTCACTGGTGCTGGCGAAGGTCTGCTTTCACTGGGCTCTTGATGATAGGCTCACACGGTGAACGCGCTATTTCCATGCCTCCTCGACCTGTGCGTACCATACTACGACGCTCCGTGGAGTTTAGTCTTTGTGCTGTTGGCATCTACGCAACGTACCTGGGCTATGGCGTGCTGCACGAGCGGCTGTACTGGCGGCTTTACCGGACGCGTGATGGAGCAGCATACGACCGCTTCCGATACCCTCTCTTTCTTGTCTTCTGGCAGTGCCTGTGTAACGCAAGCGTCTCGTTTTTTTCTCGGAAAATCGCGCGGAGCACGCCTCGCGACGAGCGTCTGCGGTTCAATGAAAAACGACGTTTGTACAGCGCGGGAAGCGCAGCGTCGAGCCGTTTCTATGCGTTGGTTGCGGCGTGCCATGTGGTCGCCATGTGCTGTGCTTTCGGCGCTCTGATTTACGTTCCGTATCCTCTGCAAGTCCTCGCCAAGAGCAGTAAAATGATCCCAATCATGCTCACTGGAGCCGCGATGCGACGAAAGCGATACACCCTCACCGAGATCATCCGCGTACTTTTGATCACGTTCGGTGTGGTGCAGTTCTCTCGGCAGCGGCACTCGAAGGAAAGTACTTCCCGACAGGCAGCAGTTCCAGGTCCGCAGTCAGGCGGTGGCCACCAGAGGCACCTGGGATGGGCGTTGCTCCTCATGAGCCTCGTTATGGACGGGATCGTAGGGCCGCTGCAAGAGCATACGCGCGCCCTCTTTGATGTCGAGGCGATTCACTTCATGTTTGCGCAGAATTCCTGGGCTACGTTCTGGATGACGTTGGTCCTGCTGGCGACAGGCCAGGGTGTTGCTGCATGGAGCTTTCTCCGAACACACCCGAGTGTCTGGCGAGACCTGTTCGGTTTCGGTCTGCTGAGTGCAATGGGACAACATTTTGTCTTCTACGTCGTTTGTCATTTTTCCGCACTCACTTTGGCGATGATCACGACAACTCGGAAACTCTTTTCTGTCCTGTTGAGCATTGTGGTATTTGCGCACAGGCTCTCCGTTGGTCAGGCCCTAGGGATGTGTTGCGCGTTCGCAGGATTGCTCTGGGAAGCGATAGCGAGTTTGGCCACGCGGAACGTGGCGGGCAGTGCGCTCAGCGGCAAGTGCTCGAGTTCTGTGCCAGGGGCGCAGGAGAAACAGGCCAGTGGAGCGAGTTGCAGAAACACGAGTACGTCTGTACATGTCGGCGAAGAGGGCTAGCGTTTAGAAACATGGGAGGTCGCTCGAACGCCATGAGCTGCGTCGAGACACCAGCGGTTGCGAGCGACGGTCCCGGATCTCGCGGTGGTGTACCCATTACAGCGGATACTCAATTTGGCAGACGCGAAGGCACCCCGAGTTCGATCATTGAACGGAGATATCTACATTCAGCAGCATGTATGCCGGGGGATTTGTCTGCGACGCTCACCTGAGCAGCCTGGACACGTCCCAACAAACCTCGTCATTCACGGGATTGGATGCTCTTGTCACAGCGGATCGCAGCAGGTGTTCATACCGCATTCAGCACTGGTTACCGACGAGGTTACATCCTCAATCAGCAACTCTTCTTGATCAACTTGATCCCAGAACCCAGCCTGTTCGAGCACGAGTTCACGTTTCAAGGCCGGACTGCGTCCGGGCGGGTGGCGCACCCGTGCGTGCACCGTCGCATGAGACACGCGCGTCTGCTCCTGGAGCAGGTTCGACGCCTCATTTCCTGTCGTCACTGCCGACGGTGTCAACTTGTCCGAAGAGCGCTCATTGATTGGTGACGCTTTCGCGCTGCGCAGCCGACGCGCCCGCGACTTGCGCGCCTGCACAGACGGCGCTCCAGTCGTCGACGACGCGGATAAGCGCTTCGGCTCCAGCCGCTCTGTTGTGCTCGACCTCAGGTTTGACTCGGGTACCTCGGCGTTGGGCTCGAAAACGGAGCTCCCGATATTTTTTCGAAAGCGACGCTCAAACGTAACAAGCTCTTCTTCGGTGCTCGTTGGCGTGCTCAAAGAAATGATTTCGACGCTTTTGTCGCTGTCGTTTCCAGAAGGCTCTGGTGCGCCCGACGTCAACTGCCTCAGACCGTCTCCTGCCGTTATCGCGTCGACAGGTTTTCCAGGACTAATATTTGCTTCTAACGTCGGGGTAACCGCTTTCGCGGACGTAAGAAGGCGAGCCTTCTTGACTTGGGTCGCACGCGCCTGTGAGAGGCGCCCCCGAGCGTCTGCACCACGCTGTGCCTCGCGGTTACGCAGGTGTTCGACGTCGCCCGTCACGTCCGCCAGGGGTTGCCTGCTCCCGGCCACTCGCTTGGGAGAAGAGGGCTGCGTTGAACGGCGCTTACGGCGAGCGCGCTGCATGCTAAGCAAAACCCAACGCTGCGGATACGAGAGCCGTAGCGGAAGTCCGACAATGTCGAAGTGTGCGCGCACGGATCGCGCCAGAGCGTCCCTATGCCGAATTTGTTTTCTGTTCGACAACGGCATCTTTATACGCATAGAGAGAGGCTGGGAATCTTTGATGATGCGACTGGTAGCAGCTTTGAGGAAAGCATTCACCGTTCCACGCCTTAGTCGTCAGAATTCCAACACCCTTGCTTTCCCGCGGAGATACTGGTTATTCCTCGTGTTCGCTCGAGCGCCAAGTGCATCGATTGCGCGTCCACAGTGACGTCTGTAGCGCCGGTGCGGACACAGCACGAAACCAGAGCGGCTTTTGTCATGCCACTGAGTATTTTGGCTCGAGACGGGCGCGTTTGTGCCGCTACGGGCGCTTTTTATTGAGCGCATCGACACCCTCCGGAAGGTTGCCGGACTGGATGCGGGAGAAGTGAAGCGCCCTAACCTTATGATCGTAAAATGATCAGAACTGTATAGATAGTGTTGCACCGCTTTCGTTCGCGAAGAGGACGCCTCCGCTGCCTGGTTTCTTATAGTTTTTCAACTCATTTATGTTCCAGTACCTCTGCGATATAGAGCAGGAGATCGAAATCCGGTTTTAATGTATCCTACAGATCGTAGACAAATTGCCTGTAGGACATATATTGTCTACTGAACAATGCAACTAGAACTGGATTCCTCTTTCGGGTCAGTCGTACCGCAGTTTGCAGATCGTTAGGGAACACTGAACTGAACAAGTATATGCGCTCCGCGCCAAAACCCGATATTCTCAAAGCGTGCTTGCGTTCACTAGCGGAGAACGACCCGTCGACCACGTTACGGAAAGAAAGAGCGACAATAGTAGCTGCCGTAGACGTCCCAAATTCTCCACACTTTGTTTGTAGGGTCCTGAAAACACTGGGATAAAGTCATATAAAAAAGTCCTAGTTCGCGGACAGCATTCTTCGGATGATATCGCAACGACAGCGTTCCTGGAACGTCTCGATCGGTATGAAGCACAGGGACATGGGCTTGTTTTTCCAGTTGATGAGACTTGCTTGGAACGAACCGAACGGTACATATTTGAATATTTGCGGAGAAGAGTGCCCTTTATATGTTCGATCTAGCTCGAAGAGAATAAGGACGTCATCTTCTGTTCTATCCGCAGTGGATACGATTCGCGGCCTCGATTTCGCGCACAGAGAACGCTCATACAACAGGATTCGCTTCGTCATATCATTGAAGAAGATTCCGCGGACGTTTTGCAACGTTCTTCTATCGGACAACATGGCATTTAACCATTCCTGTTGCGATCGAGTTTTTGCCGATTCTATCTGGGTTACAGCTGCTTTTCATTCATCCGCACACTCCGTGCTCCAAGTCTATCCAGAGGATGTTTTCTATCACGAAACGGCATGATCGCTTTACGGAGCGAGTGTCTGCAGCTTTCAGCACATGGTGACACTGGGGCAGATATCGTCTACCTTCCGCAAATCCGTCCTCCTCGGGGAAGGTACGCACCAAATGGCATAAACAACTGTGTTCATTTTAAAAAATTACGGGATGAGCTAGGATGCACATTTCAGAAGGTCGGGATGAAGAAAAGCCCGTGGAGCGCTTCGGCGCTAGAAAAGCACAGAGAGCTGACAGCGCACCAAACGGGACGGAGGGTACGACGTCGAGGAATCCTTGCATGGATGCGTTCAACCAGTTGCAATCAATGCATGGTATTCGGGAACCGACACTTGAACGCCGCTATCAATGCCAGCTGATGTGTGCGGTGCAGAAGACGCCACCCGAGGCGCTGACGCGATCCAACTTGTATGCCACAGCCCCTCAGTCTCGAAGTGTACCTGGATACATCGAAACCGATTGCAGTCTCTCGAATAATAAAAGCAAGGAAGCATCGGCGAGAGTATCTGTATGTAAATAAGCGTATGAATAGGTGCCCGCCATGGTTGTGGAACGATCGTCATGCTGCTGATCGCATATGCCACACGCCAAGCCATCCATACCACTTCCTCACAATCGGCGAGGAAGCATGCAAGAATGTATTTCAAATATATTTTCTAAATGAACTACCAGGAAAGTGACCTTGCCCCATTCAGGTACACAAAGCGTGGCAGATGTTGTTCCAAAGGCAGCAAAAATCGATCGTCATACGCTGTGCATTGCCAGGGGCGCGGTGATCCGCCAGCATACGCTCCTTGGGGCATGCCTTGCAACGCGCGCTGGTGATGAACGAGCTTCAGCGCCTCTTGTTCGTCGTTTTTTGCTTACGTGCTACGGGGTATACGGTGCCGTGCGCTTGAGGAAGAGGTTAGTTGCTTCATAGTCACACGGTATGGGAGAGTATCGGGTGAACGTGGCGTTTACGTTGGCACCAGTGCAGCCGCCCTGCTTCTCCAGTTATCTGAATGTGACTCGAGCTTGGAGCGCCGATGCCGCAAGCCGTGCGACGCGTTTCCGGTATCAGGGTACGTCACCGTACCCGAGACAGCGAACACTGTTTCTGAACTTTTTTCATCGACAGGACGTGGTTCCGTGCGGGTTTGCAGCGCTGCACCCATATCACCGGACCTGCAGGTGGCGCCGATCTTTCATAAAAAGCGCTCGCTCCTGCTGCGCACGAGCGGAAGCTATCGCGCGCGAACATCCACCAGCATCACATGAACCGCTAGTGCGCTGCAACGGGAAGGCTTCGTGCTCCGGGGCCCGCCGAACACGACCTGGTGTAGCGGGAGCCGCTGGGGCTCCGCGCTTCCCCGGAGCGCTCAGGGCGCACCCCGTGACCGCGAGTCTCGGCATCGCGCTGGTGCTTTTACTCGCGGCGTTGCACAGTCCGTCTGTCGCAAGCGCGGCCCCAGTTTTCCACGCCAGCAACCTACAAAGCCTGGGCACTAAGATGCTTCATTCCTTCGCATCGGGTTACGCATCGTCGCTAGCACTGGTTTTCTTCTCCGAGCTCGGGGACAAGACTTTCTTCATCACCGCTTTGCTGGCCATGAAGTACCATCGAACGTCGATTTTCATTGGCGCCATTGCGGCGTTATCCCTGATGACCATGATCTCCGTGGTGCTAGGTCAACTCTTTCACGCGCTTCCACCGCTTGTGACGTCATATATCCCATTCGATGACTGGGCAGCGTGTGCCCTGCTAATCTTCTTTGGCGTATCAAGCATTCGACAAGGTTTGAAAGCGCGAGCAACACGAGCTGGTCCAGGATCGAAAGCAGAAACACCAACATCGCTCGACAGCAGCAGTGCCGACGCATCCGAGCGATCAGGGACGCTTTCGGATTCGAGGTCTACATCTGCGCAAGCTGAAGAGCTTACGGAAGAGGCAGAAGCAGCGAAATTCATTCGGGAACGAGAGGAGCGTTTGCTGAGCACCAGAAGCCGCCCGGCCTCTGCAACAAATACGCAGATGAGCGACAAGACGCGCGAGCATCCCCGTCTGAGCCAGGCAGGTGCCGCGCTAGCCGCCATAGCGATGCCGCTAGCATCACATGCGCAGCTCGCTGCTGTCGTCGAAGCGTTCACGCTCGTCTTTCTCGCGGAATGGGGTGATCGCAGCATGCTCGCCACGATCGCGCTCTCTGCAGCAAAGAATCCTTTTGGAGTAACGGCCGGGGCGATCAGCGGACATCTGGTCGCTTCACTCCTCGCCATTCTTGGCGGAAGTGTTCTCGGGCGATACTTTAGCGAGCGCTTCGTTTCCCTAGTCAGCGGCGGGCTGTTCATCGTCTTTGCCGTCATGACTTTGCTTGGAGTTTTCTAAGCAATGAAAATCGTGGTGCAAGTGGCGAGTATGCGCTGGGCATACGAATCGAGCGGGTCGCAAACAAAAAAACCGACTCGTTAGTCGCTTCAGGTCGGCAGCTATTTGTTGAAGCTTTTTGTGTAACATGGATGCCGGTATCAAACATGTTGTCGAGTGTAGGGCTTTTCGCCCGTTTCGAGCTTGCGCTGTGCTATAAGCTAACGTATGCATGGATCAAAATTTTTTATATGGGCGAAATCAGCGATGCATCTGGTCGCTGAGCCCGTACCATACCTATGTTGCCACTTGAGTGCATTAGGAAAGGTGTCTGCCTACGTCTACGTCAGTCCCATGATGCGACGACGGATGCATTCGCCTGCAGGTGCTCTCATATCGGCTACTCGGGATGCTCACGCCATGGCGCAGCGAACGTCTTTGAACAAAGCACGGGCACCGTTGCAGCGCATGCTCGTTACCTATAGTGGAAACCTCACCCCGGTAAACTCGACCTGTTGTTTGCGTGCTGCCGCCAAATCCGAGAGACACGGGAGCGACCTCGCTCACCCCTGTGAAGCATGTATGCATCTTGCTATGGAGGAACTTCCCCCGTCCAAACAGAGAATAGAAGCTCCAGTAAACTGCCGTACGGGCAATGCACTTCTCGCCAGGATCAGTCGTCGCGACCGCCTTTTTCCACGCCAGTCTCCTGAGGTTGTATCATCGGGGAGCAGGGCGGCGGGATGCCTTCCTAGCCAGTCCGTGCTGTTGCGCTTGGAGTGTCCCTATTTCTGCGAGATCTGCAGGCGCTTGCCAGTACAAAGGATTGCGCTCCAGAATGCCCCGTAGAATCGGGGATAATATGGAGTGCTTCGCGGCTTGCGCATCGACTCTTCTTCCGCGCAGCAGCAAGAGACATTTGTTATGAACACCTAATCCGGCCCAGGACGGGCAGTCACCGACCTTGATATGCTCCATGGATGCGCCAGCATCGGCTCTGTCATCCGCCCAATCTAGATTTGACTGCTTCTGCACCTGTTCTGCTGCGACTTTGTGCCAGGAGCGCATCCACCACCAGGGAGAGGGCAACCGCAGCACGCGCTTCCAGGCTGGTACGCTGGGCGGCTCCGCTGGATGGATCTCATAGAGTTCAAATGCACCGCTAGCAAACGGGGTGCGCGATCTTGTCAGAGGTCGAACGTAAAGCGATAGTCGCAGGGTATTCTCGGACGCAAGTGGACGCGTGGACGGCCAAGCCGTTGCCCGCGAGTCGATGCGCTGTTTCCTAGACCGTTCAAAACGCGTCGAGTCCGACTCGGGCGTGAGGCTGGCTACCAGCTGCCTCGCGTTACCGCTACTGTCGCCTTGCTCGGCAACCAGTTTGAACGTGCCACTTGCATCGTGCACAAACGTCAAAACCTGATAAGGGTAGGCCAGCAGGAATGCAGCGCCCTCGCGACACCACTTGACTGCGTGGATGTGGTCGGTATCGTCGATACGCTGCAAGTCGTTTCCCGCGGCACCAAGCGTGCGACTTGTTCGCACTGGTCTAAAAGCGAACAGCTTTCGACAGAGAACCGTCTGGGAGGCAAGCGGTGCCGTTGCACCAGAGCGAGCAGCAGTCACCAAGGGCGACTGTGACGCAGCGAGCACGCGACTCGTTTCGAAACCCTCCACGCGGGCGATCAAAGCACCCGAGCTCAGGTTGAATAGCTCACCCGAGTACGCCCAGTGAACAGTGCTTTCGTTGTGGTTTGGATGAAAGCGACGTCGCAGAAACGTGTTCCAGGAGTCTGCTCGTCTACGAGAAAGCGGCAGCGTCTCGCTCTTATGAGGTTCCGTTGGTGCCGTTGCAGACGGTGAGGTTGGGGTTGGTTCAGCGGCTTGCGCAACGATCAAGCTCGGTTTTAGGCCTTTAGTCATGCTAAAGCAAACCCTAAGGTCGCTCAGCGTCCTCGCAGACACGAGCGTTACCGGGTCTGTAGTCGTCACGCAAGTCCCGAGCAGCAGCAGCACCAGCAGCAGCAGCAGCAGAAGTAGTAGTGCACGTGCGGCTTCGAAGAGGAAGCGTACTCTTTAGGAATTCATTCGCGGTGTCGCTGATCGCAGAGCGAGCGCTGGACTATTCACAGATGCTCAAGGCACTGGATGTGCTTGTGAAGGCGACCTCTGTATTCTGCGAGTTTATCTAATAGGAGAGGTTCTTCCGGACCTTGAGAAACATGCAAGATAGTGGACCTGTGTTCGATCCAAACGAAAACCCAATGCGATGACGGTGCATGGGTCCGGGAAACTCGCGCTTTTCGCTGGTACTTCATTCAACGACACTGTATCCCTGGGTATCGGCTTTGGGATATCGCGCGAGTGGGTGTCATGTTCGAGTAAAGTAGCGGTACAGGCGAGGACCTATTGCCTTCGCTTTTCAGGGCCGAGCGTGGTCGCGACTCGGTTGCGGCGACTGGGCGAACCGCTGAGAGCCTGTGCCCTCAGCTCACCTAGGACGCTGGGTTGGAGGCGTCGGACGCCCACTTGCGAGAAACGCACCGGAAACGAGCAAAAAGCCTCCTTCCATCGTAGCGTGTAATCAAGCCTCTGATGCAGCTCTATGGGAACGTGGTTTGCCGAGCCAGCGCACGTTCGATGAGTCATCGACACAGTGGCCGTGCGGGCAACTGGGCAGGTAGCGCTTGCGCAGGTCCATGCTTTGTATCCTCTTGCTTTTGTAGCGTATCCTGCTTCGAATGGAACGATTTCGAAAGTGCAACATATGTGGGCGACTTGAAGTGCAAATTTTTCCATGAGGAAACGAGCGATACGCTTCAAGATGGTGTTCCAAGCGCAGATGCCGCCAGACGCTTTGCAAGCGCGTTCTTCGTGGACATGCTGATTCGCTGCAGGGCAGGAGTCGCTGCATACTTGCCGTCCCTACAAGCCGGTGAGTACAACTGTTCCCGTTGCTG